>Ga0307985_10000029_pt1 | contig 77316 bp, 76 predicted proteins | sample EllFjometageno80_FD_203155 | JGI IMG/M metagenome (GOLD analysis project Ga0307985, IMG submission 203155) | Marine microbial communities from Ellis Fjord, Antarctic Ocean - #80 | ecosystem: Environmental > Aquatic > Marine > Unclassified | place: Southern Ocean | collected 2014-10-09 | reverse complement strand
GCTTTTCATAGTTGGCTATAAAATCCAGCACATTTAAATCAGAACTTTCTAACCAACCATTGGTAGCGATCTTTTGGTCTTTGCAATCAGCCCCTAAAATGAGTTTCTCTCCTCCAAATTTTTTGAGCCAGCTCAGGAATAATTGTGGATTATTGGCTGCAATGCTTCCTCCGGTAATTTGATGTGCACCATTTTCGAAAGCAATGTCTACGTCTTTATCACTCTTAATTCCACCTCCAAAATCAATTTTTAGATTGGTTTGAGTCGCAATTTTCTCGAGTGTTTTATAATTGACTATCTCTTTGGATTTAGCGCCATCAAGATCAACCAGATGAAGAAAAAGAATGCCATTATCTTCAAACTCCTTGGCTACTTCTAATGGGTTTTCATTGTATATTTTTTTCGTACTGTAATCGCCTTTGCTGAGACGCACACATTTGCCTTCAATAATATCGATTGCTGGGATTATTCTCATAGTGCTAAAAAGTTTTTTAGTATTTGTTTACCAACACCTGCAGATTTTTCGGGGTGAAATTGCGTTGCATAGAAATTGTCTTTTTGTACTGCCGAACTGAATGGTAAAATGTAATCCGTCACTGCTGTTGTACTAGCGCCAACTTCTGCATAAAAGCTATGCACAAAATAGACATCATCGCTTGTTTTTATACCCTCAAAAAGCTTTCCCTTTAAAGATTCAAAATTGTTCCAGCCCATTTGAGGTACAAGGTTATTTGGTGGAAATTTCTTTACTACTAGGTCAAAAATACCCAAGCAAGTGCTGTCGTTTTCCTCAGTCCATTTACACATTAATTGTAAGCCCAAGCATATACCCAAAACAGGTTGTTTTAATGATTTGATTACTTCATCTAATCCATTTTTCTTCAAATATTGGATGGCTGAACTTGCTTCTCCGACTCCAGGAAAGATGACCTTGCTAGCTTTTCTGATTTGATCAGGATCATCCGTAATTATACTTTCATAGCCTAGACGTTCTAGGGCATTTTGCACAGACCGGATATTCCCTGCGTTGTATTTTATAATCGCTATCATAAACTGCCTTTTGTACTTGGGATATTGTAATTGTTCGTTCTTGACACGGCCATTTTTATTGCCTTGGCAAAAGCTTTGAATATTGCTTCAATCTTGTGGTGTTCGTTTGTTCCTTCCGCTTTGATGTTTAAGTTGCAACGGGCATTATCACTAAAGGATTTAAAGAAATGCATGAACATTTCTGAAGGCATTTCACCAATCATCTCACGTTTAAAATCAGCCCCCCAAACCAACCAAGGTCTGCCTCCAAAATCAATGGCTACCTGTGCCAAACAGTCGTCCATAGGTAAAAGGAAACCATAGCGTTCAATTCCTCTTTTACTTCCTAAGGCTTGGTCAAAAGCATTGCCAAGAGTAAGGGCTACATCCTCAATCGTGTGGTGCTCATCAATTTCAAGGTCACCTGAAACCTGAATATTTAGATCTAGATTTCCATGTCGAGAGATTTGCTCCAACATATGGTCGAAAAAACCGATACCAGTAGAAATATCACTGACTCCTGAACCATCAAGATTCAATGTTATTTCAATATTGGTTTCATTGGTTTTGCGCTCGACTTTTACCTTTCTAGGTTTTGCTTTAAGGAATTGATAAATCGCCTCCCAATTCGAAGTGTTTAGTACCGCATCAGTATTTCCCTCACCAATGTAGATGCCTTGGCAATTCAGGTTTTTGGCCAGTTCGATGTCCGTTGCCCTATCTCCAATTACAAATGAATTTTCAAGGTCATAATTACCATGGATGTACTTATTGAGCAGTCCAGTTCTTGGCTTTCTAGTTGGAGCATTTTCTGCTGGAAGACTTTTATCAATCAAAATCTCTGAGAATTGAATTCCTTCATTTTTAAACGCTTCAATAATCTTTTCTTGAGCTAGCCAGAAGTCCTCTTCAGGAAAAGAATTAGTGCCCAAGCCATCTTGGTTGGTCACCATTACTAATTCATAGTCTAATTCTCTTACAATCTTTGATAACTCCTGAAATACCCCAGGAAAGAACTCCAGTTTTTCTAGGCTATCCAATTGAAAATCTACCGGTGGCTCTTTCACAATTGTACCGTCTCTATCTATAAATAGTACTTTCTGCATTGTCAAGGTTTTTTAATTCGTTAATGAGTTTTTTGTTTTCTTCAGGACTACCTATTGTTATCCTGAGGCAGTTTTTGAGTTGATTATTTCTATTTCGAACGATCAGTTTTCTGTCAATTAACTGCTGATAAATTGTGTTAGCATCATTTACCTTTACCAAAATAAAATTGCTATCTGAAGGATAAATATTTTCAACTAAAGCAAGGTCCTTGAGGCCCTTCGCTTAATATGACTTGCTTTTTCTCCTCAAAGCTCTCAATATTTTGAATAGCAGATAACGCAATGTCTTGGTTGGGAGAACTGATGGAATAAGGGGGTTTCACCTTGTTCAAGTAATTGATGATCCCTGTATTGGTAAAAGCCATGCCCATTCTAATTCCAGCCAAACCCCATGCTTTGCTTAATGTTTGCATTACCACCAGGTTCGGATGCTCCTCAATAAGTGCTGACCAAGATTGTTCAGGACTAAAGTCAATGTAGGCTTCATCAATGACTACAATTCCTTTAAAACTACTCAGCAGTATTTTGATATCACTTTCGTTGATAGAATTGCCAGTTGGATTATTGGGAGAGCAGATGAAAACGAGCTTTAACAGTGCATCTTGTAGCATTGGTAAGACCCGCTCAAGGTTAATTTGAAAATTACTGCTTAAGGGTACATCAACTAGCTCAATATTATTGATATCTGCTGAAACGCGATACATTCCATAAGTAGGTGAAAAAGTGAGCACTTTGTCTTCTCCAGGATTACAGAAAATTCTGAACAATAGGTCTATCACTTCATCACTTCCATTACCTAAAAAGATGTTTTCACTTTTAACATTCTTAATTTCCGATAGTACTTTCTTTAGCTCATTCTGAAACGGATCAGGATAACGATTGTATTTGCCGAATGGATTCTCATTAGCATCTAAAAATATCCCTGATTGACCATTAAACTCGTTTCGCGCACTTGAGTAAGGAGTCAACCTTTTGATATTATCCCTTACTAGCTTATCTAATTCAAACATCCCTTAATGCATTTAATCTTACAGTTACTGCATTTTTGTGTGCCAGTAATTGCTCTGCCTCAGCCATAAGCTCAATTGAAGGGCCTATGTTTTGAATGCCTTGTGCTGATAGTTCTTGAAAAGTAATTTTCTTGACGAAACTGTCTACAGATACTCTACTGTAGTTTTTGGCGTAGCCGTTTGTTGGTAAAGTGTGGTTAGTGCCACTGGCATAATCTCCAGCACTTTCGCAGCTGTATTCTCCAATGAAAACAGAACCCGCATTTACTACCTTGTCAATTAACTTTTCGTTTTCTTGGCTAGTAAGAATCAAATGCTCGGGAGCGTAGAGGTTGCTAAAGGCAATACATTCATCCAAACTGTTTAATAAAATGGCACAACTGTTCTTTATTGCCTCTTCAGCTATCTCACTTCTTGGCAATTCTGCCATTTGTGTTGCTACTTCATTAAGAATAGACTCTACCACTTTATCCGAATTACTGAGCAAGATTACCTGACTGTCCTTACCGTGTTCTGCTTGTGAAAGCAGATCGGCAGCTACAAACGTTGGATTACAACTGTCATCAGCAATTACCAACACTTCACTAGGGCCTGCAGGCATATCAATGGCTACTCCTGATTGTTGAACCAGCGATTTGGTCTTAGTCACAAATTGATTTCCTGGTCCGAATATTTTGCTCACTTGCGGAACCGATTCTGTTCCATATGCCATTGCGGCAACTGCTTGTGCTCCCCCAACTTTGAATATCTTTTTGATACCAATTAGTTTGGCCGTGAATAAGATGGCAGGATGTACTTTGCCGTTTTTGTCTGGAGGTGTACATAAAATAATCTCAGTACATCCGGCTATTTGGGCAGGGATTCCCAACATTAACACTGTTGAAAATAAAGGAGCACTACCTCCAGGAATATACAATCCTACTTTTTCTATTGGAACACTTTTTCTCCAACATTTCACTCCGGCAGTTGTTTCAATAACTGCTTCTTCAAAAACTTGCGATTGGTGGAATCCCTCAATATTGCCTTTTGCCAACTCAATTGCTTCTTGAAGCTCTTTTTCGATTACTGCGTTCTCAAGTTCTTCTTCGCTTACCTGAAGGCTTTCTAATTGAGCATTATCAAATAATTTAGTATAGTTGAGAAGGGCAGCATCTCCTTGGGATTTTACTTCAGAAAGAATATCCTTTACAACGTCATCAAGATTTACTTTTGATTTGATTGGACGCTTCGCTAAACTTTCCCAATTAGTTTGTTGTGGGAATTTGATGGTTCTCATCATAACACCATCTTTTCGATTGGGATGACCAAAATTCCTTCAGCACCTAACTCTCTCAATTGATCTATCACATACCAGAACTTGTCTTCTTTTACTACAGAATGAATACTGCTCCAGCCTTTTTTAGCCAATGGAAGCACAGTAGGACTTTTCATTCCAGGAAGTAAATTGGTAATGCCCTCGATTGATTTGTCAGGGGCATTCAATAAGATGTATTTGTTTTCAGAAGAGCGCTTTACTGCTCGGATCCTAAATAGCAACCTGTCCAATATCTCTTGCTTTTCTGCTGATAATTCTTTGTTGGCAATAAGTACTGCTTCGCTTTTAAGCACGGTTTTTACTTCTTTTAACCCGTTAGTAAACAGTGTGCTTCCAGAACTTACAATATCACAGACAGCATCAGCTAATCCGATACTAGGGGCGATCTCAACGCTGCCCCCAATCTCTTCTATAGTCGCTTTGATATTGTTTTCAGAAAAGAAATCAGACAAGATATTAGGGTAGCTTGTGGCGACACTTTTGTTGTTGAAATAATTGAGGTCAGTATAGGATTCACCTTTAGGAATAGCCAGACTCAGTCTACAACCTGCAAACCCCAATTTTTCAACCTGAACTACATCTTTTCTTTTTTCAAGTACTTCATTCTCCCCTAAAATACCGACATCTGCGACTTGCTGTTCTACATATTGTGGAATGTCATCATCTCTTAGGAAAAGTACGTCAATCGGAAAATTTGATGCTTCTGCAATTAGTTTGCTGGTTCCGTTGGAAATGTTGATGCCACAGGCCTTCAGTAATTCAATGGATTTGTCACTTAATCTGCCTTTCTTCTGTATGGCAATTTTTAGTCTACTCATTTTTAAAATTTGATGCCTGAGTAAACTAAAAGGGCTAGAAACAAAAAACCCGTTTGATTACTCAGACGGGTTTTGAAATATCTTTAAATTACATATATCATATCCAGCTCGCCTGATTGCAAGTATTACGATGATGATGATGTAATTGGTTAAAATTCATTTGTTGTTATGAGGATGCAAAGGTGGTAAAATATTTGAATAATCAAAGTGCGCTATAAAAAAAGGATTAAGTTTTTAATAAAAACATCAACCTCCCTTTTAGTCACGAACATATGACAAGAGATACGAATCGAGTTGTCACCCAATAATTTGATGATGATGTCTTTTTCCCGCATGGCGGTGAACACGTCATTGCTTTTGGTAGTTGCCAATTTGAAACTAACGATTCCAGAAGATAAACTTGCTGTTTTTGGACTGATCACATCAAGTCCCTTTAATTTAATCAACTGCTCAAAGCAATAATTTCTAGTGGCTAATGTGCGTTGATGTATTTTTTTAATGCCTATTTGAGTATGAAAATCAATTGCTGCTCCAAGACCAATAATCGTTGCTACATTTCTTGTGCCAGAAGCAGCGGTATATGCTGCAAAACCTGAGGATAAAAAAGTAGTATTGATTTTAGCTTGAAAATTCTTGGCGAGGTATAAGAATCCAGTTTCTTTAGGCCCCATGAGCCATTTATGACCACTTGTAGCATAGGCATCAACACCTAAGTCCTTGACATTGATTGGTATTAATCCGGGAGCTTGAGCCCCATCAGCTACCAAGGCAATTCCTTTCTTTTTAGTGATTTTTGAAATAGCATTGAAAGGCATTACCAAACCAGAATGGGTATTGATATGACTCAGTAAAACTATTTTGGTATTTGGAGTGATTGCACTTTCAATTGCTGTGATTATGCTTTTTTCATCCTCAGCAGGCATTGGGAGTTCCACTTTATTAATGACAACTCCTTTGTTTTTCTTTATAAAATCAAGACCAATCGTAGCCCCGCCATGTTCCCTGGTGGTGGTTAATATTTCATCTCCATCGTTCAATTGAAAGTTTTGAGCAATAACGCTCAAGCCTTCAGTGGTATTTCTTGTTAAAAGGATTTCATCTTTTTCTGCATGTATGAAGGCTGCAATTTTACTGCGCACTGCCTCCATCGCATTTCCCAATTCGCCCCAATTTTCAACTACAGGATTGGCTTCTAACTGTCGCATGGCGCTATGCACTTTGTCTATTACTTGTAAAGGGCTTGGCCCTAGACTACCAGTATTTAAATAGATGCGGTCTTTAGGAACCAGTAATTGTGCCCTTACCATTTCAAACAGCTCATCATCAGTGTTAGCCTCGTTAAAATCAACGAAGGTAGCTGCGGAATGATGTTGTCCGAAGAGAGGGACTGATAAAGCACCAGTAATAGCCCCCGCATTCTTAATAAATTTTCTTCTAGAAGTCATGATAAAGCTTTCTTAGAATCAAGATACAAAGAAGAGCGCTATAATAGGGAGAGTAAAATGTGAACGGAAAAAGAGCTCCATAAGGAGCTCTTTTTAAAAAACTGAATTATTGTAAAATTCTCTGACATTTCGTGTGATCTGATCATAGATCTGATCTATAAAACTGGCAAATAAATCTTGAGGAGAGGGTGGCCGTCTTTCCTTTTGTTGGGATATTTGAATCTCTTGATTGTTAAGCGCCCGTTCATCTCCGTTAAATGAGCCCCATTCATATCTCCAAACTTCTTCGGACGGCATCTTTCGCTGCATTAAAACTCGGTTCGTATTGGCATCTCGTATTTCGAAATTCATTACGCCTGCTGACCGAATTGTTTTTTGATGAGTTGTGACTTCAGCTTTTACAGTATTATAAACGTCATGTAAATTTCCATCACTGTCAGTATAATTACCCACCACCACACTGTCACGTGACACCTGTTTTGTCTTAGAATTGACACTTGTTTGTCCTATAACAAAATCGTCAAACATCATAGATAGAACTTGGTCAGGTTGCAAATTGATTTGCCCTGCCTCATCGGGAGTATAAAAATCTACAAGCCTATTAGCCCCGTATTGGTTTATATATTCCATGATCCTATTTTCGAAGAATTCATTTTCGAGAGATAGCACCCTTGAATGAATTGGAATGCGTTCAACAACAACTTTAACAGTACCCATATACCTAGCTTCTGATAACAGCTCATTGATATCTTGAATATTGCTGTTAAAGTTCAGCGCATTGTTAAAATGGTCGAATGCTGCTCTACCACCTTGAATGGAGTTCTCGCCCAATGCGAAATTCCCCAAAGTCACCTGGTATTCTGCTGCTAATTCACCTTGCGCTTCTTCTTCTTTGCTGTATAAAGTAGGATTCACCAATTTAATACAAGCAGGGTACCTTCTGATTTTGTCATAATAGCCATTCAATTGACCATATTGATAAAATAATGCTTCATGCTTGAAAGGGTCATTGCTACTTTTTAAACTGGAAATAAGGTCCTGATGATATCCAGTTGCTAGTGCATATCCCTCAATTAAAACGCTTTGTGCCTTTTTATTATCAGGGTTAGACTGTAACCTATTGATGGACCTATTCACGGCAGTTTCATAGTTGCCTTTCTCAAATGCATTCTTGCCTGTTGCACAGCTCATGACCGACAATCCCAAGAATATCCATAATATTTGTAGATGTGTTTTCATAAGCTTGTGTTTTGATTACACATAGGGTTTCAAAATGAGTGCCAAAAATTTAATTAACCTAATTTATCAAGAGATTCTATCTTCTTTTTCATCATTTGAAAAACCTTTTCTTTCAGCACAGGAAGGTCATCTTCAGTAAGGGTTGCAGTAATTACTGGCGGCAACAAATAGCTATGTATTGTACCCGGTTTGAGGGAGATTTTACCTTTAGGCATCAATCGTTTCGCATTATAAATCACTACGGGTATGATGGGAACACCCGTTTCTATGGCTAACCTGAAGGGGCCATTGTAAAATGGAAGCAGCGGTTCTGATGAATCATTTCTTGTTCCTTCTGGAGCAACCATTATGGAGATCCCCTTGTTGAGGGTTGCCATCATTTTCTCAATGCTCTTCTTCCTGCTTTCTTGACTTGTACGATCAACCCATACTGCAAATCGGCTTGTTACAAATCCAAACAGAGGGATTTTGGAGAGTTCTTTTTTGCCTAACCCTCTCATTTGAACAGGTATTGACACGGGAATGGCTGGTGCATCTAAAAAGGAGGTATGGCTTATGGTAAAAATGTATGGTTTTCCTTTTTCAATAAATTCTGTGCCATGACGCTTAAAAAAAACAAAAGTTGGTAGAGAAAACATCCTTACCCAAAGTCGGACGAAAAAGAAACTGATGCCGCCTAACCGATCGCTTATTAATAGCGGGATAATGATAAAAGGCATGGTGATGATCATTGGTATGAAAAACCAAAAAACAGCCCAAATGGAATAGATTAACTTCAGTATTTTTTTCAAGTGGATAAAGTTGTTAAAATTTGATTTAGAAAACTAAAACGCCCTCAATTTGATTGCAGTAATCTTAAAAAAAGGGTGTAATTCATTTCGTTAAATGAATCGGTTTTAATTCAAGTCAGAAAAATAGCTACAATGATCATGACATTAACCAATTATTAACTTAATTTGTATATCACTGATGGCTAATTAAGCGTGTACGCATTTCTCTTCTTTTTACCGTTTCTGCTCATCTATACCGTTTTTGCTGTTTACGCAGAAAGAAAAATTTCCGCTTTTATACAAGATAGATTGGGGCCAATGGAAGTTGGTTATTATGGCATCTTACAGACAGTTGCAGATCTCTTAAAGCTTGTACAGAAAGAAGATATCATTCCTGCTGCGGCTGATAAAAAATTATTTAAGCTAGCTCCGATTATAATATTTGTTGCCGTTTTTGCTGGGTTTGCTGTTTTGCCGCTCACTTCTGGATTTAAAGGAGCTGAATTGCAAATAGGTTTGTTCTACTTATTGGCAATAGTGTCTTTAGATGTGGTAGGTATTTTAATGGCGGGCTGGGGGTCCAATAATAAATATGCGCTATTTGGTGCAATGCGTTCTGTGGCGCAAATCATCTCATATGAAATTCCCTTAGGACTTTCTGTCTTAAGTGTAATCATGATTTCACAGACGTTGAGCCTTCAAGAAATAATTTATCAGCAAGGAATTTTAATAAACGAGATTGATCCAGGTGCAGCTAATTATTTTTTTGGAATTAAGGCACTGGGAATTGAGACTACTAATGTTGGAGGAATTTTGACTTGGAATATCTTTAGAGCTCCAATCTTCTTGTTTTCTTATGTGATATTTTTCATTGCTGCCTTGGCAGAGTGTAACCGTGCACCATTTGATATTCCTGAGGCTGAATCTGAATTGGTAGCAGGCTATCAAGTAGAGTATTCTGGATTCAGATGGGCCTTGCTAATGCTCTCAGAATATGGAATGATGCTTTTGGTTTCCTTCTTGGGTGCGATTCTTTTCTTAGGCGGATGGAACTCACCTTTCCCAAATATTGGCCCAGTGGCTTTAGCGGATTGGACAACCGGGGCGCCCGGTACTTTAGCGGGACATTTATGGGGAGGCTTTTGGCTAATTAGTAAAGCATTATTGGCAGTTGGCATTCAAATATGGATTCGATGGACTTTTCCTAGATTAAGGATCGATCAATTGATGAATTTAAGTTGGAGGTATCTGACACCAGCCGCGATTCTTTTGGTATTATTAAGTGCAATTTGGCGACTATTAATGATTTGAAGGAGTATTGGCATAAAATATCGCACACTACAAAGACATTGAAAGATGGCCTTGAGCTGACCTTCAAGCATTTGAAAGACGCCAGAAATTCTCGTGACCCATTGTACCCTGACAATCCAAATTATTTTGACCAGCAGAACGGGATAAATACCATTCAATATCCTAAAGAAGTACTACCCGTTCCGCAAAATGGGAGGTATAAACTACACAACGAAATTGACGATTGTATTGTCTGTGATAAGTGCGCTAAAGTTTGTCCGGTAGACTGTATTGACATTGAGCCTGTTCGTGCGGTTGATGAATTTGGTAAAACATCTGACGGTACACCAAAAAGAATTTACGCAGCCAAATTTGATATTGACATGGCGAAATGTTGCTTCTGTGGGCTTTGTACTACAGTTTGTCCAACAGAATGTTTGACCATGACGAGTGAATATGATTTTAGTGAATTTGATGTGGCCAATCATAACTTTGTTTTTGGTGAAATGACACCACTGCAAATCTTAGAGAAGAAGCAAGCATTCGAAGTTTATCAAACGGAGAAAGAAGCGGCAAAAAAGGCAGCACCATCTGCAGGGATAAAGCCTCGAATTCCAATGAAACCTAAAATGGGCGGCCCTTCTGGTAAACCTGTGATGAAGCCAAAAATGCCTATGCGTCCTGTCGTACCAAAGAGGCAAGACAACGAAGATCCACCAAATAGTAAACCAGAATAAGACATGGATTGGAGCTTGATCATATTTTATGCTTTTGGAGGGATAGCGCTTTTGCCTGCCCTTTTCATCCTTTTTACTCGGAACATATTGTATGCTGCTTTCGCGCTGATGCTTACTTTTCTAGGTGTAGCAGGAATTTTTATTTTCTCAGGAGCTGAATTTGTTGCCATTACTCAAATATTAGTTTACGTGGGTGGCATTTTGATTCTGATCGTATTTGGAGTCATGCTAACAAACAAGGTCAATGGTAAAAATATTGTTACGCCTGTATACAGGCAATTTTTAGGAATAATAATTGGTGGAGGGTTCTTCTTGCTCTTTTTAAAGGCAATTATGCAAGCCAATTTTGGAGCCATTAATTGGATTGCTCAGAGTACCGAAAATGCGCCCACAAGTTTGAAGAACTTAGGTTTAGTCTTGATGACCGATTATGTATTAGCCTTTGAAGTTATTGGTATACTATTACTCATTGCCCTAATAGGCGCGGTGTACATGGCTGGAGCAAAAAGAAAGGAGGTTCAAAATGCCAATTGAACATTTGTTGATTTTAGGAGCCCTACTTTTTTGCATTGGATTAATTGTCGTAGTAACAAGAAAAAACGCGATAGCAGTTTTAATAGGGATCGAATTGATGCTTAATGCTGCGAATATAAATTTGGTTGTGTTTAGCCAGTTTGATCCGAATCAATTGCAGGGCCAAATATTTGTATTGTTCATTATCACAGTCGCTGCAGCTGAAGCAGCGGTGGCTTTAGCCATAGTTTTGAAAGTATTCCATTACTTCAAAACTGCAGATTTGGATAAAATCAATGAGCTGAAAGGATGATTGAATTAAGAGACCTTATAGCAACCACCGATTTTAATCCAATGATTTATTGGGTGTTGGCACTGCTTGCTATACCTCTTCTGTCTTTCTTTTCGAATTTTTTTACCAAATCAAAGGCTCCAATTTGGGCTACTTTTTTATTGCTAGCGAATACTGGAATCTCATTTTACTTGGCAATTAATCATTGGTATGGAGATGTTGTCTCAATAAAGGGAGTTTGGTTTAGTGTAGGTGATAAAATTTTGAACTACAGTTTTTATTTGGACAGACTTGCCCTAATTATGCTTGTCTTAGTAAATGGGATCTCATTTTTAGTCCACTTATTCTCTATTGAGTACATGAGGACGGACCGGCAAAAGCCTAAGTATTTTTCCTATTTAGGCCTGTTTACTTTTTCCATGTTAGGAGTGATATTGTTCCATAACCTACTTCTGATGTTTGTTTTTTGGGAACTGGTTGGACTTTCTTCTTTCTTATTAATTGGTTTTTGGTTTGATAAAAAATCAGCGGCTTTGGCGGCTAATAAGGCTTTTTTAGTGAATCGAATTGGCGATGTAGGACTATTAACTGGATTGATGATTCTTTATAGCCAATTCCAAACTTTTGACCTGGAGGCGATTAAAGCATTAATGATATTTAGTAAAATCGAAGATGGAAACTGGGTGGCCCATTTTACGAATAATGGAGTACAAGTAATGAATACCCTGGATGGAAGGTGGTTGAGTGCTGCTGGAATTGCCTTATTCCTTGGCGCAGTTGGTAAATCAGCTCAGTTCCCTTTGCAAGTTTGGCTACCCGATGCCATGGAAGGTCCTACACCTGTGTCTGCCTTAATTCATGCAGCGACAATGGTAGCAGCTGGAGTGTTTTTATTAGCCCGCGTATTTGTATTGCTAGATGCACAAGCATTAGAAATCGTAGCGATGGTTGGAGCTGTTACTGCTTTTATGGCCGCATTTGCTGCCCTTTCTCAGTTAGACATCAAAAAAGTATTGGCCTATTCCACCATTTCTCAATTGGGCTATATGGTAATGGCAATGGGCGTTGGCGCATATTCTGCTGGGCTTTTCCACTTGGTTACGCATGCGTTTTTTAAAGCTGGGCTCTTCCTCACTGCCGGCATAATAATTCATCAACTTCATAAACTTGAATCTGACACAGCGAAATTTAATGCTCAAGACTTGAGAGTTATGGGCGGATTAAGAACATACATGCCCATCACCTTTATTTGCTTTGTGATTTGTGCCTTTGCTTTGGCTGGATTGCCCGGATTCACTGGGTTTTTATCAAAGGATGCCATTTTATTAAATGCTACTGCTTGGGCTGAAATAAAAGGAGGAGGCTATTATTTTGTCCCAATCATGGCCTATGTGACTGTCCTGTTTACTTCAATTTATATTTTCAGGTTGGTCTTTTTGGTCTTTACAAGAGAATTTAGGTTGCCAAAAATGGTTGGTGATTTAAATATTGGTAAAAGGCTTAAAGAAGGCAATTGGATATTGCTTGGACCAGCAATTATACTGTCAATATTATCAATAAGTGTGGTTTTCGGGGCCAATGTAAAGGCGGAAAATACATGGTTCATGCAGTTCATTGAAACGCCAATTTATTTGGTCCCCCAAGCGTATGCGGCTTTTAGCTTAGTGGATCTTCCTGAGTCAACGATTCAAGGGATACATAATTGGGTGTCGTTTGTTTCTATAGGACTGGCAGTTGGGGGACTTGTGTTTGCATACTTCTCGTATCGACCGATTTCAAAAAAGGCACTGATTTTTCAAGATGCTCCTGAACCAAGAGGTCCGTTAGGAAAATTATCTTTCTATCATTTTTACCTCGATGGACTCTATGAAAAAGTATTTCTGAAATTCATCCTGTTTAATGCCAAATCAATGGCTTGGTTTGATAAAGTTGTTATTGATGGAATAATAGATGGCTTCGCTAAAATGAATGTTATAGTTGCGCATATTGTGCGTTGGTTCGACAAATATATTATTGATGGTTTTGTACATTTGACTGTATACACATCTGGTAGAATTGGGCATGCAACGCGCTCAGTTCAGTCTGGTAATGTGCAGGCCTATATACTTTCGGCGATGGCAATTTTAATTATACTTTTACTGTGGTTAGTTTTTTGATTATTTAAATGATTCAGGGGATTCTTACATACATTATTTTTCTTCCGCTGTTGGCAGCTTTGGTCGTCTTGGTCTTACCAAAACGTTTTGAGTCTGTCTACAGACTTATTGCAATTGTCGGATTGGGCATCACCCTGCTGCTTACAATATTTGCAGTTACCTCATTTGATAATGAAAAATCTGGTGCTATAAATTCCGAATCTAGTCTTCAGATGTTGGAGAAATCAGAATGGTTCTCGCTGGAACTAGGGTCCTTAGGGCGATTTTCGGTGGATTATTTTGTAGCCGTAGATGGTATAAGCATTCCTATGTTACTATTGGCAGCAATTGTCTTGTTCATTGGCGCAATTGCTTCTTGGAATGTCAATAAGAAGAAAAAAGGATATTTCGCCTTGTATCTATTGCTTTCAGGTTCAGTGATTGGCTGTTTTGTTGCTCTTGATTTTTTCTTGTTCTACCTGTTTTTTGAGTTCATGTTATTGCCAATGTATTTCCTTATTGGCATTTGGGGTGGACCGAGAAAAGAGTACGCGGCCATTAAGTTCTTCTTATACACATTGGTGGGATCAATTCTTATTCTGATTGTCATCATCGGACTATATAACTCCGTTTATGACCCGGGTAAAACGGGTATTGAACACGGAATTGCAAATATTGAAATGGTGCAGCAGGCGGTCTTAGCTGGTGATATAAAGCCAGATGAAGTCGTTAAATCATTCAACATGATTCATATGGCCGACCAGGATAATTATATCCCAAGGTCTTTTTTGAGTAATGTGAATGGTGGTGAAATTTTTGGGAGATCTGCAAGATGGATCGCATTTCTAGCATTGCTTATTGGGTTTGCGATAAAGCTACCAACGTTTCCATTTCACACATGGCTGCCTGATGCACACGTGGAAGCACCAACGCCAATATCTGTGGTGCTAGCAGGTATTCTGCTAAAGATTGGAGGCTATGGAATAATTAGGACTGCCTTCAGTTTTTTCCCAGACAGTGCTTTTCATTATTCCTGGCTCATCGGATTATTTGGAGTCTTCTCAATATTATATGGCGCCATGAATGCGCTGGCCCAAAAAGACATTAAAAGATTGATTGCCTATTCTTCTGTTTCACATATGGGCTTTGTGCTCTTGGGCTTAGCTGCGATGACTATAGAAGGTATAAGTGGAGCGATTTATCAAATGTTCAGCCATGGACTCATTGCAACGATGTTATTTTTAATTGCGGGAGTATTATATGACCGTACTAATGACAGGATGATTGAAAATTATGGAGGACTAGCAAATAAACTTCCAAAATTTACCATCATAGTTGGGGTTGGATTTTTTGCTTCTCTAGGCTTGCCAGGCTTCTCAGGGTTTATTGCTGAGCTATTAGTTTTCCTTGGTTCCTTTAAGTCAGAAGCGATTCCACCTTGGATGCCTATAGTAGGGACAATAGGACTAGTACTAGGCGCAGGTTATTACTTATGGACGTTACAACGCATGTTTTTTGGAAAGTATTGGGTAAAGGATGCCAGTTGGACAGAAAAGTTGACAGACTTGAATGCCCGAGAATACATCATGTTTGTGCCATTAGTTATACTGATATTATGGTTTGGAATTTTTCCAGACACATTGTTGAATTTGATCAATAATTCTGTTGATGGTTTTACCAATTTGCTCCATCAGTCAACCTCTAGATAATTGAACGACCAGACCAACCTCATCACAGGACTAAAAGAGCAGCTTGCCTCACTATCTGGAGATGTTTGGTACTTAGCTCCTGAATTAACTTTGTTTATCACTGTTATTTTGATTTTAGGTTTTGACCTTTTGTTTAAGAATAACAAACAAATAGGGATTTTTACTATCGTTTTTTCAGGACTTGCCTTTGCCTTTTTTGCACTTACCCAATCTATTGGTCTCGCGCAAAACGCGAACGAACTCTTTACGGGTTTAATAAAATTAGATGGCTGGTCTGTAATTGTTAAAATGGGCTTTGTTTTAGCCGGCCTGCTGATGCTAGTTATTGCTTCAAGAAGGCAATCAGACTTAGAGAATTTCGGTAAGAGTAGCGAATTATGGCTTGTTTCAATCACCTTAATACTTGGTGCATGCCTGATGAGTATGTCAATCAATTTAATAATGATTTACATTTCTATAGAGTTGGTCTCCATCAGTTCTTATATTCTGACGGGCCTCCAAAATGGAAAACAGAAATCTGAGGCCGCATTAAAATACATTCTGTTTGGAGCAGTTGCTTCGGCTGTGATGATTTATGGCATGTCTTGGTTGTATGGATTTACCGGCACTTTAAATATTACGGATGGAGCATTTTACAAGGGGCTGGCAGCAACATCTACATTACCGTTGGCCATTGCTTTGACAATGACAATCGCAGGTTTTGTTTTCAAAATGGGTGCTTTCCCTTTTCATATTTGGTCACCAGATGTTTATCAAGCCGCACCTACTCCAATAGTTGCGTTATTCTCCTTTGTCCCAAAAGTAGCTGCTCTAACCATTTTGTTTCGTTTTGTACAGCACATCCCAAGTGACCTTTTCAATTGGCAGCTGTGGATTGGAGTCATCGCAATTGGAAGTATGACAGTGGGTAATTTTTCCGCACTCTGGCAAAAAGACGCTAAACGGATGATGGCTTATTCGTCCATCGCTCAAGCAGGCTTCTTATTAGTTGGACTCCTTGCTTATTCTGAGTCAGGCAAAATTGCGGTGCTATTTTATGCAGCTATTTATTTAGTCATGAATTTTGGAGCCTTTCTACTCATTCAACTTTTTGAAAAACAAACTGGCACAGCCAATATTAAATCATTAAGTGGATTGGGATTGAAAATGCCACTACTTGGTATAATTACGGTGATTGTTATGGTTTCCCTAACCGGTTTGCCACCAACAGCTGGTTTTTCGGCCAAGCTATTTATTTTTTCAAGCCTGTGGGAATCTTGGCAAAATGGAGGTCAACAAATATTATTATGGGTATTTATAATAGGCTTGTTGAATACCATTATTGCCTTGTTTTTCTATCTTAAGATACCTTATTACTTGTTTTTTAAGGCTCCCGATCAAGCGAATAAAAATATATCCATTAGTAAAATCGATTTGTTTTGGGGCACTATTTTTACATTGCCGTTGTTACTGTTATTCTTTAAGACAAATTGGTTGGTGGACCTTTTTAATAATATTAGTTTTGTCCTTTGAACTTGATACATGAGTGACCAGATCAAACATGAGTGTGGTATTGCAAAAATCAGACTCAGGAAGCCGCTTCAATATTATATTGATAAATACGGCACCCCACTATACGCTGTAAATAAGCTTTATGTGATGATGCAAAAGCAATCCAACCGTGGACAAGACGGTGTGGGCGTTGCTAACATCAAAATTGGAGTTAAACCAGGGATCAGATACATCAGTAGGTACAGGAGTATCAAACCTCAACCTGTTCAGGATGTCTTTGAGAAAATCGGGCGAAAATTTGAAAAGGGTAAGACGAAGTCTGGCTGGAACCAAAAAGATGCGAAGTGGCTTCAAAAAAACCAAGGGTTCACTGGCGAAGTTTGGCTTGGTCATCTACGCTATGGTACACATGGGAAAAATAGTATTGAAGCCTGTCATCCATTTTTGAGACAAAACAATTGGCGAAGTAGAAACTTAGTGATGGCAGGAAACTTCAACATGACCAATGTTGATGAGCTATTCGATTTATTATTAAGCCTTGGCCAGCATCCAAAGGAGAAAACAGATACAGTGACGGTGATGGAAAAGATCGGTCACTTTATTGATGAAGAAAACCAGAGGGTATTTGACAAGTACAAAACCAAACTTCCCCATTCTGAGATCACGGGTAAGATTGAAAATGAGTTGAATATTCAACGGATTTTAAAAAGAGCTTTCAAAGATTTTGATGGAGGTTACGCCTTGGTAGGACTCATGGGACATGGGTCCTCTTTTGTTGTAAGAGACCCGAATGGGATCCGTCCTGCCTATAAATACATTGATGATGAAGTCGTCGTCGTGGCTTCTGAAAAGCAAGCGATCAAAGCAGCCTTCAATGTTAATTATGATGACATTACTGAAGTTGAGCCTGGAAATGCATTAATCGTACACAAGAATGGTGAATATGATGAAGTACCGGTTATGGAAAAGGGAGAGCGAAAATCTTGCTCATTCGAAAGGATCTATTTTTCAAGAGGTACCGATCCAGAGATTTATAATGAAAGAAAAAACTTAGGTAAGCTACTGATTCCGCAAATTCTAAAGGCAGTGAACTTTGACCTTAAGAATACAGTGTTTTCCTATATCCCGAATACTGCTGAGATTTCATATTTGGGTATGATGCAGGGCATTGAAGATTATTTACATACGCGAAGAAAAGAAGTTATCATTGATGGGAAACCACATATGGATGACTTAGAAGAGATCTTGAGTTTTCAGCCTAGAGTTGAAAAATTGGTGATTAAAGATGCCAAGCTGAGGACTTTTATTGCCGATGACGAAAGCAGAGACGAATTAGTCGCCAATGTTTATGACACCACTTATGAGGTGATAAAAAAAAATGTTGATACGCTTGTAGTCATTGATGACTCTATTGTTAGGGGTACAACACTAGAAAAGAGCATTCTGAAAATGCTCGACAAGCTGGAGCCAAAAAAGATTGTCATCGTTTCGTCAGCACCCCAAATCAGGTATCCTGATTGTTATGGCATTGACATGTCGAAGAACAAAGAATTTGTTGCCTTCAGGGCCATGTTGGCTTTATTGAAGGAAAGAGGATTAGAAAATCAATTGGACGAAGCTTATCATAATATTTTGGCTAATCTCGGTTCAAAAGATCAACCTAACTTCGTAAAGCCACTTTTTGATCAATTTACTGCAGATGAGATCTCTCTAAAGATCACCGATATCGTTAGACCAGAAGGAATGAAAGCTGAATTGGAAGTGATATACCAAACGGTAGAGAACTTACATACAGCCTGCCCTAACAATAAAGGTGATTGGTTCTTCACAGGAGATTATCCGACTCCAGGTGGCAACCGAGTGGTAAACAAAGCCTTTGTCTACTTCATGGAAGGCAAGGAGATCAGGGCTTATTGATACACCATCATAGTCATACTGAACTTGTTTCAGGATCTTCTTCATCCCAATGCATGGATAATTTTGTTAAAAATATTTAACAAAAACATCTCCTATGCAGGCTAAAACAATTGAAGAGGCGATTGATATACTTGAGCAAATTATTGTTGAGAACAAGTCCAGTAATAGCGAACTGGCCTATTTCCCAATCCTCTATCAAAAAGTAACGATAGCCGTTAAGGAAGCAATTGACAAGCAAGAGTTTGAGGATAATGTGCGAATGGAAAAACTCGATGTGGTTTTTGTCAATCGTTATTTGAAGGCTTATTTCCAATTCAAAAATGGAGAACAGCCTTCAGACTGTTGGATGGTCGCTTTTAAAGCAATTGATAAGTTCTGGCCTATTATATTACAGCACTTATTATTGGGAATTAACGCACATATCAATTTAGACTTGGGCATTGCTGCTGCTGAAATTGCACCGAAGAATGAAATTGAGGCGTTAAAGGGGGACTTCTATAAAATCAATGAGATTCTCTCTTCAATGGTGGAAGGAGTACAAACCGACATTGGAAAATTATCACCAATTATTGGCATTTTAGACTTTCTTGCTGGCAAAATTGACGAGCGAATTGTGGATTTTAGTATTCAAGCCGCACGCGATGGTGCCTGGGATTTCGCACAAGAATATGCCCATTCAAACACTGATTAACAACTTCAACTTATTGAGAAAAGGGATGCTTCAATTACTTGGTTGGGCAAGGACATTCGAAAGCCAGGGATTCTTATAGGTACCATTATAAAAGTCATTCGTTTAACAGAATGGGCTACCGTAAAAAAGGTGGTCAAGGTACTTACTTAATCTACATCAATACTCCTCTACTATCTGCTGCCAGTGGTTCTGGAATTACTTTTTCTTCCACAAGTTCCAATAAGTTTATTTCTATAGTTCTGCATAAAGCCGACATAGGAATATCGGACCCACGGTTCATAAAGGGGTCTTGTAAATAGTAAGCTATATTTTCTAGCATGTTAAAAAAGAAAGAGACCAATATACATATTAGAATTACAAATGGCCCTGTAGAAAAAAGCATCCCGTAAGGCAACATAATTGTAAAAATAATGAGACCGCGATGCGTGTATGACCTGTATTGTGTTGGGAATACGGTGTTCCTTATACGTTCAGCTTTACCCATATGATCGCACAAATTTTTAAGTGTTTGATCTAAGGACACCATCTGGTAGGTATCAATTTTTTGTTCAGCCTTTAACTTTGCTAAAAGGGTGCTCATTAATTTTAGAATCTCATTGTGCTTAGTACTTATATAATTGAGTTCATTCTCATTGAGATACTGTGCTAATCCTTCCAAAGGATCTAAACCCCTAAGACTTCTTTTTAATGCATTGCACCAGGCTATTTGATAGTTTGCCATTTGTTTGGCTTCAGGTACAATTACATCACCACCCGTATAACCAATCATTTGTCGAACTAGCGTTCTACTGTCATTTACTACTCCACCTCATATTTTGCGTGCTTCCCACCACCTACCATAAGCCGATGTTGTTCGAAAACCAAGTAATAGTGCGACCGTAAATCCTAGCACAGTAGCAATAGACATTTTAATATCTAACTTCTCATAGCCGAGCTCGGAATAGGCAAAATAGACCGCTGTCACATAAGGTCCGTACCATAATAGTTGAGGACCAAATGCTTTTATCAGAGGTTGTATTGAACGTGTATTTGTTTTCGTGTACATATATTAATCTTGGTATTGAGTTAAAACAATTTCCTCGACCTTAGTTATCACCCCTTGCTGCTTTTTGTTTCTCTACCATTTCAGCAACATCTTTCAACAACTGCTTCGCATCATAAATTATACCGTCTTTGATGGTGTATTTCACACCACCAACTCTTTCTAATTCTCCGCTTTCATTGTTGAGTCTTAACGTACCGGTTCCATAAAGCATTTTGAGATTTTCAATTGGGTTTTCATCTAAAATCACCAAATCTGCAAGCATACCAGGACGGATAATCCCGAATTCTAATTTTTTATCTTTCGGCTCATGGATAGCCTGTGCAGCATGCAATGTTGCACCACGAATCACCTCCAAAGGATGAAAACCTGCTTCTTGGAGTAATTCCATCTCTTCAATATGACCGAAGCCCCACAGATTATAAATAAAAGAGGCATCATCACTTACCGTAACTCGTCCTCCCGCATTCTTATAATCATTCAGAAAGGACATCCAGACTTTATAGAAATTCTTCCAAACAGTTTCATCCCAAGTGGACCAATCGTAGAAGTAAGAGCCATGGTTAACACGACTTGGTTTATAAAAATCCCAAAGCGTTGGCAGTGTATAGGTCTCGTGCCATTCCGCTGAACGTTCTCGCATTACATCCCGGCTAGCGAGGTAAGCAGTCATTGTTGGATCAAGAATTAGGTCAAGCTCCAAAAACTCATCAATCAGCGCTTGCCATTGCTTGGTTCCTCTTCCATAAATTTTATCCCAGTTGTAAGCTACTTGACTGAAGCGATCTTGCTCGTCATTATAGATGAAATTGGCAGGCCATGGTTGGATATCATTCTCTTTATAAAGTGCTTCAAAAAGCCCATAATAATGAGTTAAGTTATCTAAACCCATTCTTGCAGCATCTAAGGCATTGGTGCGACCGACCATCGTTTGTGCTAAGTGCGCCACTGTACCCATTTTATTTTTGTGTGCTTCGGTTATAGCAGCCTGCATCACTTCTGGGTCATGGCTGAAAAATTTAATACCATCTACGCCTTTTTTGGCTGCATATTGTACCCATTCTATTGCTTTTTCAGGCGTATTTACTTCACCACCTTTCCAATCTTCACCAGAACCTAAAGTGTGAAAAGCAACGATTCTTGGTGCTACAATTTCATTATTGGCACTTCTCTTTTTTTCACTCCTAGTCCAGTCAATATTTGCTGCAGGTACTCCGCGAATGGTCGTGATACCATGTGCCATCCAGAGTTTATATGGATATTCTGCATTTGGAGATTTAGCGGCCCCTCCAACATGAGCGTGAAGATTAATTAGTCCTGGGAGTACATAAGCACCATGGGCGTCTATTTCTTTGGTTGCCCCTTTTGGTCTACCGCTATCTTCTATAGGAACATGTGGAGCTCCAACGGTGGTCATGCTTACGATTTTATTATTTTCAATCACAATGTCCATTGGACCTTGTGCAGGTGCACCTGTTCCATCAATAACAATGGCGCCACGGATAATTAGTCTTTGGAAGGGGCCTTCACCTTCATCGGACCTGCGATCGGGTGCAGGGTTTAATGTTTGAGACGGGAATGTTTGAGACAGTGCGGGAAACGTAAAAAAGCCAAATAAAAATAATAAAATAGATCGATAGAATAGTTTCATAAGTTCCTAAGGTTGATTTGAAAGAGAGAGGCAATTGCATTAAAGCACCTCACTCAAGTAGGAATTTACTAAATTCTAGATGGCCTTACAAAATGTGGGTAATAATGAATCAGAAATGATCAATATGGTTTAAACAGCAAAACTCTCACCGCAACCACAGGTACGGGATGCGTTAGGGTTGACAAATTGAAAGCCTTTTCCATTGAGTCCGCCAGAAAAATCTAATGTAGTGCCTAATAGATACAGCATGCTTTTTCTGTCAACTAGAATCTTGATGCCCTTGTCTTCGAAGACTTCATCTTTTTCTTTGACTTCAGCATCAAATAGTAAATCATACATTAGCCCTGAACATCCACCACCTTCTACAGCAACGCGAATATTATAGTTGTCAGATTTTCCTTCCTCTTTTTTAAGAGCGATGATTTGGTTCACTGCATTATCTGTTACTGTAATCATGCTACTGTTTTTAAGGCAAGAATAAAACTTTAATGTAAAATTATGCGCCAGTTCCTTAACTTGGAACTGAATATGAAACAACAAGGACATACCAAAAGTTTCGTTACAAAAGTAATTAATAAGCGTCAAACCTTTTAATAATGTGGCATGAAGAAAATCGAGCATATTGGCATAGCCGTGAAGGACATTAATACAGCCAATGATATTTATGAAAAGCTATTGGGCGGCGAAAATTATAAAGCTGAAGAAGTAGCTTCAGAAGGGGTAAATACTTCTTTTTTCCAAGTTGGTCCAAACAAGATAGAGTTACTAGAAGCAACTAATCCAGACAGTCCGATTGCAAAATTCATTGAAAAAAGGGGAGAAGGCATTCATCATATAGCATTTGAGGTAGAGGATATTTATGCTGAAATGGAAAGATTAAAAGCTGAAGGCTTCATTTTACTCAATGATGCTCCAAAAAAAGGTGCTGATAATAAGTTGGTATGCTTTGTCCATCCTAAAGCTGCAAATGGTGTTTTGATAGAACTTTGTCAAGAGATTAGATAGTAGACTTGAGAAATGAGATTTTAGACTTAAGATTTTAGACTATTGACGAAGGTCTTGACATTTCATTCTTCAATTCCAATTTTACTTTATCTAATTACCCAAAAACCTAAAAACCCAAGCACCTAACTCCTAACTCATTTCTATTCCACTTATATTTGCAATTGGAAATTAAAGCGTGAGTAATGTCTGACAACAGAACGGAATTAGAAGAATTAGGAGAGTTTGGACTCATTGAAAGATTGGCAAAGGATATTAAGATTGTCAATGAAACCACAAAACTCGGAATTGGTGATGATGCTGCGGTCATTGACTCAGGCGATCACTATACTTTAATTTCAACGGATATGTTATTGGAAGGTGTTCATTTTGACCTTTCCTACGCCCCATTGCAGCATTTAGGCTATAAGGCCATTGCGGTGAACGTTTCCGACATCGCGGCAATGAATGGTAACCCTAAACAAGTCACGGTTTCAATAGGATTGAGTAATCGCTTTTCTTTGGAAGCAATAGAAACATTGTATCAAGGGATGAATGCAGCAGCCGAAGATTTTAATGTGGACATCGTAGGCGGAGACACCTCAACATCAAAATCCGGCCTGGTAATTTCTATATCAGTTTTGGGAACAGTAGATAAAGATAAAGTTGTTTATCGCACTGGAGCCAATGATAATGACATCATATGTGCAACGGGCGATTTGGGTGGCGCCTATATCGGATTACAGGTTTTGGAAAGAGAAAAACAAACGTTTTTGGCTAATCCTGAAATGCAGCCAAAATTGGACGATTATCAATACATTGTTGAGCGGCAACTGAAACCAACTGCAAGGATGGATGTCATTCATGAATTATCAGAGCATGGCATTGTTCCAACTTCTATGATTGACATTTCTGACGGGCTTGCTTCTGAGATTTTACATTTAACAAAAGCTTCCAATCTCGGTGCGAATTTATATGAAGACAAACTGCCTTTGGATAAACAAACCTATGATACTGCAGTTGAGTTTAACCATGACCCAATTTCATGTGCAATGAATGGAGGAGAAGATTATGAATTGCTCTTTACGATCAAGCAGGAAGATTTTACAAAACTAGAAAAGCACGCTGACATTCATTTTATCGGTCACATGAACCCAAAAGAAAAAGGAGTGAATTTAGTTACCAAAACCAATAACGTAGTTCCAATTTCTGCACAAGGTTTTAATCACTTAGCTGATTAAAACCAAAGCCAAAAGTACAGCACTGAAAAATGTTGATACTAAGGCTGCATTGAATTTTAAGGCAGGGTTTTTATTGATGAATATGGCCATGATTGCGAAAAGCACGATAATGGAGGATAAGAAGTTAATAAAAAATACAGGCTTGTTTCCATATTCATACGAATTTGAACTTTCGCGTTTGAAGGATTTATAGCCATAGATCCGTGATTTCCGGAGCTTGATTATTTCGCCTACAACAATTTCATTTACTACGACTTGCCTTTTGTCAAATTGCTGATCCCCCGCAAAAACAATCAAGAGGCCAGTATCATCTGCATCCCGGGTTTCAATAATCTTGCTTTTAACCTGACTCACTTTTACTGTGCTAAAATCATTCTGAAACAACTGATCGGCAATAAAGGTGAAGGTAAAAAGAAGGCTAAGAATACCGAATAGGTAAGCTGATCTAACATGTACACTATAATCCATATAGCCATACCGCTGAGTGCCTTCATGCACAATATGAATATGACCGGTCCCATTGGTGAAGGCATGTGGTGGTGGATATTTGTCTCTGGCTGGAATCTCAACTTCAGGAAGCTCAAAACCATTGTCATAGATGGCTTTTTTCTCTGGATCACTTAAAATCAAATAGGCATGAAGAATTTCTTGAAATTTGGATTCGGTGTCATCCAATTCACTTGTGTCGGGATGATAAGTCTTGGCCAAAAAGCGATAAGCTTTCTTTATGACTTTCTGGTCAGCATCTCGGTCAACGCCTAATATGTGGTAAGGGTCCAACAAATCTTCTTAAAAATTAATTGGAAATTAATGAATATTAGGCAAATTTGAACGTATTAATTATGTCCATGAAAGAGTTAAAACATTATCACAATGGTGAGATTCTATTAGAAAGTGAAATCACATATTCAGTCAACGATGTTGGCCTTTTAAGAGGCTATGCTGTTTTTGATTTTTTCCGAATAGAAGGTGCTACACCAGTTTTTATTGAAGAACATTTGGATCGCTTTGAGCATTCCGCAAAAGGATTTGATTTAGCTATTCCAATATCGAGAGATGAAATTAAAAGAGTAGTTAGTGACTTGGTTCAACTTAATAAGCTCCCAACTGGAACAATTAAAATCATTCTGACAGGTGGTGATTCAGTAGACGGATTTACTCCAGGGATACCGAATATGAGTATTCTTAATAAGCCAATCAGCTACCCTTCTGAATCGGCTTATAGTGAAGGTGCGGCATTGATGCTCCATGAATACCAGCGTGAATTTCCGGGCATAAAAAGCACCAACTATTTGACGGCTTTAAAATTGCAAAAATCTTGGAAGGCCAATGGTTTTATAGATGTGCTTTATCATTCTGAAGATAGGGTATGGGAAGTATCTAGAAGCAATGTCTACTTTTTTAAGGGCAATAAATTGGTAACCAATAAAGAAGGCGTCCTTAAAGGGATCACTTCTTCGAAAGTTTTGGAAGCCTGTAAAGGTGTTTTTGAAATTGAGGTCAGGCCTATGGGTTTAGAAGAACTGATGAATGCTGAAGAAGTATTTATCACAAGTAGTACTAAATTGGTGATGCCTATAGTCCGAGTGGGAGATAAGATTATTGGAACTGGTAAACCGGGGGTAAAAACCGAAAGAGTGAGGGCTGCTTATAATGATTTGTTAGCAAAATATATTGCTGACAATACTAATTAATCCATTTCAAAACTGAGGATATCAAGCATTAAATCGACAATGTGCACTGGGATTCTTTTTTCAATCGATTTGTACCAATAGCTAATCACATTGCCATCTTCTAATCTGTAGGCAATTCTAGCTGTTTGTTGATTGGCCTCAAAAATTAAGATTTCCAATACAGTCTTGTCTAGGTCTTCGGTATAGGAATTGTTTACTCTCCAAGAAACATCGTCTCTTAACTCGGAAAGTCTTTTCAGCATGTCGCTAACAATGATTTTATTTTCTTCGGTTACTTCATTCATAGGTATTCGATAAGAGCGAATTGTGCCTTACCTAATAAAAGAACGATTGAAAAAAAAAATAGTTACTGATCTTCTGGGTAAGGTATGAACAGAAAGTTAGTGAACTCCTCATCGATCACGAAAAGGCAACAAAACTCATCTGGGTCCTTATAAGCTGCTCTAAACTCCTCCTCTTTATCCACTAGTTGCATTTGTAAAAACTCATCCAAATATGTGATGTTGTAATTCCATTCTGTCGACATTTCGCTTCTGCCAACTAATAACTGACCTATCGGAGAATCAGTTTTTGAAATCGGAAAAATTGGAAAATCTGAAAACCCTTGCTTTTTCACTTGGTAGGCTGCTTCTTTTAGGGTGTCCGCAACAATGAGAAAATCTTTCGTTATTGTTCCTAAGTATTTGCCGTTCAGTTCAGGATCGTTTTGCATACTGCAAAGGTAATTTGAAAAGGCGACAATTTGATAATTAGGTGATTAAGTAATTTCACCTAATCACCTAATCACCTAATCACTTAAGGCTATTCCTCTTTCAAATAAGTAACTGGATTCAAATGCACCGCCTTATACAACTGGGATACAATTGTGGTAGCTGCTACTTCTAAATCTGGATCAAGAGCTAAGGCACGATCAAAATTTACTAGAGCAAAAGGAACCTTGGCCACTTCGTGCATAAGCAGTACCTCTGCTAATTAAGGCTTGTATATTGTCTGGTTCGATCGTTACCAATTTATCAAGGTCATCAGTAGCCAAAATATTTTTACCTATTTTCATATATGAAATGCCTCTTAAATATAGTGCCTCAGTATTTGAAGGATCTGTTTTAAGAAGTGTATTCATATCCATGACCACACCTTTAAAATTGTTCAAGTTAAAGGAACACCTTGCCCTTGCAATTAAGGCTAAATTGGTATTAGACCTCATGGAGATTAATCTGGAGTAATCGTCATAGGCAGTATCAAAATCACCGGTTTCTTCATGTGATCTGCCACGATTAAATAAAGCAAACTCATCTTTTGGATTGAACTTTATGAATTTGTCATAATGAACAAGTGCGGCCTCATATTGCCCTTCTTGAAATAGCTCATCTGCTTTGTCTCGGCTCGTATCCATAGTACAGGAAAGCAGTGTAAAACAGCAAGAAGAATTAATAAATGAGATTTTGACCGCATTGCTTAAATTAAACTAAATAAATAGTTCAAACAAAATGAATTAGCATGAAATCAGTAACTGCCGTTGTACTTACGGATAAACCATTCTGTAGAGACAAGTGCAATAAGTAAGAATAACCAGAGTGGATTATTTAAAAGCAATCGAAGTTTTTCATCTGACCTAACAGTAGGTTTTGCGTTTTTGTTTTCTAGGACTTCAATGATCTGATCCATCGAACTAATGTCATATGATTCCCCTCCTGAATTTGATGAAATCGCTCTTAATAAATTATGATTAGCCGTAATGTTAATGGCCTCTAATGCCAATTTCTCCACTGAAAAAGTGCCTTGAGCAATTTCTTGTTTCCCAGTTACAGAAGCAACGGCTCTAAATTTATAGATGCCTGGCGCAAGTCCACTCAGTGAATAGTTATTATTTGCACTGTTCACATAATTAAATTCCTGAATGCCACCATCAGCATCAGTGATAGTCAGGTCAACATTGTAGTCATAAACTTTTTCGAAAAGCTTATTATAAATTTCAGTTTTGAATTCTACCGCTTCACTATCAAAGTACTGATTAGAGGAAGTAGCAACTCTGAAATTTCTTTTGTCATCACTGGTGGTTAAAAATTGGATAAGCTTACCAAAAATTTCGTCAAACATTTTTTGGTTTTGGTTCAAACCGGCCTCTTGAAGTTTCCATTTCCAAATTCCAGCACCAGCCAATACAGCTGACTTTTTATCATCGCCATTATAGATTGCCAATAAGGGCCTGTTGGTCGTGACTGTTCCTACCATTTGATAAAGTAATACGTCCGAAGGCTGCTTAAAAGAGGTTTGCCCATAAGGGACTCTAATTGGTGGGTATGTTGCCATTCTGTCCAACAAGTTTTCTTCAATTTCGAAGAGCTCAAAATTTGGGTTAACATTCGCACTGACTAGGTCGGTCTGTCCAAATTCACTTAATTCCATCACTTCGTTCATCTCATTGATTCTACTCAGGTTTCCAGTTCCAGTAATAAACCAAGTATTGGTCTGGGCTAAGGCGTTAGTCAGCCATTGTGGTAAAATATTAAAATCCGGAAGTTGGTGTATGATAATAAGGTCAAAAGGACCTTCAGGAATTTCTTCTGTAATCCCATCTAAATAAATGGCGGTTTCAGTGCCCTCATTTTTATCGATAACACTTCGAATGGCCTTTATATCCGGATGAGGGGATTTGGCCGCAATGAGAATCTTTTGTTTGCTTTCTACCACCTCAAGGAAGGCATTTCTACTGTTATTAACCACAGTGGTTTCACCGGATTTAGCAACAATTTGAACTCTATAATTTTCGATGCCAGCTGTTTCGGCATCAAGTATAAACTCTAGTGAGTTGATCTGCTGGTTCCCTTTGATTAACAAACTTTGTTCAGCGATTTTATTACCATTTTTTAAAACCTGAACGGTTACATTTTCATTGACATAACCAGTATTAAAAATTTCTGCTATTAGGGGAAATCGATTGCCTTCATATACAATTTTATTGTAGCTAATGGCTTTAAGACTCAAGTCCATTAATGGAATGGTATCACCCATGGCTATAGAATAAACAGGGTAATTGAGACTGACATATTCTGGAGAAAGGCCATAATTATGTATCCCATCACTGGCCAATACGACTCCAATTAAATTTTGCTGTTCAAACTCTTTTTCAATATTCTTTAACAGTCCTTGAAGATTAGTTATCTCCTGATCAAAATCGACAAGTTGAAAAGTATTTCTATAACCGTCAAGACTTCTGATTTTAAGGTCATAATCAAGGTTTGAAAGGTCATTGCTAAATGAACTTAGTTGTGCTTTTAAACTTTCAAAGTCTAAGGAGTCGTAAGCCGATGGGAGTGAAGCTGAATTGTCAACTGCTAGAACGACAATTGGTTTCTCATAGAAAAAATCGGTCTGATTGAGTAATGGCCCTAAGAGAAGAAAACAAACGAGAGTAACTAAGACAAACCTAAATCCGGCAAGAATTCGATTAACGTTTTTTGTCCAAGGCGTCTTTTTCGAATATAAAAGAGAAGCATATAAGAAGCCTGCCAAAATACAAAGTCCGATGAACCAGACAGAGCCTTCTGTCTGAATAGAAATTTTTGATAAAGTAAATTGAATGCTAAAAAATGCCCTCACAGATATTTCAGAAAGAATTGTTAATGAAATCTATTACGCAATAAAACGAAAATAGATCATTAACCATTTTATTTTTTAAGGTGCTTTTTATGAACGGTTAGTCAAATTTATAATTAATCTATTTGAGGCTTTGAAAATATGTAAAATTTCAAAGCCTTTATTTTAGATGCTTCGCAAGTTCCGAATAGGAAAGCTAGCTTTAAACGTAATCCTTTCTTTTGCTGAGCTTGCGAAGCATCTATTTGATAAGCATCTAAGTGATATGATTTAATAATTTGAAGGTGAGTTGATTTTGTTATCCTTTCAATTTTCAAATTGATCCATCATTAAATTCTCAAATTATGTAGCCATACCTCCGTCAACATGAATTGTTTGACCTGTTATATAGCTTGAATTGTCAGAACCAAGGAAAACACAAAGGTCAGCTACTTCATCAGGGGATCCGCCTCTTTTTAATGGAATACCATCTCTCCAGCTTTGAACAGTTTTTTCATCTAAGGCGTCCGTCATTTCGGTTTCAATAAATCCGGGAGCGATAGCGTTGGATCTTATGCCTCTTGAACCAAGTTCGAGTGCCACAGACTTTGTAAAGCCAATAATTCCAGCTTTTGAAGCAGAATAATTCGCTTGGCCGGCATTACCTTTTACCCCAACAACAGAAGTGATATTAATAATTGAACCTGAACGTTGCTTCATCATTGTTCTTGTAGCGGCTTTCACAGTATTGAAACACGATTTCAAATTAACATTGATTACAGTATCCCACATCTCTTCTGTCATTCTCATCAGAAGGTTGTCTTTAGTAATACCCGCATTGTTTACAATGATGTCTAATGACCCAAAATCTGCAACTACACCATTTATCAAAGTTTCTGCGGCAGCAAAATCAGAAGCATCAGAACGGTAACCTTTCGCTTTAACTCCAAATGCAGTTAACTCTGCTTCTAATGCTTGACCTCTTTCTACACTTGATAAATAAGTAAAAGCAACATTTGCTCCCTCTTGTGCATATTTCATAGCTATTGCTTTGCCAATTCCTTTTGAAGCACCTGTAACTAGTGCTGTTTTTCCTTCAAGTAAACTCATTGGTTCTTTTGGTTGCTTTTTAATGATGAGATAAGGAATACAAAGGACACAAACATGCCCGTTCCTATCCACTGTAAGGCTTCACTTATTTCATTGTCGAGTAATAATCCTACAACCATCAAGATTGCTCCGGTTGTACCAACAGCGTAAATTCGTCCTTTCATACTTCAAAGAAAATAAAAAGGATTAAGACCACCAATAACCTATTTTTTTGTGATCTCTTTTGAATTAACTTTGTGACAATTCAGGAAGCATTAAAAAAATTTGAGATATGGCTACGAAGTATGATTTGATAGTAATTGGCAGTGGACCTGGCGGCTATGTGGCGGCTATTCGTGCATCACAATTGGGCATGAAAGTGGGAATTGTTGAAAAAGCAGAAATTGGTGGTATTTGTTTGAATTGGGGTTGTATCCCTACAAAAGCATTATTGAAGAGTGCTCAAGTTTTTGAATATATCTCACATGCTGCTGATTATGGCATTAACATTAAGGATGCTTCCGTTGATTTTGACGGCATGATAAAGAGGAGTAGGGATGTAGCTGCTGGAATGAGCAAGGGTGTTGAATTTCTTTTGAAAAAAAATAAAATTGAAAAACTTTTAGGCTACGGAAAATTAAAGCCGGGTAAAAAAGTTGAAGTGACTGCTGAAGACGGAACAAAAACCGAGTACAGTGCAGATCACATTATACTTGCTACTGGAGGTCGATCAAGAGAATTGCCAAACCTTCCGATTGATGGTAAGAAGATTCTTGGATACCGCGAAGCCATGGTAATGGAGAAACAGCCAGAATCAATGATAATAGTGGGTTCAGGAGCAATTGGAGTTGAGTTTGCTTATTTCTATAATTCTATTGGTACTGATGTCACGATAGTTGAATTCATGGACAGAATTGTTCCTGTCGAAGACATCGATGTGTCGAAGCAATTGGCGCGTACCTATAAGAAAAACAAGATAAAGATCATGTTGGAGTCTGAAGTGACTTCTGTGGATACAAAAGGAAAGAAATGTAAAGTACATGTCAAGACTAAAAAGGGAGAAGAGATTCTCGAATCTGATGTAGTACTTTCTGCTGTAGGTGTCTCCACAAACCTTGAAGGTATCGGATTAGAAGAGGTTGGTGTTGCGACTGACAAAGGCAAAGTATTAGTCGATGACTATTATAAAACAAATATCCCAGGTGTATATGCAATTGGCGATATCGTGAAAGGACCAGCATTGGCTCACGTTGCCTCTGCAGAAGGAATAATTTGTGTAGAAAAAATACAAGGACAGAGTCCAGAACCTTTAGATTATAATAACATACCAGGTTGTACCTACTGTAGCCCTGAAATTGCTTCTGTTGGTTATACTGAGCAAGCCGCTAAAAATGCTGGTTATGAAGTTAAAGTTGGTAAATTTCCTTTTTCAGCTTCTGGAAAAGCAAAAGCTGCAGGTCATTCTGAAGGTTTTGTGAAAGTTATTTTTGATGCGAAGTATGGAGAGTGGTTAGGCGCACATATGATTGGTGCCAACGTTACTGAAATCATTGCCGAAGTTGTCTCAGCGAGAAGATTAGAAACCACTGGACATGATGTAATCAAAACGGTACATCCACATCCAACTATGTCTGAAGCAGTGATGGAAGCAGCCGCAGCGGCATATGATGAAGTAATCCACTTATAAACAAGAATACTTCTTATAGAATTTAAAAACCCCGACCCAGTCGGGGTTTTTTGTTAATATTGAGTATGAATTCTCAAAGAGAAAAGGTACTTGGTACTATTGCATTGATAGGAGTAATTGTTACTTCTATTTTACTTTTTGTAGTGACACCAGAAAAACTCGGAGATCCGGTGAATAGTGAATATTTGTTAAAGGTTTTTCTCTACCCCTCAGCACTCGTTTTATTGAGGGCCATTTGGAAAACTTTACTGGACAACAAAATTCAAAGTAAATTAGAGAGAGAATCAGATTTTAATGAGAAACGTTCCGCATTTGAACGTGATCGAAAGGATGAATCATGAATATTGATATCACAACTCCAGCATTGCTCTTCCCAGCGATAACACTCTTGTTACTGGCTTATACGAATCGTTTTGTTGCACTCGCAAACTTGGCGAGGGGGCTTCGAAAACGTTATTTGGACGAAGATGCACCTGTACCTACAGTGTTTGGCCAGATTTCAAACCTAAAGACTAGGCTAGGTCTTATTCGTAATATGCAGGCGCTTGGAATTGGGAGTTTTTTCTGTTGCGTGCTCAGCATGGTGTTAATTTACTTGGGCAAGCAACTAATTGGCGAATATATTTTTGCTACAAGTCTATTTTTATTGTTGGGTTCTCTCGTTTTATCATTTATTGAAACACAATTATCTACAAAGGCAATAAATCTTGAGCTCAGCGATCTTGAGCAAAAAACTTCAAAAAAGGCTTAAATACTCATTTCTTATTATTTTGTGAAATCACAACAGTGAATAATTTTTACTGTATTCAGTTTTTATAACCTAAATACTTGTTTAGACAAGTATTTAGGTTATATTTGAGCACTACTAAATCGAAATAGCAAATATGGATTTCGGTAAGGCTCTTTTTCACCTTAATAATAACCTCGGTTATAATCTTTATCGCACGTATTTGCTTTTTCATAGAGAGCTTATACGGGCGCTGAAGAGTTACGAGGTTACTCCCGAGCAATGGCAAGTGCTAATCATTCTCTGGAATCATGGAAGTGTAACTCCAACGGAAATCAGTAAAGTGACCTTGCAGGATTTACCTTCAATCTCTCGGATGTTGGTCAGGATGGAACGCAACGGCTGGGTTGAAAAACAACAAAACGAGAAAGACGGAAGGTCCTTTAGGATCAAAATCACGCTCAAAGGAGAAAATAATAGACAAGAAATGATGCAAGTTCTAGAAAGGCATTTTGCTGGGTTTTTACAAACGGTGCCTGCCGAGATGAACTTCCATATAAAGCAAGAGTTGCTCAAGTTAAGAGAAGTATTAGGTGATTATTCTTCTCAAGCGTAAGGCTAAGTTCAATCATCTGATTTAAAGATTATAGTCATCAGGGTCTTTCATGTTTAGGTTGTAAGGGATGCCCGCAGGCTTTGCAGGAGGCAGACCTTCCGGGGATGACTTTAAATCCTGATTAAAAACTATTTGCCCTTCCTCATAATTCCTCTTAGATTCACCTTTCAAAATTACTACCGTGATAGACTTAAGAAGCGATACCCTCACCCGACCAACACCTGCTATGTTAGATGCCATGATGTCTGCTAAAGTAGGAGATGACATGTTTGAAGAAGACCCGACAGTAACTGCACTTGAGCATAGGGCAGCAGAGATGTTTGGGATGGAAGCAGCACTTTACTGTGCCTCAGGCACCATGACCAACCAAATTGGGATTCGTTTGCATACTACACTTCAGGATGAAGTGATTTGTCATAAATATTCCCATATCTATTTATATGAAAGTGGAGGCTTAATGTCCAATTCTGGAGTTTCTGTGAGACTTTTGGATGGGGATAAAGGAAGAATAACTGCTGATGCCGTAAAAGCAGCCATTTTACCTGATGACATCCATTCACCCGTTTCTCGAGTAGTATCTCTAGAGAATACCATGAATAAGGGGGGAGGAAGTTGTTATGATTTTGAAGAAATTTTAAAGATTAAGGCTGTTTGTGAAAACAATGACTTGGCTTTTCACTTGGATGGTGCAAGGCTCTTTAATGCCCTTGTTACCACTGGTCAAACGGCAAAGCAATACGGAGCAATTTTCGACACTATTTCAATATGCTTGTCAAAAGGATTGGGTGCTCCAGTTGGCTCATTGTTACTAGGAACGGCCAAGGACATAAAGAGATCAAAACGGATTAGGAAAGTGATGGGTGGTGCTTGGCGCCAGGCGGGGTATATCGCTGCTGCTGGACTTTATGCCCTCGAAAATAATGTAGAAAGGTTAAGAGAAGATCACGATGCCGCAAAGCTAATAGCATCCGTTTTAGAAAGGCAATCCTATGTTGAAGAAGTTTATCCTTGTGAAACCAATATTTTGATTTTTAAACTGACTGATGCTTATACCAATGAGGTATTTTTAGCCAAATTAAAAGAGCACGATATTCACGCCTTTGGATTCGGGCCACAGCTTATCCGATTTGTAACTCATTATGATTTCACTGAAGTCCAGTTGAACCAACTTCTGGAGATTTTAGACCAATTGAATTAACCCTAAACCCCTTTGAGGTAATGCTTAATCAGCATTTGATGGTGATGGGCGTGATAGGCTGAAAAATAAAATAATTCTCGAATGGTAATTTTTCCTAGCAGGGGATGAGCTACTACATAACTGTCTAAGTCTTTCTCTGACCAATTTTCCAATTTGGTACATATGGACTCAATATTATGAAGTAATTGTTTGGATTTTTTCTGACGAATGCTCCCAGGTACTTTAGCAGGGCTGTATTTGTCTGTAGACTTACCTCCTTGTTCTAATTTCATATGGTACTTAGAAACAAGTTCATCATAAGTTTTAGACTCACGATTTGCTGTGCCAAACTTCAGTTTAAGCATGAACTTAGGCAAGCTTAACCCCTGCACAATTGGACTGGTGCTTTTGATGAGGTGCTCAGTTTGTTGACCGGCTGTCCATTTTCCATCAGGAGCAAAATCATATTCGTCCAATGTTAAGTCATCAACATAATTAATGAATTGTTGGTAACTTTTTACTAAGGCTGCTTTTAACTCTGACTTGTCCACTGATTCTAGATTTTTCGGAAAATTAGGGCTAAGAATTTGTTTCCCCAAAGGGAATGGAAAACTAAGTTTCGATATTTGTTTGATCAGCTTAAAATAGGCTGTGAACTGAAATTAGAATCAGAAACTCATGATTTCTCTGAATTTGATGCTCTGTCTTCTGGATACTTCTATTGCCTCTCCATCTTTTAGATAGACTTTTAGTGTTCCACTAAACCAAGGTTCGATTCGTTCGACAAATTTCAGATTAATTATTTGCTGCCTATTGGCCCTAAAGAATGATTCTGGGTCGAGCCGAGATTCCATATAATTTAGTGACCGTGGAATCATGGGTTTTTGCTTGTTGAAGTAAATCCGGGTATAACTACCCATTATCTCTAATACTCTTACTTCAGATAAGTTGACAAACCAGCAGCTTTCTCCATCCTTAACAAATACTTGTTTATCTATTCCAAGTGTTTTTCTCGACTTTTCAGTATCCTTTCTGAGTCTGATTTTTTCGCTCGCTTTTTCTAGTGCAAGTGCTAATCGATCTTCTTTAACTGGTTTTTGAAGATAGTCTAAAGCATTGTGATCAAATGCTTTCATAGCATATTGATTAAAAGCAGTTATGAATATTACCTCTGGAGCTGCCTCCAATTCTTGCAACATTTCAAAACCATCTTTGTCTGGCATTTGAATATCCAAGAAAAGTAAGTCTGGATTTAGGTCAAGGATTTTTTCTATTGCTATTGTGGCGTTTTCAGCTTCTCCGAGAATTTCTATGTCATCAAACTTCTTTAGCAAGTGTTTTAGTTCTTGCCTTGCTAATTTGGAATCGTCTACAATTAATGCCTTCAATTGAGCGGTATTTTAAGTGTTGCGGTAACCTTTTTATCAGAAGAATTTACCAATGACAACTCGGCAAATTGGCCAAACAATATCTTAAGTCTTTCAACCAAATTCTTAATTCCTACTCCTTCTCTTTTACTCTTCTTTTTTAGTTGGCCATCATTGGTGACCGAAAGGTGAAGATGGTCATTTTCCAATTTGGCTTGAATATAGATTTCTCCACCCGCTGATAGTTGCGAAATACCATGCTTGATGGCGTTTTCAACTAATAGTTGAATGGCCATAGGTGGGATTTTTATTCCCAATGCCGCATTATCAATGTCCAGATTATAGGTCAATCGATCATCAAATTGAATTGATTCTAATTGTAAATAGTCTTTTACAATTTCAATTTCTTGTTCCAAAGTAACTTTTTCAGAAGCATTGAATTGGATAGAATAACGCAATCATTCCGAAATATGAGTGACCATTGTTCTTGCCTTTTCTGGATCGGATAAGATGAGTGATCTGATATTATTGAGTGCGTTAAAAAGAAAATGAGGATTGATTTGATTCTTTAGGATGGCTAATTCGGCTTCATTTAAGGCGGCTGTTAATACTAGTTTTTCCATTTCTGATCGCCTGTTCCGCTGTACAAATTGGTAAGCGAAATAAATGGTAGACCATAGTGCCATTACTAGTGAGACACTGAATGTATATCCAAAGAAACTTGGCCAGCTAAAAGGTAGAATTCCATCAAGAGGTATTACGAAATAGATCAATACATGAACGAAGATTTGAACTGCTAGAGAAGTAATAATGACCCCTAAAAGTACTCTGGGAATGAGTTGTTTAATAGACAATAGACTCCATTCATTTCCTTTAATGTAATTGCGATAAGCATGCGAAAAAACGGCAAGACTAATTAAAAGAACAACTTGAAGAATGATGGTTCCCCTTGTCCAATCACTTCCATTTGAAAATATGAACATCATCGCTATAGAAAAGAGCATGTAGAGCCCCCATCCAATTCCTTGACAAATCCAGTACAACGTTTTGTTTGACATTTTATGCTTTTTGAGCTTTTGGCATTACAAAGTTTAATCTAAGAAAACCAGCTCCTAATATTAGATACATGGCCGTAAAAAGTATGACAACTTCACCGTATAAGTTATCACTTAAAACGAATTTAATAAAGACCATAGCCGCAATACAATGGTAAGCGATGTTACCCATTATGATGGCCTTATTATAAATACCTCCAATTAGGGAGCGTTTTGACAAATAATTAATCATTGCAAAGCCAATGAAAAAAGCGCCTAATATTTGAATCAATAATATTGAAAGTGGGTTTGCCGGTACATTTAACGCCAAAAGTAATTCTTCTGGCAAAAAGGAAGTCAGTAAACCTAAAAGCGCATTATAACCTGCGCTAATAGAAAGCAAATAATAGGAGCCCTTGTTCATACGGTTAGTTTAAGAATTTTGTCAACCAATTGTTAAAAAATTCAGAATCATCCCACATAATGAAGTGGTTGCCGATATCTGTCATATCTACTGTCACATTTGCTAAGTTCTCGTATTGGCCTGTATAGATTGCCAAAGTGCTCTCTCTTGTGCTGCCATATGGTTGGTAAGCTACCCATGCTCCTAAAACCAAAGTTGGTACTTTAATCTTGCCCAAATCTTCTCTAAGGGCGGTAGTATACAATTCATACATTGACTGTGCTATTGTTCCCATATCACTATCCAAACTCCATTGTGTGGCAATTTCGATATTGGCGGAATCCAGAATCATTGATTTCAGCATTGTTCTCTGATAATCAGCGCGCTGTTCTAAAGTTTGATCTTGACTGGCCATCATTTGTGTTTTCATTGTCTCGGCAAAAGGCTTGGAGCTTTCTTCTGTGGCCGTTGGTACTTGCATTGCCGTTAAAAATGGTAAGGAATCCACGATCACTAATTTAGATAGCAATGAAGGCCGCTCAATCGCAATGTTTAAAGCCATAAAACCACCCAAACTATGACCAATAATGATTGGATTTTTGATGTTTTTTTGATCAATATAGTCCAAAACCATGTTTTGAACTTGAGTCAAGAATCCAGCCTCTAAATCTTTTAATGGAGCGTTTCCTGCAAAACCTGGCAAAGTCATTACGTGAAATTGATAGCCGTTCCCCATTGATTTAATTGTGCTATCCCAAACCGATCCATCGCAGGTAAGACCGGGGATCATAATAACCGGCTGACAGTGCCAATTACTCTTATTTTTATACTTGGCTTATCCAATGCCTGAACTTGAATCGTCAGTAGGGACAGCAGCATGTACAAAATTGTTGTTTTGAATTTTCTCATGTTTTCTAAATTTTGTTTCTCCAAATGTAATAGTGCCTGCCACCTTGAATGTCCGTTTTTAAGGGAGCGGAAGAAAATCCTCGAGAGTGGGCTAACGACTAATTATTAAACAGTAATTCTGATCAAAATAATAGCGAACATTCCTAACTTCAAGGAATGAATTACAACTCCAAACCACTAGCCGAAAGAATCCGACCTCAAACATTGGATGACCTGATCGGTCAGGAGCATTTAGTGGGAAAAAATGGTGTTTTGAGAAGGGCCATAGAGTCGGGAAGTATTCCTTCAATGATTCTTTGGGGACCTCCAGGAGTAGGAAAAACTACTATTGCCAACATTATAGCCAATGCTGTTCAAGCACCATTTTATACTTTAAGCGCGATTAGTTCGGGTGTCAAAGAAGTTAGAGAGGTAATTCAGAAAGCGAGATTTCAATCCAATACCATTTTATTTATCGATGAGATCCATCGATTTAATAAAGGGCAGCAAGACGCTTTGTTAGGTGCAGTGGAAAAAGGCTCCATCACATTGATCGGTGCCACTACCGAAAACCCCTCTTTTGAAGTGAATTCAGCTTTGCTTTCAAGGAGTCAAGTGTATACGCTTAGAGGACTTTCTAAGGATGATTTGGTGCGCTTGGTAGAGATGGCTTTGAGCAAAGATGAGGTACTCAAAAAGAAAAAAGTCAAGCTTAAAGAAACACAGGCCTTATTCAAAATTTCTGGAGGAGATGCCAGAAAACTCTTGAACCTATTGGATTTAGTTGTGGAGCATTTGGAGGGTGACAAAGTTGAAATTACTGACGACAAGGTGATTGAAATTGCCCAACAGCGGGTTGCCATTTATGACAAAGGAGGTGAACAGCATTACGATATTATTTCAGCTTTTATAAAGTCAATAAGAGGATCTGATCCGAATGCCGCTGTCTATTATCTGGCCAGGATGATTGAAGGAGGAGAGGATGTGAAATTCATTGCTCGAAGACTAGTCATTTTGGCAAGTGAAGACATTGGAAATGCCAATCCCACGGCCCTAGTTATAGCGACAAATGCCTTTCAAGCGGTTAACTTAATAGGATACCCTGAAGGCCGAATCATCTTATCTCAATGTGTTACCTATTTGGCTGCTTCAGCTAAGAGTAACGCAGCTTACATGGCGATCAATAATGCACAACGTTTGGTTAAGGATACTGGAGATTTGCCAGTGCCATTACCACTGAGAAATGCGCCTACTAAATTGATGAAGGAAGTAGGTTATGGGCAAGGTTATAAATACTCTCATGATGGCCCTGGAAATTTTATCAATCAAGAATTCATGCCTGAAGAGATTAAGGGCACTAATCTGTATGATCCAAGTAGAAACCCACGGGAAGAAGAGATGCGGAAGCGCCTTAAAGCGATGTGGAAAGAGAAGTATGGGTATTAATTCGAAGCCATAAGCCATAAGCCATAAGCTAGAAGTGGAAGTGAGAATTAAGTCCTACTGTGACAAGCTTTACTTCTCATAAGCCGTTAAATGAAGACATAATTTTGAAATCAATATTGGATGTTTTTGTGTTGGCGATTAATGAACCGTCTTGTGCACCTGCCAAATAGGAGATAGGAAGAATAAGAATTGCGAAAATCCATTTAAGCATGCTTAAAACTAATCAATTAGTTAATTTTAAATGAAAGAGCGCCCAGATTTTTATTTAAATTCGGCTTTCTACAATAATGAAAAACATGAAAAGACTTAGTCTCCTACTTTTTTTGGCCGCAGGCTTGGGTTTTGTAGCCTGTGATTCTTCTACTACAGAAGCCACATCAATAGACATAACCATAGATACGCTGACTATTGACAGGCACATGAGCATTCTGGCTTCAGATGATTTTTTAGGGAGAAAACCATTTACAGAAGGAGAAGAGAAAACCATCCATTATTTAGAGTCGGAATTGAAAAGAATGGGACTGGCCCCTGGTAATGGAGATAGCTATTTTCAGGAAGTGCCGATGGTAGAGATTACCGGCTTACAATCACCAGAAATGGACATTACAGGAAAAGGCAAAAATATGAGTTTTAAGGCCATCGAAGATTTTGTGGTCTATACAGAAAAACCGGAAGAAGATTTATTTCTAGAAGATTCAGAATTAATTTTTGCTGGCTTTGGTATCGTAGCTCCTGAATATGGTTGGGATGACTATGCAGGACTTGATGTAACAGGTAAAACGGTAATCGTAATGGTGAATGATCCTGGTTTTGGCTCTGGGGATGACACTTTGTTCAAAGGAGAGGAAATGACCTATTACGGTCGGTGGACCTACAAATATGAAGAAGCTGCACGTCAAGGTGCCAAAGGAGTGCTTATCATTCATCAAACGGATCCTGCAGGATATCCTTGGGATGTAATTGAAAGTTCATGGACAGGTGCAAAGCTAAACCTAGATGATGCGAACCCTCCTTATAAGTGTGACATTCAAGGTTGGATTACTGAGGCCATGGCGACAACATTATTACAAGCTTCGGGCATTAATGACTTTTCAATTATGGCAAAAACAAAAGGCTTTAAGCCAGTTGCAATAGGAATGCAGGCTTCAGTTGAATTGCACAATGAAATTAAACGCGACATGTCCAATAACGTGATCGCTTTATTGCCTGGAAGCACTAGAAAAAACGAGTATATAATTTATTCAGCACATTGGGATCATTTTGGTGTAGGCGCTCCTATTAATGGAGATTCAATATATAATGGTGCCCATGATAATGCAACAGGTACAACCGGATTACTTACGATCGCTGAGACTTTTGCCAATCTTGATGAGAGGCCAGAGCGATCTATGGTTTTCATATTTGTGACGGCTGAAGAACAAGGCCTTTTGGGATCGGCTTATTATGGTCAGAATCCAATCTACCCACCAAACCAGTCAGTGGCGAATATTAACATTGATGGGTTACCAGCATATGGTGAAATGAAGGATTTAACGATTGTTGGTTACGGGCAGTCAGAAATGGATGATTATGCCACGGCTGCGGCAAAAGCGCAAGGGCGTTATGTGATTCCTGATCCAGAATTGAGCAAAGGATACTTTTTTAGGTCAGATCATTTTGCTTTTGCTAAAGCTGGTATTCCGGCATTATTTACATCAGGATCTACCGAATCCAAAGAGAAAGGCATTGAGTTTATCAAAGAAAAGAACGATGAATATTTAGCTTCAAAGTACCATCAGCCGGGCGACAATTATGAACCAGAATTATGGGATTTAAAAGGGATCGCTCAAGATGCAGAATTACTCTTTAATTTAGGTTATAGATTGGCCAATGAAACCTATTGGCCACAATGGTCTGAGGGTTCTGAATTTAAGGCCAAGCGGGAAGCTGACATGAGTTTGAAGAAGAAATAAAAGGAACCTAATTCGTTTTAATTAGCACGTCAATAACCTTATCCTTATCAGCAGGCTTGAATAAATACTTTTTCCAGCGCAAAGCTTTTTCATCCCAGTTTGTACCATCTCCTTGTACATAAGTACTATTAGAAAAAGATTTGATGTCAGAATTAAAAGATATTTGTTGTTCATAAAACATTTCACCTAAGAATGCGGCAGGGTTGAATTCTTGGTCCATTTCATCACTATTCAAAGCATAGTCTAGAGCATCCAAAACCCTATTAATGTTTGTTCTTTCGAGTGAACCTTTGCTTTCTTTAAAAAACACAAATTGTTCTGCTTGATTAGTACTTTCATCTTTATAGAATTCACTCATGCCTTGATTTAAGGCATGTACATCTTTAAAATCGAGTATAATGGAAAAAATGAGTTGCTCTTTATTTACTTCCTGCCTGACATTTGAAATTCCATTAATGGCCTCTAATGCCTTGGCTCTAATATTAAAAACGTTATTTAGGCTATCAAGTCCAGTATCCAATTCAGCCGAAACATCACCAAAAGCGGCCATCATTTTTACGGCTTCAGACATGTCAAGGGTCATAGAATAGGTGCCACTACCATTTTTATTGAATAAAATCTTTTCAATAATGCCTATACATGAGGTCATCGAGAAAGCACAAAAAATGATGACAAAAAGGGAAACTGTTTTTTTCTTAAGCATAACGCAAATACTTTTTCTAATTAAAATTAATTAATTCTCGTATTGTAACAGCATGTTTGCCCCAAGGTAATTTAAACTTCAAAGATTACTTCTTCATTGGGAATTCTAAAGCGATCGGAATAAACCCCTTTTTCACTTCCGGGTCCGCAGCCAATTACCATGACTATTTCGGCTTTTCTCGGCAGTTTTAATAATTTTTTTACTCTTAATGAATCGATCCCTTCCATTGGGCAAGTGTCATATCCTTCTGCCTTCATGCTGAGCATGAAGGTTTGGGCAGCTAAAGCGGCACTTTTATGTACGCTTATTCGAATATCTGTGGCATTACCATGACGGATAAAAGGTCGCTTTAATCCGAAAAAAAAGAAAATAGACTTCTTTATAAAGCCCCAAACCCCAAAAGGATCATTATAATAATAGCGAGGCATTATACTTCCATAATAGCGTATGGCGCGCTTGGCTTGTTTATCAGTTCGATCCCCATAGATTTTTTTCATCTCAGCCAAGTTGGCCTTTTGTCTTTGCCTCCAAAGATCTTTTCTAGCTACAATGACTACCAATTCTCTAGCTGTTTTCGCTGCATTTTGCCCCAAACAAATGGGCGTCATTTTTTGAAGTTTCTCTTTGGAATTAATTCTATAGAACTCCCATAATTGCATATTACTGCTATTAGGAGAAAGAATGGCGCGTTCAATAGAACGATGTACTGACTGAGAATCAAATTCCGCTTCAGCGTCAAATATTCTTACAGATCTCCTTTCGTTGACGATTTCATCAAAAATGTTCGCGTTTTCTTTCACCTTAATAAATCCATGGGATCAATGTTTGTGAAAGTATTGCGAGCACCAAAATGGCGATGATATTTAATAGAAATCCTGCGCGAATCATGTCTTTCATTTTAATCATCCCACTAGAAAATACAATGGCATTTGGAGGTGTAGCTATAGGCATCATAAAAGCATAACTAGCTGCAAGTGTTACAGGGAGTGATAAGTACATTGGATTGATGTCCATGCTTATTGAAATGCCAAGCACCACAGGAATAAAAATTACCGTAAGGGCCACATTACTCATTATTTCGGTCATAAATAGCATGAATGCACAGAGAACAATGATCAGTATTGTTGGGTTCATGCCTTGTTGAGAAATTACTTCTCCTACTACTTGAACGATATTGGTTTTCTCCATTGCTTTTGCCAATGTCAAACCACCTCCGAATAGTAAAAGAATGCCCCATGGTAGTTTCTGCGTGTATTCCCATTCAAGCAGAAATTTAGCTTTCTTAAGATTTAATGGAACGACAAACATGGCCACTGCTCCGACCATAGCAATCAATGCATCACTTAATAAATTTGTGTTGAGCCAATTATTTAAGTTGCCACGTAAAATCCATGCAAGTGCAGTACTGACTGCTATTATGGCTACATATTTTTCAGCCTTTTTCATTGGGCCTAATTCCTTGAGTTGGTCATCAATTACATTGGCCGATTCTGAAAGGTCATTCACTTTTGAAGGGAAAAGCACTCTGGTGAGTAAAAAATAGGTGACTGTGAGCATAATGACCGCAACAGGTACACCGACTGTCAGGTATTTTGCAAAACTGACTTCAACGTCCATCATGGAGCTCATGAAACCAACCCATGCTACGTTTGGGGGCGTACCAACAATAGTCGCTGTTCCACCGATATTAGCTGCGTAAGCTATGCCAAGCATTAGCGCAAGGGCAAAGCGTTGTTTGCCTTTGTCCGTTGTACCTCCGACATTCAATAAATTGGTAATTGAGAGGGCAATTGGAAGCATCATTACGGCAGTGGCCGTATTGCTAATCCACATAGATATAAATGCTGTGGTCAACATAAACCCAAGAATTATTCCATTTGGATTGGTTCCTGTTTTTTTGATCAAATTTAGCGCAATCCGCTTGTGCAGATTATGCCTTTCCATGGCCAATCCCAACATAAAACCTCCCATAAAAAGGAAAATGATTTTGTTTGCATAAGGAGCGGTTGCCTCATCAATAGTAAAGACACCCGTAATTGAAAAAAGAATAATTGGTAACAATGAAGTGACAGGAATTGGGGCAGCCTCTGTAATCCACCAAACGACCATCCAAGCCGCACTTGCAATAACTTTCCAGGCCTCTGGTGTTAATACATCATCAGGTGAGAAAAAAAGAATAAGAAAAAATAAAGCTGGTCCGGCAATGAGTCCAAAAGATTTGGCGCCTATAAATTCTGGTTGTTTCAAGGTTTTCAAGTTTATAGGTTACGAATTTAACAGAATATTCGAACCTAGATTCAAGAACTTTGTAAGCGGAGAAAACAAACCCTTATATAAACGAAAAGAGCACTAACCAGGTGCTCTTTTCAAATCAACCTTAAAATACTAAAAACTAACTAACTATGTTTTGAACGGATTTTTAATAAATTTTATTCTGTTTTAGACCCGTTTTTAAATTTTCTTTAGAATTAACTTCTGTCTTGTTAAACCTATTCGATTAATAATTGTTTCATAAAAAGTGTTAATTTTTTGCCATTCCATGTTAAATGGAAATACAGATTAGCCAGCGGCAGAAAATGCAGATAAGTAATTGTAGTTCCTTTGATTTTTTCCTTTTGTCATGGCAATTAATTGTTCTATTTTTGCAGCGAATTTAAAGTGATCGCAATGAGTGTTTTAGTTAATAAAGATTCCAAAGTTATAGTTCAAGGATTTACCGGAACAGAGGGTACTTTCCACGCAGGTCAAATGATTGACTATGGAACAAATGTAGTTGGTGGAGTTACACCTGGTAAAGGAGGTCAAGAGCACCTAGGTAAGCCTGTTTTTAACACAGTTGCTGATGCTGTTGCAACTGCCGGTGCTAATGTATCTATCATTTTTGTACCGCCAGCTTTTGCTGCTGATGCAATAATGGAAGCTGCTGATGCAGGAATTAAAGTAATCATTGCAATTACCGAAGGCATTCCTATTAAAGACATGGTTATCGCCAAGGAATATATTTCGACTAAAGATGTCACTTTAGTAGGTCCTAATTGTCCTGGAGTGATTACACCAGATGAAGCAAAGGTGGGTATCATGCCAGGATTTGTTTTCAAAAAAGGTAGAGTTGGATTAGTTTCTAAGTCTGGAACTTTGACTTACGAAGCTGCTGATCAATTGGCCAAAGCTGGTTTAGGTATATCTACAGCCATTGGAATTGGTGGAGATCCAATCATTGGTACTCCAACTAAAGATGCTGTACAATTGCTAATGGAAGATCCTGAGACTGACGCCATCGTTATGATCGGTGAAATTGGTGGTAACTATGAGGCCATGGCTGCAGAGTACATCAAGGAAACTGGAAATAAAAAACCGGTTGTTGGTTTTATTGCTGGACAGACAGCACCTCCTGGAAGAAGAATGGGTCATGCAGGCGCAATTATTGGTGGAGCAGAAGATACTGCTGAAGCCAAAATGAAGATTATGGATGAATGTGGGATCCACGTAGTTAAATCACCTGCTGATATAGGAGAAACAATGGCTAGAGTATTGAATGCTTAGTCATTTCATAAATATTATGACTAAAAGCCTTGGGAGACCAAGGCTTTTTTATTTTATATACTTTCTAAGTTATCTTTGAGTAAATCAATTTCATGAAAGACAAGGTTGTAATCATTACGGGAGGTTCGTCAGGCATTGGTAAAGCCCTCGCCGTGCATTTTGGAAAAGCGGGCAGTAAAGTCGTGATTACAGGTAGAAATGAGGCACGACTTAATCAAATTGGGGAGGAGCTAGACGCTCAAAACATAGCCAATCTTTGCTTGAATCTTGATGTGGCTAAAGAAAGTGACAATAAAACTCTGGTTGATGAAACCATTAAGTCATTTAGTAAAATTGATGTCTTAATAAATAATGCGGGTATTTCGATGCGCGCCTTATTCGAAGAAATTGAAATCGAGGCATTTAAAAAGGTCATGGATATTAATTTTTATGGAACACTATACGCTACAAAATATTGCCTACCACATATCTTAAAGAGTAAAGGCTCTGTTGTTGGTGTTTCTTCAATTAATGGCTATCGTGGTACTCCGGCACGTACGGCTTACACTGCCTCAAAATTTGCAATGAATGGATTTTTTGAAGCCTTAAGAACAGAGGTGATGCATCGAGGTGTACATATTTTGGTGGCATGCCCGGGATTTACCGGTACCAACATCCGTAAAGCAGCACTCATTGCTGACGGTACTGTTCAAGGTGATACACCTAGAGACGAAGAAAAAATGATGACTGCCGAAGAAGTGGCAGCCCATATTTACAAAGCTGTACAAAAAAGAAAACGAGACATTGTACTCACAACCCAAGGTAAACTGGCTGTATTTCTAAATAAATGGATGCCTGGAAGAATGGATGAAATTGTGTTTAATGTCTTTGCCAAAGAGCCTGATTCACCGTTTTCTAAAAAATAGCCGTCATAATCTTTCACTTCTTATTATAAAAATTGCTCCCTAATAACTATTGGCTAATCACTAATTACTAAATTGAGCGATGCAGCAACTTTTGCAGTCCTTCCAAAGGAGACTAAGCAATATTTCAGGTAACAACAGGTCTTTGCTGCTCCTTAGATTAATTGCTAGTCAGACCATTGATATTCATGATTTTAATTTTCTAGGAGTTGATAACTCATTTGAGATCATCAATCAAATAATCAAAGGGACTAAGAAAATTAAACTGTCTCAGGTTATTGATAGTAGAGATGCTGATGCCAATGAATTAACAGCTAAGCTTAAAGGCCTGCAGCGCAAGGCACAATTTATCCTAGAAGAAACAGGTGCATTTGACCTTTACATTGGCTGGCCATTTGTTCATGGGCAATTTGCAGATGGAACAAACGTCCGAGCCCCGTTGATGTTTTTTCCTGTTGCGTTGACTCAAGAAAATAACCATTGGGTATTGAATACTAGAGATGATGTCAACGTCAGTTTGAACAAAAGTGTCTTGCTTGCCTATGCCCATTATAATCAGGTCGACTTAGCAGAAGACTTGATAGAAAGAAATTTTGATGATTTTGATAAGGACAGCCGCGTATTCAGGACCAACCTCTATGAACTTTTACGGGATAGTGCAGTAGAATTAAATTTTAATCAAGAGCTTTTTACAGATGAATTAATTCAATTCAAGAATTACAAAAAAAGTGACTTTAACAGCCTTCAGAAAACGGGAGAATTAAAACTTTTTTCAGAAGCCGTCCTTGGAATTTTTCCACAGGCCGATTCCTACTTAATGCCCGATTATGACTTTTTGATGAAAAGAGGGCAATTCAATTCATTAGAGGAGTTTTTTAGTACCAAATCAATTGAAAACGATGATGAGCCTGGCAAGCACAGTCAAGACTATTCCTATTTCTTAAATAAAGTAAAGGAGGAACAGACCTATACACCATTTCTGATGGATGCCTATCAGGAGAATGCAATAAAGGCTGTTAAACGGGGAAATTCAATAGTTGTACAAGGGCCGCCTGGTACGGGAAAGTCTCAAATGATTTCGAACTTAATTGCAGACTATATAGCAAGAGGAAAATCTGTTTTAGTTGTATGCCAAAAAAGGGCTGCCCTTGATGTAGTTTATAAAAGACTTTCAGAGAAAAAACTTGATGATTTTGTAGCACTTGTGCACGATTTCAAAAATGATAGGAAGGGTATTTACGAAAAAATTGCTGGCCAAATAGAGCGGCTTAACCAATATCAAACTAGAAATAACAACTTAGATACCATTCAAATTGAGCGTGAATTTCAGCTTTCGAGCAGGGTGATAGATGAGCAGACGGAAGTACTTGAGGAATATAAGAAAGCCCTTTTTGATGAATCAGAATGTGGTATTTCAGTTAAGGAATTATACCTGACTTCTAATCCAGAGGCGCCATCGATTTCTCTAACTCAAGAATACAACCAATTACCACTTTCTGATATTGATTTAGTTAAAAAGGAGTTTTCAAGGTACTTGACTTACTATGAGAGTTATAATGTGGAAGACCATCCATGGTCTGAAAGAGTAAGTTTCCAAGATTTCAATTTAAATGACATTCAAGTCATAAAGCAATACCTAGAAGAGATTCCTGAGTATGCCAAAAAAGTTATAGAAAGGGTTTCTGCAATAGTTGAAGAAAAGACAGACTATCATTCCTGTCGTTCATTGAGTGAAAATAGGGAGAAATTATTGGCAATGATTAAGCTGTTGCCTTCAGAGGAGATCTTTGATTTTTTCAAAGCAATGACTCCTTTTCAGAATGATTTAACCGAGCCCTTATGGCTGCAGAACACTCGTAAACTTATCAATCATTGCTTTGATGAAGTTGGCGTGGAATCGACTATTACTGCAAATGATATTGGTGAGATACAATCATTATTAAGAGCAAGGTCGAGTGCTAAGAATAGTTTTATTCAGTCAATTAAATGGTCCTTTTCAAAAGAAAAAACGCGACTTGCTAGAGTTTTAGTTGCAAACGGACTCCGTGATGATGGTCCTGGTTTAGGCCTTTTAACGCAACGACTCGATAACCGATTGAACTTACAACACCAGCTTACAAAATTAAAGAGTGCTACTTGGGTCAAACATTTTCCTGAGACAAATGATCAAGAAACAATTAATATATGGTTTGATAAAGTAGAAATGGCGTTGGATGCCAAACTGCTTTTTTCTCGGTTTGTCAATTTTAAGGAATATTTCAATTTAGATAAGTTTAGTGTCGCTCAATTTCATGATAGAATTGAACAGCTCACTGAAGTGCTTGAAGACCTGCCTAAAAAGAGGTTAGAATGGAACAAATACATACTATCCAGGCAAATTGATCTGCTGCTCGTATCAGATGCTTATTATGATGCATTAAAAGCATCCGTTAGTAGAGATTTCGATGGTATATGTGAAATGGATAGGATGCGGAATGAGTTTTCAGAAACCAAAATAGGTGCGATTGAAAAACTGATTAATATTAAGGCAACAACTATTCAGGACAAAATTGATGTTTTTGAGAATAGTCTCAAATTGGCTTGGATAGATCATATTGAACGAAAGAATGAAATTCTACGCGCAACATCGACATTGAAATTCGATCAAATGATTGAAGATTTGCAATCGGCTGTTGCGAAGAAACTTGAGTTGAGTGAAGAAATTTTATTGCAACGGGCACGCGAGAAGACTTATGGTCCTATCGAGTACAATAGACTCAATAATCGTGTCACTTATCATGACCTCCAGCATCAAGTAACCAAGCAACGCAAGGTTTGGCCAATCAGGCGTTTAATGACTCACTTTGCTGAAGAACTATTTAATTTGGTTCCCTGCTGGATGGCCTCACCAGAATCAGTTTCTGCCATGTTCCCAATGGAAAATCTTTTTGATTTGGTGATCTTCGATGAAGCCTCCCAGTGTTTCTCCGAAAAGGGACTCCCAGCTATTTATAGAGGTAAGCAGGTGGTTGTGACAGGTGATGAAATGCAGCTTCAACCAAATGATCTCTATAAGGTAAGGTGGGAGGATGAAGCCGAAGAAGGCATGGAGTTTGAAATTGACTCCTTACTTGGGCTTTGTAGTAAATACCTAATGCAGTCTGAGTTAAAAGGGCATTACCGAAGTCAGTCGTTAGATTTAATTGATTTCTCAAACAGGCATTTTTATAAAGGGAAGTTGAACCTGCTTCCCCAATTTGATATTGTAAATGAAAACAAACCAGGTATAGAATATTTTAAGGTTGACGGTGTTTGGGATCAAAATTCAAATGTCATTGAAGCGGAAAAAATCGTGTCAATAGTCATGGGTCTCAAGGCATCTGACCCTCAAAAGACGTTAGGGATTGTTACTTTTAACGCGGTACAGCAAGCGCTTATTCTTGACAAATTGGAAGCTTTGGGGTGTTATTCAGATGATAATCTATTTGTCAAAAACATTGAAAACGTTCAAGGAGATGAACGAGACATTGTGATTTTTTCTATAGGATATGGACCAAATAAAAAAGGAAAAATAAGCATTCAATTCGGGAGTTTGAATGCTATTGGAGGTGAGAATCGGTTGAATGTTGCGGTGACTCGGGCACGAGAAAAGGTCATAGTTGTTGCCTCAGTTTTACCAGAACAAATGGATACAGCTAATGCAAAAAATGATGGGCCTAAGTTACTCGGAGAATACCTTAAGTATGCGAAGGAAGTATCTGATGGAAAATTTAAAGCTTCGTTTGAACTTGAAATAAAGAAAGGATCTGATTGGTTTTTGAAAAACAAACTGAAAATGTTAGAGAATGATTTTGGATTTAAGTTTGAAAAAGACCTTTCCTTTGCTGATTTAACTGTCAAGTCAGCTAAGCATTTCAATTCACTTCTCTTGACCGATGATGATTTGTATTACAGCTCACCTTCTCAAAAAGAATATTTTGTTTATCGATTAAATACCATGAATTCAAAAGGCTGGAAGTACCGACTATTTCACAGCCGAAATATTTGGCTTGAAAAACAGAAAGTAAAAGAAAATCTTAGGAAGTTTTTGGAGCTTGATTAAAGAATAAATTAGTCTTTCTTTTCAACTCTCGCTCCAACAGATACTACTTCTTTAAGGTCTACTTCACGCATGTATTGAGCGATTTTTAAGACGTAATTTCCGTTTTTTGGGAATCTATAATTCTCTAATATTTTATGTTGCTGTTCATAAATGCTATTCCCACTTCCAAAGGGCTTGCCTGTCTTTTCATCAAAAACTGATATGTTAATCAAGTCGCCTTCTAATTCTTGACCGTTTTCATCAATTAATTGATAAGAGAGGTAAAGGTTTTGATAATCGTAACTGATTGTATTACGAAGGTTGACAAATAGGTCTTTCGGATCGGTGTTATCTATAGAAAATTCAAAAGATGGGATGCTGTCTAAATTCCAGGTTTTATTGTTAAAGTCGTGATATTCTTCATAGACCCTGTTTGAATCACAGGCCACAAAAGAGATCAGTAAAAGTAATATTAATGGATACCTTTTCATTTTTGTGGATTAGGTTTTGCGCCTCTATTTTTATTTCTATTGCGGTTTCTGTTTCTGTTTCTATTTTTATTGCTGTTTTTGCTATTTGAATTTTTGGTATTGAATTTTTTGTCCATTAAGGCTAAATCACTGTTAATCCCTCCAGGTTCAGCCTCCTTGACCTCAATGATGTCTTCAGAAAGTGTTTCAGGCTTTTCACCTTTTACATTTAAGGCAATTATTTCTTTAACACGATCTGTTTTTAAAGGATGCCAATTATTATCACCATCAAAACAAAACCACATTAGCTGTCTAAAAATATCGGTCTTTTGAAGTCGGGCAACACCATTTTTAGTCTTAAGTTCAGTGACTTCTGGAATATGCTCTAACGCTTCCATATAAGTATCTAGCTCATAATTAAGGCAACATTTCAATCGTCCGCATTGACCAGATAATTTACTAGGGTTAAGACTGAGTTTCTGATATCGCGCTGCTGAGGTAGAGACACTTTTAAAATCACCTAACCAAGTGGAGCAACATAATTCTCTTCCACAAGAGCCTATTCCACCTAATTTTCCAGCTTCCTGACGCGAACTGATTTGTCTCATATCAACTCGAATCTTAAATTCAGAAGCAAGGAGTTTAATTAGCTCTCTAAAATCTACACGCGCATCTGCTGAATAGTAAAAAGTGGCTTTAGAATTATCTCCCTGAAATTCAACATCAGTCAATTTCATTTGTAAAGCCTGATCTTGAATTATTTGACGGGTGCGGTATAATACAGGCATTTCGCGCTTTCTTACCGATTCAAATTTCTCAATATCTGGTATGTTGGCTTTACGATAGATGCTTCGAATATCATCGTTGATTTCGATTTTCTTTTTTTGCATTTGTAACCTTACAAGCTCGCCTTGCATGGAAACATGTCCAAGATGATGACCGCTTGGCACATCAACGATCACAGCTTCTCCAGTTACTAATTCTAAGTTGTTAGGGTTGGTGTAGAAATCTTTCCTTCCGTTTTTGAAACGAACTTCAATGATATTAAATGCATCCTTTTGAGGCAAATCCATATTGGAAAGCCAATCGAAAACATTCATTTTATTGCAGCCGCCAGTTGAACAGCCGCCATTGTTATTACAACCGCTTACCGCTCCTTCAACACCTGTGCTACAACTACTACAGCCCATTTAATCTATTTTTTAAGCCAAATGGCTATTAATTAAAACTTAAAGTTTAAGAATATCTTGCCCTATATCTTTGCGGTGATATTCATTATTCCATTGAATATTGGCAACCCCAGAATAAGAATTTTCAAGTGCCTTTGCCACTGAATTTCCTTTGCCCGTAATGGCCAAAACACGTCCTCCATTTGTTACTGTATCACCATTGTCAGCTATTTTGGTTCCAGCATGAAAAACGATGCCTTTATCTATTAGATCAATGCCTGATATCTTATGTCCTTTTTGATATGATTCAGGATAACCACCAGCAACCATTACGACAGTAGTAGCAACTTCATCAGAAATAGATAAATCAACATTATTTAATGTGCCGTTTGCAGCGGCTTCCATTAAGTCCACAAAATCAGATTCAATTCTAGGTAAAACTACTTGAGTTTCAGGATCACCCATCCTTACATTGTATTCTATAACGAAAGGCTCCCCATTATTATTCATTAAACCAATAAATAGGAACCCTTTAAAATCGATTCCATCTTTCTTAAGGCCATTGATACTCGGCTGGATTATTTTTTTGTCAACCTTATCAAGAAATTTTTTGTCTGCAAATGGAACTGGCGAAACTGCACCCATTCCTCCTGTATTTAGGCCAGTATCGTTTTCACCAATTCGCTTATAATCTTTAGCCGCAGGCAGGATCTTATAGTTTATTCCATCTGTTAACACGAATACAGATAATTCAATGCCAGTTAAAAATTGTTCAACGACTACTCTACTGGATGCTTCACCAAATTTTGCATCGACAAGCATTTCCTTAAGTGTCTTTTCCGCATGATCATTCGTTTCGGAAATAATCACACCCTTTCCAGCAGCAAGACCATCAGCCTTGAGCACAACTGGTGTAGGATGCGATTGAACATACTCCAGCCCTTCGGCTAAATTTTCAACAGTAAAAGTTTTTGAACTTGCTGTTGGAATGCCATGGCGCTCCATGAATTTTTTAGAGAAGTCTTTGCTACCTTCTAATTCTGCTCCTTCCCTTCCAGGACCAACTAAAAGCACATGCTTCAGGCTTTCATCAGATTCGAAATAATCTCGAATTCCGTTTACCAAAGGGTCTTCTGGTCCGACAATAACTAAATCGATGTTTTCTGTAATCACCAAGGTTTTAATGCCATCGAAGTCAGTAACATTTAAATTGACGTTTGTTCCTAGGACCTGTGTACCTGCATTGCCAGGAGCAATAAACAGTTTGTCGCATTTGTCACTTTGTGCAATTTTCCAGGAAAAAGCGTGTTCTCGACCACCACTTCCTAAAATAAGTATGTTCATTTTGAAGGATTCTTAATGTAGATGGTAAATGTAATTAATTTGCATGTTCAGAAAGGAATTTGATGCGCATAAGTCTTAATTCTTCTTCATTAAAACCTTCGTCTTCAAACTCTATCAATGCATCCGCAATATTATCAGATTCGGCATTCATGAAATAGTCTGCAACATCGTCCTGTTTATCGTCATCCATCAGTTGTTCGATATAATAATCAAGGTTCAACCGAGTACCTGAAAAGCAGATCATTTCTATCTCATCTAAAAGCTGCTCCATTTTCCAACCTTTCTCCTCAGCCATCTCTTCGAGATCAATTTTACGATCAATTTGCTGAATGATATAAATCTTATTTTTGGATTTACGCCCCGCAGACTTAATTACGACTACATCTTCAATATCAATATCATGATCTACTACGTACTTGTTAACTAGTTTCAAAAAAGGTTCACCAAATTTTTTGACTTTGCCCATTCCAATTCCATTGACATTGGCGAGTGCCTCTGCCGTAGTCGGGAATGTAGTTGCCATTTCTTGAAGTGATGGATCCTGAATAATAACATAAGGAGGTAAATCTCTTAATCTTGCTATTTTCCTTCTTTCATTTTTTAACAAATCATATAAGACAGGGTCATAGGATTTTCCTACGCCAAGTGAATTTGCTTGATCATTACTCTCGTTCTGATCGGAGTCTGTATCACTGAAATCATGGTTTTTTGTCAGCTGCACTGGATAAGGATTCTTTAAATAATCTCGTCCTTTTTGGGTAACCTTTAATATTCCGACATTTTCAATATTCTTTTCAAGAAAAGCATTGAGTAATGTCTGTCGTACTACTGATTTCCAGAAAGGATCATCTTTATCCGCTCCTGCTCCATAAACGGGTAACTGATCATGTTTGTAGCTTTTGACGTATTGATTTTCAGAACCTCTCATGACACTTACGAGGTGAGTCATTCCGAATCTTTCTAAGGTCTGGTCGGCTGCTTCTATCGCAATTTTTACAAAATCTTGACCTTCATATTCTTCACGCGGAAATTTGCAGTTGTCACACTTCTCATTTTTTTTGCACTCCTCATCACTGTATACTTCTCCAAAATAATGAAGCAATTGCTTTCTTCTACACATCGCAGATTCAGCATAAGATGACATTTCATCTAAGAGTAACAGCGCATTGTCTCGTTCAGTAACCGATTTGTCTTTGTTGAATTTCTCCAGTTTTAGAATATCTGCATAACTATAGAACATTATGCAATTGCCTTCTAGTCCATCTCTTCCTGCTCTTCCAGTTTCTTGATAGTATCCTTCCAAAGATTTTGGAACATCATAGTGAATGACAAATCTTACATCAGGTTTGTCAATGCCCATTCCGAAAGCAATGGTGGCAACTATTACATCAACTTCTTCATTTAAAAAATCATCCTGATTTTTCATTCTAACCGAGGGCTCGAAGCCCGCGTGATATGGGGCTGCCTTAATGCCGTTAACTTGTAAGAAGTTTGCAATTTCTTCGACTTTTTTACGGCTTAGACAATAGATAATTCCTGATTTACCAACATGCTCTCTCATAAACTTTACGAGTTGCATTTTAACCCCTTTTTTTGGTCGGACTTCGTAATATAGATTATCGCGATTAAAAGAGGATTTAAATAGATTGGCATCTTCCATGTGAAGATTTCGCTGAATATCTAATTGCACTTTTGGAGTGGCAGTTGCGGTTAGCGCAATTATCGGTAGGTCACCTACTTGTTTTATAATTTCTTTGATTCTCCTGTATTCTGGCCTAAAGTCATGACCCCATTCAGAAATACAATGTGCTTCATCAATGGCTACAAAAGAAATATTCGCCTGCTTTAAGAATTCAACATTCTCTGTTTTAGTAAGAGACTCTGGTGCCACATATAATAATTTCACTTCCCCAGCAAGCGTTGATTTTTTAATCCTATTAATTTCAGTTTTAGATAAAGTGGAATTTAAAAACTTGGCGTTGACTCCAAACGCATTCATTTGATCAACTTGATTCTTCATCAATGCAATCAAGGGAGAAATTACAATTGCGGTACCTTCCTGTAATACGGCAGGCAGCTGATAGCACATAGATTTACCTGCGCCAGTTGGCATTATGACAAAAGTGTTTTTGCCTTGAAGGATGTTTTTAATTATGACCTCTTGTTTTCCTCGAAATTCGTTGAAACCAAAGATTTCTTTGAGTTTAAGTTTTATATTCTCCACTGCCCATTTTTATTATTGTCTTTTATACATGCTAGACTGTTATGATTATCTTTACCTTAATTGTATAAAAGAACTGCCAAATTGAATTTAACAAAAAATATTCAAACTACAGCCAAAGAAACGCTTTTACAAGAAGCGGCAGCTATTGAAAAAATAGCAGCCTACATTGATATGGAATTTGAGCAAATTGTTGAGCTTATTTTATCAATGAAAGGTAGGCTGGTTGTAACCGGAGTTGGTAAAAGTGCCATAATCGCTAATAAAATCGTGGCTACGATGAATTCCACCGGTACCCCATCTTTATTTATGCACGCTGCTGACGCCATCCATGGTGATTTGGGCATGCTTCAGCAGGATGATGTTGTCATTTGTATTTCAAAAAGTGGTAATACACCTGAAATTAAAGTTGTCGTGCCTTTGTTGAAAAGGACTGGAGCTAAATTAATCGCACTGGTAAGCAATACAAATTCATTCTTGGCACTACAATCTGATTTTATCCTAAATGCGACTATGGATGAAGAAGCTGATCCAAATAATCTAGCACCTACAACAAGCACTACTGTACATATGGCGCTTGGAGATGCGCTGGCTGTCAGTCTTTTGGCTGCAAGGGGATTTACAAGTGAGGATTTTGCAAGGTATCATCCAGGCGGCTCATTGGGTAAACAACTTTACTTGAAGGTGGATGATATTTATCCTAAAAATGAATTGCCAATTATTGATGAATCACAAAAAGTAAAAGCAGCTATTTTAGTCATGTCGAAAAGTCGACTAGGGGCAGCTGCAGTAGTTAATTCTAACAAGAAATTAGCAGGAATATTTACAGATGGAGACTTAAGAAGAATGCTTGAAAAGCATGATAATTTTGACCAACTATCTGTTGGTGAAGTTATGTCTCTAAACCCTGTCACCATTGAGAAAGGTGATTTTGCGATTCGTGCCTTAAACATAATGCGTGAACAAGACATTAATCAATTAATTGTAATGGAGAATGAAAGCATTGCTGGATTTATCCATATTAGTGACTTATTAAATGAAGGAATAGTTTAAATATGGAGCATAATTATGTAGTAATAATGGCAGGCGGCATTGGCAGCCGATTTTGGCCTTATAGTCGAGTTGATAAACCAAAGCAATTTTTAGATGTTCTTGGTACAGGTCGATCATTACTCCAAATGACCTATGATCGGTTTTTAAGCTTATGTCCTGAAGAGAACTTTTTCATAGTTACAAATAGGCGGTACAAAGCAATTGTGAAGGAGCAACTACCTGCTTTATCTGATGATCAAATTTTACTGGAGCCAATCGGAAGAAATACAGCACCAGCTATAGCGTATCCTGCTTTTAAAATTAAGCAGAGAGATCCAAAAGGGATTATGATCGTTGCGCCTTCTGACCACGTTATCTTCAAAGAGAAAATCTTCAACGATAACATCGGAACGGCTATAAAGGCTGCGAAGGGGACAGAAAAACTAATCACTTTGGGAATTGTGCCCAATAGACCTGAAACTGGATATGGGTATATTCAATATCATTCAAGTCCACTAAAAAAGGTGAAAAAAGTGAAGACTTTCACTGAAAAACCAGAATTAGAATTGGCTCAAAAATTCATAGATAGTGGCGACTTTGTTTGGAATGCGGGCATGTTTGTTTGGTCTGTTGAAACCATTACGAATGCATTCCATACTTATATGGAAGATTTGGCAGTAATTTTTGAGGAGGGAAAGGAATTATATTATACATCAGGTGAACAAGACTTTATAGATAAGGCTTATTCCCAATGTAAAAGTATATCGATTGATTATGGAATCATGGAAAAGGCGGCTGATGTGTTTATGGTCAAAGGTAAATTTGATTGGTCAGACTTAGGGAGCTGGGATTCCTTGCATGAGATTAAAGAAAAAAACCAAGATAATAATGTAATTGATGCGAATGCCATTCTTTATGATTCAAAAAATTGTTATGTAAAAGGGCCAGATGATACGCTAATCATTGCTCAAGACTTAGATGGTTATTTAATTTCCAAGTCTGATAATGTCATCATCATCTGTAAAAAGGACGCAGAGAAAAAATTTAGGGATTTCCTCAATGATGCGAAGAGCAAAGGGGATCAGTTCGCATAATCCCAATTCTTCAAAAATTGTGTTAAAGGAGTGTTAAAATTACCACATTAGGCATGCCATTGCCGTATATTTAAGCTATGAAGCGAGATGTACAGTTGGCTTCGGGCATTATGCTCTTCTCTTTGATAGGTCTGTTGGCTTTTCAGGCTTATTGGATTAGCTCGATTTATCGTGAGAACAAATTCACTTTCGAATCTGACTTGCAGGCTACACTAGCATCTGCGAATAAAAGTTTATTGATACAGAAATTGGGGTTAATGGGTGGGTTGGACATCAACTTCTCTGATAACAATTCTGTTAGCGTTACGATCAGTGATTCCGTATCATTTGGGGATTCGACTAGTATTTTTGATGTTCGAACTAAATTCTCTCAACATTATATTATTGATGATTCACAATTGCATCAAGACACCCCACATGAGGACAAACCTGAGACTACCAGTTATGTGTTTAAAGGCCAGTTTGGATCACAAACTATAGATTCAGTTTTTTCTAAATCTTATAATAGTACTATTTCTTATGGAGATTTCTTTTATTTAGACTCTTTGGTGAAGGATAAACTGGAAGAGAAAGGTTTAAAGGAAAAGTATTTTTTGGGGTTCTGGAATAATAACATCCATCGATTTGAATATTCGAATCAGGCCATTGGAGATTCGACAATTCGGGGTAATGGATATAGTACACAGGCTTTTGCAATAGGCCAGGAAATGCCTGATGAAATCTATCTAGAATTACCTGAGAAACATGTCATAAGAGCCTCTTTGGCTGGAATGGGACAAGTTATTACTGCTTCAGTTTTAATGTTGGTGTTGTTACTAAGTGCATGGTATTATATAATAAGGAGCCTTCAAAAACAGTATCGTTTGGCTCAAATTAAGGATGACTTTATTGGTAATATGACACATGAGTTGAAGACGCCAGTAACTGCTTCTTCGATAGCATTAGAAGTCATGGCGAAAAACGAAAAAATTGACTCGGACCAAAAACTAAAGGACTTATTAGGGATAGCGCAAGATGAACAAAAAAGGATTCTTCAGATTGTTAATTCGATCCTTGATAATACATCTTCTGAAGAATCGATCTCTGAAAATATTGAATTAATAGACGTCAATGAAGAGGTGGAGGCAATTACTGAAAGCATGCGCTTGAAAATTGAAGATCGAGGGGGGAAACTTAACCTTGCGATCTCCAAAACAGTTTGTTCTATAAGTGCCAATAGAATGCATTTCCAAAATGCTTTTTTAAACATATTGGATAATGCACTCAAATATTCTCCAGGTGTTCCTGAAATTTCTGTAACAATGAATTCCACACCCACCGAAATGGAGATTCAGATTAAGGATGAAGGGGTGGGAATTGCAAGTGATGATATAAAGCGCGTTTTCGATAAATTTTTTAGAGTTCATACCGGCAATGTCCATACGGTCAAAGGCTATGGGCTAGGACTGAGCTATACAGAATCTGTGATTAGGCAATTTGGGGGTTCCATTTCTATAAAAAGCACGGTTGGTATGGGCTCAACATTTATAGTGAAAATCCCAATAGATAGACAATGAAGCATAAAATTTTATTCGCAGAAGATGATCCAAATATTGGTGGTTTAACCGCCCAATATTTAGAATCCGAGGGATTCGAGGTAAAACTTTGTGCTAGTGGAGGGAATGTAGTTGCAGAATTTGAGAATTTCAAACCTGATATTTGCCTATTGGACGTAATGCTACCAATCAAGGATGGATTTACTATTGGCAGAGAAATTAGGGATTTGGATAGTTCAATGCCAATTGTCTTTATTACTGCTAAATCTCTATTGAAAGATGTACTTGAGGGTTTTCAGTCTGGTGCTAATGATTACATCAAAAAACCTTTTAGTTTAGAGGAATTAAAAGCACGCTTAAAATCACTTCTTGCCTTTGTTCCAAATGCCGTATCTCAGGAGGAAGTAAATGAGTTTGAGATCGGGAAATATGCCTTCAATTATAGAATGCAATCTTTGAAGATCGATGAGCACGAAGACCAACTTTCTCCTAAAGAATCAGATTTGCTTAAAGAATTGTGCTTAAACATTCATGGTAGAATGGACAAGTCTGAAGCATTAAAAAAGATTTGGGGAGATGATACCTTCTATAATGGACGAAGTATGGATGTATGTATCACGAAAATCCGCAAATATTGGTGTCAAGATCCCTCAATAGAAATCGTTAATTTGAGAGGGATAGGTTACAAGTTGATGATTAGAGACTAATTAGGCTCGCTGTCTTACTGCCTCGTAAAGTGCTATTGCACAAGCCACTGATACATTTAGTGAGTCAATTTTACCGTTAATTGGTAATTTAATTTTGTGGTCAGCGAGTTTCAAATACTCATAAGAAACTCCGTCTTCTTCAGAACCCATTAGGATTGCAACCGGATCTTTAAGGTCGCTAGAATATATTAGTTCTTCAGATTTTTCAGTTAAGGCAATAACTTGAATTCCGTTTCCTTGAATTTCTTTGATCGTATTCTTTAAATTTTCACTTCGAGCAACTGGGATATGGTTGAGCGCACCCGCTGATGTCTTCATCGCATCAGAGTTTATTTGCGCAGCACCTCTTGAAGGGATAACAATGCCATGCGCTCCAGCACACTCGGCACTTCTTGCTATTGCACCAAAATTTCTAACATCAGTAATTCTATCCAAAATCACCAATAAAGGCACTTCACCTCTTTGATATACTTCGGAAATTATGTTGTCCAAGGAGGCATAATTTATAGCCGAAATAAAAGCGATTGCCCCTTGATGATTTTTTCTTGTGACTCTATTAAGTTTGTCAATAGGCACTTTAGTATAAGGAACTCGATGGCTACTTGCCTCGCCAATTAATTCAGAAATTAATTCGTTCTTTAAGTCCTTTTGAATAAGCAGTTTATCAATTTCCTTTCCGGCAGCTATAGCTTCTAAAATGGCTCTTGTGCCATAAATAAATTCGTCTGTTTTTCTTTTGATCATCATTCTATTACCTGCCCATTTCGCCATCTGGTTACAGCATTCATCCAGATTTCCTTGTATTTTTTATTTCGGATAAGTTTATATCCTTTAATATTTCCATCGCCTTTCAAAATGTCAAAGACAAATCTAACTCTACCACCACCTTCAAAATTATAAACCCAAAGTTCCGTGTTGTCATTTCTGAAAACTTGACGTGGGTTTCCAAATATTTGATAGAGCATTCCTTTATCAGTTTTCCATCCGTCTTGATCTGAAGTGAATAGTTGTCCACCATCTTCTACCCTTCTGAAATAATATTTAACAAAATTCGAAGCGATATCGGGTTTGTTTGTAACAGTGCCGAACACAAAATTTTCAAATTCTTTTTGTGTATCAGTTGCCTCTCTAATGTTGTTGAATTCAGTGCTGGTGGTTATATAAATTAAGGGTTGTGCCATGGCCTTGTATTCTCCATAACGTGGAAAAAATTTACTCGTGACGAGAATACCAGTTACTTTGGACCGATCATCTGAATCATTGATTGTATAAAAACCCTCATTATTGAATACAAAATTCTCATCGTGGGTTGATCCATAAATTGTGTCCACGGAAATAACCGTTGGATCATTTAATTTTGTCTCATCAAATGGTGGCATGGCGACAGGCCTATTGTTTATTCTCCCATTGATTTCAAAACTACCCTCATTGTTGAAGACATTTTTAATTCTGACTGTAGTCCCAACATTTATATGATTTTTGAAAACTGGTATAACACCTGTTTTATCAAATATTAAAAATGGATTATTTGTAAAATTTGGATTAGTTGAGATTGGGATATCATATAAGTATTTAGTTTTCCTTACTATATTTTCAATTTCAATGACTACTAAATTATCGTTACTACCCTTATCTATTTCTATCGCATAGAAAAATTCACGATAGGCATTAGCGATTATGAATGAAGAATCTAACCTGATGCTGGAGCCCGTCTTTTTTTCGGAAACATAATTTTCTCTTATGTCAAACCGAAGATTATAGTCGCTAACCTTCACCATTCCACTGTTTAAGTAGAATTTCAAGTAGATTTTGACTTTGTCGTTTGACTGTGCAATTCTATGATCAACTATAAATTCATGATCAGCATCATAGAGATAACCTAATTCAGCTGAACTCATCCTGTTCTGCGCAGAAAGAGTGGTAGAGGCTAAGATTAAGGCTGTTAAAATTATATATCTAATCATTGATTATAACGTAATGTATCAAAGGTAATAAAAATGAATGTCACGGACTTAGAATACGGTTCAATGAATCTCAGAGTTTAATAATAAAACGCTTAATTTTGTCGAAAATTTAATCATGGCCACATTTACAACGGAAATAGCTTCAGATAAACTTACATCTGATAATCCAATTCATCAGCGGTTGTTAAGGGCTTACTCTCTAGCCATACCTTATGTGAAAGGTGATTTGCTTGAACTAGGCTGTGGAGAAGGGAGAGGTGTTGAACTGCTTTCTCCTTTAGTGAAAAGTTATTTAGCGTTGGATAAGATTGATGAAGTCATTGAAAAACTTAAGCCACGTTTCCCCAATGTAGATTTTAAGCAGGGAGTTTTTCCGCCATTTACCGGATTGGATGATAATTCGTTTGACACGATTGTTTCATTTCAAGTGATTGAACATGTGAAACAAGATGCTGATTTTTTAAAGGAGATCTATAGGGTCTTAAAACCGGGAGGCGCTGCCGTATTAACTACGCCTAACATTAAAAAAACACTTTCGAGAAATCCCTGGCATGAGAGGGAATATACTGCACAAGAACTAACTGATCTGGCTTCAAAATACTTTGATCAGGTGGAAATGAAAGGTGTAGCCGGAAATGAAAAGGTGATGGCCTATTATGATGAGAATAAAAAGTCTGTAGAGAAAATTACCCGTTTTGATATTTTCAATTTACAATACAGACTTCCAAATGCAATATTGAGAATCCCATATGACATCCTTAATAGAATGAATAGGAATAGCCTCAATCAGAGCAATAGCAACCTAGTCGCCAATATTATTGAGACAGACTATCTTATATCAGATAAGCCTGACGATGCCTTGGACCTGTTTTTGATATTGAGAAAATAGACTATAACGTGTTTCTTAATTCAGCTGGAAACTTAACAGTCTGCTCATCAATCATTTTTCTTACTTTATCTGCTGCTTCGGTTTTTCCAGACATTCTTAATATTTGATCTAAAGAATATAGACTTCTATAATATTTCTGGAAATCGTAATCGTATCGAAGTTTCTCTTGATGATAGTTGACCATTGAATTAAATTCTTCAGCCATTTCCATTGCCAATGCTAGGGCAATGTCATCTTCTCCAATATCGAGGTATCCCTTAACAAAACCGACAGATGGAATGTCATAAGGCAAAGATGCTCTAGGCATTACTCTCATTCCCAAATCAAGAATTTCTTTGGCCCTTACACTATCACCTTCAGCAATTAGTGCATCAGCAAGAGTTGTGATAATTGAGCGACTGTTCTGTACAAATTGGCGGTAGTCTTCATTTAAATTCGCTTTAGGATCATCCAAGCCTCTCCAAGCAAATTTATCTTTGATATTCTTGTACATCGTTTCGGTGTCTACTAAATCCGGTTGGCCAGGAGGTCTTTCTATTGGTAGCAACCTTGAAGTCATTCCTTCTTGAACTAAATATCTTTCAATATCAAAGTTTAAGCTGTTCACAGAAGTGTAGTTGAAGTAAATTGGTCTTTCCCAATTATTCTCTCCAATCATATCTAGAATCATCATCTGACCTTTGTCGAGATATGTTTTTCCCTCCTTCATTGTAACATACATTCTGTTAGTCAGGTACGGCTCTAATTTTTGTGGGATGATCCCTTTGGCCTTAACCATGGCGGTATCTACATCCAGCATAAAAGTTTCTGCAGGAACAATATTTACTTTGTCTCCAGACGCATATTCCCTCTCAAGCATTTTGCTTTTATTCTTTATTAAAGAAATGTACTCTTTCAAAGAAACTGCTTGACCTTCAAATTGTGGGTCTGGACTAATAATTAAGATGTCATTGGTTCCTTGACGATAATTGTCTTGGGTGAGTGTATAAGGGAATGCTTCGGAATCATTCATCTTAACGGCAGTTTGATCAATGTACCAATCCGTTTGATAATAACTCAACACAACTACCCGGACATCTGTCCTAAAACCTTCTACTTCTTGAACGTACCAAAGCGGGAACGTGTCATTATCACCACCAGTAAAAAGAATGGCGTTTGGCGCACATGAAGCCAAGAAATTTCTTGCTGAATCAACCGAAAAATAACGATTAGAACGATCATGATCATCCCAGTTCTCAGAGGCTAAAATCAATGGAGAAGCGGTACAAAGAACAATAGCTGCGTAGACACCTGCCTTACCTCGGTTCATTAATAATCTTCCAATGGCCAATACTGAAAATCCAATCCAGATGGCAAAGACATAATAAGAACCGGCATAAATATAATCTCGTTCTCGCGGTTCTATGGCTGGGGAATTCAGGTAGACGACCAGCGCAACTCCGGTGAGTAAAAAGAACATTAAAGTGGCAAAAAATCCTTTGTTATCTCGATTGAATTGGAAGAAAAATCCAACTAGCCCAAGAATAAGCGGAATCATGAAATATTGATTCCGTCCTTTGTTTTGTTTGATTACTTCTGGCACGCCTTTATCATTATCAAGTGGGCCGCGCCAATCTGCATTTTGAATATCACTTTCTCTACCTGAAAAATTGAATAAAAAATAGCGCATGTACATATGTCCAATTTGATGACTGAACATAAATGCCATGTTATCTATAAAACTCGGTTTTTCACCTTGCCTTAGGCCAGTCACTTCTCGGTATTTGGCCACATCACCTGGGGTATTTCTCCACATTCTAGGCATGAAACCCTGATTTTCTTTGTCATATTCAACATTGACCTTGTAGTCAACAATTTCATATTTATCTTCTCCTTTGGCATAAACTGGTTTGCCTCTTTCATTAGAAACTTGCTGGGCAGTAAAGTATTTTCCGTACAATAAAGGCCTGTCACCATATTGTTCACGTAACAAGTAAGATACAAATGTCATCACGTTTTCGGGATTGTTTTGATCAATTGGAGGGTTCGCATTAGAACGGACTAAAATCACGCCATAACTAGCATAGCCAATCAAAATAAAAGTAAGTGAAACAAGGATTGTATTAAGGTTTACATAGCCATGTTTGATAGTATAGCGGATGCCAAATACCAATGCGGATATAAATAAAGCCGTCATAAACAATGCTCCAGACCCAAATGGAAGTCCAAACGAGTTGACAAAAGTGATCTCAAATTTTCCCGCAAGCGTTGGCAATCCAGGAATTAAAAAATTGTTAATAAGGATGATGAAAAACCCACTCAATCCAAGTGTAGCAAGTATACCCCACTTTGTAACTTTCTTATACTTTTTGAAATAATAGATTAAACCGAGGGCAGGTAAAGTTACCAAGCCTAATAAGTGCACTCCTATAGATAAACCGAGCATATAAGCAATAAGAATAATCCATTTATTAGCTTGACTTTCATCTTCAACCAACTCCCATTTGAGCATTGCCCAAAATACAAAGGCTGTAAAAAAGGAAGACATTGCGTAAACTTCTCCTTCAACTGCAGAGAACCAGAATGAATCCGTAAAGGCAAAACTTAAAGCGCCAATTGCACCTGCACCAATTAATAGTATTGTTTGTATAGGAGTCTCTTGTCCTTTGACTGCACCAATGAGCTTTCTTCCAGCCATAATGATAGTCCAGAATAAGAAAAGGACTGTTAAGGCACTGGCAACTACACTTACCATATTTATCCAAAAAGCAACTCTGGTTACATCACCGAAGGCAAGAAAAGAAAACAAGCGACCTATCAACATGAATAACGGTGCGCCCGGAGGATGTGACACTTCTAATTTATAGGATATGGCAATAAATTCACCAGAATCCCAAAAACTAGCTGTTTGCTCTACGGTGAATATGTAGGCGATCAATGTGAGAAGAAAGACAGACCAACCTGAAATGTCATTGATCTTTTTAAAGTTCATCATGCTGAATTTTTTAATCAGGCGAAAATAGTGAAAATTAATATGGCTAAGCGGTAAAGTTAATTAATCCTGTCAACGCCAAATCTACCTTATTTCATTATAAATTCCTGATTTTTAACAATTATTGGCTTTAAAATTCTTATTGAGAGGACATAGTAATGAACCACAAGTAAAATAGAAATATGGGTACATAGGAAGTAAATACGATTGCTTGTGCAGTGCTCTTTCTTTTTTTGGCAGCATAATCGACACCGGCAATCAAGATGAACCAATATGAAATTTGAAATACATTTATGGATTTATATAAAAAATGGTAGTTGTCTGCAATGAATTCATGATTAAATAGGTTCATTAATGACAATGGATAAAAAGCTTCAAGGTCCCAAAAACTAGGGTCATTATCAAAAAAAGTGAACCATAGGATTGTTAATATCTGCGGAATGAAAAATACAACGGAAGCAATCATTGCTATTTTCCAGCATTGATAATAATCAACGCGATAGCCCCATAAAAAGCAGCCCACCCAAAGGACAAACCCTACAACGGTATATTGTAATGCAAGAGATAATGGTACAGCAACCAATTCAAGTCCCTTGAAAATTTGAAAAACTATCTTTTGTGGGCCTTCCATGAACTGAAGTGCAGCAATTTCATCGAAAACAAATTGCTTTTCGAGGAATGCTAGCAGGAAGGTGACCAAGCAAATGGCGATGAATAGATAGGTTTTATTGACACTTAAAATATTCCTTACTTGTAATTCAAATGGAGTTTGCTCTCTTGGCATTCTTGGTATTTTCAGTTAAATCTACACTTAAGAGACGATGAATGTATGAATTTTGTATCAGCGTACTCCCAGTAATTTGTAAGGCAATAATTTTGTGTTGATATTTGCGTTCGCAAGATAGGAATGATAAGAAAACTAACGATACTATTGTTTTTTTTTGCTGCCAGTTGGCACATCTCTCTTGCTAATAACCAAGCCCCCTCAGATAGTACAAAATACCTTTTATTGGATTTTAATCTCGTACTCCAAATTTCTGGAGCTGTTGATTCCATGTACAATTTTAATTTTCGCAGTGCAGAGGTTGAGTTTAATTATTTGAAATACGATCATCCAACGCACCCGCTGCCTTATTTTTTACATGGGGTAAGTAGGTGGTGGCAAATGATGCCAAATCTTGAAGCGGAAACCCCGCTAGGCGAAGTGTTTTTGGCTTATATGGATAGTACGATCACAATGGCTGAAGTGATGACCGACCTTGATGAAGATAATATTGAGGCCAATTTTTTTCTCGCAGCAGCCTATGGTTTTAAAGGACGTTATCATTCAGAAAACAAGAATTGGAGACGTGCTGCAGGTGCAGGTAGGTTGGCGTTAAAGTATTTAGAGAAAACGCATGGCCATGAGGATTTCAGTCCTGAAATATTATTTGGTGATGCCTTATTCAATTATTACTCGATTTACATTCGAGAAAATTACCCTATGCTTAGGCCTATATTGATGTTCTTTCCAAAAGGGGTAAAGGAGCTGGGAATTATACAGCTGGAAGAAGTCGCGAATAATGCTTTTTATACTCGCGTAGAGGCTCAATATTTTTTGATGAGGATCAAGGCCTATGAGGAAAAAAATATTCCTGAAGCGCTTCGGTTAGGAGAGTACATGTTCAACCGTTATCCAAACAATCCTTACTTCCATAGATTTTATGCGCGGATGCTCTATTTATCTGGCCAGTATAATAAAGCGCTTGAAGAGTCGGAAGCAATACTTGCTCATATAGAAAATGGAAAGTTGGGATATGAAGGAGTAAGTGGGAGATGGGCGAGTTTTTATGCAGGACATATTGTTAATGGCAGGAACGATAAAGAACAAGCAAGAGAGCATTTTAAAGCTGTCATCACCTTTTCGGAGGCTACTGGAGCGGAAGCATCAGGATATTATATTTATTCAGCATTGTTGATGGCTGAATACTATGCAGAAAACGATCAGGGCGATCTAGCAATGCCATTGATTAAAAAAATTCGTGAAAATACGAAGAGAAAAAACCCCAGTTATAAGAAGGCTCGTGCCTTAGAAAAACAAATTATAAGGGACAACCGAAAAAGGAATTAGCAATATAATCGGAGTATTAATGAAATATTATTCATAATTATTACATTTGGACAAAATAATATTTCGTAGACAAGTCAAAATGAGCACTTCTTTAAAACTTGATAAAATCGATCGTAAGATATTGGACATTCTTCAATTCAATGCAAAGATCACTAATGCACAACTATCTAAAGAAATTGGTCTTTCTCCAGCTCCAACGCTTGAAAGAGTAAAAAAACTGGAGCAGTCTGGCGTAATAAAAAGTTACCACGCGAAAGTTGATATTGAAAAAATCGGACTAGGGGTGAGCACGTTTGTGTATGTGACTTTGAAAGGTCATAATAAAATAAACATTGAACTGTTCTTGGGAGAAATTCACAAGATTGACGAAGTAATAGAATGTCATCATATTACAGGATCAGGAGATTTTATTTTAAAAATTATTGCAGAAAATATTTCTTCCTACCAGAAACTGATGCTTGAAAAAGTGAGTGATATTAGTGTAGTTGACAACCTGCAATCAATGGTGATTCTGTCTACTTTTAAGGACAGTAAAGTAATTCCAATACCTTAACTTATCACTGCCTTTAATGATGAAGGAAAAAAAACTAATTCTCGACAAAGCACAAATCGTCCAAAAAGTAAGACGGATTGCCTACGAAATATATGAACAGAATTATGCGGAAGACGGATTAGTCATCGCAGGTATTGACGATATGGGATACAAATTAGCGGAACTCATATTGGAAGAGATCAAGAAGATTGCTAAGCTGCCATGTCACCTTGTAAGAATCGATATCGATAAGGATGCATCAAGTCAACCTAGTGTTCAATTTAGCCATATACCCAAACTCAAAGACTTAGTAGTAATCATTGTAGATGATGTACTGAACTCTGGTAGAACATTGATTTATGCTTTAGATCCCTTTTTAAAGGCGGATGTAGCAAAAATTCAAACAGCAGTCTTGGTGAATAGGAGCCACAATAAATTCCCAATAGCTGTTGATTATAAAGGCTATGAATTGGGGACAACCATTCAAGACCATATAGAAGTACAACTAACAGAGGAGGATTACTCCGCCTTTTTATACTAATTTTTAAAGATCAATCTAAAAAAAACTAATATGAATTTTGATATTCAAAAACTTTGGGAAGACAACCAGAGTACGATTATTTCTACAGGCTTGAATATCCTTTACGCAATTCTGATTCTAATTGTCGGAATGTGGGTGATCAAGAGATTTGTTAATACTTTTTCGAAGATTTTGACTTCAAGGGGTGTTGATGTAACCCTAATACCAACCCTTACTGGAATTACCAAGGGAATGCTCGTTGTCGTACTGCTCATTGCAGTGACAAAGACAGTTGGGATAGACACCACAGGATTGGTGGCCATATTAGGAGCGGCTGGTTTGGCTATTGGTTTAGCACTTCAAGGTAGTCTTGCGAATTTTGCTGGTGGTATTTTGATTTTGGTACTTAAACCGTTTAAAAACGGAGATGTAATAACTGTCAATGGAGAAACTGCAGCAGTTCAATCCATTTCAGTTGTCACTACCACTTTAAAAACCCCTGACAACAGAGTAATCTATATGGGCAATGGCGCTGTGGCTGGAGCTACCATCATCAACTATTCCCAAGAAGAAAACCGAAGACTGGATCAAGTATATGGAATTGGATATGGTGATGACATTGCCAAGGCAAAATCTGTTCTCAAACAGATTATTGATGCTGAATCTAGGATCATGAAAGAGCCTGATTACGCTATTTTGGTTAGTGAACTTGGTGATAATGCGGTGAGTATTACAATTAGATGTTGGTGTAAAGGTTCAGATTTCTGGCCGCTGCATTTTGATATGCTTGAGAAAGTCAAAATTACATTTGATAAAGAAGGAATTTCATTCCCATTCCCTCAGAAAGACGTTCATGTATACAAGGAAAATTAAACTCACATCTTAATAGATCACTATGTCAGTACATAAGTCAGATATTAAAAAAGTAACAACGCACCAGCTTCAAGCAATGAAGGAGCGTGGTGAGAAAATATCTATGCTAACGGCTTATGATTATTCAATGGCGACATTGATTGATGGCGCTGGAGTTGATATAATTTTGGTAGGTGATTCTGCCTCTAACGTGATGGCAGGTCATGAGACCACTTTACCGATTACGCTGGACCATATGATTTATCATGCAAGTTCGGTCATCCGAGGAGTCAAACGCGCATTTGTCGTTGTAGATATTCCATTTGGATCTTATCAAGGTAATTCAACAGAAGCACTTCGTTCGACTATTCGTATTATGAAGGAATCTGGTGCGCATAGTGTTAAAATGGAGGGTGGCGCGGAAATCAAAGAATCTGTGATTAGGGTTCTAAGCGCTGGTGTTCCAGTGATGGGTCACCTCGGTCTAACCCCACAATCTATTTATAAGTTTGGTACCTATACGGTCCGAGCTAAAAAGGAAGATGAAGCAGACAAATTGATTGAGGACGCCAAAATTCTGGAAGAATGTGGTTGTTATGCCATTGTACTTGAGAAAATTCCGGCTCAGTTAGCAAAAAAAGTAGCTGAAACTGTGAAAATACCGATTATTGGAATTGGAGCGGGGCCAGATGTAGATGGACAAGTATTGGTAATGCATGATATGCTAGGCATTACCACCGAGTTTAAGCCTAGGTTTCTTAGGCAATATGCCGATGTTGGAACCATCGTTACAGAAGCGGTAGGTAATTACATAAAAGATGTTAAGTCAGGTGATTTTCCGAACGAGAAAGAGAGTTATTAATTTTTTTCCCAAAACACCATTTCCATCTTCCCAATAGCGTTAAGACCTTTAATATTTATTACCTTTACCTATCAATTTAGAAGTACAACTCTATATCAATTTAAGAAATGAGCGATCAAAAAATAACTATCAATAATGGTACACTGACAGTACCGAACAATCCAACAATTCCATTCATTGAAGGTGATGGTATTGGTGTAGATATTTGGCCTGCTGCCCAACATGTTTTTGACAACGCTGTTGAAAAGGCTTACGGTTCGTCTAAGTCCATTAATTGGAAAGAAGTATTAGCTGGAGAAAAAGCATTTAACGCTACTGGCGAATGGATGCCAGCCGAAACACTAACTGCATTTAGAGAATACTTAGTTGGTATCAAAGGACCATTGACAACTCCTGTTGGTGGTGGAATCAGGTCACTGAATGTGGCGTTGAGACAGGAATTAGATTTATATGCCTGTGTTAGACCTGTAAGATGGTTTAAAGGAACACCGTCACCCGTAAAGGATCCGAGTACTTGTGATATGGTGATCTATAGAGAGAATACTGAAGATATTTATGCTGGAATTGAATTTGAACAGGGTACGCCAGATGCTGAATTGTTCAGCAAATTATTGGCGGATAATTTCCCAGAGAAATTCAAAAAAGTAAGGTTTCCAGGTTCAGCGGGTTATGGTATCAAGCCGGTATCTGAAGAAGGAACACATAGAATAGTAAAGGCAGCTATTGATCATGCTTTTGCTCAAAAAAGAGATTCTGTTACTCTTGTACACAAGGGTAACATTATGAAATACACCGAAGGCGCTTTTAAAGCTTGGGGATATGAATTAGCGAAAGATCAATATGGTGCTAAAGACTACCAAGGTGGTCCATGGCAAATCATTGAAAAGGACGGGCATAAGGTGATCATTAAAGATGTGATTGCAGATGCATTCTTACAGCAAATTTTATTAAGACCAGCTGAGTATTCAGTAATTGCTACGCTAAATTTAAATGGTGATTACGTATCTGATGCTTTAGCAGCTATTGTTGGTGGAATTGGAATTGCGCCTGGTGCCAATATTAATTATGTAGATGGGACAGCTATTTTTGAAGCTACTCATGGAACTGCTCCTAAATATGCAGGACAAGATAAAGTTAATCCAGGTTCAGTAATTTTATCTGGAGCCATGATGTTTGAATACATGGGATGGCAAGAAGCTGCAGATTTAATCTATAAAGGCATTGAAAATGCAATAGCAACTAAGAGAGTAACTTATGATTTTGAGCGACTCATGGATGATGCGACCTTGCTCAAATGTTCCGAGTTTGGAAATGAAATTGTAAATAACATGTAAGTAAAAAGCTCCGTACGCTTGCGCCAAAGCTTCAGCGCAGAAGCACGGAGCTTTTTTTATGCGCCTTTGTTGATAAATATTGATAGTGTGAACATATAACCTCAGACTTGTTTGGAAAGCGATTTGATGAATAGCATATTTAATGAATGGTAATGCCCAACCTTTCTGAATTTGGTACAATTCTACTTTTCATTGTAGGAGCAATTGTATTTGCAATTATTGGGCTACTAGTCGCAAAGTTTATCCGCCCAGACAAACCGAATTTTGAAAAACTCACAACCTATGAATCTGGCGAAGATACCGTAGGGAATGCTTGGGGTAAATTCAATATTCAGTTTTATGTTGTAGCCATTATATTTCTACTTTTTGAGGTCGAAATTATTTACCTCTTTCCATGGGCGATAGTATTTGGTGATAAAGAATTGATTGAAGGTACAGATTGGGCATGGGCATGGTTTGCAATAACCGAGATGTTCATTTTTATTTTATTGTTGGCCTTAAGTCTAATCTACGCATGGAGGAAAGGCTTTTTGGATTGGGTAAAACCAGTGAAAAGCGCAATAAACTATTCCTCCAGTATTCCAAAAGAAGCATATAAACACCTCAAAGGATAGTGGGACTACTAGATCAAAAAACAGGTAATGGAGGTGTAATCGTCACCAAATTTGATGACCTCATCAATTGGGCCCGTTTATCTTCAATGTGGCCAATGGGATTTGGCTTAGCATGCTGTGCTATAGAATTCATGAGTACAGCTTCCACGCCTTATGACCTCGATCGTTTTGGAGTAATTCCAAGAGCCAGCCCAAGGCAGTCCGATGTGATGATCGTTATGGGTACCGTTACTTTTAAAATGGCGGATAGATTAAGAAGGCTTTACGAGCAAATGGCGGAACCAAGGTATGTCATTTCGATGGGATCATGTTCTAATTGTGGAGGCCCTTATTGGCAACATGGTTACCATGTGGTAAAAGGAGTAGACCGAATTATCCCTGTTGATGTATATGTGCCAGGTTGCCCTCCAAGACCGGAGGCATTGATCGGTGGATTGCTCAAGTTGCAAGAAAAAATTAGACAAGAAACGATAGTTGCGCCAGTGGCTATTGATAAGTTTTTAGAAAAGGAGGCGGCAAATGACATTTGAGCAAATCCTTGAACAAATTAAATCGGTTCTAACTGATTCAGTTATTACGAATATCGATGAAGCGGCCTCTCCAAAGGCAATTGTCATTGGAGCGTCCAGTTTAATTAAGGTCATGACCTTATTGCATGACAATGAAAATCTATACTTCGATTCATTGTCCTGCCTTACAGGTTTGGATAATGGAGAGGAAGCTGGGAAAATGGAGGTGATTTATAACCTTTACTCCATTCCATTTGATCATCATTTAATGATTAAAGTTATTGTTGATAGAGTAAATCCTGTTTTACCGACAATAACTTCAATTTGGAAAACAGCTGACTGGCAGGAACGAGAGGCTTATGACATGTTAGGGATAAAGTTTGACGATCATCCTGATTTGAGAAGAATACTAATGCCAGCTGATTGGGATGGATTCCCACTCAGGAAGGATTATAAGGAACAGGAATATTATAGAGGAATTAAAGTAGACTATTAATTGGCCAATCAAGTTCAATATATTTTTGATGACAAAAACCTAAGGAATTCTGAACCTCAGAAGTACAATGCTGAGGACCTGAAATCTGAAGAGATGGTCATTAATATTGGGCCACAGCACCCTTCAACTCATGGGGTTTTAAGACTGGAAGTCGTGACCAACGGAGAAGAAGTGGTGGAGGTAGTTCCTCATATCGGATTTCTCCATCGGTGTTTTGAAAAACACGCTGAAAGTATCCCATATAACCAAACGATCCCATTTGTTGATAGAATGGATTATTTGGCCGCCATGAATTCTGAGCATGCTTATGCTATGGGCGTGGAGAAGATGTTGGGCATTCAGGATAAAATCCCTAAGCGAGTAGAATACATTAGGGTCTTGGTAGCGGAGCTAAACAGGTTAGGGTCACACTTTGTAGCAATAGGTAGCTATGGAGCTGACACAGGAGCACTAACTCCTTTCTTTTGGATGCTGAGGGATAGAGAGCATATTCTAAGACTGTTAGAGTGGGCAAGCGGTGCGCGCATGCTCTATAATTACATTTGGATTGGTGGATTGTTCTATGACCTTCCAGTTGGATTCGAAGAGCGATGTTCAGAGTTCATCACTTACCTTAAGCCAAAATTGGCGGAGCTTGAAAAACTCTTTATTAACAATAAAATTTTTGTAGATAGAACGGCCAATGTTGGTGTTTTGCCATTGGATCTGGCTATTAATGCTGGTGTCACCGGACCAATGCTGCGCGCTTCTGGCCTTAAATATGATTTAAGAAAAGTTGATGGCTATTCAGTATATCCTGAGATTGATTTCGATGTCCCAATCGGAAAAGGTGAAATGGGAACAGTCGGTGATTGTTGGGACCGGACTTCGGTAAGAGTCGAAGAGTGTTATGAGTCTATCAAAATCATTGAGCAATGTTTAGTTAGACTTAAAGGAGATTATAAACGAACCAGGGATTTTGATCCTCAAGAATTGGTTCCGAAAAAGATTAGACCTAAAGCGCAAGATCTTTACGTCAGGGCCGAAAACCCAAAAGGAGAATTGGGATTCTTTTTTAGAGCTGACGGAAAATCAGACATTCCATTTCGCTGCAAAAGCCGTGGACCAAGTTTCATGAACCTTTCTATAATTAACGACCTCGCTAAAGGTGGATTAATAGCAGACTTAATCGCGATTGTTGGTTCGATTGATATTGTACTAGGCGAAGTAGATCGCTAAACAGGTTAAAGTAGTGCTTCAATATTATTTTCTCGCACAAAAGCACGACTACCTTTCCATTTGATTTGTACCCAAATGTCCGTTCGATCGATGATCTCGACTTTGTGTCCGTCTTTTATTACCTCAACTAAGTCGGCACCTGCAGAAGGACCCGACATTAAATAAGCGCTTGTCCCTGTAATTATTCCTTTATCCTCGATACCAGTAAAATTGACCAAAAAGAATATGAAGGCTAAAACTGTAAAAAGTCCAATACCTAATCCAGGAGAAAATTCTTGATGTTTTTTCTTCTTTCTGTAAATCATAGAAAGAATTAATGTTGCCAAGGCTAAAAAAGTAACCACAAAAAGATATCGAAATTTGACATAGAAATTTATCAAATACCCCCAGTCACTTGTATCGTATCCTTCCAATTCATTTTGATCCGCAAGCTCCTTCATTTTAGTAAGAACTTTTTTATCAGCGGTAATTTTATAGTAGTGGTCCAAACTGATTAGAGCACTACTTAGATCGTCCAATCCTTCATAGATATAGGCCATTCTCAATAGCATTGCAGGAGAGGCCTTTTTTTCATCTATGATGTTTTCATAAATTTCTAACGACTCTGTAAACTTTCTTTTTTCAAAGAGAGAATCTGCCAAAGAAATATTATTTCTAATCGACTGTCCGTTAGCTACTTGGATAGTCATTAAGAAGAAAAGAAAAAATGTTTTAAGAAAATCGTAAACTCGCATTTGTATTTTATTTATTACCTCTTACCTTTGCAATCGCAATTAAGAAAAACGATCTTAATTGACAAAATAAAACATGTTGATTCGGTAGCTCAGCTGGTAGAGCATCTCCCTTTTAAGGAGAGGGTCCTGGGTTCGAACCCCAGCCGAATCACTCTTAAAAAAGCCCTTACATTGTAAGGGCTTTTTATTTGAATCTTGTGAAGATAAGGCGGCATCCGGAAAGACTTCATTTATTTACATTTTTTAACAAGTCCCGCACATTGCCTTAGAATCTCGAATAGTCTAGATCAGGCCAAATGTATGGTTCAGTTATTTCCGGAACATTCCCTACATAGGGCATTAATTTTCTGTCCCTCAAATTTTTAACGCTATGAAATTCTAGCTTGCCCTCATCTATTGGTTGACAAACGGATAGCACTTCTTGTTGAAATATGTTTTCTTCAATGGGATCAGCTTTTGCCTTTAATTCAAAAGGGTAAGGCTGTAGATAGTCGGAAATATTAGATTCCTCTAAAATTACAAGCATCCTATGACCTGATCTTTTAACCATTGCAGGGTTGTTGTGAATTTTTTTTGTGCCAAAGGATTTTTCGAATGAAGACAATGTTAGCATATAGAAACTAACATACGTATATAAAAAAAAATGTAGGGGTTGCCCTACATTTTCTTTACTTACTACCTAAATAATATTTCTATTGAACTGTTACATCAAAAGAAATGTGAATATCTTCATCTCCGCCTGCATTTGTGATGTCACCTTCACTCACTCCAGCATTAGTCTTAACAGGAAGGTGTACCAAGATTGTCTCCATTGTTCCTGTTCCTGCTGCTCCAACCGTGAACGTGCAATTTA
>Ga0307985_10000024_pt1 | contig 81698 bp, 71 predicted proteins | sample EllFjometageno80_FD_203155 | JGI IMG/M metagenome (GOLD analysis project Ga0307985, IMG submission 203155) | Marine microbial communities from Ellis Fjord, Antarctic Ocean - #80 | ecosystem: Environmental > Aquatic > Marine > Unclassified | place: Southern Ocean | collected 2014-10-09 | reverse complement strand
GAGGCCAACATCGACGGCTGTTTCCTCTGGGACCATGTGTATCGACCCGAGTCAGACCCTGGCGAGATCTTGGATCCGTGGGTTGTGCTTGGGGCACAGGCATTCGCTACGGACCGGATCCGCCTCGGGCCGATGGTCACGCCGCTGACTCGTCGCCGCCCGATCAAGCTGGCACGCGAGGCACTGACGGTAGATCACCTGTCAGGTGGGCGGCTGACGCTCGGTTTGGGTCTGGGCGTTGACAGCGGCGGCGAGCTCAGTCGGTTTGGTGAGATCGTCGATGCAAAGCAACGTGGTGACCGGCTTGATGAAGGTGTTGGCCTGCTCCAAGCTTTTTGGTCAGGCGAACCAGTCACACACACCGGCCCGGCATTCCACGCCGATGACGTGACCGTCCTGCCTCAACCGGTTCAGCGGCCACGAATTCCATTGTGGTTCGCGGCGCGGGGTTCATCTGCCAAACGACCGCTTCGGCGTGCGGCTCGATTCGATGGCCTGGTGCCAATCGAGCTCGAGGACGCGGATCACCTGAGCCGCATGCTCGATGTGGTGATCGAAGAACGTGGCTCGCTCGATGGTTTCGACACCATGGTCAGCGTGCAGCTTGATCCGGCGCTGGCGGAACGCCGCGGAGCAACCTGGTCGTATCAGAGTTTCGACACGCACGCGACTGGCGATGACGTGTTTGCCGTTATCGATCGGGGTCGCTGGGTCGACTAAACGGCACCGTTGCGTTGATGGATCGGGCGCTGGTTCGCGATCGATTGGCTATTGGTATTTCGTTGGTTCAGATGACGTCGGCGAGTTCGTCAAATGCCGCGGCTATCCGCAGATGATTCGTGGTGTTTGTTCCGAGTTCGTAGTGGCCTCGCCGGATGTTCTGTATGAAAGCGTGACCGCGTATGACGACCGACGCGGTCCTGTCGCGTTTGAGACAGCGCATCGGGCGAAGGCGTGCTTTGAGCCGACCGTGATCACATTCGACCCTGTTGTTCGCATATTGCTCGGTGTTGTGGAACACGTCCGGCATCTCCAACTCAATCGCAGTCTCCAACGCTGGGGCAAGATCGGTGACGACCTCATCGGGTTCGCCATGCGCTTTCAACGCTGCGCTGAAGAAGGTTCGGGCCGCTTCGATGTTTCGCCGCTTCGATACGGACACGTCGATGACTTGGCCGTGCTGGTCAATAGCGCGGTACACGTATCGCCATTTGCCGGCGACTTTCACATAGGTTTCATCAACAAACCAGCGACCACCAACCGAATGTCGACAGGGCCGAGCAGCGTCAATCAGCAGCGGCGTAAAGCGCTGAACCCAGCGGTAGATGGTGACGTGGTCGGCTTCGATGCCGCGTTCGGCGAGGAGCTCCTCAACGTCGCGGTAGGAGAGCCCGTAACGCAGATACCAGCGCACCGCCAGCAAGATCACTTCAGGCGGGAACCGGAAACCCACAAACGCCGAACGATCAAATGATGAAGGCATTGACCGAGAACGACGCATCTTCACAGCCTCGCGGACCAACGACCCGATCGCTCGATGCAACAATGCCAACTCGACCGCTTGCCACTACACGACGAGGTGTGGGAACCATTTCTGTCAGGCAACGCCAAGCGCGTCTTCGCCCTGGACTAAGTGGCTGAGTTCTGAATTCCTAGTGTGCACTGCCCTGGTTGTTCTCAGAGGGTGAGTTCACGTTGTCAGGGAAGTTGACCTGCGATGGCTGCACAGTCGGCCACTGACAGCATGATGCCATTGCCGAGGTCCACACTTGCCGGACTGAACACCCAGGTTCGTCTGCTGGATTCCCCGGTTGACGGGTCGGTCAGGGTCATGGATGCGCTGCCGTTGGCGAGGGTCCCGGAGACGGTTTGATCCATTGCAGTTTGACCGTCGATCGTGCGAATGAGGCCAGAAATGGCGGTGCTGTCAGCAAATTCAAGCCGAGCGATACGAATCGGCTCGCTCGTATTCTGAAAGCACACAACCGATAGAGACCTGACAACAACTGGTGTTGGTGTGGGGTCGTTGGGGCCAGGCGCACTGTCGCTTGCCAGGAAGCGATTGCTCACCCAGCCAACCGTATCTCTGTCGCCGAAGGCGATCTGAGTCCACTCGGCGCCGTTCACCGTGACTCGTTCTCCGGTGCCAAAGATGTGGCGATCACCTGCCCGAAGAGTGCCAACAATGTCGTTGTCGGTGCCTGGTCCTGAACGCACATTGAGGCCGTCGGGCACTCCTGTGACCTGCCAGAAGCCAGGCTCAGCATCGTCGAGTTCTACCGGCGTTGGTGCGGGAGACTCTTCGGGCTCGAAGGCTGGCGTGGGGTTCTCAGCGGCTTCGTTTGTTGATGCGACCTCGTTCGATTCTCGATTGCTCATGATCAGAACGGCCGCAATAGCAATCATTGATGCGATCAGCAGGACAGCTGCAATCTTTAGAAACCCGCTGCCAGGTCCTCTGCGGCCTGGGCCGCGGCCGACAGTAACGATCGGAAGTTCCTCGGTGATCGGGAAGCCGATCTGCGGAAGCTTGGTGGTGCGTTCTGGGTCATAACTCATGACATGGTCCTGGCACTGTGCGGCACATGTAGGGGGTCGCTTCTGTGGCTGTAAATGATAGGCCCAGGTGGCTGGGCGCGGCGTTCGCTCGGCTGAAACAGCCGCTGTAAGCAATGCAGTTGGTTGCAGCACGACGTCCTTCAGATCAGAGGCAGAGACCATCTTGAGAAACACCGCGGCGACACATCACCGTGGCTTCGACTGACATCAACGAAAAGCCCTCGCCACTATCGAGAGGCTGTCCAAAGATATGGAGCCGTTCTCCCTGGACAGCGTCGTCGGGGTAACCAACGACGTCGATGACGATCTCGCCAAGGTCGCCAACAGACGGAGCAACGCTGACAGCGACCGCCCTTCGCCTGCCGACAAAATCTCCTCTTCCAGCGGGGCGAACGTGTCGACCAGCGGCGTGTTCTCGCCTGGGCCCGAATGAACCTCGAGGATGTCATCGAAGGCAACGCCGACCACGGCGAGTAGCTCGCCGCGGCTCGGAACGTAGAGATCCCATGCGCCGCCCGGCAGGTTTGGTAGTGATGTCGCCAACGGTGCCGCAGCGGCGGTCGGTTCTGGCCGAGCCGTAGGTGCTGCTGGGCTGGCAGTTAGTGCGGTTGGACAAGGGTCTCGGGCTACGCGGGTGGGGGCCAGCGGGGAGCGTCGCGGCGCAGAAAAATCGGACTCAAATCTTCACGCCATGCTTCACGACGGCACGAGCACATGGCGGAGGTGGGCTCGGCCTGGCGATCGTGCACAGCCTGGTCGTTGATGCAATGGCGGGCGGTATCTGGGTCGACTCGACGCTCGGTGGGGCACAACCTTCACCATCGAGCTACCCGCTGCGGGCATGTCGGGCTAGGCCGGAGATTTCTTCGAGCGTGGAGTGCTGCGAGAGACTTGACCAATGATCGAAGTACTGGAACCCAAATGGATCGAATGCTTCGAGGAATTCCTTCGCCTGTCGGGTGTGAGCGAGGGTGATCTGATCGGCGTGTTGGCCGAGAGCCAGAGCCGCATGGTGCTTGTCGAACTGACCGAGCATGCGCTGCATCGCATTGGTGCGCGTGGCGTGCGAGTCACTGTGGCATCACCGAAACTGCAAGACCCGATGCCGGTGCGATCAACCGGTGCGACCTATGCCTACGACATGTACCCCGAGATCATGCAGGCTCTTGGTGCATGCTCGTTGGTGGTTGACTGCACCGTCGAAGGCTTGTTGCACAGCAAAGCGCGACAAGAGTTGCTTGGGGCCGGTGGCCGGGTCTTGATGATCTCGAATGAGCATCCCGAAGTCCTGGAACGGTGCCGTCCTGATCCAGTCGTGCACGCACAATCGTTAAAGGCGCTCGCCCTGCTCGATGCTGGCTCGCGCATGCACGTGACCTCGCCAGCTGGCACGGATTTGCAGGTCGACATCACGGGAGCACCCAGTCGCGGTGGCGGTGGAATCCTGGGTCCCAACGACAAGATTGCCTACTGGCCGGCCGGGCTGGCGCTGTGTTTCCCGCTGACGAACACCACGAACGGAACGGTGGTGCTCGACATCGGCGACATGAACCTGACCTTTAAGCGGTACTTCGAGTCACAGGTCGTGCTCACTGTCGAGAACGACCGAGTTGTGTCAATCGAGGGATCTGGCCTGGACGCTCAGCTCATGCGCACCTATTACGAAGGCTGGAACGACCCGAACGCCTATGCCGTATCGCACGTCGGCTGGGGCCTGAACCCCGGCGCCCGCTGGGACGCACTCACGATGTACGACAAGGGCGATATCAACTGCACCGAGATGCGAGCCATTGCCGGGAGCTTTCTGTTCTCTACTGGCGCAAACGAGTTCGCCGAGCGGTTCACTGCCTGTCACTTCGATCTGCCGATGCGCAACTGCGACATCATTGTCGACGACACACAGGTTGTCGCTGCCGGGCAACTGGTCGAGTCAGCGCTCGGTTAGAACTGTGACCACGCTGCAGTTTGTCGATGGGCGTCCACGCCTGGCCATTGGAGTAAAGGGCAGTGGTCCGCCTGTCATTTTCTTGCACGGTATAGGCGGCAACCGACTGAATTGGCAACGCCAGGTAGCGGCGCTGTCGTCGTCGTTCACGTGCATAGCGTGGGACGCTCGCGGGTACGGCGACTCCGACGATTACGACGGGCCGCTTGAGTTCTCCGACTTTGGTGACGACATGGCCCGCGTGCTCGATCATTTCGGCATTACTCGGGCCCACTTCGTCGGGCTATCCATGGGCGCCCGCATTCTGATGAACTTTGCGCCCCGGTATCTGGATCGCGTTGCGACCTTGACGTTGTGTGACTGCTTCTACGGGTTCGCCAACGCGTTATCGCCCGAGAAGCAACGCGAATACATTGAGCTGCGCGAACGCCCACTGCTCGAAGGTAAGACGTTCGCCGACCTAGCGCCCCGACTTGTCGACTCGCTCGTCAGCGAGAACTGCCCGGCGCCGATCCGTGAAGAACTCCACCAGAGCATCCTGCAGCTTCGGGTTGAGTCTTATCTCAAGACGCTGCGGGCGTCGACCACTTTTAACCAACAGGACACGCTGCATCTGCTCGAAATGCCGATCCAGCTGATCTTCGGTAGCGAGGATCGACTGACGCCTCCCGAGATTGGTGAAGACATGATGGGCATGCTCGCCGACGCTAGGTTGGCGATTCTCGATGGCGCCGGACACCTGAGTAATCTCGAAGCCCCCGAGGTGTTCAATCAAGTACTGGCCGCGTTCCTGGCTAAGCACCGCGACAAGGCGTAGCGAACGAATTCGTACCTGCTCAGTTTCAGTTGTTTGGCGGGTTGTTTCCCCGTTCCCGATTTCGCTGGCGCCGCACTGAAGAGAAAGACTGGACCATGCTGTTCGCGATTCATATGATCGACCGGCCAGGTTCGGCCGAACTTCGAACGGAGGTTGCCGACGCTCACCGCGAGTTCGTTGGAGGCCACCTCGATGCGATGTGGGCTGGCGGTCCGCTTTTGGCCGATGACGAAACAACCGTGATTGGCAGCCTGATCATCATGGAGTTCGCTGACCGCTCCGCTGCTGAGATGTTCATCGCCGGAGAGCCATATAACAGCGCTGGCTTGTTTGAGTCGGTCATTATTCGTGGATTCCTCCCTGTGGTGCAACCATCATGATTCGCACCGATGAGGCACTACAGGCGTCCTACCCCGTAGTCATCGTCGGCGGAGGGTCGGTGGGGCTATCCCTGGCTGCCGAACTTGGTTGGCGCGGCATCGAGTGTCTGGTTCTCGAAGAGCGTCCAGGACTGAACGATCACCCTCGAGCGAACGCGGTCGCGAACCGAACGATGGAGTACTACCGGCGGTGGGGTGTCGATGGAGCAATCACCAATGCGGGGATCCCACCTGATCTGCCTGGCGAGTACCTCTGGGTCACCACGCTGCACGGCCGGGAGATCCACCGTGTCTCCTTGCCACCATTCGATGAGCTATTGCTGACCCGGCAGACCGGGGGCTACGCCGAGGCTGAGCACAACTGGTCGCCGTACCTCAAGACGATCACCGGCCAGAACGAGGTCGAGCAGGTGATCTTGGACTACATCGCAGAGCAGCCGACCACCGACTTCCGTTTCCAATGGCGCCTTATCGATTTCGTTGACGAAGGCAACAAGGTCGTCTGTCGAGTCGAAGAACTCACGACTGGTCGAATCGAGACCATCGAAACGGACTTCCTTGTCGGGTGTGATGGCGGTCGGTCAACGGTGCGCCGCCAGCTCGGCATCGGCTACGAGGGGACGTCGAGCATGGCTTCGTTCGTCTCGATCTACTTCCGAGCTCCCGACATGATCAACATGCACCCGTTCGGTCACGGCAATATTTTCTTCCCGCTGCACAAGGACCACCGCGGGTTCATGCTTACCTGGGACGATGATCAGACCTACACCTATCACCTGATTCTCGACGAGGGTCAGGACTGGCAAGAGGTCGATCCGGTCCAAGCGGTGAAGGATGTCGTGGGTGCTGAGTTCGAGATCGACGTGCACTCGGTGCAGCCATGGGATGCACATGCACTCGTTGCCGAGATGTACAGCGAAGGTCGTTGTTTCCTGGCTGGCGACTCGGCGCACCTATTCAGCCCAACTGGTGGATTCGGCATGAACACCGGCGTGTCCGATGCGATCGAGCTGGCATGGCGACTGCAAGCCGAACTCGATGGCTGGGCTGGCCCTGGGCTGCTCGCCAGCTATGACCATGAGCGGCGGCCGATTGGCTACCGCAATACCCAAGAGGCCGCAGACTGCTTCGACCATCTCTACAGAGTCATGCAACACGGCGACGAGATCGACGAAGACGGTCCCGAAGGCGACGCGATCCGCCAGGCACTCAAGGCCGATATTAAAGAGCAAGAGAAACTCATTGCCTCGTCAGGCACGCTCCTGGGGTATCGCTACGAAGGTTCACCGATCATCGTTCCAGACGGCACGCCCGAGCCGCCCGACGATGCGCGTAAGTACGTGCCGGTCGCTCGGCCTGGTCACCGTGCACCGCATGTGTGGCTCGACGATGGACAGGCGTTGTTCGATCGACTCGGACCTGACTTCACGCTTATGCGTATCGGAGCAGACGCTCCCGACACCACACCGATTGTCGATGCGGCCGCGGCTGCGGGGATGCCACTGCAGGTGCTCGAGCTTGTCGAACCGGTGGTCGCCGAGGTCTACGACGCATCACTCGTGTTGATCAGGCCTGACCTGATGATTGCGTGGCGAGCGACCGAATGCCCCGATGACGCTGCCTCGCTGATCGACACCGTGCGCGGCGCCGGCTAGAGCTTCGGACCCTGCTCTGGTCGTATTGGGTGCGCTTGCCAGGACACGTAGTGTCGTGACAACGAGCTCGAATCCAATCGAGAGTATGGGGAACATCAATGCGCTTTGGATATCTAACGGTGAATGCCATCGAGGGGATCCGGCCCGATGTGCTGGCTTCCGAGCTTGAGGCACGCGGGTTCGATTCAATCTGGGTGCCCGAGCACAGCCACATCCCGGTGTCCCGGCAGACGCCATACCCAGCTGGCGGGGATCTCCCCGAGGGTTATTGGCGGATGATGGACCCGTTCATCAGCCTCGCAATGGCGGCGCAAACCACGACCACACTTGAGCTCTGCACCGGGATCTGTCTGTTGCTTGAACATGATGTTTTGGATCTGGCGTGCACGACTGCCACGCTCGATGCCCTTTCGGGCGGCCGACTTCGCCTTGGGGTCGGGGTGGGCTGGAACGAAGAAGAACTTGTTAACCATCGACCCGACCTACCTTTCAAGCTCCGCTACTCGGCGATGGAGGAACGGGTCGCTGCGCTTCGTACGGCGTGGGCCGATGAGGAGGCCTCTTTCGAGGGTCGCTGGGACCAGTTCACAAGCTCATGGGTGTATCCAAAGCCAGCTGATGGAACCGTTCCTGTGGCGCTGGGTAATGCCGGTCCTCTCGGCATCGAACATGCGGCCCGCTACGCCGACGAGTGGTGTCCGATCGATGCGTCCATGCTCAACACTGGCGGCCGTCCCGACCCAGGCGGCGCCATCGACCTGTTCCGAACCAAGGCGGCCGAAGCTGGTCGGCCGGCCGAAGACATACCTATCTCGATCTTCTCGATGGGTAATCGCCGCGATCGTATTGAGCGATATGGCGAGCTGGGAGCGGACCGAGTCGTGATCATGCCCAAGACGATGGAGCTCCAGGACGCGGCCGCGACGCTGCGTCATCTCGACGAACTGGCAGACATGGTTGGCGAACTGGCCTAAGTGGCTGGTCGGCAACACATGCTGCCCGACTCAACGAACATTCATCACCGCTCACGGGTGGTCAGGGTTTCGAGCTCATCGGTCGACGGTCCAGGTAAACCCAACTTGGGACCTTCTCAAAACCGTAATTCCAGGACAAGGAGCAGTGATTTCTGCGGCCTTTTGGGTAGTCCGCCTTCGGCTGTTTTCTAACGTCCTGATCTACGGTCCCGACAAGCGTGCGGTCTTCCGACTGGCCTCGGATCCACAACATCGGCTTTACCGACCAGCCACCTAGGTCGCGACGACCCTTCACACTTCATCTGCCGGGGTGCTGACCCGTAGAGTCGGCAGTTGAACGCAAAATGGATAGGGATGCACAGCATGCAGGATTTCGAAGGCAAGGTTGCCGTGATCACGGGTGGCGCAAGCGGTATCGGCTTGGGTATGGCTCGGGCGTTCGCTGGGGCGGGCATGAAGCTTGTGCTTGCCGATCTCGATAGTGCAGCGCTCGACGCGGTAGCGAAGGAACTCACGACCGGCGGCGCTGAGGTCGTCACGCGGTTGTGCGACGTATCGCAGTACGACCAGGTCGAAGCCATCGCGGACCTGGCGGTCGACACCTATGGCGGGGTCAATGTGCTCTGCAACAACGCAGGCATCGGCATCCCAACCTCGACCAAGAAGATGAAGCTCGCTGATTGGAAGTGGATCATCGACGTCGACCTGTGGGGTCCGATTTATGGCGTCGAGATCTTTCTGCCGCTGATCGAGGAGCAGGGCGAAGGCCACATCAACGCCACGTCTTCGATGGCGGGTCTTACTGCCGGAAGCATGATGGGTGCCTACAACGTGGCGAAGCATGGTGTCGTTGCATTGATGGCCACGCTTGAACGAGAACTTCGCGGCCGGGGCAGCAAGGTGACCGCGTCGGTGCTGTGTCCGGGACCAGTCAACACGAACATCAGTCGTCACTCAGTCGAGTTCAGGCCCAGTAAAGCCAAGCCGAAGGCCGACGGTAAGACAGCGGGCAAGGTCGCCCGCGGCATCCAGGACATTCTCGAGAACGGAACCGACCCCGACGAGGTTGGGCACATGGTGCTCGACTCGATCAAGGGCAATGAGTTCTGGATACTGACGCATCCGCATTGGACCAAGGCGATACAGAAACAGCTCGACGCCATGAATGACGATCGGTCATTGACCAAGGCCTAATGGGTCGCGTGCGGCGCTCTATCAGTCCGGCTGAGATCGCTGGGCGAGAAGCGAAGATCTGACAGCCTTGGTGCCTGGAAATCGGTGGCGTTCATCACACTGAGATCTGGGTGCCGAGCCGGCGGCGGGCAACGGCGACTGGGGCTGGATCCTTGAAGCCCTCGGATACGTCGCGTTTTAAGGCTGGTCGGCCAACCCGAGCTGGAAGCTCGGCGATACCTACAGCGTAATCAAGCCACCGCTTTACACCATCTGTGTCAGACACAAGGGGTTACATCATCTGTGTCTGACACAAAGGGTTAGGGGTTGGGTTAGCTGCTAACTGAGGAGGGGCTCGCGAAAATCGGGATGACAAACCGCGGCCAGCGCTGCACCACGTTCTGCGATCGATAGACCGCGCAATCGCGCCACCCCAAACTCGGTAACGACCTGATCTACGAGATAACGGCCGATGGTGGGGCTGATGCCAGGGCCGAGTTGGTTGACGATACGAGAGACCGTGCCGCGTGCCGCGGTGGAAGGCATAGCGATAATTGAGCTTCCCGAAGGAGATGCCCACGCCGCATAGGCGAAGTCGGGTTGACCGCCTGGGCCGCTCAGAACGCGGTCACCGGCCATCTCGGCGTTGACCGATCCGTCAGCTGCAATCTCGAGTGCCGAGTTGATCGCGACCAGGTTCTCGATGCGGCTGAGTGCAGTAACGCCGTGAGAGTAGGACGAAGGAACGACTCGAATTGCCTGGTTGCGGTGCACCCAATCGAAACACGTGCGGGTGCCCGCGATCGCGGCGGTGATCATCAGGTCAGGGTCCGTGTTTTTACGTGCACCAGTGATTGCTCCGCCTTCGACCAAATCGACGATGGCGTCGCTGATCATGCCACCATGCAGCCCGAGATCTCGACGTTCGCTCAGGGCTCCAAGGATCGATTCAGGAATGGCGCCGATACCGAACTGCAGAACTGATTCATCAGCTACGAGGGCTGCCGCATGTTCACCGATTGCAAGGGCCGTGGCGTTTGCTTCGGGCACGACGAGCTCGACCAATGGATGATCGACATCGACCAGCAGGTCGATTTCATCGCGGTCAAGCTCGCTGGCACCGAATGTGTACGGCATCTGCGGGTTGACCTCGGCGATCACAAGCGGTGTGGCTCGCACTGCCTCGATGGTTGCGCCGCCACCAACGCCGAGACTGAATCGTCCGTCGGGTCCAGGTGAACTTACTTGCACCAACGCAACATCGGCGGCCACTGGACCGTCGGGTGCAATCAGACCGGCAAACTGGCTGTAGCTCGCAGGCACCGTCCGTAAGACGTTGGCATCTCGCATCGCATTTACAGCTCGGCTCGGTTGCAGCGAGGTGTGGTGGAACGGCTCACCCGGATGGTCGAATACGGCAAGCGGTTCGATCAGATAGTCGCACAAGAACTCGAGCCGCTGCCACCGATCGCGGGCAGCATCAATTGCTTCTAGCAGCGTCGTCGGCACGGCACAGATAGGGGCCACATAGATACGTGCGCCATCAGGAATCGCGGCGATTGCGCCGGCCATAGCGACGAATCGCCCGGCTCGATCATGACGAGGTGGTGGAGAGAAGGACTCATACGACGGTGCTGACATGTGTGAAAGATAGGCGACGAACCCGGCATCGAATCAACGCAGACGCACTCGGCCCGAACCCAGCAGCTTCACGCCGCTCAAGGCGCCTGAGGACTTCAACGCGTCCGCGGTTGCCGAAGTGTCTTAAGAAGCCAGCTAATCCATGCGTTGATGATCTCTTCGAGTTGATCGCTCAGCGGACGCGTGCCTGACACAATAGAAACGTCGGCAAATGAATCTGTTGTGGCAATACCACCCCTGCGTCTGTGTTCCCTGACGTCGTGCCGCCGTGCCGCCAAGACGGCAGCTGGCCAGCGAGTCAGAGGTGGGGGTTTTAGGCCAGGCCGACACTGCGGAAGAGTGGCGCCGTATCTTCTCACGTGTTCTTTCCAACGGGTGAGGTGAAGCGTGCAGGTCGAGTTTCGGTTAGCTGAGCCTATTCGAGGGTCTGAGCGTCTCGAGAGAGATCCGGATCGGTGGCCAAAGAAACTGTAAGAAATCAATCTCAACCACACGTCCGCGGCACGCCCTCGGCTGCGATCTGGTCCGGAGGTGGGAGAAAGCCTAAGAACTCGGCCCCAGGAGCGCGTCTGCTGCGCCACGGCTCACTGTTGGGGAAGTCCTCGTGCAGCAGTTCGTCAACAAGTCGAGTGTTTTTGGCGGAGATCTCGACCTACTGGCATCCCCCTATTCCTTTGCTGGAGGTGATGTCAGTGCCTCTGATCACGATCTCGTGAGTTGATTCCCGGTTGTCGGTGAACTTCGCCTCTTGTTCTGCGGTAGGCCGCAGCGTCTAGCGTTGCCTGACGGTCTGCGTGCAGGTGTGCGACAGGCCCTTGGCCACTGAATCCAGAGGACTTCTATGCACGCTGACCGGATGACAAAGCCCTCACTGTTAGCGCCGCCGATCGATTCTCGGCTCGACAGCGGTAGCGAGATGTTTGTCACGAACCGCGACGACATGCTCGAACAGATCGAGGTCATCGAGGAGTTGCTCGCCGACGCGTACGCAGGCGGCGGTGAACGGGCAACCGAGCGACTGCGGTCCCGCGGGAAGATGCCGATTCGCGAGCGCATCGCGAATGTGCTCGACCCTGACACGCCGTTCCTGGAGATCAGCCCACTTGCGGGCTACGGCTCCGAGTATCAGGTCGGCGGCGGCATGGTCGTGGGCATCGGCGTTATCGCCGGCACCGAATGTGTGATCATGGGCAACGACCCAACGGTGCTTGCGGGGGCACTCACCGTGTACGCAGGCAAGAAGTGGTTGCGAGCGATCGAGATCGCCCGCGATAATCGCATGCCTTATGTGAGTTTCGTCGAGTCGGCTGGTGGCGATCTGCGTATGGATCCCGACGATGAGACCGACGCTTCGAAGCCTCCACCACGAACACCTGGTGGCACCGCTGTGGATCATTTCGCCGAGACTGGCCGTTTCTTCTACGAGCTGATCGAGCTGTCAAAGCTTGGGATTCCAACTATCGCGGTGGTGTTCGGTAACTCAACTGCAGGTGGTGCCTACCAACCCGGCCTGTCCGACTACAACATCCTGATCAAGGAGCAGTCCAAGGTGTTCCTGGCTGGCCCGCCGCTGGTGAAGATGGCGATCGGCGAAGACTCTGACGACGAAACCCTCGGCGGCGCCCAGATGCACTCCGATGTCTCGGGTCTCGGCGACTACTTCGCCGAAGACGAGATGGACGCGTTACGGATGTGTCGCGAAGTCGTGAGCCATCTGAATTGGCGCAAGCCAGAGCCCGACGCCAAGTTTGAACCCGACGACCCGCTGCATGATGCCGAAGAGCTTTTGGGCCTGGTGAGTCGTGACCTGCGCTCACCGGTGGACGTGCGAGACGTGATCGCACGCACCGTCGACGGGTCCCGGTTCGAAGAGTTCAAGTCGCGCTACGGAACATCGCTGGTCTGCGGTTGGGCCTCGATCCACGGATACCCGGTCGGCATTCTTGGCAACAATGGTGTGCTGTATCCCGACTCGGCGCAAAAGGGTGCTCACTTCATCCAGTTGTGCAATCAGATCGATGTTCCGCTGATCTTCCTGCAGAACATCACCGGTTTCATGGTCGGCAAGGACTTCGAACAGAACGGAATCATCAAGAAGGGTTCCCAGATGGTCAACGCGGTTTCGAACTCAACGGTGCCGCACCTGACCATCATCCTGGGCTCTTCCTATGGCGCAGGCAACTACGGCATGTCGGGTCGAGCGTTCGGTAACCGGTTCACCTTCTTGTGGCCGACCGCCAAGATTGCAGTGATGGGACCCAAGCAGATTGCAGGGGTCATGTCGCTCGTACGTCGAGGCCAAGCCGCTCGCAAAGGCATCGAAATCGACGAGGAAGAGGACGCTCGCACCGTCGCGTATGCCGAACGAACGCAGGAAGCTGGGTCGCTTGCCTTGCAGGCGAGCGGCGCGATTTCTGACGACGGAATCATTGACCCACGAGACACCCGAAACGTGTTGGGCATGTGTCTGTCGACAGTGCGCAACCGAGACATCAAGGGCGCCGAAGGCTATGGAGTGTTCCGACTATGAGCAATGCCATGAGTATCAACGCTGTGCCAACTAACCCGATGCAACCCTCCCCAACTCCGATCCGTTCGGTACTGGTGGCCAACCGGGGCGAGATCGCTCGCCGCATCTTCCGCACTGCTCATGCCATGGGCATGAACACAACGGCCGTCTTCGTCAAAGCTGATGCCAACGCTCCGTTCGTGGTCGAAGCCGACATGGCCGTTCGACTCGATACCGGCTACCTCGATGGCGATGCCATCATCGCCGCTGCGAAGGCCACGGGCGCTCAGGCCATCCATCCTGGGTATGGCTTCCTTTCCGAGAACGCCGACTTCGCTCGCGCCGTGACCGAGGCTGGACTGATCTGGATCGGCCCCCAACCAGACATCATCGCCACAATGGGCGACAAGCTTGCCGCGAAGCGGGTGGCCGTCGAAGCCGGCGTGCCAACCCTGCCATCGTCTGCCGACCCAACTGCTGGTGCCGATATCGGCTACCCGCTGCTCGTCAAGGCATCAGCCGGCGGTGGCGGCAAGGGCATGCGCGTCGTCGAGACGGCCGACGGTCTTGTCGAATTGGTCGCCGCAGCCCAGCGCGAAGCGCTCAATGGCTTTGGCGACGACACCGTCTTTCTCGAGCGTTATGTCGCAAAATCGCGTCATGTCGAGATCCAGATCCTGGGGGACAATCACGGCGCACTGGTTCACCTTGGCGAGCGCGAGTGTTCAATCCAGCGTCGCCATCAGAAGATCATCGAAGAGTCACCTTCGCCCGTCGTCGATGACGAAATGCGCGCCGCCATGGGCGACGCCGCAATTGCTCTGGGTCAGGCGATGGGGTATCAATCGGCGGGAACCGTTGAGTTCCTGATCGATGACGCCACTCGCGAGTTCTTCTTCCTGGAAGTCAACACTCGCCTGCAAGTCGAGCACCCCGTCACCGAAGAAGTAACCGGTATCGATCTGGTGCGCGAACAGCTGCGTATTGCCGCTGGTGAACCATTGGGATACGGCCAAGACGATGTCTCGTTCACTGGCCATGCGATAGAAGCCCGGCTATATGCCGAGGACCCCGACAACGGCTTCTTGCCTGCGATCGGCAACATAGATGCCTTCGCACCAGCGGCTGAACCAGCAGTGCGGTGGGACTCGGGCATCGAGCAAGGATCAGTAGTCGGCGTCGACTTCGATCCGATGCTGGCCAAGGTCATCGCTCACGCCCCAACCCGGTCCGAAGCGGCTGGACGCCTGGCGCTGGCGCTGGAACGGCTGCACCTGGGAGGCGTGATTACCAATCGTGACTTCTTGGCCGCCACCCTGCGCAATCCGGCGTTTCTCGCGGGTGATACGACCACTGACTTCATCGAACGGGTTGCACCAGCGGAACCGCCACACTGCGGGCCCGGTGTGATCCGGGCTGCAGTATTGGGCGCGATGTGGATTCAAGGAATGAACCACGCCACTGTCGGAGCGGGCGAGCGCAACGTGGGGTCGTTGCCCTCGGGGTGGCGCAACACGCTCATGCCTGACCAGCGTGTCGTGCTTTCGCACCGAGCGACTGGCGAAGAAATCGAGGTGCGCTATCGGGTGCGGCGCGATGAGTCGTTTGTCATAACCGTCGTTGACGGTGAACATTCACACGCCATTGTTCACAGCTGGACCGAGGCCGAGGTCGATGTCGAAATTGATGGTATTCGGTCCATCTCGGCAGTTACCAAGCGCGACGACTTGCTTCACGTCCAGGCCCCGAATGGCACCGAGTCGTTCAAGCTCGTCCCTCGTTTCGCGCCCCCAACGTCGAGCGGCCCAACTGGCGGCTTTGTAGCTCCCATGCCTGGCACGGTGCTCGACGTCCGAGTGCAACCGGGCGACACCGTGGCCGAAGGCGACACGTTGATCGTTCTCGAAGCAATGAAGATGGAACACCATATGAACGCACCCGCCGACGGCGTGGTCGCCGAGGTACGGGTCGAAATCGGCGGCCAGGTCGAAACCGGCAATGTTCTCCTCATCTTCGAAGCGGCAGGCACCGAGACCTGACGGCAAGCGGTGCTGGCGGTCTCGATGCGGACGCGGCGCGCTTCTCTCGGTACTGTCGATTAGAGACACCGAATCACACAGGGGAACACGCGATGACAACGGTCATTCCCGAGCCAGATGTACACAATGCTTGGCGACTCGAGACACCGGGCAACGAAGGCTGGACTCGATCGGTGCGCCCTGACGCGGCCGACAAGTACTTCATGGTCTCAACCGACGGCCATGTTCTGGAACCCAACGACCTATGGAGCACGCGGGTCGACGCGAAATATCGCGATCGACTTCCTGGGGTGGTCGAGAAACCCAACGGCGAGAAATTCCAGAAGACCGAAGGTTTCCGAGCGCCGCTCAAGCTCAACAAGATCACGTTTGAGGGCCAAGATCTGCTGCGCAACGGATCGGGGAAGTTGCCCGAAGATCGGGTCGCCGATCTGGCGGCCGATGGAGTCGACGCCGAGATCATGTTCCCGAACAAGGGGCTCACGATGTGGGCCACTCGAGACCCACTGTTTTCTCACGCGATGTGTCGGGCCTTTAACGACTGGGCCTGGGAGCTCTTCGGCGACTACAACGATCGACTTGCCCCGATGGCTTGCCTCGCTCCGGCAGCGCTTGATGAGACGATCGCGGAGATCCAGCGTTGTGCTGCGCTCGGTTTTCGAGGGGTGAGCCTGCCGTGTAAACCCCAATGGGGGCCACCCGATGTCGACGACTCGAACTACAACCTACGCGAATACGACCCGCTCTGGGATTGCATCGTCGACGTCGACCTGCCGGTGACGTTCCACATCTCAACCGGTCGCGACCCTCGCACGTCGCGAAGCCGTGGCGGCGCCATCATCAATTACGCGGTCCATTCGCTATCGCAAACCATCGAACCAATTGCCAATCTCTGTGCATCGGGCGTGGCTGAAGCCCGACCAACTCTGCGCTTCGGCACCGTCGAAGCAGGAATCGGTTGGGTGCCGTGGGCCCTGGACGCGATGGACGAGGCCTACCTGAAACACCATATGTTCGTGCGTCCGAAGCTGGAACTGCTGCCCAGCGAGTACTACCGACGCCAGGGATTCTCGACCTTTCAAGAGGACCGCTCTGGCCTGGGGCTGGCTCGTGAACACGACCTAATCAACAACTTCATGTGGGCCAATGACTATCCCCATCACGAAGGAAGCTGGCCCCACAGCGCCCAGGCAATCGAACGGACAATGGGCCACCTAACCGATGTGGAACGAGCCGACATCTTGGGCCTGAACGCGGCGCGCATCTTCAAGTTCCCGATCCCCGAGCGGTATCTCAATCACGACGACGCAGCGGTTGTGGCTCGCACTTCCGTGGAGCGTCGATGACCGACCCTTCGGCCATGTTGCTCCAAGGCGTGCGAATAGTGGAGATCGCACACCCACTGACCGAACACGCAGGCCGGCTGTTCGCTGGCCTCGGCGCCGAAGTGTTGCTGATCGAACCGCCTGGGGGTGCAGCGACCAGACATCGACTGCCGAAAATTCCTGGCGCTGGCGAAAGTGACCGGGCCAGCATTCCGTTTCTCGCGCGCAATGCGAACAAACACAGCGTCGTCGTTGACCCCGGCAACGTCAGAGACGTTGAGGTACTCGCCGGCCTGGTTGCCCGCAGCCACCTGGTTCTGGATGCTGACAGCTCGCCATACAACCAGGTGCTCTCGACGATCGAGGGCATCGCATCACGCATCACGATCACCGACGAGCTCGGCCTGGGCACTGCTTCAATCGTTGGTTTTGCGGCAAGTGGGGGCATGTCCTGCAGCGGTTGGCCTGATCAGCCACCAGCGAATGCGCCGTCGTGGATCGCCGCGGATGGAGCTTCGATCTACGCCGCCATGATGGGCGCTGTAGCTCTCTTTGTTGCCAATCGCCACGGGGTCAGGCTCGACTACGACGTGCCCTTTCACGAAGCGGCAATGCGAGCGATCGCTCCGTGGAGTCGGCATCTACATTCCGCCGGTGTCAACGTTGCTGGCCAAGGCACAAACCCCGGCCGCTGTGGGTTTGGTCCCTATCCAGTCTTCGAGACCGTCGACGGGCATGTCAAGATCGTCATCGCCACGCCTCGTCAGCTCGACGGACTGCTTGAACTGATGGGACAACCGAGCGAGCTCAACGAAGGGGTCTGGGCCGACGCTACATTTCGGCGCGAAAACGTCGACGCCTTCTACATGATGTGCGGCGAGTACCTGCGCGATCGCACGACTGATGAACTCTTCCATGATGGCCAGAAACTCGGCTTGACCATCACGCCACTCAACACCATGCGCCAGTTCCGCGAAGACCCCCATGCCCAAGCACGAGGGTTGTTCCTGCAGGTTGATGATCCCGAATTTGGTCGGCTTGAGATGATGCGAGCGCCGCTGTTGGCCGAACCGTCGGACCGAACGGCCGGCTTCATTCCAGCTCCGACTCTCGGGTCAGCCAACGATCGGGTTGTACAGATCCTGACGGAACCGATCGCAGCTATGGCCCCAACAGGGGTTGATGTCGACCCGCTACTGCCACTGGCGGACCTGCGGCTCTTGCAGCTCGGCAGCGGAGCAGTCGTGCCCGAGGCATGCAGCGACTTTGCGCTCTTGGGGTGTGACGTCGTGCGCGTCGAGTCGATGGTAAATCCCGACTTCTTACGTCGCGGCGGTCTGGATGGCATGGACAGCTCCCCGACATTCAACCAACTGAACCTGGGTGTCCGCAGTCTGACCATCGACATGCGTAGCGACGAGGCCACCAAACTCATCGGCTCGTTGTTGTCGACCTGCGATGCAGTTGTCGAAAACATGCGAGCCCCCGTCGTCGAAAATTGGGGCTTCGACTACGACGCGTGCCGAGTGGTACAAGACGACGTGATCTCCCTGTCAAGCCAAGGTTTCGGTCGAGGTCCCTACGGCCATTACCAGAGTTTCGGACCAAACCTAAGCGCCTATTCTGGCGCCGCATCTCAGTGGGCCCATCCGAGTGACGAAGTGGCGGTGGGCACAACCGTTCCTCACCCCGATCATGTCGTTGGGAAGCAGGCCTACGTCGCGTTGCTGGCCGCGCTGCGATACCGAGATCGGGGCGGTGGCGGTTGTTCGATCGAAGCCGCACAGGTCGAAGCACCCGCACATCTCATCGCCGATCGCTTCCTGGCCCAACAGTTTGTCGACGCTGACCTGGCACCTATGGGAAACCGCAGCCTCGATATCGGTCCTCACGGGTGTTACCCCTGCCAAAACGACGAATGGATCACCCTGGCGGCCGAAACCGACGAACAATGGCAGGCACTCGCCGCGTTGATCGATGAGCCATGGACACTCGAACCACAATTCGAAACGAACGCCGGCAGGGTTGTCGCTGCTGCGGAACTCGACGTAAAGCTTGCCGAGTGGACAACACCGTGGATCATCGACGAGGTCGAGGCCTCCTTGCGGTCGGTCGACGTGCCCGCTTCGCGAGTTGTAAACGCCGACCACATGGCGGTCGGTGCCGGCAATGAACCAGGTGGTATCTTCGCCCAGGTCGACCACCCGGCCGCCGGCCGTCACACCGTCGCCGGCCTACCGGTCTTGACCACCGATGGACAGAGGCCCGTCGCGCTTCGGTCGCCATGTATGGGCGAACACACCGATGAGATCGTCGCCGAACTTGCTGGCTACAGCCCTGCCCAGATCGCCGACCTACGTCGCCAGAAAGTTCTTGGCCACTGACTAATGGCCGGGATGCGACAAGTGGAGTACACCAATGACTGACCGAACGCTGCGAGGGAAGGTCGCCGTCGCAGGCGTCGGCCAGACCGAGTACTACAAGTGGGGCCAAGCTCCTGAACCCGAGTTCAAGCTTGCCATCACGGCGATCCTGAACGCCTGCGACGACGCTGGCATCTCACCCAGCGAGATCGATGGTTTCTCGTCCTACAGCAATGATCGAAGCGAGGCGTCCCGTATGAGCGCTGCGCTGGGCATCGATGACCTACGGCTTGCGGTCATGCAATGGGGCGGCGGTGGAGGTGGTGCCGCTGCCGCGGTTGCAAACGCTTCGGCCGCCATCGCAACCGGCCAGGCAGAATGTGTCGTCGTGTTCCGTGCATTGGCGCAGGGCCAGTTCGGCCGCTTCGGTCAGGGTCCGCGGCGCAACACCATCCGCGGCGCTAGTGCCCACACCGTTCCGTACGGCTTGATGTCGCCAGCACAGATGTTTGCCATGCGGGTCACCCGGTTCATGCATGAACACGGTGTCCGCCAAGAGGCGTTGCGTGCTATCTCGTTGGCCTCGTATCACCACGCCCAGACGAACCCAGCAGCCACGATGTATGGCCGGCCATTGACCGCCGAGAAGTACGATAATTCGAGGTGGATCACCGAGCCGTTCCATCTCTATGACTGTTGCCAAGAGAACGACGGCGCTGCGGCGATCATCCTGGTGCCGGCCGAACGAGCGGCGGACTTCGGCCATCCTCCTTGTTACGTCCTTGGTGCGGTGTCTGGTTCCCATCACCGAGCGGCAGCTGGCGTGCACAACGATGCGCACTACGCGACCTCGACCTTCGAAACAGTTGCTCCCCGGCTCTACGAGATGGCCAAGGTCGCGCCCAGCGACGTGGATGTTGTGCAGAGTTACGAGAACTTCACCGGGGGAGTGATGATGGCGTTAGTCGAACACGGCTTTTGCACTCCGGCCCAAGCGAACGATTTCTTCACCCTCGATAACCTGGTCACCCCCGATGGGGCCTTCCCGCTGAACACCAGCGGTGGCAACCTGGCCGAGGCCTATATGCATGGCTTGGGCCTGACCATCGAAGCGGTCCGCCAAGTTCGGGGCACGTCACCCAACCAGGTTCGGGCTGGCGGTGTTGATGTGTCGATGATGATCGCGGGTCCAATGGTCACACCGGTTAGTAGTTGCATCTTCGGAAGCGAGGCATCGTTATGAGTTATCTCGCTGCAGGGTTACCCGCCCCCGGCCCGGCTAGCGACGGGCTCGATGCGCCCTTCTGGCAGGGTTTGGCCGACGAGAAACTTCTGCTGCAACGGTGTCAGTCTTGTGAACGGTGGCAGTGGGGTGCCGAGTGGGTGTGCCATCGATGCCGGTCGTTCGACCTGACGTTCGAAGAGACCCAAGCGACGGGGATCATTTACAGCCACCAGCGGGTCTGGCATCCGGTGCATCCGGCATTAACCGATCAAGGTGCCTTTGTCATCGTGCTCGTCGAGTTGCCTCATGCTGACAATGTGCGGATGGTCGGCAACTTGCTCGGCGACCCGATGCAAGACCTTGCGATCGGTGCCGCCGTCACTGGCGTCTACGAACACCACACCGACAACGATCCGAACTTCACGCTGCTGCAGTGGCAGATCACCCGGTGAACAACAGCACCGATCTGGTCGGGGGAGGTTAGGTACCGGTCACGAGTGCAGTGACCGCAGGCTGATAACCAAAGAGAGCGGGTGTGCCGCCGGTGTGTAGATAGAGCACTGATTTTTCGGGGCCGAGATTTGCGGCTCGGTGTATGGCGCCTGCCAACGATTTTGCCGTGTAGACGGGATCGACGATCAGACCTTCCAGGCGAGCTGCCTTCAACATCGCCGCTTCCGAGTGTTCATTGCTCACGCCATAACTTGGCCAAAGGAAGTTGTCGACCAGGATGATGTCCTCGGAACGGACAACGTCGGTTTGGTTCGTCAATGTGTCGAGACCCCTGACATGGTCCAGGATTCGAGGGAGTTGCACGCTTTCTTCTCGGCGAACGCAGACACCGATGACGGGGAGATCAGAGCCCTGGGTGCGCAAGCCATAGAGCAAGCCAGCATGGGTCTGCCCGCTACCGGAGGCGACGACGATCTCATCGATCTGCAGCTGTTCGGTGCGTTGTTGCTCAAGGATTTCGCGTGCTGCTTCCATGTAACCCAAGGCGCCCAGGGGCGGGTGGCCCAGACCCAGATGGATCACATAAGGATGGTTGCCGGCAGCGCGTAACTCGTTTGCGAGTCGATCGAGTTCGACGTCGGCTGCTACGTCGTCCTCGCCGACTGGGAATCGGTGAATGTGGGCTCCGAAGAGTTGATTGAGCAGAACATTGCCCGACTCTCGATACGCCGCCTCGCCATTATCCACTCGTTCTTCGAGCTGAACGTGACACGTCAGACCGAGCTTCGCCGCTGCCGCAGCCGTCATGCGCACGTAGTTCGATTGCACCGCGCCAGTGATCAGCACAGTGTCCGCGCCTTGCGCTAGGGCCTCGCCAAAGTAGAACTCGAGCTGCCGAGCCTTGTTGCCACCCATGGCCAAGCCGGTGCAGTCATCACGTTTCACCAAGAGGTCGGCGCCCCCAACGTCCTTGCTGAGTCGAGGAAGTGCTTCGACCGGCGTGGGAAGATGCGCCAGGGATACTCGTGGTGGTGTCATGGCGCCTTCGATACGTCGTTGTAGTCTCGCTGGTTTCGGCCAGCCAAAACCCACGGCAAAGGTAATCGCTCACACGCAACAGTGCAGTCTCGGGTCTGCTCTGGCTTGATGCATCACACTGACAGCGACACCGACTCCTCCGCGTTGGTGTGGCGATGTCGCGGCGAACTCACGCCTCGCGCAGCGTTGAAGTACTGCCATGGTTTATTGGGGCTCAAGCGGTCTACGGTCTATCGATGGAATACGACGACGTCATTGCGGCAATGTTTGGACCTTCGCCCGAGGGATCGGTGCCGACGCCGACGGTGCAGGCCTCTGGTGCTCGACGACTTCGTGACGCCATCGAACCAATTGCGATGCACTCGGTCTGGTGCCGCGGCACGAACGAACGACTTGCCGACTTCGGCTACAACTTCAGGACCGCTTATGTGTGCAGCCGGGCTGCACTGCTTGGTGACCCGACGCCGGGTGTCGTCGTCAGTTCCTTCGCCGTGTTCGCTCCAGGCCTCGTGACCGGAACGTACGCGGAAGGCAAGGAACTCTGTGAGCGCACCGCGTTGTTGCAGGCTCGTGACGAGGCAACCATCGCCAGCCTTAGCGATGTTCTTGCCAGCGAAGATGTCGCGGCCACCGCCGCAGTACTGCGCCGCGGTGTCGAGGCCGCGAGCGGCGCGGGTCGACCACTGTTCTCCGCGTTGAGCGACCAGCCCTGGCCCGACTCAGATGTTGGTCAGCTCTGGCGAGCGGCCGAACTCTTCCGTGAACATCGCGGGGATAGCCATGTGGCGGCGTGCGTGGCTGCCGGGCTCGACCCGATCGAGATGAACGTGATGACCGAGTTGTTCGTGGGTATGGATCTCGGCACCTACAGCGTGACGCGTGGTTGGGACGACGAGGCGCTGCAAGGCGCTGCCCAGCGTCTGCGAGATCGGGGACTGCTCGACGGTGACGTCTTGAACGAGGCCGGCCGATCGTTTCGATCTGAGATCGAGGACCGCACCGATCTTGCCCAACAACCGATCATGACCGCCATCGGCGGGGACCTTGGTTCCCTGGTTGAAGCCACAACCGCGTGGTCGCAACAGTGCATAGATGCCAATGCGTTTCCACTAGACGTCTTCAAGCGCGCCGCTGGCTGACCGACGTTGTCAGACCTGTGGGTTGTCAGCTGTTTGTTGGCTGCAACTCAGATCGTAATACCCGAAGGAAGTCTCGTTTGAAGCCACTGTTGTCCTCGATGCGACAAGGTCCGCGGCAGCGCCGAAAGCGCGAGTGCTAACTTCGGTCTCAGTACTTACCGGGGGGACCTTGGCTAGATCAAAGGCAAAGAAGGCACACATTCCGCAGCGACCCCATGAGCTGACTGCGGAGTGGTTCAATCAGTGTTTGTCGTTCGACGGCACCGTGACCGCGGTGAAGCCAGAAGAGATCGGGACCGACGTTGGATTCATCGGCGAGGTATACCGATGTCATCTGAGCTGGCAGCCGAGCGAGATTCTTCTACCCCCGTCGGTCATCGTCAAGGTGCCAACGCAGAACGACGAGAACTTCGCCATGGGCGACGGGCTACAGCTCTACGAGCGCGAGATCATGGTGTATCGAGAACTGGCACCGTCGCTGGGCTTGCCAATGCCCGGCTTTCTCCACGGAGCAAACGACCCTGACCCAGCGCCGTGGATCGAGCGGCCGTTGCTCTTTCTGTTCGATCGCCTACCTATCCGAGGTATCAACTGGCTCATTGGTCGGTTTCTGAAGTTCGCTGGAAAGAGCAAGCGTCGTTACGTATTGGTGCTCGAAGATATTGTCGACGCTCGACCGCCGAGCCAGGCAGCCGGCGGGTCGCTCGACGATGCCCGTTCGGCCCTTCAGGTCCTTGCAGCCTTCCACGCCCACAACTGGATGCGGGCCGAGGTCGTGAACTCGCAAAGTCGAGTGTGGCCGTTCGATCGCGCGTGTCGTGCCTACGAGGCGGGCTATGTCAGAAACCTTGATGCATTTCGAGCGCGATATCGCTCTCGTGTTGGTGGCGATGTGCTGATCCGGCTCGACGAGATTCAGGAACGAGCCACCAGGCTGAACCGAGAACTCGCTGCTGCTCCATGGACGTTATTACATGGGGACTATCGACTCGACAACCTTCTCTTTCGTCCGGATGGCGAAATCGTGGTGTTGGACCTTCAAGGTTTGGCCTATGGGTGTCCGGCCGTCGATGTCGCCTACTTCGTGACGACGGCACTCAACGTCGAGCACCGCGACGAGGAACAGCGGTTATTGCATACCTATCACGACGCGCTCGTCGAAGCAGGCGTCACGAGTTATTCGTTCGAGGATCTCGTCAGCGACTGTGGCAAAGCAAAAGAGGTGTTCGCGCATCGCATCGTCGGGGCGGCCGACATCCTCGACACGGAGATGTCCGATGGAAGCGACCCGTTGATCGAGATCATGCAGCTTCGGACTCTTGGCTGGCTCGACGCGACCTAAGCCCGCGTTCGATTGTTCCTGACAACGACAAGAAACCTCGAGCCCAAGCTCAGCGGTTCCTTGCTGTGCCAACTGCAACTTGCTAGCGGAGGAGGTGGGATTCGAACCCACGGTAAGTTTCCCTACACACGCTTTCCAAGCGTGCCGGTTCGGCCGCTCTCGCACTCCTCCTTGTAACGTCACCCAAGGGTGTCGCAACGGAAGTTGTCACGCTATCGTGAAGAGAGCTCGGGTTGGAATGTGACGACCGGGTCCTGTGCAACTTCAGTTTGTGAATCGAGTCAGGGCGGGAACGCAGCAGCTCTCAACGAAGCCTGAAGTGTGCCGCAGATCGCCTGGTCGTCACTTTCGAATCCGAGCTTTTTGTTGCTAGAGCAACGTTTTTGCTGCCGATAGACAACGCAGGACACGGTTGTCGGATGACAAGGCATGGGTGATCTATGTCACACCAAGAATTCTGGGAATAGCACCCAGTTCCTCCGGGTTTCCCCTCGGTCCCCCCGATTCGGAGTTGAGTCACGTGACGAAAGCCAAACGCACGGTGGCGCACAAGCTGCTTTTGATAGTCGCCTCGCTTGCCTTGTTCGCCACAGCATGTGGCGGGGGCGGCCCTTCGTCAGAGCAGAGCAGTGCCGCTGCGGAAGCAGCGTCAAGCAACGAGGCCACGCTGGTGCTGACAAGCGATGTGGCCAGCACGCAGTTGCTCAATATTGCCAATGGCACTATCTCCCAGTTGTCCGATGTCGTTACCGGTGACCGCCCCGTGTTGCTTTGGTACTGGTCGCCCAATTGATCGACCTGTCTCAGCCATGCGGCTGACGTCGAGCAGTTTGCTCGCGATAACAAAGGTGCACTGCAAATAGTGGGCGTGGGCTCACAATACGACTTCGAAGGAGCTCGAGAGTTCTTGATCAACACAGGTGTTGGTGGTGCCGATTCAGCCATCACCTTGTTGTGGGAGGGTTCCGGCAATATTTGGGGCCTGAATAATGTGCGGACCAACTCGGCCATGCAGTTGTTTAGTCATGACCTGAGCCAGCAGTCCGGCATTATCTTCTTCAATGACAACGGTCGGGCCGTAGTGCTCGACGCTTCAGTCCAGGAGCCGTGGGCCCCCGCTGGCTCGCCGAACCTGCTCGGCTAGTGAACCAAAACACGATTTACCCGCCGGGTTCGCAGGTTCTGCCCACGTTCGACCCGGCGGGTTCTTTCGTTCACTGGTGCTCTTAGCTAGGGGCGAGTGCCTCAAGTGCGTCCCAGTCGATGGTGCCTCGCTCGGCTGTTGGGTGAACGGGCTGGATGCAAACGTGGGTGGCACCAGCCGCGTAGTGAGCATCGACTCGGGCTTGCAGCGTCTCGACATCGCCCCACGCGAAGACCGCGTCGACAAAGGCTGGATCGTTGCTGGCGATCTGTTCTTCGGTGAAACCCATGCGCTTCCAGCTATTGCGGTAGTTCGGAAGCCGGCTGTATATGGCGAGTTGCTCAGCACCCTTAGCCCGACCGACCTCGGGGTCAGTGGTCAAGCAAACTTTCTGTTCCACGCACAGCAGTGAATCAGGGCCCAGGATCTCAGCGGCTTGGGCCGTGTGCTCCGGTGTCGACCAGTACGGGTGGGCACCAGCGCTTGCATCGCGTGACAGCTCGAGCATCTTTGGGCCGAGCGCTGCGATCACGACAGGAGGCATCTCCGTCTCTGGACCTCGCCATGTGGCCTTGGACATGGTCTCGAGATAGGCCGTCATGGTCGCCAGCGGCTTACCGAATGGGATGCCCTGAACTCCTTCGACCGAAGGCTGATGGCTCACGCCGATGCCGAGTAGGAACCGGTTGCCGGACAACTCGGCCAGGCTGAGTGCGCCTTGCACCATGGCGTTGGGATGGCGTACCCAGATGTTGGCGATGCCTGTTGCGACGATCAGGTCGGTCGTTGCGTTGAGCAAGGTTGCACAGTTCACGAACGGGTCACGACCGATCGCATCGGGTACCCACAGCGCCGAGTAACCAAGCGACTCGACACGAGCGGCGAACTCGCCGGATTCGCTGGCACTCATGCCATCGGTGAAGTGCCAGACGCCGGTTGTTGCAAGTTGATTCAGGTTCACCTAGCGAACCTAGTGTCCTGGCTGGCTTTGACAGCAGAAGGAACGTGTGCCTGGTTCTTCTCAGGGCAGCGGCCGTTTGTAGGTTGGGGCGACCTTGTCTGGTTGTTTGGCCGTGCAGTTGCCAGAAGGTGGGGCCCAGCGGGCTTGCTGTGCCTGGTGTCCCAGGTGGCGGTTAGGCTCTGCATTAATGGCCTATGAGGCGCTGTACCGGCGTTACCGACCCTCTCGATTCCAGGACGCGTTCTTCGGGCAAGACCATGTGGTTGCTGCGCTGCGTAATGCCATCGAAGGTGACCGCGTCGGCCACGCGTATCTGTTCAGCGGCCCTCGTGGCACAGGCAAGACGACGTCGGCTCGTATCCTCGCCAAGGCTTTGAACTGCACCGATTTACAGGGCGGCGAACCGTGCAACGAATGTGATTCGTGCCTGGCGTTCCTGGCCAGCGGAAGCTACGACCTGCACGAGCTCGATGCTGCGTCGAACAATGGTGTCGACGCGATGCGTGATCTGATTGGCAAGGTCGCACTCGGGTCGCCCGGTCGTACCAAGGTCTACATCCTTGACGAAGTTCACATGTTGTCGCCGGGCGCCGAGAACGCGCTCCTCAAGACGCTTGAAGAGCCACCTCCTCACGTCGTGTTCGTGTTGTGCACAACCGAACCGAACAAGGTTGTGGCAACGATCCGAAGCCGCACGCAGCACCTCGAGTTCTCGCTGCTGTCTGCAAGCCAGGTTGGTGAACTGATTGACTATGTGACCGGTGACGCTGGCATCGAGATCACCGCCGAGGATCGACAGTACGTCATCCGAGCGGGTGGCGGATCGGCCCGCGACACACTCTCGGCATTAGATCAGGTTGTCGCTGCCGGAGGAGCGCCACAAGGCGGCGAGCATCTCGAGGCCCTGTTCCAGTCGCTGATCGACCGCGATGCTTCACAGGCGTTGGCCGCCATCGACGGCGCACTCCAAGCCGGCCGTGACGCAGCAAGTATTGGTACTGCGCTGCTGCATGAACTACGTATTGTGTTTCTGGCTGCCATGCGCGCCGATGTCAGCCATCTGCCCGAAGCCGAGCGTGACAGGGCCACCACCCGTGCGGCATCCATGCCGCCTGGCCGAGTCACCCGAGCCATCGAGGTCATCGGTACCTCAATTATCGAGATGCGCCATGCACCAGATCCACGAGTGGACCTCGAGGTTGCGGTTATGCGCCTCACCCGCGCTGACCTGGATACTGACCCTGCGGCATTGATCGAGCGGCTGGAAGCCATCGAGGGCCAGCTGACTGGTGGTATTCCCATCGCTGTTGCGACGACATTGGCTGCCCCTTCGTCGGCTCCCATCGAGGCGGCCCCAGCTGAGCCGGTTGCTGCACCGCAGCCCCCGCCAGCCCCACCGCAGGCGCAACCCGCACCGGCTCCGGCTGCACCAGCAGCTCAGTCGGCAGCCTCACCGCAGGCGCAACCCGCACCGGCTCCGGCTGCACCAGCAGCTCAGCCGACAGCCCCACCGCAGCCTGCTCCAGCAGCTGTGGCGCCATCTCTTGGGACTCGCGGTGCTGACCTTGTGCGAGCAGCGTTGGTTGAGCATGGCATTCCACAAGTTCCTGCACGTGGTCCTGCCTCGGACGCCCCACCGGAGCCGGCGCCGGCCGAGGCTGCTCCGGCAACAAGCGGCAAGACGTTGGCCGATGTTCGCCGCGAACGTCAGGCGGCGGCTAAGGCTGCAGGCGACAGCGCCGAAGAGGACCCAGCCGTGCAGGCGGCCACCGCAGCGCGCCGTGAACGACAAGCCGCAGCCCAGTCTGCGGGCCAAGCCTCGGCCCCGGCTCCTGACGCCGCCTCAGGGGCGATGGCTGAAACGTCTGCTCTAGCTCCGGCTGTGGCTGCCGAAGCAGCGCCTGTTGCCGTACCGGAAGCTGCGCCAACACCTGTTACCGAAGAGCCTGCTCTCGCAGCAGAAGCTCTTGCTCCTGTAGCTGAGGCAGTCCACACAGTTGCAGCACCCGTTGGTTCGCTGCCATCGCTGGCCGAGCTTCTGGCCGTGTGGCAGCCCATGCTCGAATCCATGTCGGGTCGCGTTCGGTCTCGTTTCAGCGCAGGCCACTGGGTTGAGACCACTGCCGACAGTGTTAATTTCGGACTTCCCAACCCCGTGCATCGTGATCGATGCGAAGAGGTCCGCGTCGAAGTCGATGAGGCCCTCGTCGTGCAGTTTGGTCGACCGATTCCGCTGTCGCTCGTCGTCGACATGGTGGAAGAGGAACCCGACTTCTTTTCGACCCCACCTAGTGGTGGCGCCGGGATAACCGACGACGCCGACGACGGAACGCTCGAAGAAGACACCATCGATGTGCATGGCCTGGTCGACGCAACGGGTGATGTCCCGTCCGCCGAGGATCGCGTCATGACCACGTTCGAAAACAGCATCTTGCTCGAAGATCCCCAGAACAACTTCCCCAATCCGTAAGGCTTCACTCATGACTGACACCGGTGGGCAGATGCCCGACATGAGCGCATTACTCGCTCAGGCCCAGCAGATGGCCGAACAACTCACAGAGCAGCAATCAGCAGCACAAGACGTCGAGGTCGAAGGCCAGGCTGGTGGTGGCGCCGTCAAGATTCGTATGACCGGTGGCGGCGAGTTCCTATCGGTTCGCATCGCCCCGTCAGCGGTCGACCCTGATGATGTCGAGATGCTCGAAGACCTGGTCCTGGCAGCGCTCAACGATGCGGTAACCAATGCTGGTGAGCTCGTTCAGGGCCCTGACCTTGGCGGCCTTGATCTTGCCAGCATGGGCCTTGGCGGCCTCCTCGGCGGCGGCGACTAGCGGGTGTATAGCGCCCCAATACAAGATCTGATCGATGAGTTTGGCCGACTACCTGGCATTGGTCCGAAGTCAGCCCAGCGGATCACCTTCCATCTGCTGCGGGTTCCGGCGATCGAAGCCGAGCGCTTGGCCAAGGCCATCGTCGAAGCCAAGCAGCGGGTGAAGTTTTGCCACACGTGTTTCAACCTGAGCGAACTCGAGCGCTGCGAAATTTGCTCGGACGACCAACGTGACGGCACCGTCATCTGTGTGATCGAAGACGCACGCGACCTGATTGCGGTCGAACGGACAAATGAGTTCTCTGGCAAGTACCACGTGCTTCAAGGAACGATTAATCCAATCGAGGGCATTGGCCCCGAACAATTACGCATCACTGAGCTGATGCGGCGCATTGCTGATGAGAGCGTGACCGAAGTGATCGTCTGCACCAACCCAAACATCGAGGGTGAAGCCACAGCGATGTATCTGGCGCGACTGCTAGGGCCGACGCCGGGTCTGACGATCACGCGGCTTGCGTCCGGACTCCCCGTCGGGTCTGATCTCGAATACGCCGACGAAATCACGCTTGGTCGAGCGCTCACCGGCCGTCGCCTAATCACCGACTCCTAAACCGTTCGCAAGTCACAGTCGCAGCGGGCGAGGGTCTGGCGAATCGCGCGAGATGCCAGCCCACACGAAGTGGTGGGCACATTTGGTCGTCGAGCAAGCCGATGGCTCACAACGCTGCACCGACCAAGAACGAGCCCGATGTCAGCTCTGAACAGTGGCTGGCTCAAAGACGTTGCGATCAGCGAAACCAGGATGAAAAATGCCATCAGGACGCCATCGACTCTCGGGTACGGGCAGAGATTGAGAGAAGATGGCGCCCTGACAACGGGTGAAAAAGGAGAACCCTCTCACCCACTTATGATCGTGATGTTATGACTTATGACACAAATGTCAAGTAAAATATGGTGAAGACATAACGAAAACTTGCGATGTGGCGGGGCAAGCTTGGGGTTAATCAGACCCGAATAATGAGAGCGTCGCCTTGGCCTCCGCCGCCGCACAATGCAGCTGCACCGATGCCACCGCCCCGGCGCCGAAGCTCGTGGGCCAGGGTGAGAACCAGACGGTTTCCTGATGCCCCGATGGGATGACCAAGCGCTACGGCACCGCCGTTTACGTTCACATCGTCGAACGAGATTCCCAGTTCGTCGATCGACGCTGCAGCTACGGCCGCAAAAGCCTCGTTGATTTCATAGAGCGAGATGTCTGATTGGCTGATGTCGTCGACCTTGGCAAGGGCCGCGGCGATTGCTTGTGACGGTTGAGTGAGCAGCGAGCAGTCAGGCCCGGCGACCTGGCCGTACGAAACCAACTCGGCGAAGGTATCGACAGCAAGCTCGGCAGCTTTGGCAGCAGACATGATCACGGTTGCCGAGGCGCCGTCACTGATCTGTGATGCGTTACCAGCGGTGACGCTGCCCGAAGCAGTGAAAGCAGGCCGCAAGCTACCAAGCGACTCCATGGTCGTCGAAGGGCGGATGCCTTCGTCATCGACGATGTCGATTGGGTCTCCGCGGCGCTGAGGCACAGAAACGGCTGCGATTTCTTCGGCGAGCGTGCCATTCTTTTGAGCAATTGCGGCACGGGCATGAGATGCCTGCGCTATTTCGTCTTGCATCACACGGTCGAAGGAGGTGCTGGCCAAGTAGCGATCGGTAGCGGTGCCCATCAGTTCGTTCTCGAGCGAGCAGAAGAGTCCATCGTGGTTAAGCGAGTCAACCGCGGCCTGGTCGCCCAGCTTCCATCCGCCTCGGGTGCCTGTCAGCAGATGTGGTGCGTTCGTCATGGACTCCATGCCGCCAGCAACCACGATGTCGGCGTCACCAGCCATGATCATGCGCCATGCCAAGTAGATGGCGTTCATGCCACTCAGGCAGACCTTGTTGATGGTGGTCGAGGGGACCGACAAGGGGATTCCCGCATGGTTGGCGGCCTGGCGTGCCGTGATCTGTCCAGCACCAGCCTGTAAGACCTGACCCATGACGACATAGTCGACATCGGTCCCTGCTACGCCGGAGCGCTCAAGCGCAGCGCTAATGGCGTGGCCACCAAGCTCTGCGCCGCTCAGGCTACCGAGGCCGCCTGACAGCTTGCCGATTGGTGTGCGAGCGCCGCCCGCTATCACCGTCTTCGTCATAATTCGTCTCCTTCGTGGGCGATGTTTCCCATGACATCGTCAAGGACGCCATCGAGTAGGTCGTTTGCGTTGTCTGAGAACAATGGTTCGCCATCGAGGTCTGATGCAAACAGCGACATCGTGTTCTCTGGATCTGCGTTCGGTGCTGTTGCACCTGGCGCCGGCGTATTCGTTGCGGCAGCGTGCCGCTGGGCGGGGATCGAGCCGGGTGCGCCAACAGGGCCGCTGGAGGCCTTGGGGGCGATTCCCGAGACGGGCGAAGCGGCGGCCGCGGGTGGTGCCTCGGGAAGTCGCTCGGCAACCATTTCGGTTGCGGATGTCTGTTGCGTCGCCGACTCGGTCTGGCGTGCAGTCAGCCATTGCCCGGCCTCGAGCTGCGCTGCCTGTTGTTGGCCGGCTGTGGCCAGGTATTCGGCGGCTTCGCGTTGTTCTGCGGTGAGCTTCTTGGCTATTTCGAGCTGCTCGGTTTGTTGTTGGCCGGCTGTGGCCAGGTATTCGGCGGCTTCGCGTTGTTCTGCGGTGAGTTTCTTGGCTGTCTCCAGTTGGGAGGTCACAGCTTGCTGGTCATTCGCCAGACGCTCGAGCAGCGCTGCTATCTCAACGGCGCTGCTGCTGGCATCGGATCGCTGGCTGCTAACAGCGGCCGCTGCGATCGCTTGATCCGTAGCAATCTGGTGGGTCGTGGCTAGCTGATTGACTGCCTCGGCCTGAGCTTGCTTCATCAGTGTTGTCGCTGCTGTCAGCTCCGCGAGCGTGTCGTGCAGATGATCCTGTAACTGCGCGAGCCGAGGTTCGCGGTCATGGATCGCTGTTGTCAGCTCAGCAAGCTCGGCTCGCCCCTGGGGCATAGCGGATTGAAGGCCACGAAGCTGAGCAGCGATGCGTTCAAGGAAGGTTCGAACCTCGCCTTGGTGATAACCGTCGACGCTGGGGGTAAACGCTCGGTGAGCAATCTCGTCAGGAGTCAGGCCCATACAAAATCAACTCTCTCAATGGACGTCATAAGGTTGATGCTGCGATGCTACCGATCGCGTCGAGCTACAGAAGGAACCAGCATGCAGGTGCACCTGATTGATGGGACATACGAATTGTTTCGCTACCACTTCGCTCCGGGCGGCGGGCACCTCACCGCGTCGGGTCAAGAGGTTGGTGCAACTCGCGGTGTATTACGTTCGATGTTGTCGATGGTGCGCAACGAAGGCGTGACACACATTGCTATAGCGACCGACAGCGTGATCGAGTCATGGCGCAACGATCTGTATGAGGGCTACAAGAACGGCGAGGGTGTTCCTGAAGAGCTCTTATCGCAGTTCCCGCTCATCGAAGAGGGTTTGGCGCTCGCCGGTTTCAAGGTGTGGCCGATGATCGAGTACGAAGCTGACGATGGGATGGCAGCCGGTGCGGTCATGGCCGCGGCCGACGAACGCGTCGAACGTGTCTTCATCTGCACACCCGACAAGGACTTGGCGCAGTGCGTAACCAGTGACGGTCGCGTCGTGCAATTCGACAGGCGTCAGCAGATCTTGCGAGACGAGGCTGGCGTCATTGAGAAGTGGGGCGTCAAGCCGGCGTCGATTCCCGATTACCTGGCACTTGTTGGTGATACCGCCGACGGTTTCCCTGGGCTCAAGGGCTGGGGTGCCAAGTCGACGGCAACGTTGCTCTACCGCTATGACCATCTCGAGAACATCCCCGCCGACCCAGCCGACTGGGAGGTCAAGGTACGTAGCGCGGCCAAGCTCGGCGAGACCCTGGTTGAGAACGTCGAGGATGCATTCCTGTTCCGGCGTATCGCCACTGTGGACACCGAGGGTCCGGTTATCGGCGATGTCGACAGTCTGCTGTACGAAGGCCCAAAGCCCGGCTGGGAAGAGTTCTGCGAACGTATCGATGGCCAGTCACTCGTGCGTAAGTGAATTCTTGACACCCCAGGGGTGTCAAGAATTCGGTAGGTGCGAGGCCCGCAGCTAACTTGCGTGTATGAGTGAGATTGAAGCGTTCACGATTGCGGCGACCGACGATCAGCTGTCTGATCTGAAACAGAGGCTGAACAACACCCGCTGGCCCGAGGCTGAGCTGGTTGATGACTGGACACAAGGCATCCCGCTGTCCTATGTGCAGGAAGTCTGCGAGTACTGGGCGAACGACTACGACTGGCGTGCCCGCGAGGCGTTGTTAAACCGGTTCGACCATTTCCGCACCGAGGTCGATGGCCTGGGTATCCACTTCATTCATCAGCGTAGCCCGCACCCAGAAGCCCGCCCGCTGCTGATCACCCATGGCTGGCCAGGGTCGATCGTCGAGTTCCACAAGGTCATCGAGCCTCTCGTCGATCCTGTTGCTCACGGTGGCGACGCGGCGGACGCGTTTCACGTCATCGCTCCGTCCCTTCCTGGATTTGGCTTTAGTGACAAACCAGCAGACACCGGATGGGGGGTCGAGAAGATCGCCGTCGCTTGGGGCCACCTCATGGCCAAGCTCGGCTATGGCACCTATCTGGCCCAAGGTGGCGATTGGGGCTCTGCAGTTACAGGCGCTATCGGCGCACTTGACCCGGACCACTGCATTGGCATCCACCTGAACATGCCGTGGGTTGGCCCTGACATGGCCAACAAAGACAACTGGACCGACGAAGAGAAAGACGGCCTGAAGGCGCTGCAGTTCTACAACGAGTGGGATAGTGGCTACTCAAAGCAGCAGGCCACTCGACCACAAACCGTCGCCTACGGACTCGTCGACTCGCCGAGCGGACAAGCCGCTTGGATCCTCGAGAAGTTCTATGCCTGGACCGATAACAACGGCAGCCCTGAAGACGTCTTGAGCCGAGACGAGCTGCTGGACAACGTGATGGTGTATTGGCTCACCGAAACAGCGGCCTCATCGGCTCGGATCTATTGGGAGAGCTTCGGCAAGACCCGCCCAGGCGATGTTCACATCCCGATGGGTGGTTCAATCTTTCCGAAAGAGATCATGCGCCCGTCGCAACGCTGGGCCGAAAAGCGGTTTAAGAACATCGTTTACTGGAACCGGCTCGACAAAGGTGGGCACTTCGCCGCCTTCGAGCAACCAGAGCTCTACCTGAACGAGATTCGTACCTGGGCTCGCCAGGTGCCCCGGGTAGAGACCGTTTAGCTCGTCTCTCGCCAACCGGTGTCTGAGCTATTGCCGTCTACGGTCCCCGGCCGCTCCGCTACCTGGGGTGCGTCGCTGCTCGGACTGCATGGGTTCGTCGGCCGCCGCTATGGGGAAGGCGGCAGGGCTTCACCCGCTGTTGTTGGGTTGCTCGTTGACGAACTTCGGCAGGTCGTTGGTGCGGTCAAGGCGCAGGACCCGGAGCGTTTCGTCAATGGATGACGCACCTTGGATGATGGGTCGGTTCGTTTTGGTAAGGACCCCGCCAGCGGTGGCCTTGTCGAGCAGCGCGTGAGCACCGTCCCAGAACCCATCTTCATCGAGCAGCACAACGGTCTTTGATCGTCCGCCAGCATGCAGGCCAAGCTGGGTCCAGGTGGCTGCTTCGAAGACCTCTTCGAACGTGCCGAGCCCGCCGGGCAGCCCAATGAAGCCGTCGCTGAGTTCGTACATGCGCGCCTTGCGTTGATGCATATCGGCTACGACCTCGAGCGTGGTGACCTCATCTTCGGGGATGCCATTGCTGAATAAGCCACCGGGGATCACGCCCGTAACCTCGCCGCCAGCTTCCATAGTGGCTTGAGCGACGGCGCCCATGAGGCCGCTATAGCCTCCGCCGTAGACCAGGATGATTCGCTCGTGGGCCAGCCGCTGGCCAACACGCTGCGCGAGGTCGATATAGCTGGGGTCTGCGTCGTTGCTCGATGCACAGAACACCGCAACACTCTTGAGTTTGATCACCGCTTCTGACGATAACTCCTGCGAGGTCTGGTCGGGGACGGAACCGATATCGGTAAGGCAATATCGAAGCCGGCAATATTCCTGCCAGCTACGTGCAGCCCCACCAACGCTGGTCCCGGCGGGGTCGAGGCCTTGCTGTTGTGTTAGCTCATCTGCAGGCACTACGTCGCAGGTCGGTCGCTGGCCTATCCTCTCGACCTATGGCAGAACGCACCATGCAGGACCGAATTGACGAGCTCGAGTCGCGGCGTGACGAAGCGATCCACGCTGGGTCAGAGCGGTCAGTGGCACGTCAGCAGGACAAGGGCAAGCTGCTCGCTCGCGAGCGCATCGACTACCTGCTCGACCCTGGCTCATTTCACGAAGTGGACATGCTTGCCCGTCACCGGGCACCGGTCGAGGCAGGCCTTCCTGATCGTCCCTACACCGACGGTGTTGTCACTGGTTGGGGCACCGTCGATGGCCGCAAGATCTTTGTGTACTCGCAGGACTTCACCGTGATGGGTGGCGCGCTTGGCGAGGTCTTCGCCGAGAAGACGCAGAAGATAATGGACCTTGCCATGTCGGTCGGCGCTCCGATCGTTGGCCTGAATGATGGTGCAGGCGCTCGTATTCAAGAAGGCGTTGTGGCCCTCGACGGTTACGGCGGCATCTTCCGTCGCAACGTGGCTGCCTCTGGCGTGATCCCACAGATCAGCGTGATCCTGGGGCCGTGCGCCGGCGGTGCGGTGTACAGCCCGGCAATGACTGACTTCATCTTCATGGTGCGCGAGAAGTCGCACATGTTTATCACCGGCCCTGATGTCGTCAAGACAGTGACCGGCGAAGAGGTCACGCTCGAAGAACTTGGTGGCGCTGGCAGTCATTCATCAAAGTCCGGTGTTGCGACCTATGTCGGCGACTCCGAAGAAGAGGTGCTCGACTCCGTCAAGGTGTTGCTTGGCTTCTTGCCGGCGAACAACCTGGAGAGTGCGCCGTTCTTAGAGTCAGAGGACGACCCCGAGCGTTCGTGTGAGGAATTGCGCACGATCATGCCCGAGTCATCCAGCCTGCCCTACGACATGATCAAGGTCGTCGAGTCTGTGGTCGACGATGGCGACTTCATGGAGTACTTCCCTCACTGGGCCAAGTCGATCGTCTGTGGCCATGCTCGCATGGGTGGCCGCACCGTCGGCATCGTGGCCAACCAGCCGATGATTCTGGCTGGTGTGCTCGATATCGAATCGTCGTCCAAGGCCGCCCGGTTTGTGCGCACCTGCGATGCCTTCAACATCCCGCTGGTCACCCTCATTGACGTGCCCGGGTTCCTTCCTGGCGTCGATCAGGAATACGGCGGCATTATTCGCCACGGCGCCAAGCTGCTCTACGCCTACTGCGAAGCAACCGTGCCCCGCATCTCCGTCGTCACCCGCAAGGCCTACGGCGGTGCCTATGTCGTCATGGATTCAAAGTCAGTTGGCTCGGATCTGACGTTCGCTTGGCCCACAGCAGAACTGGCTGTCATGGGCCCACAAGGTGCGGTCGAGATCGTGAACCGCCGAGAGCTCAGCGAACTCGATTCTGAGGCTGATCGCGCCGAGCGTAAAGACCAGCTCGTCGACGAATACATCGAGCAATACGCCAACCCCTACATCGCCGCCGAACGTGGCTACGTCGACGAGGTCATTGACCCGGCTGATACCCGCCGCAAGATCATTGCTGGCTTGGACATGCTCATCACCAAACGCGAAGAACAACCCCGCCGCAAACATGGCATCGTGCCGCTGTGACATTTATCGCTCGTTCCTCGCTATCGGTTCAAGCACGCAGCCTGGTGACGGGTCCGGTTGGAGCGGCTCGTCCCTCGCTCGCGGCTACATCGCTCCGGCTGGGTTTGTTGCCCGGACCCTTTGCTGACTTGGACAGTGCCCCGTGCCAAGGCTTAGACGCGGAGCCCGCAAGAATGGCCTCATCATGAAGATCGAAGTTCAGGGCAATCCGAGCGAAGAAGAAGTGGCTGCGATCATCGCCGCCATCGAGATGTCGTGGCCAAAGCCGCCAACAGGCATCTCCAATCGCCCGCCACAGTCCACCGCATGGCGCTACGCCGGCCGCTGGTGGCAAGAAGGCCGCCTCCCACCCCGCTGGTAGCGCTTCGACACAAATGATGATCGACCGACACGAAGCGCTGTAGATCGCACGCGACGCAGTCGCACGTCAGGGACACACTATGTGCGAGCCGATTCCAGCTCACTGGGGCCCGCCCAGGTCAATGGTCAAGATCATGGCAAGAGCGCGGGGCGGCGCGATCGGGGTGGCCATCTCGAAATCCTCAGGAAAGGTCCTGAGCTATTGGATTGCTCCAAAGTGAGACCCAGCGGCAGGCCGCGACAACACACGTCGCCAAGCAGGGTGTGCCGGACGGCGCCTGGACCGGTCTAAAGAAGAAACCGGTCTAAGGAAAGACTCGGCTCAATAGCCGGCCCAAAGAATCAGGTATCGGCGACTTCGGTGCGGTCTTGGCGCCATTCACGGGCCTGTTCGAGTGCTTCGCGGGCACGGTCCAGTACCTCGGGTCCGTCGAAACCGTTCGCTGGATAGCAAGCAATTCCAGCCCATACGGTGACGTCATCGAGCTGTTCGCCCAAACGACGGCGGATGCGCTCGACGGTCCAGATCGCGCCGTTCTCAGGGGTGTCCTCAAGCAAGATGGCGTAGCGGCCATTATGTGGCCGACAGAGCGTGTCTGCGTCGCGCAGAGTCTCGCGGGCCACATCAGCAGCGACGGCCGCATCGATCGGTGGTGCGGTGCCGGCTGGGTCGTGCACGGCCTCAAGCAGGATGAGTGCCAGCGGGCGAAGATGGCGGCGGGCCGCAGCGATGCGGGCCTCGAGCGTGATCACGAAATACCGCTCTCCAAGCAGGCCGGTGGCAGGATCGGCAAGATCAGAGGTATCGCTGATGTCGAGGCCGGTCAGGTCCCCACCCGGCGTGCGGATAACGCCGGCGGGCTTGTCGCCCGTGATGTGCATGGCGACCGAATCGGCAATTGCCGTGGATTGCAAACGTGTGAGTTCGTCCTCGGCCTCAATCAGGCGTTCACTCTGCGAGACGTAGGTGCCGTTCACCCAGACAACAATCGCGGCCAGGATGGCGGCCATGGCTGCGGCGATTAGGCTCAGCGATGGGATCTCACTGACCAAACCAATGACCGAGGCGACAACAGCGATCACAGCAAGCGCTGCGGCGAGCAGACCAGGAAGGGTCGGAGTTCGGTCCTGTGATGGCGAGTTTTCGGTCATGAGGTGCTCCGATAAGGCAGAGGAGTGCTTCCTGTCGGCTTTGACAGTATTCGATTAAGGAATTGGGCGGTTTTCCCGAGCGAGTTCTGTCCCGACAGTACCGCTAGCGACGAAGCCTGGCACGGTACCGCGGTATGTAGTCGCTCCAGATACTCGTCTCGCGTGATCTCACACACGCCTAGCGTGGCGAGGTGGTCAGTGGTCCACTGCACGTCGAGCAAAACAGCACCACAATGCTCAAGCCCGCTGACCAAAGCCACGAGTGCGACTTTTGATGCGTCGCTCGCGACATGGAACATGGACTCGCCGGCGAATAAGCCACCGACCTGAACGCCATAGAGCCCACCAACGAGTTCACCGTCATGCCAGGTCTCGACGCTGTGGGCCCAACCAAGTTCGTGGAGTCGTTCGTACGCATCGATGATGGCGGGTGAAATCCACCCGCCATCTCGCTGGAGATCTGCACACGCTCCGATAACACGGTCGAAGGCCTGATTCACCGTGACGTGATAGCGACGACATGATTGGCGGAGACTGCGGGTCATACGGAGGTCAGCGAAATCGAGCACGCCACGGACGGGCGGCGACCACCATGCAATCGTGTCATCGTCATCGTCGCTGGCGGGCATAGGGAACATGCCGTTCCCATAGGCATAGACCAGCGTGGAGGGTTCGAGGTCTGCCCCGATACCCACAACGCCGTGGGGGTCCGCTGTGTCCGGATGGGGGAAGTGCCACGGCGTCGGCGGCAGCGGCGTGGGTCCTGTCATAGTGTTGCTGTCTCGGCGTCTCGTGTTGCCGCGCGTAGTGTCGTTGTGGTGAAGTATGCGCCCCGACCAGTGATGAGCAACGAGTTGCGTAGCGCAGTCTTAGCCATGACCAACAGGCTTGGGTCGGTGCGGGTTAGCGCAGGGGCGCAATGGCAGTACATCGCCGACCAGTGCGACATCACTTCGGTTGAGGGCTCGTTCGCCGTCGATGTGGTCATAGGCCCGCCTGCTGTTGTGCTCAAGCATGCCTTGAGTACAGACGAAGACTTTGGTTTTGTCATGCCGGTGTCCCAGCGAAGCCGGCCGTGGCAGCGCTCTGGCACATGGAGCGACGACGCAACGCTTGGTCTGTGGCGTGCGGGCTGGTCGCCGCTGGCGATCGATCGCATTCTGGTCCCGACCCACGAGGCGCTGGTCGAGTTCGTCATTGGAAACGCTTGCCGACCACCAGCCGTGGAAACAGTGACTGAAGGCTGGTAGCCCTGCTAACTCTCGATGATCCGAACCGACTCAATGATGACGGTCTCGCCTTCGCCCGTGATGGGGATCTCATCGAGTGCGGGCGCATCATCGGCGATCTCGCCGAAGATCGTGTGAAGGCCATCTAGCCAATCGGTGGGCACGGTCGTAATGAAGAATTGGCTGCCGTTGGTGTTCGGACCGCTGTTCGCCAGAGCGAGTTGACCGCGGGCATCAAATAGTCGGCCAGACTCGAACTCGTCGGCGAACGAATAGCCAGGGCCGCCTGTTCCGGTACCTGTGGGGTCACCGGCCTGGGCCATGAAGTCAGCTATTACGCGATGGAAGGTCAGGTTGTCGTAGAACCCGTCACGGGCCAGCGCGACGAAGTTGTTAACCGCCAGAGGGGCTTCGTCGGCGAAGAGGGTTAGTCGGATGGGTCCGATCGATGTGTCGAGCACCGCGGCATAGCTCTTGGTTGGGTCGATGGTCATGGGTGGTGCCTGGTCATAGGCGCCGTCGCGGGCTTCGGGCTTGACAAGAGACAAGGCACCCGTGCCAGCGAATGGCTCAAAGTCGTCGGGAACCAATGATGCCAACACGATCTCAGGAGTTGGTGTTGGTTCTCCTTCAGGTGCCGGTGTGGGTCGGAACGTTGCCGTGGCGCCTTCGTCGCTGCCCCCGCCGATCACGTTGAACAGAACCACGATGGCAATCAGTGCCCCAACAACCGCAGCGACCTTGCCGAACTTCTTTGTCGACGCCTCGCGGGTTTCTTTGACTTCTTCTGCTTCGACTTCTGCCAGACGAGTCTGCCGGTTTGCCTTCTGGCGAGCACGTTTATCGGTTCCCATATCCAGGAAATCTACCGGCTTTGCAGCGGTGGCGTTCGCCGTGACAGAGAGATACAGGAAAGGGGATATGGCAAACACGCAGGAGTTCGGGAAAAGGCTGATATATCCTGCTGCCCGTGGCCCTGTATGTACAGAAGTTCGGTGGCACTTCGGTAGCCGATCCAGAACGCATCAGCGAAGTCGTTGACCATGTTCGACGTACCGTCGCCCGAGGCGACCAAGTGGTCATGGTGGTCAGTGCCATGGGTAAAGAAACCGACGAGTTGCTTCGGCTCGCGAACGAGGTTTCCAATGTCCGCCCCGGCCGGGAAATGGACATGCTGATCACTGCGGGTGAACGCAAGGCAGTGGCGCTCGTTGCCATGGCGTTGCATGGCGCTGGCATTCCCGCTGACTCATTCACGGGCAGCCAGGCTGGCATCATCACCGACACCACCCACGAAAACGCTCGCATCGAAGAGGTCATGGCTGACCGGATCAAAGAGTCGCTGGCTGCAGGGTCGGTGCCGGTGGTTGCTGGTTCGCAAGGAATGTCGACCGACAAGGAAGTCACCTTCCTTGGCCGCGGCGGCAGCGACACTACAGCGGTGGCACTCGCGCACCGGCTCGAAGCCGATGCGTGTGAGCTGTACACCGACGTGCCAGGTGTATTCACGACTGACCCTCGGTTGGTCACCAACGCCCGCAAGATGACGCTCCTGAGCTTCGACGAACTTTTAGAGATGACCGCGTGCGGCTGCCCGAAACCAGCCATGCGTTCGGTCGAATACGCACACCGCCACGGTGTTGCACTGCACATCCGATCAGCATTCACCTGGGAACAGGGCACGTGGGTTAACGAGGAGGGCTCGATGGAACGGGCAATTGTTACTGCGGTAGTTCACGACATGAGCGAGGCAAAGGTCACGATCTCACATGTGCCCGACGAGCCCGGTATCGCGGCCCGGTTGTTTCGCACGCTCGCCGATGAAGAAGTGAACGTCGACATGATCGTGCAGAATGTGAGCAGCGAGGGCGTAACCGATATCTCGTTCACCGTGCCCATGTCGCAACTCAATGGAGCCGTTGCGGCCGCACACGGACTTGGTATTGGTCAGGTCAGCAGCGACGACAGCATTGGCAAGATCAGCCTGATCGGCGCTGGTATGAAGTCGAACCCTGGTGTTGCTGCTCAGATGTTCGAGACGCTCGCCGAGAACGGCATCAATATCCAGATGCTGTCCACGTCGGGTATTCGCATCAGTGCCATCGTCGATGCGGCCCGCACCGAAGACGCGGTGGGCGCGCTACACGCAGCATTCGAGTTGGATCGTCCCGTTTCCTAAGCCCCGCACCGCGCGTGGTCCCAGGTCAGCGCTGGCAGGCGAGTCTGTCGCTGCGGGTTCTCGTTTCCTCCGCGCTCCTTGTGGGAAACACATGGCTAATTCTGATGGCTAATTCTTCGGTGTTAACGGTGGCTCGCGTTTCTGGACATGCGTGTTGTACCGGAGGTAGTACGCACTGGCGATCCGTTAAGACGCTGGCACAGGTTCGTTCTTGGCGAGTGATATTTGAGCTTGCCGGAAGACTTGGGGCGGTAGCCTTACCGGCATGAATATCGGAATAGTTGGAGCCACGGGTCAGGTAGGTGGCGTTGTGTTGTCGATCTTGGCTGAACGCGACTTCCCCGTTGAGGAACTGCGCTTGTTCGCGTCTCCTCGTTCGGCTGGTCGCACGATCGAATGGAACGGTCGAACCATCACCGTCGAAGATGCTTCGACTGCGGACTACACCGGCCTGGACCAGGTCATCTTCTCGGCGGGTAAGGCAACCTCGCTTGAGCTCGCACCAAAGGTTGCAGCCGCTGGCGCAATCGTTATCGACAACTCGTCTGGTTGGCGCATGGACCCCGACGTGCCTCTGGTCGTCGCCGAGGTCAACCCGCATCATCTCGACGACATCCCCAAGGGCATCGTCGCCAACCCGAACTGCACGACCATGGCAGCGATGCCAGTGCTCAAGCCTCTCGCTCTCGAAGCTGGCCTCAAGCGTCTAATCATGAGCAGCTATCAGGCCGCCTCTGGCTCTGGCCTGGAAGGCGTTGACGAGCTTGCAGGGCAACTCGCCGCCGCAGGCGACCATTCACGTCAGTTGACCTATGACGGCAACGCTGGCAATTTCCCAGTGCCGAACAAGTTCCCGGCCACCCTTGCCTGCAATGTCGTGCCTGTATGTGGCGCCGTGGTTGACGACGGCAGCTTGGAAACCGACGAAGAGCAGAAGCTGCGCAATGAAAGCCGCAAGATTCTGGACCTTCCTGATCTTCAGGTAAGCGCTACCTGTGTGCGGGTTCCGGTGTTCACCGGCCACTCACTGGTCATCAACGCCGAGTTCGACAATGACATCACACCCGAGCGGGCGACCAAGATTCTCGCAGATGCCGAAGGTGTCGTTCTCGATGACCTTCCGACGCCGCTCAAGGCTGCTGGTATCGATCCGACCCTGGTCGGCCGCATCCGTCGTGACCCCTCGACCGAAAACGGACTGGTCCTGTTCCTTTCCAGCGACAACCTTCGCAAGGGCGCGGCACTGAACACCGTGCAAATCGCCGAGGCCCTCCTCAACCGGTAACCCCTTTGCAAATAAGGAGCGTCACCAGCGACTATCGCGGGTAACGCTCCTTATTTGCGTTTTGGCGCGAGACTGCAGGCATGGAGATCGCTGAGTTCCAAACCTTGATGGAAACGCTGTACGGAGCAGACGACCGGGAACGGGGTATGCCATCGACGGTGGCATGGTTGTGCGAAGAGGTCGGTGAACTAGCCCAGGCGGTACGCAAGGGCACCAAGGAACAGCAGTTGCACGAACTTGGCGACGTGCTGGCGTGGTTGTCATCGCTGGCAAACCAGTTGGACTTGTCACTCACTGAGGCGGCCGATCGGTATGTGACAAATCCTCCATGAACTCACAGGCTGCATGCAGGTCAGGTATTTGCAGTTCTGCCTATGAGCCATATTCGACTCCATAGAAGTCTTTTTTCGCCAGCCAGAGCTGACGGTGACGACGGAAACGTTGCCGATTCGTCAGACGAAGCAAACAATGTCACGTCTGAACTGGCACCAGCGGCTGCGCAGGCGACCACTGTTCAGGAATCACAAGCGCTGATTAGTGCCGTTCTCGATGAGTGTTCTGGCCATGTTGGTGTGATGTCCGAGTTCCCCGAGGGGGTCTATCGCTATGAGCTGGCCGCGGGCGCGAGTCCGTACTCGGTCGATCGCCTCCAAGCTGGATTGCATGCGGCGTCATAACCGCTAGCTGTTCCAGAGGTCCGGGTCTGTGTCGCGGGCCGGTACCGGCAGATGCCGGGCCCGGCATCTGGCATCGATCGGTAGATTGCGTGGGTGGACCCAGAACTGACCGACGACGAACTGCGCGATGCAGCCGCAGGTGATCTGTCGGTGTTAGCGGTGCTCATGCTCGTTGGCTCGGTTGCCTTTGCTGCCTTGAACATGTGGGTCGGCACGATGGGTTGGATAGCCGCAGCTTTGGCTGTGTCCTCGACCCTGATGTGGACGACCGGGTTGTTGCGCCGCAACGCCACGATCGGAGCGTTCGTGAAGATCGGCTTTGGATTCAGCGGGTTGGCTGCCCCAGCTGTGGCCACCGTGGGCCTGCTGCTCGCCCTCGTTGGTGATTACCGCTGGGGATGGGCTGTGGTCGCTGGCGCGCTCGTGTACTTCTTCTTCTCGTTGCTCGGGCTAGAGATCATTGAGCGGGCGCAAAACACAGGCGCCCTCGAGCGGTTCGAGCTCTAAGAGGTCGAGCGAATAGGGAATATCGGTCGTTTTCTTGTCCCCTGTATTTCGGTTCTCGTTCACTGTGCTCTCGGGCCGCTGTGCCACGGGCAAGCGGTCGTGATGCGGCGTTTGCAGTGCACGTGCGCCGCTGAACCAAGGCTCTTTTCTCGGCAAGGCCGCGAATCTCTTCGGGGTGCCGAGGCCAAGCTTGGCCCGACCTGCCCATAGCGGACGACCGGTCATCTGCGTTTTGCATCATCTGTGTCTGACACAGATGATGCAAAGAACGAACCGTGCCAGGTGCGGGTTCGTTTTGGGCAACTAGCTCGTTGGCGGCGGGGTGACGGAGTCGCGGACCCAGTTGCCGTGGAAGCCGTGCGGGATGCGGGCCGGCAGCTCGATGCGGGCGACTTCGGCGCCGCTTATGTCGGCAGCGTCGAGAATGACGATGTCGCTGCGGTCGGTGGTGGCATCGTAGACGGTTGTCAGGATCCAGCCTTCGTCCTCGGTAGTGCCATCGGAGCGGCTGACGAAGACGGGCTCACCGGCGCCCCGGCCAGCGCCGTGCTCGTGCACCTGGCTGGTGCCTGTGTCGAGATCATGCTTGATCGTGTCGCCGAACGCCCACTGGTTGAGGTCGTTGCCCACAGCAGTGGTGTAACCGAAACGGTGCTTCTGGTTCAGTACCGAACCTGCGACACGGGGGAACTCTTGGAAACGCTCGTCGATGACGTCGCGGGTGACCTTGCGGGCCTTGGGGTCAACCGTCCAGCGTTCGAGCTGGGGTAGGGAGTCGCGGAAAGGGCCATTGCGATCGTTGTCGAACAGCTTGTCGTAGCGGCAGATGTCGACGACGACGCGGCCGTCGTCCAGGTCATAGCTGTTCAACGGATGGAAGGCGTAACACGGGTTGATGCTGCACCAGACGATTTCGTCTTCTGTCGCTGCGCTGCGAGGCAGTAATCCAACACGAGCGTCGTAGTCATCGAACCATCGCAGCGGGAAGGCGGAGCCGTTAAAGGCGAGATCAAGATCGACCGCAACCGGCAGGTCGAATACGATGGCGTACTTCTGGGTCAGACCCATGTCGTGCACCATTGGCATGGTCGGAGCGCTGATCTGCAACGACTTGGTCAAGGCGCCGTCTGCGTCAATAACGACGTACTCCAGCTTGTCCATCAGCACCTGGGGTGCATAGTTGATGGCATGCATCTCGCCGGTCAGCGGGTCGTACTTGGGGTGAGCGGTGTATCCGTTTGGCAGGCTGTCGCAGAAGCCATCGGTGCCGATGGTCTCAAGTTCGTAGTCGAGCTCGACGGGCTTGGCGCCAGCCTCGACGATGGCATAGGTGCGCCCGGCATGACCGATGACATTGGTGTTCGGGCCCGAGTTGGCAGTGACAGGTTTCGGCGTGCGGCGACCAAGTTTCTCGGTCACGTTTTGACTCCCGACATAACGATTGCGGTACCACTCGGCCTTGCCGCCACGCAGTCGAACGCCGTGGACCATGCCATCGCCGATAAACCAATGATGATGCGCCATGTCAGGTGGGTCGATTGGGTTTGGGCCATTTCGAAGGAGTCGACCTTCGAGCTCTTCGGGAATCTGGCCGGTCACCGGGAGGTCGAATGCGGTGAGTTCTTCGGTCACCGGGGCGAAGTTTCCAGTGAGATAGGGCGAGGCGTCGTTGAAAGTGATAACGATGTTATAACACTTGTATCGCGTATCGTAAAGGGTTATATGTCCTCAACTGCTCTTGAACAGCAACGCGCCATCCTTAGCGCTGCACTCGATCTGCTGCGGACTGGCGGCCCCCAGGCGCTCCGCGTGCGCGATATCGCAGCGGCGGCGGGCTGCACCACGATGACGGTGTACAGCCGCTTTGGGGGCAAGGACGGCATCGTTGAGGCCATCTACGTCGATGGCTTCCGCCGCTTCGCTCAGGCGCTTAAGGCGGCCGCCCATACCTCGGGTAGCGATCGCGGTGAATCGCTTGGTATGGCCTATCGGGCGTGGGCGCTCGAGAATCCCGGGTCCTACCAGGTCATGTTTACCGAGGTCGTTCCCAGATTCTCACCTGGCGCAGAGGCAGGGCTTGTGGCAGGTGGTGCATTTCAGGTGCTGCTTGATCTGGTTGAAGCGGAGCAAATCGCTGGTCATTTCCGCAGCGGGGACGTGACGGAGATTGCATGGGCACTTTGGGGTATCTCGCACGGACTTGTCATGCTCGAACTCGCGTCCATCCAACCAATGGACGAGCCAGTCGTCACCGAAGCGATTTTCCGAAGCGCCCTGCACGCCACGGTTCGTGGCTTCGCCCCCGAAGCTTTCTAGGCCTCCCATCCGCAGTGCGGCGCCCAATTGTGCGACGTTCGCCTTGCGTGGCGGGGACGGTGTCGCAGGTTTCGCTAGCTGGCTGGCTCTGTCGAATAACGTCGCACCGTGACTACTACAAGACCGCTCGTCGTCTGGACTACCTGCCATCCCTGGATCCAGAGTGTGGTGGCGGAAGTACAGCCCGATGAATTCGACGTCGAGTTCCTTGACCTGACCGACGCCGATGCGGTTACCGACGTGCTGCCGCGCACGGACTTCTTGGTCTGTCTCTCGCTGACCACCGATCAGTGCCGCATGCTCGAACGCTGCAAGCTGGTTATGCACAACGGCGTGGGTTACGACGCCATCGATATTGAGACGTTGACCGACATGGGTATTCCCGTAGCAGTCACGCCGATTATGACGCCCGAAGGTGTCGCCGAGCATGCGCTGTTGCTCATCCTGGCGCTCTCGAAGCAGCTACCAGCAGTGCAACAGAGCATGAAGTCGGGTGAGTGGAACATGCTTGGTTGGCGAGAGGGCTCGCACAATGTTTCCTACAAGACGATTGGCATCATTGGCCTGGGCCGGATTGGCAAACGAATTGCTCATCTGGCTCACGCCTTTGGTTGTCGCATTTTGTACACCGACATTGTCGAAGCGCCGGCAGAACTAGTCGATGCCTATGGGCTCGAGCGCGTCGAACGCTATGAGCTGATTGCACAGGCAGACATCATCACCTTGCATGTGCCATTGACCGATGAGACTCGATCGATGTTTGGCGCTTTGCAGTTCGCAGCGATGAAGCCGGACGCGATCTTCATCAACACGAGCCGGGGACCGACCTATGACTTGGAGGCGCTGGTGGACTCGGTCGAGAGCGGGCACCTGCTCGGAGCGGGCGTCGACGTGTTCGATCCCGAACCACCCCCGGGTGATCACCGAGTGTTCTCGGTGATGAACATCATTACCACGCCGCATATCTCAAGTGGGACGGTCGAGCGTCAATATGCAATCAACCGGGCGCAGTTCGCTAATGCGCAGCGAGTGCTGGCTGGTCATCAACCGAACGATCAGATCGCGTAAGTGGTCGGGTCCTCTGAGCTGGGTTCGCGACAAAACGGTCAAAGGCCGCAGCCGCCGAGCGATGCTCGGAATGCTGCGGCCTTTGACGTTCGTTACTTAGTCCAGGTCGGTGTTGCTCTTGCGGCGAGCAACAGCCACGGCAATAGCGCCGAAGCCGATCAGGCTCGCCCCGGCGTAGCCGAGTACACGGCTTTCGGTGCCGGTGAAGGCGATCGATGCGCCGTTAGCAGTTGCCTTAACAGCGTCTGCTGAGACTACGGCTGCGCTGGTGGGCCGGGGTGTGGCGGTCGGGACTGCTGCTGGGGCTGAGTCGGTGAGGCCACCCTGGGGATAAGCGATGCAGCCGTTGTATGGGGTTGCTTCGGTGCACACCACTGGCGTGGGCGTTGGGGTCGCAGTCTCTTGAGCAAGTGCACTTGGAGCGAACGCACCGAGTGTCAGTGCAACGATGGCGATGCTGGAAAGAATGAGCTTGTTAACCATGGGGGCGTCTCCTACCGATTGACCGGTTGACTTACAGACGAAACTATAGGACCGATTCCACAATTGCGTCGAAAAGTGCCAGCAACCACAGAAGTTGTGTTCGAGGTGCTTTCGCAGGCTCGGGCGAAAACTGTTGGCATTGCAACGATGCCACAGGCGGAGAAGGGGTGACCGGTTTGTCGTAAGGGCGACACACTGCACCCATTTGCACCGGTTGGGATGCGACTCCGGGTCTGCGGCAAGAAGGTGCCTATGAATGGCCCCAATTTGGGAGATGTCCCACATCGACCGGTGAGTCCGTGAGCGCCCATGCAGGCGGTGTCTACATCATCGCCGAGATCGACATTAGCGACCGTCAACGCTATGGCGAATACGAAGCTGGTTTCGCCCCGATTCTGGTCCGCTATGGCGGCCAGGTCGTTGGTTCTCGATCAATTCAGAGCGGCCGACCGCGTGGCTCGGGCCGCAGGTCAGGGGCCCGAGATGTCCCTACCAACGAAGAACCCGACAACTGACGCCCGCCACGGTCGCGTTCTCGGTCGTGCGCCGGCTCGACGCGTTCGACATAGCCGAACCGTTCGAGTGCACGAATGTCATAGCTGCAGGCCGAGGGCGCGAGATGTCGAGCTCAGCGACACACCACGTTGCGGTGTGCGGTTGGGTCGACGTCGGCTACGTATCGGCCGGTTCTGAGAACTGGCCGACTCACGAGCTTCTGCGTGCAGCGAGACCTCGTGTCCGGGCAAGGTGCCCTGCCCAAATTTTGCTGAAGCGAATTATGCGGTGGTTGCTGTGTCGCCTTCGGCTACAGCGTCTTCGCCTGCTGGGCCTTCTTCGACGGCAACGACGGGTTCGCCTTCGTAGACGGACTCGCCAGCGATCGTTGCCAATGCGGCACGGCGCAGCCGGAAGGCGTCGAGTGGCTTTATTAGCCAGCCGTCGGCATCGGCCTGGCGGGCGATCCAGCGGTCGGCGTCGCGGTCCAGCAACATCAGGACCTTGGTCTCTTTGGAACGACCCTCGGCGATGTCATGGCGCAGGTCGATACATGACGCCACCGCGCCCTTGGTGCCGATCTGCAAGTCGAGCAGGACCAGGTCGGGCTCGAGCTGACGAACGGCTTGGCCCACATCCTGGCCTTCGGTGATACGAGATACCGTTGTTCCCGGCTCGGCCAAAGCCGCGGAAACCTCGTCAAAGAGCCAATCTGCATCAGTAGCCAACAGCACGTTTGTCACGATGAGCAGGTTAGTGCTGTTACTCGAAAATGGCGAGATTCTAGGGTGACTCTGTCGCACCATGTCAGACGAAGTGTGACGAGAAACTCGGCCCTGGGAATGATGGGTCGTCTGATGGGTTGGTAGCGTCTGGCAACCACCGATACCTGTTCGGTTTCGGTTCCTGTACGATCTGGTTCCACCGGGTGGAGGACGATATGTCTGATTTTGAGGTCGAAACCGAAGAGCACGAGAGCTACACAGCTCTGCGCCCTCACGGCGATATCGACGCGTACAGCGTCGGCCAGTTTCGTGAGGCTCTGTCTGGTCTAGCCGAGGTACCTCGACTTCTGATCGACCTGTCCGAAGTCCCTTTCATGGATTCGGCTGGTTTGGGTGCACTTATTGGTGGCATCCGACGCAACCGTGACCACGACGGCGAGATCGTCGTTGTATGCGACAAGCCTGCATTAACCCGCCTCTTGCATACCACTGGCTTCGACCGCATCGTGCCCGTCACCGAAACCCTCGAGTCCGGCGTTGCGACCTTACTGGGCGATGACGCGCCCGAATCGTCTGACTGACCTATGACGTCACATGATCAAGCCATGGGGGGCGAGGTCACCAGAAATCGACGGGGCCGCGTCACTCGATCACTTGTCGCAGCATTGCTCATGCTGCCGTTCCTGGCTGCTTTCAGCCAGCCAGCTAATGCCCAAGACGTCGATGCCAGCGCAGGTGTGGCTGTCGTGTTGCAGGTCAGCGGCCTTCTCGATCCGCTACTCGCTGATTTCGTGACTGATGGCATTCAGAATGCCGATGCCGAGGGTGCCAAGGTCGTCGTGCTGCAGCTGAATAGCACCGGCTCCGTTATTTCGAATGACGAACTTAACGAACTTGCCGACGTAATCGCGAACGCCGACGTGCCAATCGCCATGTGGGTAGGTCCAAGTGGCGCCCGGGCAACAGGACCGTGGGCTGAACTTGCGGGCCTGGTGGACCGCATCGGAGTCGCACCTGGTTCACGTATTGGCGACAGTGGTAGTGAACGTCTTCTCGATGCCCGCTTTGGAGACCTGCTAGGCGCCGCAGGCGTGCTGATGAAGAACGACACGATCAACGCAGACCAAGCGATCGAATTAGGTATTGCGCCAACCGACGCACCAACGGTCGGCGACTTCGTGATCGGCTTGTCTGATCTGGGCGTCGAGACATCGGTTAGCGGTGAGGGCGAAGACGCTCGAACGGTGTCAGACACGGTGGTGCGCTTTGAGCGGCTCTCGCTGGTAGCCGGTCAGTTGCACACGGTGGCAAGCCCACCTGTTGCCTATTTGCTCTTCACTATCGGCCTGGCGCTCCTCGTCTTCGAGTTCTACACCGCTGGCGTTGGTGTTGCCGGCGTGGTGGGTGCTGGCATGTTCCTGCTCGGCGTATTTGGTCTGTGGATATTGCCGGTGTCGATTGTTGCCATCGTGCTGATCGTGCTGGCTATGTTCGCCTTCTCGGTCGACGTGCAAACTGGCGTCCCGCGTTTCTGGACAATCATCGGCGCGTTGGCGCTATTGGTTGGCACGGTGATTCTGTTTAAGGGCGGCGTCTCGATGTCATGGATTCCCATGGTCGTGGGTGTCGTTGGCATCACCATGATGATGGTCACCGGCATGCCGACCATGGTGCGCACTCGTTTTTCGACACCAACCATTGGTCGTGAGTGGATGATTGGCCAGGTCGGTGCCGCTGTCGAAGACGTCGCCCCTGACGGCATTGTCAAGATTGACGAGGCACTCTGGAGGGCTCGTACCAACCGAGCGACGCCCGTCGCTCGTGGGGACCGAGTTCGTGTTGTTGCTGTCGAGGGTCTCGTCCTTGAGGTCGAACCCGAAGAAGGCGCTGCTCGCGACTATCGAGAGCGACGCTCTGACCGCTGAACTTGTTGGCTTTCCCCAGTTGAATCGCCTAGTCACAACACTAGAGAGAGTTATCCACAGATCCTGTGGATATCAAATACTTCGCAAAGAACCCTTGCGCAAAGAGTGATGTGGCACCTATGTTCGGGCTTCTGAAACATAAAGCTTCACATCACCGGGGGGTGTCTTCGTGACCGCAGTAATGTCGGAAATGGCTTGGCAACATCGAGCTGCATGCCGTGGGCCACAATCGCGCACGTTCTTTCCACCGCCTACGGGCGAACGTCGCCACGAGCGAGCCGAGCGCGAGGCGAGAGCCAAAGCGATCTGCGGTCAATGCTCGGTCATGTCAGATTGCTTGGATTACGCGGTTTCGATCCGCGAACGCCACGGCGTCTGGGGCGGTCTGAGCGAGGCCGAACGTCGTTCGGTCATCAAGGCAACCGAAACCCACTAACGCTGTGCCGTAGACCGGCACCAGCGCAAAATCTGAGACTGCCTGAGCGCTTAGCGCTCAGGCAGTCGCGGACCACCAATACGCAGGTCGTCGCGCCGTCGTGTGACACCTGTCGAATCGAAGTGGACCAGCAAGGGCAGCGCGAACTTTCGCGATGTGTGCCACGTTTCGCGGATGTCCGACACGGTCACGCCATCTGGCTTCGCCGCCAACGCGTCTGCAAGCAGATCTGCGGCCCGACTGACGGCTCTGGCCGAGAAGTACATGCCGTCGGTCTGTATGACCATGCCGCGCCGGACGAGTTCGCGCACTTCGGCCCGGTCATAACGGTCAGCCCCAGGTGGGGCAAAAGGCGCTGCGTCGAGTGCAGCCAGGAACGGGTGGTCTTTAAGCGCGTCGGCAGCATCGACGACGCGCACATGGGTGCCGTCAATTCCGATGTCATCGATGAACTCGATGAGAGCGCGATGGCGGTCGTCTAGTTCAGCGAGCGGAAGCCCAAGACCGTCGGCGTTCTCGACGCGTTCGGTGAGCGCAGCCCGTGCTGCATCGAAGATGTCGGTCTGGACAACCCAATCGCCAATCGTTGGGTCGCGGCGTTCGCCTGTGAGCAGGAAAAGCTGCTTGCTGGTAATCCAGCCTCGCTCGGCAATAACCCGATCGACCGATCGATCAGGTTTCGCCTCGGCCGCCTTGGTGATTGGATCGATGTCCAGAATTTCACCGCCACCGATCGTTTCAGACCGGCCGCTCTCGCGTAGAACAAATCGATCGCCTGGCAGCATCGGATACGCGGAATCGAGGCGAAGCCGCACGAAGCCGGTTTCGCCGGGCGAGAGTTCGTCGGGGCCAAGCACTCGCAATGCAGCGCGATGCTCGCCCGACCCCAGGTAAACAACATGAGCACCGCGGCGTGAGAGTTCGTGGTCGAGGTCGTCGAGGACTTGCAGGCTGGCATCGAACACGGTGGTCTTATGCCATTGTCCGTCGCGGACGAGCACGTCGCCGCGCCGAACCTGGTCATGGGAGAGACCTGACAGGTTGAGGGCAACCCGGTTGCCAGGGCCGATCTTCTTCGTTGACTGATGTAGTGACTGAATTGCCCGGATTCGTACTGGGCGGCTCCCGGGTTCGACCACGAGTTCATCGTCGACCTTTAGCGAGCCACCAGTCAAGGTGCCAGTGACGACTGTGCCGCTGCCCTTTGCCGCGAATGCACGATCGATCCACAACCGCGGCTGGGTGGTGTCAGCGGCTTCAGGCGTGTGGTCGAGCACGGCATCGAGCGCTTCTCGTAGATCGTCCAGACCAAGGCCGCTGATCGAGTCGACCGGGATGATTGGTGCGTCGCCAAGAAAGGTGTGTTCCAGGTGTTCGACGACATCGAGCTGGGCTAGCTCCAATGTCTCTTGGTCGACGAGATCAACCTGGGTGAGCGCAACGATGCCGTGGGATACGTCGAGCAGTTGCAGGATACGAAGGTGCTCTTCGCTCTGTGGCATCCAGCCCTCGACAGCACTGACGACAAACATGCATGCATCGACGGCGCCGACGCCGGCGAGCATGTTCTTCAGGAACCGCACATGGCCCGGAACATCGATGATGGCGACGGTGCGCCCACTCGGCAGCGTCGTCGAGGCGAAGCCCAGATCGATCGTCAGGCCTCGTTCTTGTTCTTCGGCAAAACGATCGGGGTTTGTGCCGGTCAGGGCCATAACCAAGGTTGACTTGCCGTGATCAACGTGACCGGCGGTGGAGATGACGTGGCTAGCGCTCACGTGTCAAGTGCCTGCAGCGCTGCGGCGATCAGGGAATCGTGGCCGGGTTCGACGGTGCGCAGATCGATGAGTGTCTTCTGGTCCTGCACCCTGGCGATGATTGGCGGCTGATGGAGACGGAGTGCCCGGGTGTGATCGCCGCTGAGCATCACGCCAGCAGAGGGCACTTCGACAGTCGGCAACGTGCCCCCACCGGGGACTGACATGAGATCAACGACTTGTCCAACACTCAACGCAGTCGCACGTTCGCGAAGTTCGCGAGGAGTGCGAGCCGCCATGCGCCAGAACGGGATTGCATCGCCATCGCGGCGCAGGTAGGCCATTGCGAGTTCCTGCATCGAGCTCAGCACCAGGCCACCCGGTCGGACCGCCCGAGCGAGCGGGTGTGCTGCGCACTTAGCGACCAGGTCGGCACGGCCAGCGATGATGCCAGCCTGGGGGCCGCCGAGGAGCTTGTCGCCAGAGAAACACACCAGATCGGCGCCCGCTGCAAGCGTCTGTTTGGCGGCTGGTTCGTCCTCGAGCCATGGAGGAGGGCCGGTAGCCAGCCAGGGGCACGCAGCATCGAGCAAGCCGGACCCGATGTCGCATACGAGCGGAATGTCGAGTTCGGCAAGCTCGGCGACTGTGGGGGCTTCGGTGAAGCCGACGATTTTGTAGTTGGACTGGTGCACGAGCAGGTTGACCGCAATGTCGGCGCCGCTGTTGGCGGCATTGATGAAGTCGCTGGCTCGGGTTCTGTTGGTGGTGCCGACCGCGTGAAGTGTGGCGCCGCTCTGTTCGATCACGTCGGGTACACGGAAGCCACCGCCGATTTCGACGAGTTCACCCCGAGACACGGCGACCTCTCGGCCAACAGCAAGACCAGCCATAGCCAGGGTCACTGCGGCCGCGCAGTTGTTCACGATGATGGCTGCTTCGGCGTGGCATAGCTGGGCGAATAGCTGCCCGACATGACGCTGGCGAGAGCCGCGCTGGCCCGTGCTGAGATCGAACTCCAGGTTCGAGAAACTTGCCTCGGCAGTATGTGACCAGGGGGCACGACCCAAGTTCGTATGCAGCATCGTGCCGGTCGCGTTGATGACCGGTTGCAGCAGCGAGGCTGCAACGGCCTGGGCGCGAGCTTCGATCTGGTCGTGTTCACCATCGGCAATCGCGGCTCGGGCCACGTCGACGAGGAGTGGATGGGGAAGGCCGGTGTGGGCGAGCGACCGTGCCAGCCGATCTACCGAAGGAGGACGCACCGACTGATTCTATTGCCCTCGTTTCGCCGTGTACATTCGCTCAATTGTTACTTTCCTGGGGGAAGCAACAATTGGGCGTTCACGAGAGCGGTTTGGGCGAGCGCGGAATCCGGCGGGGTAGTCGTGCGTTAACTTGACTTGCTGTGCGCTGTTACCTCTTTCCCCTGATCCTCGGTGCGTTATTCCTTCTGACCTCGTGTGCCGACGGATTCGCGCCACGAGGCGACGACGACGACGAGAAGTTCGAAGCAGGCGCTGCTGCGGCAGGCCAGGTGGCACGAACGCCCGAGTCGACTGATGCGACACCGCAGGCAACCGCGGCCTCGATATCTGGACCGACCGCCATCCCGACCGCCACGCCAGTCCCTACCGCAACGCCGTTACCGACAGCAACAGCGACGCCGCTTCCCACCACTACAGCGACGCCCACACCGAGCCCTACGCCGACGCCGATGTTCCCACCTGAAATCTTACGAACGCCGATCCGAGCGATCGTTGGTGACTCGACCACCCAACGAATAGCCACCGACGTCGATGGCTCTATCGCCGATATCCAGATCATCGAGGGCCCCGATGGCCTGACCGTCGATGGCGACATGTTGCGATATATCCCGCTCACCGCTCAGTCCGAGGTCGCCGTAGTGCAGGTGAGCGATACCCAAGGACTAAGCGTTGTTGGCGAAATAACATTGCTCGGCCGTTTTCGGGGTCACCCGCAAGCCCTCGTAGCGCTTGGCGATTCTGTGCCAGCTGGGCATGGCCTGGACTTGCGGGACTACTTGGGCGGAGACCCGTGTTGGCGGGCGCCGAATTCGTTTCCCCGACGTGTCTTCAACATGCTTAACGACGAAGGTGTGTTTCCTCCGGGCCAAGGCGAGTTCGCATTGCTGGCATGCAGTGGCGCTGATGTCGACGACTTGTACGAACGCGAAGTCACTGGCGGGTTCTCGAACATCACCCCGGCAAGTGGCACCCGCTCTCAGTTGGACTGGACGATTCGATCAAATCCGCGATTTGTGACGATCACGATCGGGGCAAATGACACGGGCTTCGTTGGTCCCGACCAACTATTTCTCGACGACGGCGTCACACTCGACCGCCCCCAGGTCGATCGGCGGATGGCCGTGATCGAAGCCGACCTGACGTTCGTGATCGACGAGATTCTCGCCAAGACCGATGCCACCATTTTTGTGTCGAACTATTACAACCCAACCGCCGAGAGTCCGCAGGGAATCCCAACCTGTCGGCGAGAGTGTTTCAAGGTGAAGGCCGACGAAGTCCTTGGGCGGATGAACGACGTGATCGAGGATGTCGCTCGCACCTACTCACCAGATCGCGTTGTGTTCGTCGACTTCGAGACACCCTTCGTTGGTAAGGGAGCACCAAATGGGCTGGGCCCAGATGGATTTCGCGAAGGCGGATTCGGCATTATTGGTGATCTGCTCGCGGGTCAGGTCGAGGACGTGCACCCCTATTGCGCCCGGGGCGAGACCGTAGGTGCTTCCTGGATCAGCGCAGCCGACTGCGTGCATCCCGATGACCGAGGCACCGCCGAACTCGCCAACATTCTAGCGAATGCAGTCCGCACCCACCTGGCTGCCAACCCTTCGGCCTAGCTACACCCCCACCTGCCCTTGCGGACCCAGAGCGTTATGCCCACCTCCGGAAAAGACGACATTAGGTCAGAAACACCTCAGACTCGCCGTCCCTAACAGCAGCCAGGATCCGATCGATAACTCGCGCTCCGTGGCAACACCACGTATAAGTTCCCCTTCAAAGGCCACACATCGAGCTCACCGCCTGCGAAGAAGGTGGTACGTCTTTCACGTGCGAGTGTGGCGCTTGTCAGCCCGGAGGGGAGTCGTCGCGGTCGAGCCAGCCGGGGGAGGTGGCATTGGCGCCGATGGAGCGCAGATCCTTGACCTGTGATTCGGCGGTGGTGAACTGTCGAAGCCGATCGAGCCAGGTATCTCTGTACTCGAGGTATGCGATGTGTTCCTTCTCGGCGTTTGTCCAGTTGCTGCGGCGCAACGAATCGATGGTGTTGCGGCTGGCGAGAATGAGCGCGCTGAGCTGTGCTCGCATCTGAGGCGCGGGATGGTTCGCAATAGCGTCGTCGATGTCGGATCCCAAACGCTCGTGACCGGCGGTTAAGTCCGCGCTGAGATCGATGGCCATGCCACCATCGGATACCTGCTTCAGGACCCGTTCGTGGTTTTCGATCCATTGTTTTACAGCGTCGCCGTGCGCCCGATGCCAGATCCCAAGCTGTGCCTGCGTGATCTGTGTCTGGCCCACGATCGGGGCTGGGGCAGTCTGGGCGACGGCCTGTGTCTGCGCGGCGACCTTGCCGCGGGTGAAGGCCCAGGTAGTGATGATGAGCATCAGGCAGACGCCCATGATGATCAGCGGGACCGCTGTGTCGGGATTGGAGAACTCAGGCACTTACCGAGGGTAGTGGTCGTGTCATGCAGACTTCTGCCATCACCGGGGCATTCGCGTCAGGCAAACAGCGCGATCAACGTGCCGGTCGCATTGAACAAGAAGTGCGCAATCATGGGCGGACCCAAACGATCTGTCACGACTGCCCCAATCGCAAGGACGAGGCCAACAACACCGAGGGCCGAAAGTAGTACGACCGTCTCTTGCCAGCTGGCATCTGCCTGCCAGTGCGGGATGGTGAATAATAGCGATGACACAACAATCGCAAAGATGCTCCCGAAGCGCCGCTGCAAGGTGCGCAACAGGAAACCGCGGAAGAGCAACTCCTCGGCAAGAGGAGCGCCGATAACCACCAGCAAGATGACGCCGATGATCCACAGCGAACCTTTGTTGTCCACGAGAATGTCGGCGTTGGACGCGTCGTCGGTGTCCTTAAGACGGACGAGCCATGCCGTTGCACGGGTTGCCAATTGAGCGCCCCCAAAACAACCGATCGCCATGACGGCTCCGGCCGCCAGATCGCCTGGCAGTTCGGTGCGGAAGTGCCAGTCCTGTGCGATCGTGAATCCACGGCGACGGGAGTGGACCCACGGAAAGCAACCCTGGATGACCTGGAAGCCGAGCGTCAGGATGAATATCGCAAAAACTGATGTTTGGGCGACTTCGCTGACGCTGGGGTCGTCGCTGTCTGCGAAGAGATCAATAAGCGCTCCCAGGATGGGCGAGACCAACAATGCGAAAAACAATATTGCAGCCAAGAAGATCTCGACGAACAGCAGCGAGGGGCTCGTCGCATGGCTTTCTGGGGTATTGGTGGGGCCGCTGGGACCGGCGCTGACACGCGGTCGATTGCCCGGCTCGTTTGAGGGTGGGGAACCGGTCATTGGGTAATTTTGCGTTCTATTTCGCGCATAGCCATTACAGACCGTACATTTGACTGCTGTCCAATCACCACGCACAGCAAGGAGCTGATCATGGGAAATCTCGTCGAGGGTCGTGTCGCAGTAGTTACCGGAGCCGGTCGAGGCATCGGACGCGAGCACGCAATTATGCTTGCGTCGCATGGCGCCAAGGTCGTCGTGAACGACCTCGGTGGCGCCACCGACGGTTCGGAGACGGATGAGAGTCCGGCTCAACAAGTCGTTAATGAGATCAAGGAAATGGGTGGCGAGGCTGTTGTAAACGGCGGCAACGTCGCCGACTTCGCAGAGGCCAAGGCCATGATTGACCAGGCCGTCGAGACCTTCGGTGGTCTCGACATCCTGATCAACAATGCGGGCATCTTGCGTGACCGCATGATCTTCTCGATGAGTGAGTCCGATTGGGATGGCGTCATCGGCGTACACCTAAAGGGAACCTACGCACCGACCCACCACGCCGCAAACTATTGGCGTGAACGGGCAAAGTCAGGCGAAGATAACGACGCTCGGGTGATTAACACCTCGTCGCCATCAGGTATCTACGGCAACATCGGCCAGGCCAACTACGGCGCAGCCAAGGCTGGCATCGCGGCCTTCACCGTGATCACTGCGATGGAACTCGCCAAGTACGGCGTGACGGTTAATGCACTCGCACCGGCTGCGTACACTCGGATGACCGCCGACCTCCCTGGCTTCTCCCAGATGGATGAAGAAGCTCAAGAGAAGCTCGGTCCGCGTTGGATCGCCAATGTCGCAACCTGGCTTGCTAGCCCCGAAGCTGCGGGCGTAACCGGCCGCGTCTTCGACGTTGCAGGCCAGCGCGTCGGCATCGCCGAAGGTTGGGTCCTTGGCCCGCACGGCCAGCAGGGCGACGACGCCGAATCAGTTGGCGCCGTTGTGAACGAGATCATGGGTCAGGCTCGCTTGAACAGCAACATGTTCGGTAAGGCCGAGGGCGGCGTCGGTCGCCCGAGCAACGACTGACACGTCGGCGTTCGACCAACAACCTAAATATATTCATTGACCGAGGCCGAGCCGCAAGGCTCGGCCTTTGTCGTCGGGTAGTCGGCTCCTCCGTGGTTGTTTTCTGGTGTCCGCGTTTTCGGTCCCGGTGGGTTTCTTTGCTCGGGTTAGCGGACGTGGTGGAGTTCGACCTGAATGATCCGACCGCCGACTCGTAGGCGGTCACCCGGCTCGAGTGACGTGGTCGATCCAGGCTCAAGCTTGGCCCATGTCTCGGTCTGGCCGGAACGGCTGATGTAGGTGCCGTTTGACGAGTTCAGATCCTGCACCGCAACTGACCAATCGTCGAGCACGACGCGCGCATGCTTGCGAGAGAGCGACAGAGAGTCGTCGGTCAGGATCATGGGCGAGGCTGTTCCAGCGATCACATCGTCGTGCGATGTGGGCTCGCGACCAATGACCAAGTCCTTGTTCAACGAGTACGTGGTGCCATCGTCAACGACCAGCACACCCAAGGGGGGCCGGGGCCCGTTGGTCAGCACCGTCGTGTGGTGCACACCCATCTTGGTTCCGCACTGCGAGCAGTAGACGGCGTCGGGGTGGTTGTGGTGTCCCTGAGAGCAATTGACACCAAGCACCATCACCGTCCCGACTCGAGCGGGTGCTGGTTGTGCAACAGCAGGAGCTGCTGTGGGAACGAGAGCTGGCTCGGCGGATACGGGTTCGGCCGCCGCCATCGGAGCCTCGTGGCTGGGTGGGATGATCACGACTGGTTCGACCTCGGGCATTACGTCGGCTGCCTCTTCAGCGGCGGGCGTTGGCTCGAGTGCGGTTACGTCTTCGGCTGTAGCTGGATCCTCGATTAGTGCCGCAGCAGTGTCCGTGGCATCGCTCATTACGGCTCCCCCGATTGCGACTTCGACCGATCCGGCTTGGACAGTGCCAGCCTGGAATTCAACGTTGGTCATCGCATCCGAGGCAACATCTTCGACGTGAAGGCGAATGGTCGCCGCGCTCTCGTTTATCCCGGCGCTGAGCGCGTGCACGAGCACCTGATCGTTGACCGGCCGCATGGTCACGTGGCTGGACGGCGAGGTTAATGTGATCCGCGCCGCTCCGGATGCAACCAGGTACATGTCGCCGCCAGCGGTGAATAACATGGCGAACGCAGCCGGTCCGTTTGTCTGTGCCATAGCCACGACCTGATCGATCAGGTCGGACTCGTTTTGTTCGTCTTCGATGAGCGCGATGATGTCGTCGCCATCGGCGCTTGTCAGCACAACGAAGCCCGCGGCTGTGCGGTGGGCGAGCCCACCTGCACCACCGGTGCGTGCGTGCGCTGTGTATAGATCTGCTTTCACGAAGCTCCCCGGTGTGTTCGTGCTTGGTTGAACGTGATGACGGTAGTGCGAACGGTCCGCGACATGGGTTACTCGCTTTGCTGGTCGTCTGTGCCAAGCCCGCTGGCCAGGCTTGTGACGACCAGTTTCGAGTCGGGCGGAACCTTGTGGTTGTTCACAAAGTCCGCCAGATCTTGCAGAGGAACCCATTGCGTGTCGGTCACTTCGCCGTCATTGAAGGTGAACGGCCCGTCGTGGCGGCAGACGAAGAAGCGCCCGACTAATGCGACTCCGGGCGCCTCGAAGGACACAGGGCCATGGTCGGTGAGCTCGCCGCGTACCCCTGCCTCTTCCATGAGTTCACGATGTGCTGACGGTTCCCAGTCCTCGCCGACATCACATACGCCGCCGAACGCCAGATCCCACGCGCCCGGAAACACGTCTTTCCAGTTGGCGCGTTTGTGCACGAGCAGCTGGTCGTCATGATCTAGTACCGCGACGTACACCGAGCGGTGCCGCAGCGCGCGAGCACGCATTTCGGCTCGGGTGACAACTTCGATGACTTGGCCGTGTTCGTCGACATGTTCAACGAGTTGAGCGGCCGCAGCAGCGACCAGGTCGGCCGTGTCTGTCTCGACCGGCTCGTTATGACGGTCGTCGGTGCTCATCAGTTGTCACTCGTTTCGCTGACTTGGATCAGGATCTCCGCGATTCCAGCGTTCGGGGCGTCGTCGTGCACGCCGGTAATAGCCACCACGATTTGATCGGTCGAGGCCGTGAAGTCGGTCATGAAGGACCCCGCTTCGTTGGGAATGAGCTGGTCAACGACAGTTGGTCCTTGTTCCTCTAGTTCGGTAATCGTTGTAGCCCAGATGACGCCGGAAATTCGTCCGAGCTGGGTGGACGACCCATTTGAGATGCCGACCGACACCACCCGCTGTTCCTTGGTGAGCTTGATGACATAGGACGTGCCAGCGATGCCGGTGCCGTCCGATGCTGGAGTGATTCCCCAGTACGTGGTGTCGTCGCGGTCGACTGCGCTGGCGGCATCGAATGGTTTTGCCATTTCGGTTACTTCTAACGCCTCGTATGACGCGATCACAGCTCCTCCGGTAGTGGTCGCCACCACACCGGTCGACCGTTGAGTCTGGGAGAGCACCAGGCCGGTCACGCCGGCTGCGAGCAGCGCTGCGATCACGCTGAGCGCAGCGATCGTCTTGCTGAGCGCCTTTGCTGGTGTAGCCGTGACCGTTTGTGGCACAGCGGCAATCGCCGCGTTGCGGGTGGCGGTGTTATCGCTGTCGGCGGTGGGTGCTGCCGGGCGAGCCGGCGCCGCTGGCCTCACTGGCGGAGCGAGCGTAGAGTCCGGCGTAGGAAACGAAGGTTGCAGCGGTAACGGTGTCACGGCGGCGACGGGCTCACTGTCTGTGACAGGCATGGCGGTGACCTGTCGGCCCAACTCACGTTGAGCTTGTTGAAGCGCTTGTCCAAAGGCCGCTGCCGACCGAGGTCGATACTGTGGTTGCTTGGCCAACGCATGAGCAATGACCGTGGCGACTTGTCCGGGCACCTGCGCCGGGTCGGGTCGTGGGGGCGGCTCGCTTGCGATACGCGCAATGACGGTGCCGATACGTTCACCTTCGCCATGTGAGAACGGTGGCAACGAAGTCACGAGGGTGTGCAGGGTGGAGCCCAACGCGTAGATGTCGGTGGCAGGCGAGGCCGGGTGCCCGTCGAAGAGCTCGGGTGCGGCATGGGCGATCGTGGTGGCCAACATGCCGGTGGCGGTCTTGTTGCCGTCTTGCATCGAGGCGATGCCGAAGTCGCCGAGCTTGGCAACACCCAACCGATCCAGCAAAATATTCGCCGGCTTGATGTCACGGTGTAGTACATCTGCCCGGTGCGCGGCTTCGACGGCATCGGCAACCCGAATCATCGACGACACGGCGTCGTACCAGTCAATTGCGCCCGCTTCGATCTTTTCTTCGAGTGAGCCACCCTGGAGTAGTTCAAACACGATGTAAGCCTGGCCAAGTGCGGTCGACCCAGCATCGACAACCGCAGCGATGTGGGGATGCCATGACAGCGCTCCCACCGCTTGCGATTCACGCTTGAATCGGCGAACGAGGTCGTCGTCGGGCGATGGGTCAGTGAGCAGCTTGATGGCCACATCTCGTCCAACTGAAACCTGGCGCGCTTGGTACACAACGGCAAACCCGCCTCGGCCGATCATCTGAAGATCGGTGTATCCGTCGATCTCAGTCATGAGGGGGTGCCTTCGCCACGAACGTCAATCGTAGTTGCCCGAGGGACGTGACCTCGATCGGTGGTCGTGGGCCGCGAGTTCGCGGGCCGCCATGACACCAACCCGGCGACGGGAAGCAGCTGTGGTTTCGAGCAATGTTGTCGGTGTTGTACAGGAATTCTTGGTCGGGATTCGAGACCTGAGATGGATCTTGCGGCCCGCCTAGACTCGGGCAACAGCCGCATGCGCTGCCGGCGCGATCCTAGACAGGTCCTTCGGTGAACCAGGTCAGCATGAAGCCGTTGACGGTTGTTTGAAGCGGCACTAAGTATCAGTGGAGCACCCGCAGCGATACCGTCAGCGTCGTGACTGACTTCGACCTAGATGCCATGTTCGTCGAACCTCGTCCCGACGAAGATGCATGGGAAGCGTTCATGAACCTGGCACTGGAGCGCATCGGTGGCGAGCGCTCGCCTGGACTGTCGAATCGTCAGATCGGCGAACTCGAAGAGGTGCTTGGCTACCAGATGCCCTTCGAGGTAGGGCTGATGCTTGTCATGGCAGTACCGAGCGCAGAACCGTGGCGCCAGTGGACCAACCCGGCCGATGATTGGTCGGCGTGGAACGAACAACTCGTTGCTGGCTTCGTGTTCGATATCGAACACAACAATGTGTGGTCGATCGACTGGGGTCCGAAGCCTGCCACGCTCGCCGGGCAGATCGACGTAATGCGCGAACAGCTGGATGCAGCGCCAGCGTTGTTCCCGATCTACGGCAACCATGTTGTGCCGTTGACGGCCGCAGAGGATCAGGCCAACTCCGATGGCAACCCCGTCCTGCTGATTGACCGAAGCAGCGTCGCTGTGCTCGGCGATGATCTTGCCGCCTGGATGCACCGACAGTTCGAAGTGCCGCTGCCAATGTGGCCAGCCGAGCCTCGGACGTTCCCGTTCTGGTCAGCGCTCGCCGACTAAAAATTCACTGCCAGCAGGGCCAGCGGAAAGCTGCAAGCCCAGATGCTTGCAGGTCGGTTATTCCGCTCTTTGTTGGCTTCGCCGACGAGGCTGTTCAGGCCTGACGCGCTGATGCCCCAGCACCTGTAGGTTCGTGGCGGTAGTTCTTGGCCGGTGGGTACAGGCCACGCAAGTAGAGCGGCGACCGGAATCTACGCCAGTCGCCCACTGGTTGGCACAACCTGTCCGCGATCACATACGCAACGGCGGTGTTGAAGCCCATACCCGAGTGGCTTCCGAAGACTTCCACGTTTTCGGCGATCGGGCTTTTTGTCTCTAAGCAGAGTTTCCAGCTCACCACGCCATCTGTGCGGCTGTAGATCGAGGTTGCTGGAATGTGGAGCGGGGGCCGTTCGCTCGTCGCGAATGCTTCGAGGAATGTGGTGTCGTGTAGCGGAGAGAGCGAATCCCATAAGCCAGAGACAGCGCTGCGATCACCGAGGCGGCTACGGAACGGGCTGGCTAGCGTGATGGCCTGACGGAAGTGGTCGGGGTTCTCGCGAACTAGGTATCGGGCGAAGATACCGCCCAGGCTCCAGCCGATGATGGTGATTGGCGCGTTGTTGTTGCTCTTGCGGATGTGTTCGACTCGTTTGTCGAGGCCTTCGAGAATGTTCGGCGTTGGGCCCAGGTTGGTGCCTAGCCGCCAGCCGTATGTGCGGTAGCCGAGATCGCGCAGCAGCCAGCGCAGTGCGGCGGTCGAACGATCGGCTGCGGTGAAGCCAGGCAGCACAAGCACAGGGTGGCCGTCGCCAGCAGGTAGTCGGCGGAGTAATGGCAACAACATGCGCCAGTTCGCGTACTCGAATGCAGCTCGGGACTCGAGCGCTGTCATCCAGAACGGCGGTGCGTCCTCGCCAGTCTCGGGTATCACTAGTGTCGCAGTCACAGTGCTTCCACCTTAGTCATAAGGCCCGAACGCACAGCACACAAGAGCAAGCTTCGATTTTTTGGGTGATGTGCGCTCAAAAGGAGCCTTTGTACATGGAGGCCTTGATCAGCGGCCATCTTGCAGGTGGATGAAGTACTCGTTCTGCGGTTCCGAGCTGGTCTTCCCCGACTTCGCGGTACCGGTGGACCGTCGCGAGGAAGCTGGTGGTGTCTACCTTGCGGCGTGTTCCGAATATGTGATCGAGGCATAGCCCACGCTGGTCCGACATTGACTTTCAGTTGCGCAGGGGTAACGCCGGAGCCCAATGCCGGCCTGGCGAGTTTGAGCGACTCTTCGCCGATGAAGTCCCGTTCTCGCTCGAGGTAGGCCCGAAGGCACTGCGCAACGCGCTCCCCGATCCTGTCGAACGGGCTGGCCATCTTCTGGCTAAAACCCGGATGGCACTGATCAACTAACCGACACAGCAAGCTGAGCCCGGCAGCTACGGGCTAGCGCGTGAGCTTCAGACCGAGGCCGTCAGCGAGTGCATAGATGTCGTCGACGATCATCTCGAGCAGGTCCCACAGGTCGGGGACGAGCTCGCGGCACGCAACCAGGCCGAAGTCGAGCCAGTCGACATAACTCTGCACCGTGATGTTCAGGCCTTGGCCATCAACAACTGTGGACACGGGGTAGTAGTGCAGGAGCTGGGCATCACCGAGAAAGAGCGACGCACGGGGTCCTGGCACGTTAGACACGATCAGGTTGGCCGGCGGATTAGTGCGGTCAGCAAGCCGGGTGCGGGCCGCCAAACGAGCAGCACGCATAGCTAGCGCTGGCGGGGCCAGGTCGCTCAGGTCGGCGATCATGTCGGCAGGCATCAGATCGAACTGGCCCTTGGCGGCAACCATCGAATCGTGCACGTCGCTGACCCGCTGCACCGGATCATCGACCGTTGTTGGAAGGTCAGCAAAGATGGCCGACACGCGGTTCGACCATTTCTCGGTTTCGTTGCCGGTCCGGATGGAAACCGGGATCATGGCAATCAGGTTCTCGTCGGGAAGCTCGTCATGTGACTCGAGGTAACGACGTAAACCGCCAGCACATACGGCCATAACCACGTCGTTCACCGTGGCACCAAGTTCAGTCTTGATTGCCCGGATGTGTTCGAACGGCACAGCCCGATAGGCGAAACGGCGGTGTGCGGTGATCGTTGCATTAAATGGGGTGCGCGGGCCGCCTAGCCGAGGCAGCAGCGGCACGGGGTCTTGCTCGTCGGTCTTGTCAGGGGCACCGATGATCCGCTTGACGATGGCGCCAGCGGGCCCGGGGATGCCTCGTTGTAGCGAACCGGCGATGTTGGTGAAGCCCTGGTTACGGGTCACGCGGCCAAGCTGGTTCAACATCTTGATCTGGAGGCGTAAGCCCTTAACTGGTGTCTTGATCATGCCGTAGGCCGTGCGAGCCAAGAGCTCGCCAGTTCCTGGCTCAGCCTCGGGGCTCCAGTTGCGATGTTCGTCGTTGGTCTCAGGGTCGAGGAGCATGGCAAGCATCTCGGCACCGGCAGCGCCGTCGATCGTGCTGTGGTGCAACTTGAGCAGCACGGCGAAATCGCCCGAGGCCAGCCCTTCGATCACATAGCCCTCCCACAGGGGGCGTGAGCGATCCATGGGTCGACCGATCAGTCGGCCGACAAGGTCACCGACTTGTTCGTCGTTGCCTTCGCCCGGCACACCGATATGGCGGATGTGAAAGTCCAAGTCGAAGTCGGGGTCGCTGATCCAATATGGCCGGTCGAGCCCAAGTGGGACTTCGACTAGGCGGCGTCGGAACGGCTCGAGCAGCCCAAGCTTTGACTCGACCTGATCACGAAAGACCTGATGCGGATCGAAGTTCTTCTTGCCCTTTGGTCGCTGGTAGATCGACAGGCTGTTGATATGTCCAAACGATGTTGATGTCTCGAGGTTCAGGAAGCTCGTATCGAGCCCAGTCAGCTGCTTCATGATGTGGGCTTCGCCGCGGCTTTCTTTGCAACGGGTTTCTTGGGAGCGGGTGTCTTCGCGGCGGCTTTCTTTGCAACGGGTTTCTTGGGAGCGGGTGTCTTCGCGGCGGTCTTCTTGGCGGCTGGCTTCGTGGGAACTAACTCGGCGAACATGTGGGCGAACGCGGCTTCGACATGAGCGCGGAACGCGTCAGGGTCGGTGATGGCCTCGGGATCGATGAACATGCCGATCTCGAAACCGCCGTCATAAGACATGGCGGTGATGTTGGCGCCGGTGCCGGCCACTGGGCCCATCGCAATGATGCGCTCGACCCGAGCGCCAGCACAGAAGAGCTCGACCGGTGCTCCACGCAGGTTCGACGTGGCGAAGTCGATGCGAGCGCCTTGGGCGCGCGCTGCCTTAGTTACGACCGATGTCGGCAACTTGTTTGCGATGCCGGACAGGCCGCCAACACCACCGGTACGTTGGGCCTGCTCCCGGGCACCTTGGGCAGCGTCGTGGACGCCCCGCAGCCGCTCGGTGATCGAAATGGGCCCACCGGGCAAACGAACTGGTACAGGAGTAAATGAGTTTCCGCCAGCCTTGGAATCGGTGCGTGTGCTGAGCACGAAGCTCGAGTTGAACGTCTGGGCTGGTGCCTCGCGTTCGGCGTGATAACGATGTGCACCCTCTGCCAGGCCAGCCATGAAGGCATCGTTCAAACTGCCGCCTACCGCGTGGCCAGCGGCCTTCAAGTCCTCGACGTTCAGGCTGACATGTTCCAAGTGGCGGTGACGCGACCGGTTCGTCCAGAGTGGTGATCCGTGCGTGTCGTCATCGGACGATGGTGTCAGCTGATTGACTGCGGCCGACGCTGTTTCGCCCAGCGTGGAGAGCTTGTCGTTCATGCGCCCAGGATCAGCTGGCCACAGCACGACTTCGCCAGCGACACGACGGGCAATGCCCAATTGGCGCCGCGCAACGTGGGCCACGCTGTTGCGAACTGCGTTCGCCAACGACGCGTCGCTGTCGCCGCCCGACTCCTTGACATTGGACACTTCGATGCGTGCTGCAAGAAAGGCTTCGAGGTCGACCTCGGCTGGTGGCGGGGTGTCACGAGTGAGCTGCTGGTACATCTCGGCCATACGCATCTGACCGATGCCATCGGCAATCACGTGATGCATCATCGAATAGATCGCCCCACCGCCTCCATCGAGACCCTTGATCGACACGAAACGCCACAGCGGGCGGGTGCGGTCGAGCGGCTCGTTGTACAGGCGCGTGGCGAGGTCGAACAGCGTGCGTTGACTGCCATCGGCGGGTAGTTCGATCTCGTGCAGGTGGTACGACAAGTCGAACTCGGCGTCGGGTGCCCACGCCGGGGTTGACAGCCGGGCGAAGCCGGGAACGACTCGCTCGCACAGCCGTGGCATCTGCACGATTGCGGCGCGTAATGTACGGCGCAAGTACTCAAAGTCGGCTGGCTTGTCGAGCAGAGTCAGGGATGCGCCACTGGCGTTCAGCCATGGGTCTTTCTCGACATTCCACATCAGTGCTTCGTGCTCGCTCATGCGGTTGGATGCTTCGAATTCTCGTGCTTTACGAGCCATGCTCTTCTTCTTTCGGGTGAGGTGCCAGGGAGAGCAGCGACTCGGCTAACGATGTCGTGCGGGGCGGGGGGAGTGGTTGGTGCCCAGAGGCGATCAGGTGCCTGTGGTCAGGTGTCGGTACCGGGGCGACGGCCGGCCTCGGCTTTGGGGTCGCCCTTGTATCCAGCGGGATACGTGCGAGCGAGTTCTTCGGCGGTTGGTGTGTGCTTGTGTCGCGACTCTTCGGGGAGCAAGTCCATGAGTGCTTGCATGATGGCCGCTGTGTCGGCCTCGGTCGAGGTGTACTGCAGGGCAACTGGGTCGCCGACAACCGCTGACACATTCGGGCGATCAACGGGGACTAGACGTGGCAGTCGTGAACTGCGAGGCCAGACTTTTTCGGTTCCCCAGAGGCCGATGGGAATGACGGGAGCCTTTGTCATAGCGGCCAGCTTGGCTGCACCCCATCGGCCCTTGAGCTCGGGGTCAAAGAATGCGGGACCGCGAGGGATTGTGCCTTCGGGGGCGATCATTACTGCTTCGCCACCAGCTATTGCTTCGGCCGCCTTGAGTAATGGCTCGTCGGAGCCAGAAGCGCGCTCGACGCGAACGCCGCCAATGGCAGCCATCAGCTTGCCAATGATCGGGGCGTCGAACACTTCTTTCTTGCCGAGTCCACGAATATTGCGGCCGGCGCGTGCAGCAAGCAAGCCCATGACGGTTGGGTCGAAGTAGCTGCGATGGTTGAACACCAGGATTGCGCCGCCGGTCGTGGGGATCTTGTCGAGCCCTTCGAAGGTGATGTTGGCGTAGGGGGCCACAATCTCGGGCCGCATGAAGGGGCGGCTCCACTCTTGGATCTCACGCCCGGCGATCTTGACCACGCCTTCGTTCTTATCCAGGTGGCGAATGGGCCAGCTCTTGATGGTGGCGGTCATGGTCAGATTCGGATCGGGATTGACAGCGACGGGATGGCCGACCGAGTCGAGCATGGGGGAGTCGTAGTAGCTGTCGCTGTAGGCATAGCTGCGATCGAGGCGGACGTCGTTGGCATGTGCCCAGGTCGCGACGGCATCGGCCTTTTCGGTGCCCCACACGAATGCCCCGTCGATCTCGCCGATGTACTCGCCGTTGACGCTCTTCCACTTGGTGCAGATGACATCGTCGAATCCGAGAGCCTCGGCAAGGGGCCGCACGAAGGCTTCGGGCGAGGTCGTTGCCATAACGAGTTTGAGGCCAGCAGAGCGATGCTTGTCGAAAAGGCCGCTGGCGAACGGTTGGATGTCGCCGAGCAGTTCTTGGGAAGCAGCGGTCGCGGCCCTCTGGACGGCGGCGACGTTCCAGCCTTTGGAAGCGCGCACCGACAGTTTGGCCGGCACCATCGCTAGACGGCTTTCGCCGACTTCTTCGTAAAATTTCAGGAACAGGTTCGCGAGCGGGATGTCGCGGTGCTCAGTGATTCCGGCATCGGCTATGTAGCGAGCAAAGACGGGTGCGGAGGAACTGCGAATTAGGGTGCGATCCAGATCGAAGAATGCTGCGGCGTGGGACATACCGGTCATATTATGTCAGCGACTGACATTAGTCAATTGCTGACATAAAACCAGTTTTCCGATACGCTCGGTGTATGGCCCCCGAGGAACCCGTACGCGACCAGTCGGGCCCCTCCGAGGCAACACAGATGTTTGTTGACCCGGCGCCTCGGGTCCAAGACCCTGAAGCTGGCCGCCGATCCCGTAAGAAGCAGCGCACTCGCGACGAGCTGATCGCGGCTGGCGACTACCTGTTTGCCACCCAAGGTTTTGACGCCACCACCACGATCGACATCGCCGATCGAGCCGATGTCTCGCAGCGCACGCTGTTCCGCCACTTCCCGACCAAAGAGTCATTGTTGTACGGCGACCTTGACGACGCCAGGCTCCAGCTCCGCGAGTCGCTGGCGGCGCGCCCGGTCGATGAGTCGATCCTGGATTCGGTACGCGAAGCTATGCTTTCGCTTGCCGAAGACTTCGATGTCAATCGTGACCGTCGGCTTCTTCAGGCTCGTCTCGCAGCGACATCGCCCGCAGTGTCGGCCTATAGCCGTGCCGTGGTGCAGTTCAGTTGGGAACGCGAGATCATCGCCGCTGTCGCCAAGCGGCTAGACGTTGACCCGCTCGAAGACCCTCGTCCCGAGATCGTTGCTGGCGCAGCTATGTCGGCAGTACGAATTGCCATGCGGCAGTGGACGGTCAGCGGCGGCACGTCGGACTTCATGACACTCAACGCTGCGGCGCTCGAATCGATCGCAACTCTTTCGGCGCTGGCCTGACCTCACGCAGGGTGGTCGTCGATGATTCGCGAGTATTGGGGGGTGCAAGTGACATGTGTCATATTCTCGGATAGTCTCGTTGTGAGACAGCAACACGATTGCAAGCAGGGGTAGACAGTCGTTCGTGAATCTTGCAAACATCATCGAGGGGCATACAGGCGCCTCGATAGCGCTTATCGAAGGCGACCGACAGCTGCCTTACGACAGGCTGCGCGCTCGGGTCGACGCCATGCGGTCCCATCTCGGGGACATGGGAATCGGAAGCGGTGACCGTGTTGCTGTTGCTTGCAGTAACGATGTCCATTTCATCGTGGCAACCCTCGGCGCTCTGGGCGCTGGTTGTGTTGTTGCACCCATTAATCCCTATGCGCCGATTAATGAACTGAAGCGCAAGCTTGCTCCGTTGCAGTCCTCTTGCATCGTTGTCGGAACCATCGCTCGCGAGATGCTCGACCATCCCGACGAGTTCGGCGCACCTCTCATCGATATGGAACTCGTCGCCGAGTCGGTCGCGTCGCCCCCACCAGTCCTGAACGTCGACCCTGATGACCTTGCATTCTTGCTGTCCACCAGTGGCGTGTCTGGCGCACCCAAGATTGCCATGCTCAGTCACAACAATCTGGCCTGGGTTCAGCAGGCGATCGTTGGAGATGGTCCGCAACAGCTCCGTTCCGACGATGTGTCGTTGGCTGTGCTCCCACCCGCGCACATCCTGGGTCTGAATCTGGTAATCCTCAGCACGCTTCGGGCCGGCGGCGCCGTTGTTCTTCAGCATCGTTTCGACGTCGATGAAAGCTTGCGTCTGGTTCGCGAGCACCAAGTCACCATGCTCGTTGGTGCTCCGCCGATGTGGCAACGATGGGCTGCTGCCGATGCACCTCCTGATGCGATGGCCTCGGTGCGATTCGCTCGATCCGGAGCGGCATCACTTCCTGCCGATGTACACGAGCGAATCAAGACACATTGTGGTGTCGAAGTCCGACAGGGCTACGGCCTAACCGAGTCATCAGCGGCCCTAGCGACCGGACGTGGACTTGACGTGCGAGTGACCTCCGTTGGCAAACCGCTGCCGGGTGTCGAAATGGTGCTGGTCGACCACGACGGCGAACCGGTCGACATCGGCGATATCGGCGAAGTCGTTGTGCGAGCGCCATCGGTTTTTAAGGGTTACCTAGACGATCCCGAAGCAACCGCATCGATCCTGACCGACGACGGCTGGTTGTGGACCGGCGATGTCGGCTTGTTCGATGACGACGGCTATCTGTACCTCGTCGACCGAGTCAAGGACATCATCATCGTTTCCGGTTTCAACGTTTACCCGGCCGAGGTCGAAGATGTGCTTATGCTGCACCCCGATGTGAGGGGTGCAGTTGTCGTCGGCGGCGCCCACGGTGGCACTGGTGAGACGGTGATCGCTCACGTCTCTGGCGACGTGTCGGTTGCTGAGCTCAAGGAATTCGCCCTCACCCACCTCAGTGGCTACAAACGGCCAACCGAATACCACGTAGTCGACGAGTTGCCCCACACAGCTGCGGGCAAGTTCTTGCGTCGCGAGCTACGCAAATGAGCCGTGGGGCACAGTTTCATTTCGAATCAGCCCCCGAACTTCCTGGTAATGAACGTGTCAGTCGTTATGGCCTGGCCCTCATCCGTTCAATGGTCTCGCGCTTGTGGAACGTCACCGTCGAAGGTGTCGAGAACATCCCCGTTGACGGGCCGGCGCTGATCACGCCCAACCACCTCTCCTTTTGTGACTCGGTCTTTGTGCCGTACGCGTTGCCGCGCCGAGCGTGGGCCATTGGCAAGGGTGAGTACATGGACGACTGGAAGACCAAGCACCTTTTTCCGGCGTTCGGCATGATCCCGATCGACCGCACCGGCGGTAAGGCGGCCATGGATGCCCTCGATACGGCGGCCAAGGTGCTCGACGGGGGTCACCTGTTCTTGATTTACCCAGAGGGGACCAGGTCGCGCAGCGGCAATCTTCACAAGGGGCGCACGGGTGCCGCTCGTTTGGCAGCCCGGTGTAACGCTCCAATTATTCCGGTTGGGCACACGGGCACGCTCGAGGTGCAGCCGCCCGGAGAGTTCACCATGAAACCCCGCAAGGACGTCACGGTGCGTTTTGGTGCACCGATTTGGGCCCAAGACTTTGGTGATCCTGGTGACCCGCGAGTGAAGCGTAAGTTCACCGATGCTGTGATGTTCGAGATAGCTGCGTTGTCTGGACAGGACTACGTGCACACATATGCAGGCTCCAAGACCGCAGCCGTCGAAGAGCCGGCGACCCGTCCAACAGCACCGAGCCAGATCGTGCCGACCATGCCGACCAAGCTCGCCTCTCGTCAGCACCGACCAACATCGCCAACTGGCAGTGGCAACGGCGGCGCTGCGAATGGTGCCAACGCCGATGTCGCGAACGGCTCTGACATCATCGACGTCACTAACCCGAAGCCATCGACGCTTACCAAGCCCACGGCGTCCACAAAACCCACGAAGCCAACCCGTCCTGGCTCCTAATATCTGTGAGTCTGTAGCCGCTCTACACGCGCTGTGGCGCTCACAAATGAGATGGCATCGGTCGTCGAATTTCCAAAGCTAAGTGGAATACCCGCAGGTTTTGCGTGTTATCTGGTTGAGTCGCAGCGCAACGTGCATGTCGACCCCCGGTGGGTACGCGAAAATCGTTTGTTGTGCGTGATAGTTGAGCCAATAACGAGGAGATGGAGAATTCCCCATGGCGCTCGATCCCAGCAAGTGGACCCACAAGACTAGCGAAGCTGTCCAAACGGCGATGGAAATCGCCACGACCCGCAGCCACCCAAACCTGACGCCTGACCATCTACTTCTCGCGCTGCTTGGCCAAGCCGATGGCCTGGTGTTGCCGCTGCTGCAGCGAGTGGGCGTGGCGCCCTTGTCGTTGCGCAACAAGGTCGAAGACCGACTCGACCAGCTTCCGAGCGCATACGGCGGCGACGCCCCGCAGATGAACAAGGAGCTGTCGCGGGTCTTTGCCAACGCCGATATTGCTCGCAAGGACCTGACCGACGAGTACCTGTCGACTGAGCACCTGCTACTTGCTATGAACGAGCGGCTCGACGTCGAAACCAAGGTGCTGCTACAGGCGCTGTCCGAGGTCCGCGGCAGTCAGCGTGTCACTAGCCAGAACCCCGAGGACACCTATCAGTCGCTCGAGAAATACGGCACCGACCTGACGAAGATTGCCGCCGAAGGCAAGTTGGACCCGGTGATTGGTCGAGACGACGAGATCCGTCGCACCATCCAGGTGTTGAGCCGACGCACCAAGAACAATCCGGTACTCATCGGCGAACCTGGCGTCGGCAAGACGGCCATCGTCGAAGGGCTGGCGCGCCGCATTGTCGAGGGTGATGTGCCCGAGGGCCTTAAGAACAAACGGCTCATCTCGCTTGACCTGGCCTCCATGCTGGCCGGGGCCAAGTACCGCGGTGAGTTCGAAGAACGACTGCAGGCTGTGCTCAAAGAGATCGCCGAATCCCAAGGCGAAGTCATCACCTTCATCGACGAGATGCACACCGTTGTAGGAGCAGGCGCCGCCGAGGGCGCTATGGATGCAGGCAACATGCTCAAGCCAATGCTGGCTCGCGGTGAGCTCCGAATGATTGGTGCCACCACACTCGACGAATACCGTAAATATGTCGAGAAGGATCCCGCGCTTGCGCGGCGCTTTCAGCAGGTTCTTGTCGAAGAACCTAACGTCGAGGACACGATCGCGATTTTGCGTGGCCTCAAAGAGAAGTACGAGGTCCACCACGGCATCCGCATTCAGGACGCGGCTCTCGTGGCCGCCGGTATTTTGAGCGACCGGTACATCAGCGGACGTTTCATGCCCGACAAGGCGATCGACTTGATGGACGAGGCTGGATCCAAGCTTCGCATCGAAATCGACTCCATGCCCGACGAGATTGATCAGGTCGACCGTCGTGTCCGCCAACTCGAGATTGAGCGAGTCGCATTGGCCAAAGAGACCGACAGGGCGTCTGCCGAGCGGCTTGAGTCTCTCGATGAAGAGCTCGCAAACTTGAACGAAGACCTCATTGCCATGCGAGCACACTGGCAAGGTGAGAAGGATGCCATCACGAGCATTCGTGATCTGAAGGAAGAACTCGAAGCGACTCGCATCGCGACCGAGAACCTTGAACGCACCGGTGATCTTGCGGGTGCAGCTGAGTTGCGTTATGGCCGTGGTCCCAACATCGAGCGCGATATTCAGGTCGCCACGGTGTTGCTCAATGATCTCCAACGTGATCGCAAAATGCTCAAGGAAGAGGTCGACGAGGAAGACATCGCCGAGGTCGTCAGCCGAATAACCGGCGTCCCAGTGTCTCGACTGATGGAGGGTGAGGTCCAGAAACTTATTCGCCTCGAAGAGGTCTTGCACGAGCGAGTCATCGGCCAAGACGATGCCGTCAATGTTGTGGCTAATGCCATCCGACGTAGCCGAGCTGGTCTTAGCGACCCGAACCGCCCGATCGGGTCGTTCATGTTTCTGGGCCCAACGGGCGTTGGCAAGACCGAGCTGGCGCGATCGCTTGCCGACTTTCTGTTCGACGATGAACGAGCCATGGTTCGTATCGACATGAGCGAGTACATGGAGAAGCATTCGGTCAGCCGCTTGATCGGCGCCCCTCCCGGCTATGTGGGTTACGACGAAGGAGGTCAGCTCACCGAAGCTGTCCGCCGCCGGCCGTACTCGGTGGTGCTGCTCGACGAAATCGAAAAGGCTCATGCCGACGTGTTCAATGTGCTGCTGCAGCTGCTCGATGACGGCCGTCTAACCGATGGTCAGGGGCGCACTGTCGACTTCACCAACGTCGTGCTGATCATGACGAGCAATCTGCCGATCGATCCTAAGGACTACTTCAAGCCCGAGTTCGTAAACCGCATCGATGACATCGTACGATTCAGCACCCTCGAGCTACAGGACCTGGAACGGATCGTAGACATTCAACTCGCTGGGCTAACCAGCCGGTTGGCTGAACGCCGATTGGTACTCGAAGTCACCCAACCAGCTCGAGTTCGAATCGCTGAGCTCGGCAATGACCCAGCGTTCGGTGCTCGCCCCTTGAAGCGAGTCATTCAGCGTGAGCTAGGCGATCGAATCGCGCTGGCGGTGCTCCAGGGCACCTTCCCCGAAGGGTCGACCGTCCTTGTCGATATCGCGGCATCTGGCGATCCCGACGAAGAAGGCGCCGCCTTCACCGTGACTCAAGGCGACACCACCGTCGTCGCCTGACCATCTGTATCTGACACGAATGACCTGTTGTTACATCATCTGTGTCAGACACAGATGATGTAACAACCCGTGGTTTCGGGTCAGAAGACTGCTGTACAGGGACTCAGATTTGCGATCGGCCAGAGGCCAGGCCGAGGATGCACTGGTCGCGGTCAGCACCCCATCGATAAGTACTTGGTGTGCGGCGCGAACCGCTCCCTTGGAATTGCTCCGCTCAGCCTTCTGATAACGCAACGGTCATGCGCATAGTGGCACGAACATCGGTCGCAGGGTTGGGCTGGCTTGAGCCAGGTGTACCGGTGTCGCCAGAAATTCCTGCTCGAACGAGTGTTTTTGAGGATGCAGGGAGGACCAATGTGTCGGTTGCCGAGATTGTCGTCGACAGTTGCTCAGCGATAGGAGCGAGCTGTTCGCTGGTGATCATGAGTACCTCGATCGGCTCGGTCGCATGGATGGTGGTGCTCTCGGTAAAGCCCAACAATGCTGCCGATCCAATCACGCTGCCCACACCCGCAAGGACGGTGTTGCCTGTTGGGTTTGTTAGTTCGGCATGGCCATCCAGGATTACGGCCAGGCCCCCTCGGGGGGATGCGGCAGTTGTGCCGGTGCCGAAGCGCATCGTCTGTCCGGCGTTGGTGAGCTGGCGCAAGGTTGCCGGGTCGGCGACCCGGAAGAGTGGAAGCTCGTTGAGTGCGTCCACAGGATCGAATGCGGGGGCGTCTGGCATAGGGGTGCCAGTTTGCTCGGACCAGAGGCGGGCGTACATGCCCCCTTCGGTGAGGAGCTGTGCATGTGTGCCTTGGGACTCGATAGCTCCATCGACCAACACCACGATGTGGTCATAGTCTGCGATGGCGGTGAGCCGGTGCGTCACTGTTACGACGGTTCGGCCATGCACGGCGCGATCGATCGTGTCGTTGATTTGGCGTTCGGTCGCAGCGTCAAGGGCCGATGTTGCTTCGTCCAAGATGAGCAGCGCAGGGTTGGCCACAAGTGCACGGGCGATGGCGACCCGCTGACGCTGCCCGCCCGAGAGCATCGACCCGCCTTCGCCGACATTGGAATGAATACCGTCAGAAAGCTGGTCGACGAAGCTATCGATTTCGGCTGCGCTAGCCGCCGCGTGCACCTGCTCGTCGGTTGGGTGGTCGCCACCCAGCGCGATGTTCTCCGCGAGCGAGACGTTGAACAAGAACGGATCCTGGAAGACCACGCCGATCTGACGGCGAAGTGACGAAAGCGACCGTTCGCACACGTCGGTTCCGTCGATGAGTAGCGAGCCTTCGTCTGGCTCGATCAAACGCATCAGTATCCGCAAGACGGTCGACTTGCCGCTGCCCGATGGGCCGACGAACGCTGTGCGTTGTCCCGCAGGGAGAGTCACATTGAGTCCATCGAGCGTGCGCCGCCCCGGGGTGTATGAGAAGCTCAGGTCGCGCAGCTCGATGGACTGCGCCAACGGTGCGAGCGGTTCGAGGTCCTCGCCTCCTGGTTCGACTTCGGCGTTGGTGACTTCCTCGATGCGCTTAAGTGAGCCCATGGAGGTTTGCATGGTCTGGCCCAAAGTAGTGAGCTCGGTGACTGGACCGAGGAATTCACCCATCACCCCCAGAAAGGCGACCAACCCGCCCAGCGTGAACTGGCCCTGGAAGATCAGCCAGACCCCGATGCCAAGCACCGACATCTGGAGCAGCGTCATGATGAAGTTCACCGACAGGCCGAACAGGCCGTTAAAGAGTGCCATTCGCTGCGACGACACGATCAGCCGGTCCGCAGCCTCGGCGAATCGGGCGCTCTCTCGTCCCTCAAGCCGAAACAATTTCACGACGGGGCCGGCTTGATAGTTCTCGGATGCCACGGTCATCAGGGCAGCGCCGTCTTCTTGCATGGTGATGCTTCGCGTCTGCGCTCCTTCACCCATCTGGCGGTACACGAGGGCGATGATCGGAGCGCCGACACACACCAGCAGACCCAGCCACAGGTTGACGCTGAGCATGATGAACCCGCTGACTGCCAGCGAGACCATCTGGAAAATCCCGGTATTGATCATGGCGGACAGCCCGCCTTGCAGGAGGCCAACATCTTGGAACATGCGAGAGAGGACTTCGCCTTGCTGGTAACCGCTCATCGAGTCTGCGCTCAAATTCTGCGCCCGATCGAACATCTCTTGTCGGATATCGCGAACGACAACGCCCGAGATGTACGAGCTTTGGATCGAACGACGCACACCGGCAAGCAATGAAACGGCAAAGGTTCCTGCCAGTACCAATAGCAGCTTCCATACGCGACTGAAGTCTTCGCTGGGAATGACTTCGTCGAAGAGGTGGCGGGTCACGAACGGATACGCCGAGGTGAACGCGAGGCTCAGCAACATGTAAACGAAGACTTCGATCTGGCGCACCCGATAGGGCCACAGTCGGCGGAAGGCCAGCCGCATGAACTGGCCTGACTTGTAGTCCGACGCGTCGTCGGCGATCCACGATTGCAGTATCTGGCTGAGCGGCTTGCCAAAGAGCTGACGAGACTGCGAATCGATCTGATCCAGAGGCGATGCCAGGAACTCGCGGACCGTGGCGTCGTCTGATTGTTCGATCAGATGGTGGACGAAGGCGGCGGCGGCTTGGGTCGCTGCGGGTTCGTCGAGTTCGGTCCAGTCACCAGGTTCTGCGTCGTGGAAGCCAGCTTGCTCGAGTCCGTATCCTGCGATCAATGCTTCGAGCTCGGTTGCTGCGGGGAAGTCCGCGGCGAAGACGAGTGCCATGGCGCGAGTGGGGTCCTCGGGCGGTGAGTCCGGCGTGACAACACACCAGATCTGAGCGGTGACGGTATCGATGATGGAACCAGCGGTGATGAGAGCCCCATCGCGTTCGATCGGGTCGATCAGGTGAATGGTGATCTGGGTGCCCTGGGCTTCGGTTCCGAACGCGGCCAACTTCTTACGAGCTCGTCGAGCGCTGTCGAGCATCGACTTGGCAGCCTTGCGGCCCGCGCTCTTCTCGATGAAGCGAACCTGTATGTTGTCGCGTTCTACAGACGCCATCCCTTCGGGGACACCTGGGCCAGCAGCCACGGGCTGCACGAGTGTCGCGGCTGTTGGCCCTAGTGGTGTTGCCGCTAGGGCCACCGGCATGAGTGTGGCCACGGTCAGCGTCACACTCTGGCCCAGACGAACAATGTCACCAGGGCGAGCTTGTGTGGGTACGTCAATACGAACGTTGTTGATGAACGTTCCGTTGGAACTCTGCAGATCGGTGAGGACGCAGTGGTCGTCGCGCGGCTCGATTGACAGGTGTTCCCGACTGATGGAATTGTCAGGAATCACGATGTCGGAACTGCCGCGACCGATCGTGGTGACCGTGCTAACCGTGTGGGAGGTGGCGGTTCCCGCTCGAGTCGTAATGGTCAGGTTGTACGTGGCGGTCATGTAACAGCGTTTTCATAAGAGGCGACAAGTTCTCGACGGTGGCGGCAGCGCGCCCGGTGTAAAGGCACCCGTGCGTGGCTGACATCAATGTCGAGCGCCGCTGCAAGCTCCTGGCAAGTGAAGCCGAAAGACGCCGCGAACTCAAGAACTGGTGTGTCGCGAGATGACAACCCATTGATGTCGATCTGCAATGCACCGGCAGGTTTGTTCATTGCGGCCAGCCGTTGGCAGACCAATCATCGGATGCCAGGCCGAATTCTTCGCAAGGATGGGTGAAGTCAGTTGCCACGATCCGAGACGAGCTTCGGCTAAATGCGCTCTGCGATATGTCGTCTCTCAGAATCTTGCTCAGGTACAGGTGGTAACGCTCATAGGGCAGCCCGTACGCGGTCGCGTTGCCGCTGAGCCTGCACAACAAGGTCCACGTCGCCTGTCTGCGCCGCTGGGCTCCGGCCCCTATCGCAGATCTTGGTGTCGTACATCTGGAATGTCGTAATGAGGGCTGACCCGGGTGAGGAGAAGTCGATAGTAGGCTCGCCAGCAACGCAATAATGTTGGTTATTGCCCGTATATGGCAGCATAAGGGGATCTCGTGGACGCAGAAAAGGCACCAGTAGCGGACTGGAAGACAGACTTTGACCACACCCATCCTGACTACGCGGCCAATGCGCATCAGATTTGGGATGACCTTCGAGACGAGTGCCCCGTCGCTCACAGCGATCGATTCGGAGGCATGTGGTTGCCAACCCGTCATGAAGATATTGCTGCGATCGCAAAGAATGAGGACGGCCTGTACACCAGTCGCGGTGTCGTGGTTAGCGAGATCCCGCCCGACGTTCCTGCCCCTATCGGCTACGCCCCGCCGATCACCAGCGACGCACCATTCCATGCGCCAGCCCGCAAGCTCTTGCTCGAACCGTTCGCGCCTCGTCAGATCCAGGCTCTAGAACCGTTCACCCGCGAGTACTGCCACACCCTGATGGACGCTGCGCTGGCCAAGTCCAGCGAGCAGGGTTGGTTCGATGCTGCCATCGACTACGCGCAGAACATCCCTGTACGGGTCATTGCCCACATGCTCGGGTTGCCGCCCGAAGACGGTGACAAGTTCCGGCGTTTCATCCACAACATCATCGAGAACCCTGTCGAACGCGACATCCCAGAAGAAGACACAGTCGAGTGGTACTTCGACCAGCAGATTGCTCAGCGCCGAGCCAATCCCAAACCACCGGGTGAGGGCGACTTGATCGACCATCTGCTGAGCGTCGAGATTTTCGGTGAGCCACTCGCACAGGAACATGTGAGGGGCACCGTTGTATTGCTGCTGGTTGCTGGCATCGACACGACTTGGTCATCCATCGGGTCCGCGATTTGGCATCTTGCGCAGAACCCAGACGATCTTGCTCGCTACCGCGACGATCCCGATGTACGGTCCTTCGCCATCGAAGAATTCCTGCGGGCCTATGCGCCTGTAACGATGGCTCGGATGGTGGCCGAGGATCACGAGTTGCACGGCTGTCCGATGAAGAAAGACGACTGGGTGCTGCTGCCATTCCCTGCAGGGAACCGAGACCCCGAGGCCTTTGAAGACGCCGATCAGTTCATCATCGACCGACAGAAGAACCGTCACGGCGCATTTGGCCTTGGCATCCATCGTTGCCTGGGATCGAACCTGGCGCGTATGGAGTTGTCCGTAGCGCTCGACGTCTTCGTCGAACGAGCCCGTGACTTCTCTCTGGTTGACCCTGCGACGGTGCGCTTCTCGACCGGCCAAATTCGTGGTCCTCGTGAGCTGCCTATTTCTGTAAATTCGAACACATAACGGTGGAGACTTTCGTGCGATACTCGATGAGGTCAGCGGGCTGGTTTCGCCTGCGTACGAGAGGGTTTTTATGAAGATCAACTACAACCGTGAACTCTGCCAAGGGCATAACCGCTGCTATATGTTGGCCCCCGAGATCTTCGACGTCGACGACGAGGGCTATGCAGTTCTTAAGATCGAGGGCGAGATCCCTGCGGAATTACACGACAAAGCACAGCTGTGCGTCGACAATTGTCCTGAGTACGCCATCGAGCTCACTGAGTAGCTGGCTGGGCCAACAGGGGATTCGACCAAGGCGCGCATGG
>Ga0307985_10000023_pt1 | contig 83065 bp, 83 predicted proteins | sample EllFjometageno80_FD_203155 | JGI IMG/M metagenome (GOLD analysis project Ga0307985, IMG submission 203155) | Marine microbial communities from Ellis Fjord, Antarctic Ocean - #80 | ecosystem: Environmental > Aquatic > Marine > Unclassified | place: Southern Ocean | collected 2014-10-09 | reverse complement strand
CCATGTTGATGCGCTGGTCGTTCTCGTAGGTATCAACGCCAAGTGACACGACCAGCGCATCAACATGGGCTGCCTGGATGCGCAGCAATGCGTGATCGAGCGCATCTGACCACGTCGCAAAATCTGAGCCCGGGGCGAGCGGCAGATTCACGTTCCATCCATGGCCTTCGCCGTGCCCGATCTCGTTGGCATGGCCACTGAACCACGGGAACTCGTGCCTGGGGTCGCCATGAATCGATACGAACAGGACGTCGGACCGCTCATAGAAGATGGACTGGGTGCCATTTCCATGGTGATAGTCCACGTCCAATACAGCGACCCGACCAGCTCCTCGCTCACGCAATCGCTGCGCAGCAACTGCCGCATTATTGATGTAGCAATACCCGCCGAATTGGTCAGCCATCGCGTGATGGCCGGGCGGACGACATAACCCATAGGTGGCCAGGCCGTCGTGCGACACATAGTCAGCAGCGGTCATCGCTATCGAGGCCGCAGCCATCGAGGCCTGCCAAGTGCCATCGACAATGGTGGTGTCGCCAGCGAAGCTGTAATAGCCGAGCTGGCCGATCAGGTCCTGGGGCACCTCGATCGACATGCCACGGGTCGGCCATACGAACCCCATTGCTGCCGCTGCTTCTTCGCCTCGTTCCTCCCAACGCTCCCACACCGAGCGCAGGAATTGGGTGTAGGCCATCGAATGCACTTCGTTCAGCAAGGACTCTTCGACCGGGGTCGGGTCGACAAATTCATGACCGGCGGAACGCAGCGCCTGAGCGATGATGTCGGCCCGCTCCGGGCTCTCAGACGATCGCACCATCGCTCCGTTGTGGATCTCGAGCGCGTCGTGAGAACGATGTGCGTCAGACGCCACCACTCGCATTCGTCAGCGTCGCTTTGCTAGGTGGTGGCCCGACGCTGCCAGGCTCTCAGCGACACCGCCGCGCCCGACGTAGGCCTCACGCATGAAGTCCGGCAGGGTCATATGGCCAATCATGGCCACATCATCGCAGCGTTCCGTCATCCGACGCCCGGCTAGTTCCTTTCGGAGGCATCGACGCGCTTCCTCCTCGTAGTAGGAACATAGATCTGCACTGACATCGCTCACCTGCGGAACCTACCCCAGACCACGAGCGACATTCCCTAGTGTCCGGACAGGCCACTAGCTCAGGGCACCACCAATGATGAGCTCCACATAGTGCTCTTCGTCGTGGCCCAAGATGTCACACACCACGTGCTCATTGTGCTCGCCGATCGATGGGGCACGCGTCAACCGAAGCTCATGCCCGACCCACTGGGCAGCCTCTCGATTAATGGGTATGTCGATATCAGGACGAGACGGTTGCTGCACGGTTTGGTAGTGGTGTCGCAACTGCGGGTCACGGTCATAGGTCTCGGCCAGATGTTCAACCGGCGCCGCTGGCACACCTGCAGCCTGGAGCAGGTCGGCGACGTCCCACTTGTCTCGGCTGGAGGTCCACGCAGCGATGATCTCATCGAGCGCGTCCTCGTTACGTTTGCGGTCCTCGTGTTGGGCGAAACGCTGGTCATCAATGAGCTCGGGGTGGCCCGTAGCCGCGCAGAACGATGCCCACTGGTCCTGACCCTGCACCGCTAATGCCACCCATTCATCGTCGCTGTGTTCGGAGCCCACCGCGGGAAACACGCCGTGGGGGCATAAGTCCGGGTCACGATTCGCCCGGCGTGGAGGCTGCACGCCCGTGGCCTTGAACTGCATCCATTCCGCTCCGAGCAACGAGATCATGCCGGTGAGTTGGGTCAGGTGGATCTCTTGGCCAGTACCGGTGCAACCTCGTTGTCGCAGCGCCGCCAGGATCGCAGCAGTCAGCAGATGTGGGCCGGTGAAGTCGGGATAGGCAATGCCGATACCCCGCGGCCGTTCACCCTCGAAGCCGGTCAGCATGTTGAAACCCGATGCGGCCATCAAAATGTTGCCCATGCTTGGCCTAACCGCCCATGGGCCATGACGGTGAGCCCCTGGCAGGTTCAGAGAAACGATGTCGGGTTTGAGTTCGGTCAGCACACTGAAGCCCAAGCCCATGCGCTCCATCGCCCCGGGACGGAAGTTGTTCACGACGACGTCGGCCGTCGCAATCAGCTCCTTGACCAGAATCATCCCCTGCTCGGTTGTCAGGTCGACAGCCAACGATTTCTTGCCCGCGTTCACGACATTGAACAGCCCGCCCATATCGGCATCTGGAAGCCCATCTGGGCCGATCTGGCTTCGCATCGAATCGGGCCTCTTGGTGGACTCGACTCGAATCACCTCGGCACCGAAGCTCGCAAGCAGGCGGGTGCCGATAGGAGCAGCGAGAACCCATCCGAAGTCGACGATGCGCAAACCTTCGAGTGCTCGGGCTGGGTCAGGCGAGGCTGCCCGAGCCGCCACTGGCCGTACTGGTGCCGGCTCAGGAAGTCCGTCGGCTAGAGCCTGGTCGGCGCCCAGCAGCGGCGCGGCATGCAGCACAACGTCTTCGTCCATGCCGTCGATGGGTGAACGCACGAAGCCAAGTTCACAATCGATGCCGCCATGGGCGACCGTCAGGAACTGCTCATTGATCTGGTACTGGTCAATCTGTTCATGATCCTCGAAACTAAGAACCGGAAGACAGATCAGTTCCGCTTCGAGAGCGCCGGCGAAAAACTCGTCCCGACTGAGCTTTGCGGCGAGAGCCAGCGTGGTGGCCGCGACCGGGTTCCCTTTACGAGGTGCGTCGAGCCGGCTGAGCTCCCAATCATCGGGCGTCATGGCGTGGGCGATGCCTTCGCTATCGGCCCAGGCCAGAAACTTGGCGAACCGATCGGGGCGGATCATGTGGCCGACATAACCACCATCGGCACATCGCAGCGCGGCTGACAGGCCGGGGCGGCGTGGGATGCGGTTAAACCAGGTCCAATTGCTTGGCGTTGCCGTCTGCATCGCGGCAGTCGCTGCGGCTTCCTGCAGCGAGATGTCGATGTGGCCACCAGCAGCGTCAGTGTTGTCGCGCTGATGCAGCGCTATCGAGATTGCAGATGCAGCGATCAACCCCGCCATCGCGTAGGTCACATCGGCTCCACCCTGCACCGGCGTGCCCCGAGGCTCGCCCGACAGCCAGATCAGACCGCCAGCAGCACCGGCAACGATGTCTGTGGCTTTGCGCTCTCGCCACTCACCATGTAGTCCAAACGGCGTAACCGAACACTGAATGAGACCAGGGTTGATCGCTCGCAACATGTCATGACCAAGGCCTAGATCATCCAGATGGCCCGGTCGTTCAGAATCGATGAGCACATCAGCGGTCGCCACCAGCGCCAGAAAAGTCGAGCCCTGCGTTTCAAGGTCCATCACGATTGATCGTTTGTTGGCCGAGAAATACTGATGAGCGAACGAGCCCTCGATGGGGTCCACCTCGTCGAGCCTTGGCGCCAGGTGCCGAATCGAGTTTCCGCCCGGCGGCTCGACCATGATCACCTCGGCCCCCAAGTCGGCCAACACCCGCCCGGCCAGAGCCGCAGAACGATCGCTTAGATCAAGGACTCGTATGCCATCCAACGCCGTCGTCATGCGATTGGAATCGTGAGCGTGCCAACCATTGCCGTCGGGCCAGCGTCCAAGTCAACCTGTAGATCGAGCACCAGTCGGTCTCGTTCTGCGGTGACAACGGTCGCCGTCGGCACGATGTGCACATCGCTCTCGGTCGGGGCCTTCCACCGGATGTCAAAGTGAGCACCATGCATCAGTGCTTCTGTGCCGAGGGCTGCCATCACTGCTTCGAGTGCAAAGGAGAGCACATGTGAGCCACCAGCAATCGGCCGAGCAAGCCCGGCCTTCTTGGCCTGTTCCGGGTCTGAGTGGATTGGGTTGTCAGGTTTGTCGGTATCTCGTGCCGCCATCATTGCCAACGAGACCAGCACCCGCTCACCGCCAAGCACTCGTCCAATCGTTGCGGCTCGAACCGCCTCACGATGTGGGTTCGTCACTGCGGCCTGCCAATCGGGTTTCGGTGCCGGTGTGTCGTCAAGCGATAGCCCCTGCACTGAGTCTTCGAGATCGGGATTCGGTTTGTAGCTGAACAGGCCCGTCGTCAGATTGGTCGCGAAGTGTTCGCCCGTACTGGTGTGCGAGCGAGATGCTGTCGTGGAGTACGACCGACCCTTCTTCACATAGGTGCCGGTACTTTCACCTGTGACCAGCCAGGCATCATCGTGGGGAATCGGTCGATGGATGGTGAACTGCTCTCGCACCCAAACTCCGCCAGCAACACCGCTGACCTTTTTCACGGCGTCACCTCGAGGCTTGCGGGGCTGCCTCGCCAACAATGCCAACGTCATGCCGGTGATCAGGTCAGGTTGTAGCTGGCCATTGGCGACGAGTGCTCGGGTAGTGTCGCCGAACTCGCCCATGCCAGCGGCCGCGCCTTGGATCTTCGCGGCGGGGAACGGCCCGGCCACCTCAGTCAGCTTGCGAGGAAAGTCCGTCATGGCCTGACGTTACGTGACGAACCATCCACAACGGAACTGCAGGGTCAAACCACTCTCGAAGAATGACGCACTGACCGCTGCCGCCTCGATTAATGGTCAGCCGAGGGACGCCCACTTATCTCGGTGTGACGTAGCCGGGTAGCGTTTGGTCATGGAAGCAGAGCGGCATGAAGTCGTAGTCATTGGTGCCGGTGTCTCCGGCATCTACCAGATCAAGCAACTCACCGACTTGGGCATCGATGCCATCGTGCTCGAAGGCGACGATGACCTGGGCGGCACCTGGTATCGCAACCGTTACCCCGGAGCCCGTTTCGATTCCGAGAGCTACACCTACGGCTACTCCTTCTCCCAGGAACTACTCGACGAGTGGCACTGGAACGAGCGGTTCTCGGCCCAACCCGAGAACCTGCGCTACCTCAACTATGTAGCCGACAAGTTTGACCTGCGACGCCACATGCAGTTCAACGCTCGTGTCCAGACCATGACCTGGGACGACGCCGAACACGAGTGGACGATCGAGCTACAGACCGGCGACACCCACATCGCCCGGTTCGTGGTGACCAGCTTGGGTCCATTGTCGATGCCGACGCTGCCCCGCTACGACGGTATGGACGACTTCGCTGGCGAGTCGTTCCACACCTACCACTGGCCCAAAGAGCCCATCGACCTTGCCGGGAAGAAGGTCGGAGTCATCGGCACCGGCGCCACCGGCATCCAAGTCATCGCCGAACTGGCCGACAAGGTTGGCGAACTCAAGGTCTTCCAACGTCGACCCAACTGGAGCTCACCGCTCAACAACGGGCCGATCTCCGACGGCGAGATGGCGGCCATCCGCGACCGTTACGACGAGATCTTCGCCAACTGTTCTGCGTCACCTGGCGGCTTCGAGCACGTGCCCGATCGGCGTGGCTTCTGGAACCTGACCGCCGAAGAACGCACCGAGACCTGGGACAAACTTTACGAGCAGTCTGGGTTCGCCATCTTGGCAGCGAACTTCATGGAGATCTTCTTCGACGAGAAGGCCAACCAAGAGATGTCCGAGTACATCGCCAACCGCATCCGCGGCCGGGTCGATGACCCAGAGATCGCCGAGAAGCTGATCCCGCAAGATCACGGCTTCGGCATGCAGCGGCTGCCGCTCGAAACCCGATACTTCGAGGCCTACAACCGAGACAACGTGCACCTGGTCTCACTGGCCGAAACCCCGATCGACCGCATCACCGCCAGCGGTATTCAAACCGGCGCGGAGCATCATGACCTTGATGTCATCGTGTACGCAACCGGATTCGATGCAATCACCGGTGGTTATGACCGCATCGAGATTCGCGGCGTCAACGGTCAGACCCTGGCCGACAAATGGAGCGAGAGCCCCAGCACCTACCTCGGCGCACTGACACACGGCTTCCCCAACATGCTCATGGTGGCCGGCCCACAGAGCGTGTCGGGATCAACGAACTTCCCCCGAGCGATCGAGATCGGTGTCGACTGGCTGACCGACTTGCTCGTGCATGCTCGAGAGCAGGGCGCGACCCGGGTCGACGCTCGCACCGAAGCCGAAGAGCATTGGGTCGAAGAGGTCGTTCGAGCCCACGAGAAGATGCTGTTCCGTCGCAGCAAAGGTTGGTTCACCGGCTACAACTCCAACGTCGCTGGCCACCAAGAAGGCAAGATTCGCTACCAGGCTTACTTCGGAGGCTCACCTAAATACGTAGCCATCATCGATCAGGCCGCCGCCGACGGCTACCCCGGCATCGAACTCCTCTAAGCACACCACAACACGAACCTCGACCTGCGTACTACCTCCGGTACAACACGCAGGTTGCCGAAGCTTCCGACCACTGCCGTTACGACCCCTGATCACGTGGCAGGATCAGAAGATGGATCCCCAACGAGCTGCTCGCTTTCCATTCGTACCGCAGGACACGCCGCCATTGGTGATCGACCGGACCGAGGACGTTTGGCTACTTCGCGACACCGGCGAACGCATTCTCGATGCGGGTGGCGGCGCCATCGTGACAAACATTGGTCATGGTCGTGCCGAGGTAGTCCGTGCCGCAGCCGAGGCCCTCGGCCAGATCGACTATGTCGTTCCGCTGTGGGCGACAGAGAACCGGGTCGCCCTCATCGAGGAGCTCACCGAGCACTGGCTTCCCGAAGGATTCACCCAAGCGTCGTTCTTCTGTGGCGGCAGCGAGTCGGTTGACGCTGCAGTTCGCCTCGCTCGCACCCACCACGTGTCAAACGGGGATCACAAACGGTGGAAGGTGATCGGCCGAGATGTCTCATATCACGGCTCCACGCTGAGTGGTCTCAGCGTCGGCAACCACGATCGTCGACGTTCAGGTCTTGAGCCCATGCTGCACGACCACCCGAAGAGCGACTGGCTCGACGTCGAGTCGCTGGCCAAGGTGATCGAACGGGAAGATCCAGACACTGTGTCAGCCTTCATCGCCGAGCCGATCAACGGCGCATCGGGAGCGGCGATGGTTCCGCCGCCGGGCTACTGGTCAGCAGTCGAAGAGGCATGCCGAGCCAATGGTGTGCTCATCATCGTCGACGAAGTCATGACTGGTTTCGGACGTACCGGGCTGAACTGGGGTCACCAGCACTTCGACATCACGCCAGACATCATCGTCGGAGGCAAGGGTCTGTCTGGCGGCTATGCACCCATGGGCGGCATGTACACGACGCGGGCTATCGTCGATCCCATCGCTGCTGCCGGGAACGGCTTGATGTACTTCACCTTCAGCGGTGCTGACCTTGGTTGTGCCGTGAGTGTGAAGGTCCTTCAGATTATGCGGGAAGAAGGATTGGTCGACCGAGCCGCACGTATGGGCCAGCGACTTCGCACCCGGATGGAAGAGGAGCTCGACAATCACCCCAACGTTGCCGACATCCGTGGCCTCGGCCTGATGCAAGGCATCGAGCTTGCAAAGGACCGCGACTCAGGCGAGAGCTTTGCGTTAACCGACGAGTTCGCCCAGAGAGTTGCCACAGAGGCCATCAGCCGCGGGGTCTGGATCTACCCGTGCGGATCAGGCCCGGTCGTGGACGGCCTGCTGCTCGGCCCGCCGTACACGATCACAGACGACCACATCGAGACAATCGTTGGCATCACCAGCGAAGCAATCACCGCCGCCGCAGCCTCCCTCGCCTGACCTCTTGAGACGTGTACCAAGTACACGTCTCAAGAGGTCAGTTGGTTGGCGTGGTCAGCGGAGGTGGTCGCGGATTCAGCGGAGGTGGTCGCGGATTGTTCTTACGCAATCGGTCGACGACAAGGGCGACGAACAAGACCACGACGTCACGCAGGCGCCGTCTGAAGAACCGATGGGCTCCCATACAAGCGTGCTCTTCACTAACCGCCGCACACCATTGATCAGGATCGCGATTGGGTCGGTCATGATCACTGAACTGTTCTTGGCCATTCTTGTTCGCCATAATCCGCGATCAGATCCAGCACCGCGTCGACATCGGTGTCGGACACCTTGCGGTTCATGTACAGCAGGCGGAACGCGTTGATGTCGTGCACAGGCTGGAAGCCGATCATGGCGGTCCCGTCGTGTTGCATACGAGCCTTGATCCGGGCGGCGAGCGCATGCAGCCGTGCATGATCGGGCTCGGAGAGCGTTGCCATATCGAGCGGTCGCAGCTCTGGTGGCACCCATAGGAAACACACATTGGTGAACGAGCCTGGCACAAGCACCGCAAAGTCCTCACGCTGATCGAGCTCAACTCGAGTGTGATCAGCGAGCCCCACCGCGTGGTCGACGCGTTCAGCGAACCCGTCGTCGCCGAACGTCTTCCATGTGAGCCACGCCTTCAGCACGTCGACGCGCCGGCCGCAATGAAAGGTCCGGTCACCGGCGTCGTACTCGCCGAACTGCTTGTCGGCTTGGAAGATGTACGCGGCATTGGTCGAGAAGACAGGCGCGAACTGCGACGGGTCCTTAACCAGCAGCACCGAACACTGCTGCGTGATGCCCATCATCTTGTGGAGGTTCCACACCAGTGAATCGGAACGATGTACGCCCTCCATCAAGCCCGCTTGCTTCGGCGAGAACAGTGCCGAGCCGCCCCAACATCCATCGACATGCAGCCAGAGTTTCTCGGCTTCACATATATCGGCGATCGGGCCGAGCGGATCAAACGCCGACGTGACAGTCGTGCCTGCAGTCGCAACAACCGCGAACGGCACCGCCCCTGCGGCACGGGCCCGAGCAACCGCAGCCGCGAGCCCAGCGGCGATCATGGCACCGCTTTCGTCGGTGTCGACCTCGATGACTGCTTGTAAGCCCAGCCCCATTAGTGCAGCCGACTTTAGGGTCGCGTAGTGCGCAGTATCTGAGACAAAGACCACCAACCGCTCGCCGGTTGCGCCGGACTGCAACACATCAGGGCGCAATCGATGTCGAGCAAGCTGGAGTGCATGCAATGTGCCAGACGATCCGCCGGGGCACAAGATTCCCGGCGGCACTGCGTCGGTGGCAGCGTCGACCGGGTACCCCGCCAGACCCGCCATCTTGGTGATGACGGTGCGCTCCATCATCGTGAACACCGGTGCAACCTCGAAGGTCGCATTCGTCGTGTTCAGCGCAGCCGCCAACCAGTCGCCGACGACCGCTATTGGCTCGGGCCCGGCAAAGTTCTGATTGAAGAACCGCGGGTGCGTCGTGTGCATCGAGCGGTCGATGATTGCCTGGCATGCCGCGACCAACGAGTCGGCGGCGACTGCCTGCTGATCGGCATCGATCGCTAGGCCGACCGAGGCAGCGAACTCCGCGATGAGTTCGTCGGGACTCGCATAGTCGATGACAGGATCGGCAGCGGTGGGAGGGTTGAAGACATAGTCGATTGCCTGGTCTGCGATCCGGCGGGCTGCGTCGGTCATGTCAGACCCAGCCGTTCGAGCTGCTCGGCGGGCGCTTCGACCTCGACCAGAGCGGTGCGCAGCAAATCGGCCATGACCGCTTCGCTCGCCTCGCCCCGCCGGTTCTCTGCTTCATCAGGATCTACGCCCAAGTTATACAAGTGATGCTGGCCCACAGCGCGCTCACCGCCGGCCCAATACGGCAAGTCGTCACCAGCGGTGAACGGCTGGCGGATCACCGGAACATCGGAACCTGGCATGAAGTCGAGCACCGCTCGACGGTCTGGTTTGGGGAACGTCATGAAGCTGGCAAGATCGTCTTGACCTGGCATCGTCGACCAACGGTTCGACCACATAGACAGCGGGAAGTTGTCGTCGACCGGCGCACGTGCGTACTTGTGCTGACCGTCGGTGACCTGCACCCAATTGCCGAAGACTCCTCCGATCGCCCAGTCCCGAATGCTTGTTGCCTGTCCGGTCAGCAGCGGTAGCAACGAGTGACCGTGTGTACGATGTTCAAGCTCGACGCCGAATACGTCGGCGATGGTCGCGTTCAGATCAACGTTGGTTGTCAGCGCGTCGATCTCGCTGCCGCCGTCTCGCCCGGGCCAGTGAATCATCAACGGCGTATGCCCCAGCGGCTCGAACTGCGGCACCATCGGCTTACCCCAGATGTCAGCAGTGGCTTCTTCGCCGAGATCCCCAACCGAGCGTTCTTCTCCCAGGTAGTGACCATGGTCAGTGCACACGATCACGGCCGTGGTGTCCCACAGATCGTTCGCGTCCAGCTCATCAAGAAGCCGACCGAAGTGATGGTCAATCATCGAGAGCTTGGCGCCGTAGTTGTTCCTGATATTGCGGCCTTGGTCGACCGTCAAGGCCCCGCCACTAATGCCACCAATGGCGTAGGGCGGCCAGATCAGCCGGTCACCATCCCACGGTTCATCGTCGTACTTCGATGCCCATGGCTCTGGTGTGTCGAAGGGCTCATGTGGGTCGAACTCGTCGATGAAGAGGAACCATTTGTCGTGTTCATCAGATGCATGACGCAGCCACTCGGCCGCAGCTCGCATTGTCTTTGGGCCGGGGAAATCATCTTCGGCCCGGAACCAGCTACGAGCGTCGTCGTAGTGCCGGCGTCCGAAACGGTCGTTGTCGATGTTGAAACGGCGGCGCAGAAACCAGCCACCGTCAGCGGTCGCTGGCAAGGTCGGCGCTCCGATTGCCGATGGGTCCTGGAACGTGCGCCAGGGATCGCCTTCGTGACCGCGAACGTAGCTCCAGCCCGCGAAATCCGTGTGGTAATTCTCACCGCCGGTTTCGAACAAGTGCGGATGGTCCGAGGCCAACATGGTCGTAACGCCGGCCCTGCGCAATGTGGCCGTGATCGATTCTTCCCATAGTTCAATTGAGCCCCACGGCTTCCACAAGAAGTCGAGCGCACCGCACAAGATGTCGTGACGGGCTGGCATACATGGCAGCGAGCCGGTTACGTGCGACGTGAACCGGGTCGACCTGACAGCGAATCGATCCAGGTTCGGCGTCTCGAACTCGGTTCCGCCATAGGCACCAAGCATGTGACGGTTCAGTGAGTCGAGCAGCACAACCACCACATTTGTCGGCCGGTCATTTGCTGGGTTCTCAGGCACAGGGTTCACAGACACAGTATTGATGGACACAGGGCCATCGTAGGTTGCGCCTAGATGCCGTTGGGCCGCACTCGGCCCTCGTGTCAGCGCTGGTGTCACGCCCCACCCAGCTACAGGCCCGGGTGTGCACTTCCATGGGGAGTGCGCACGGTCACGGTTCGACGGTGACGGCGTCGCCAGCGGTGACAGTTCCTTCGCCAAGCGGGATGGCATACAGCCTGCTCAGTCCGGGGTTTGTTGCGTGCAGGACGCGGTTGAAGTCACGGTCAACGAACCACTGAGCGTTCTTGACACCGGGAATAGCGTGAGCGCTGATCAGCAAGGGAACGTCGCCGATCTCGAGCCGGGACGGTTACAGGCGTTCGCAACTACGATCGGCCTGGTGTCATCGGCGAGCAAGACCCGGACGATCGAGCTGGCGTCCACTCTGGATCTGCGGGCCTCGATCAGCGACCGGGTGACCGGCGACGTTGCGGGCGGTATCCAGCAGGCATGGCGAGCGACTCGCACGCCCGAAGGGCTCTCGTGCATGCGTATTCGGGTTGAGGCCGATCAAATCGAATTCGAAGCGTGGGGCCCTGGCACCGATTGGTCGCTCGATACTGCACCGGCGCTTGTCGGCCTAGATGACGACCCGTCCACATTCGAAGCCCACCACGACATCGTCGCCAAGCTCCATCGTCGCTTTCACGGGCTTCGGATCGGACGAACCGGATTGATTTGGGATTACCTGCCACAGGTGATCCTTGAACAAAAGGTCACAGGCATAGAAGCGAACCAAAGCTGGCGAAGCCTTGTTCGCACTTTTGGCGAGGACGCACCTGGGCCAGAGCCCCTGCGCATCGGCCCGCCGCCCCAGGCATTGGCAGCGCTGCCCTATCACGCCTTTCACAGCCATGGGGTCGAGCGGAAGCGCGCCGACATCATGATCAATGCCGCTAGGCGGGTGAACCGACTTGAAGAGGCGGCGGCCATGCCTGTCGAACAGGCCTATGAACGCATGATGGCCTTCCGCGGGATCGGCATCTGGACGGCGTCCCTCGTACTTGGCCGAGCGATAGGCGATCCGGATGCCATTCCCATTGGTGACTACCACGTAAAGAATACGGTGTGCTGGGCCCTGGCTGGCGAGCCTCGCGGCACCGATGAACGAATGATCGAATTGCTGGAGCCATATCGCGGCCATCGCCAGCGGGTCGTCCGGCTACTGCACCTAGGCGGAATCAGTGCACCCAAATACGGGCCGCGAACAGTGCCTCGAGACATCCGGCGCCACTAGCGGGTGTAACCAAGACGAACGATGCCGACCTCTGCCAGGCCGGCATGGAACTTCTCGGATGCTGACCCTCGGCAGAATCAACATCTATTTGTATGTGTTCTGCCTCCGCCAAGGCCACCCGCAATGCACCTCTACCGACCCCGCGCCGAGGTGACATCGTTCTTGTTGTTACTTCGGCTGCGTGATGCTCACCGTGGAGTAACCAGCGTCGTCGCTGACGATCTGAGCGATCCTGCCGCCGTTGGCGAGTTGAGCGAAGAACACGCCACCCTGGTCACTCGCGATGTTCTGAGTCCAACCGTTACTCAACAGCGTGGCAACCACGCTCTCGCCGTACCGCTCGCCATTGTCATGGTTGAATACGCCGGTCGTCACAACCATTTCCCCCAAGTCAAGGACCGAGAAGCTTTGGCTGCCAGGCAACAATGTGGCTGGCACGCCAAGTGTTTGTGGCCAGGTCGGTGGTGCCTCGACGGAATTGAACAGGCCCAGGTTGCCGTCTTCGGTCTCGATCGTGACCCCACCCTCATCATCAAAGTTGATGGCCCCATCGCCCCCGTCGGTGTCGAAGTTGATGCTGCCGTTCTCTTCGTCGAAGCTGATCACGCCGTCGCCTTCGTCGGTATTGAAGACGATGCCGCCGTTGTCTTGATCAAAGTTCAACGAGAAGTCACCTTCGTCAGTCGAAATATTGAATCCACCGCCGTCATCACCGAAGTCCAGGTCGATGTCCTGATCACCCTCGACTGCCTGCTCTAGGCCGAAGCTGGCAGCTCGTTCGGTCAACGACTCAGCGCTACACGCGCCGAGCATGACAATGCCGAGCGAAGCAGCAGCGATCGAACTGAGAATACGTGAGCGTGACATTGCGTCCTCCGGTTAGGTACGTCTGTATCTTGACCCCGTTTCCCCAGTCTCACTGGCACTACCAGCACACTTTGGAGATGACTCACGTCACACCACATGGTGCCATGGGGTGACCAGTCCTGTCCACGAGCACTAGTCTGTTCCGTTCAGACAGCGGGGTCAGATCTTGAGGAGAGTCATGGAGCTGGTGCAAGCCATCGACGCTTGGGTGGATGCCCACGGAGCAAACCTCTCGGGGTCAACCCAGCGCGATATCGAACATATCCGGGCGGCAGTCATCGAGGTCGGCTGGCATGAACTGCCACATGACGAGGTCGATCGCGAAGTCCGTGAAGACGTCATCAATGAGGCGACACGGACAGGAACCCTCGGTGGGTCCGCCATCACCGAGTTCTTTGGCGTTGTTCTGGACTGGGCCGACGCAGAGGAATCCAAGCGCGGAGGCGACGGGGACGGTCTAGGCCCAACAGGCGCCTTCCACGATCAAGACATATCCGATGACGACGCATCCGACGATCACGAGTCCGACCATGATGAGTACGGGGATCATGATCCCGAGGACTGGGTCGGGTATCTCAGCACCGCCCAAGACGGCGACGACTTCACGGGCTTGCCGCCAGAAAATGAAGCGGATGCTTATACCGAGACGGCTGCCGCAAGTTCGTTCTTCAACGCCATCGATTCGTCAACGCCTGCCGACGATGAGCTGGTCGTTGTCAACAAAGAAGATGACAGCAGCCCCGAGACCAAGGGTGGCGTCTTCAGCGCAGCCGCCGAACACGTCCGACCCAAGCCTGCAACAGGCATCGACTGGATCGCGGTTGCGTACTTCACCGTCGCCGCAGTCTGCTTTGCGCTCGTCATCTACTTCTACCTGAGCTCCAAGTAACAAACCTCGGGGGTCAGGTCCCAGGTCCGAGCGACTTCTGGGCCCAGGCAACCAGCGTCGCTATTGGGCGCCAGTACACAACCCGCCTTGGCCCTTTGCTGCCAGCACCCGAGCAGCCCGATTGTCAATGATCGATGCGAAGTTCTGATCCTCTTGGGCTCGCATGACCAGATGGTCAAGCGCTGGGGTGACGTCGGCTAGAGAGCCCAGGATCGCTATGTCGGCACCGGCCACGATCGCTTGCTCGAGTGCGTCGAGCAGGCCATAGGTGTTAATGATGGCACCCATATTCATCGCGTCAGTGAACACCAGTCCCTCAAAGCCCAACTCGTCGCGCAACAACCCGCCAATCGTCTCGGGCGACAAGCTGGTGGGCAATTCACCGCTCAGACCAGGAACCGCGAGGTGACCAACCATCACCCCTGCCTGCTCCCGAAAGACCGGGTCCATCAATATTTCGATGTAAGGCACAAGATCCGAAGAGCGAAGATCAGCCAGCGTTGGGGTGGTCGGCAGTTCCATGTGAGAGTCAGCTGTTGCGCTGCCGTGACCAGGAAAATGCTTGAATACCGGAGTAATACCCGCCTCGATCAGACCATCAGCTACTGCCCGACCAAAGCTGGCAACAACCTGGGGATCATCGCTGAACGAGCGACTTTCGATTCCTGGTCCTGACCCAACATCAAGTACCGGTCCGAACACGACATCGATCCCCAGCGCCCGAACACGGAAGCCATACTCGACCCACTGCTCGCGAGTCTCCTCTGGTGTTTTCGACTGGGCTGTCTCTGCAGCCGAAGGAATCGGGCCGAGCAGCGTCGCCAGGCGTTGGACCGATCCACCTTCCTCGTCGGACGCAACGAGCAGTGGCACAAACGAGGCCTGCTGCAGCGCAGCCAAATCGGTTCCAATCTGGGCGTTCGGCTGGCCTAGCAAGCCGATTCCGCCAAGGTCGCCGTCAGCCGCAAAAACCTGCGCACCGAACAACTCTGGCTGAGTGACGAGCGGCAACAACAGCTGGGCAACTCGTTGGCGAATCGCCAAACAGCTAAGCGGGCTGGGCGTCGGTGTGGCCGAAACTTCGGCCGCCTGTGGAATCGGCGTGTGTACTGCAGCGGCTGCCGGCTCGGGATCGGCTGCTGCGGGAGCTGGCAACAGCCCCGTACTCGGCGTGACCACCAGCGGCCGCGCTCTGTCGTCGCTGCCGCGCAAACCGCACGCTGTTGCCAGCAATGCAAGCGCCAGGATGTAGAGCACAAGCTTGATGACACGCAGGTCAGGAATCGACACACCGAAAGGCTACGGGCCTGAGACTCCCAGAAGGACGCACCATATGAGGGAACACACCCCAACGACGTGCCCCGAAACGTGTGGCCTCATGACCTACCGTTACCTGGTGCCCTGGTTTTCGCTGTCACCGATACGTCGAATTGCCCACATATTTGCTGTGATCCTTGCGCTCGCTCTTATCGCCGTTGCGTGCGGGGGTAGCGACGACATCGCGTCGGGCGGGGCAGACGATGCCCAAGCCGGCACCGATGAAACGGCGATCGGAACGCCGGACCCAACACCAACCGACGTTCCGATCGTGACAAGCACGCCGCTGCCGACCGCCACGCCATTACCAACGTCCACACCCGTGCCGCTCGAGGCACCCACACCGTCATCGGTGTTATTGGCAACAGCGTTTACTAATTCATCACAAGTAACCACTGTCGGCATCGACGAAGTCTTCTTTGGTATGACCCCAGAAGATGCCGCCATTGCAGCCTCGACCGAGTGGAACGAGCTGCCCTCAGGAAACGGTCAGTGTTATCGGGTGACACCTGCCAACGGCCCTGACCGCCTCGTACTATGGGTCGTCGACGGATTTATCGAGCGGCTCGACATCGAACACCCCGATATCCGAACGCGGTCCAAGCTCGGCGTCGGAAACACCGTGGCCGAACTCCGTAGCCAACTCGGCGATCGACTTACGGTTGAGACAACCGGCGATGGCGGCCAAGTCGCCACATTCACGCCTCGCGACAGTGGCGATAACGAGTTCCGACTGATCTTCGAGCTCGAAGACGACCAGGTTGTGCGATACCGCAGCGGACGCCTCGGCATTATCCAACGCGCCTCTGAGACCTGCTAACGGCGACGCCTGAACCGGGCCTTCGGAAGCGTTAGCCAGACCAGGGCAGTATGAGCTCCAGCGAGTAACGCTGATCGACCACTGTGTGCACTAGTCGCCCCTGCGGCGGCCCTGCTGCAAGAGCGCCAAGATCAGGGGCACGAGCGTCGCGCCGCAGGTGCATCACGACTAGCTCGCTCGGGCGACCAAGCACCTCGACTGCTGCGTCGCCGAAGTAGGGAGACACCGCGTCGAGCCAGTCGGCTACATCACCCGAGCTGTACTCGGCCGGAAGCGTGTCCAAACGCCGCCACGTCTTCTTCGGCTTTCCGCCATGGACACGAAGGCCAGATCGGCGCAAGGATCGGACGATGTCACGCGAATCGACCAGCTTTGCAATCTCGCAGGCTGCGGGCCACAGCACGTCGGGCACGTCGTAGTGGTCTCTTCCAAACGCAACCCATCGCAGGTTCAACGAACGAGCCGCCTCGTGCAGTTCCTCGAGGCCATGATCGCTGATCATGTGTGCCCAAAGCATGCCTCGCCACTCCCACCTCGGCGTGTCAATGAACAGGCTCATGACGAATGCCTCGGGGTCGCGCGAAACCCGTGGCACACTGCATAGTGGTGAGTAAGAACGCCATACGAGTGCAGCTGCCTGGCGGTAACATATACGCGCCCGCGTTCGATCAAGCAGCGTCCAAGACGGGCGCTCGCAGCGGCCTGGCGACCAAGTACGCGACGGCGTTGGAACAAATGGTAACTGCTTCTGTCGCGGTGCTGAACAGCGGCGACGCCACCATGATCGTGCTTGAGATGGTTGTTCACGACGACTCGATTTCGGCCAAGCTCACCGGCAAAGGTTGCACATCGCCGACGAAACGCTTAGTCAAAGAGCTGCACACGTTGGCCAACAAAAAGGCATCAGCTTTCGACACAAAGAACTCGGCGTCTGCGCTCGCCATCAGCTTCGTCGTCTAACCGTCGACATTCTTCCTGGTGTCCTAGGCGGTTCCGGTCGAGCCAAAGCCGCCGAGTCCACGTTCAGAATCGGCAAGATCGTCAACCTCGACAAAATTGACCTGCTCATATGCCTGAATGACGAGCTGGGCAATTCGTTCCCCCCGTACGACGTGGAAGTCCGTTTCAGGATCGGTGTTGATCAGCAACACCTTGAGTTCGCCGCGGTAACCGCTGTCGATCAAGCCCGGCGTGTTCAACACAGTCACACCATGTTTGTACGCCAGTCCGCTGCGAGGGTGGACAAACCCCGCGAAGCCATCAGGAATTGCGATCGATAGCCCGGTGGGCACCAAGGCCCGGCCGCCCCCAGCCGCAATCGTGAGGTCGTCGGATGCGCGCAGATCGACACCGGCATCGCCGCTGTTTGCATGAGCGGGAAGCTCGAGGTCGGCGTCGGCTCGCACAACAGGAATGTTCAGCACACACGCAGGCTACTGATGCTGCTCGCGCCCAGACGATATTGGCAGGCCGGGACCGCTGCCGGCCGAACTGTTACGTCAGCCGGTCCCCGCATTTCAATATCGCAGCGGTGCCCCGATATCGTTGTTCTAATGCTCGCATGGATGGACCTGGAGATGACGGGTCTGGACCCGTCTCAGCACGTAATCGTCGAAATCGCAACGCTGATCACCGACGACGCACTCAACCTCATTGCCGAAGGCCCTGATCTGGTGGTGCACGCCACCGATGACGAACTCGCCGCTATGGACGACTTCGTCACGAATATGCACACCAAGAGCGGCTTACTCGATCAGATCAAGACCTCGACGATCTCGCTCGAAGAAGCCGGCAAGCAGACTCTGGCGTTCCTGCAAGAGCACATACCCGACGCCCGCACGGTCCCGCTGTGTGGCAACTCGATCGGAACTGACCGCCGTTTCCTGGCTATCTATCTGCCTGAAATCGAAGAGTTCTTACATTATCGCTCCGTCGATGTCTCGACCATCAAGGAACTGGCTCGACGCTGGTACCCCGAAGCGCTTGCAAACGTGCCCCGTAAAGATGGCGGCCACCGAGCGCTCGATGACATCCGAGAGAGCCTGAAAGAACTCGAGTACTGGCGCAGTGCCGTATTTGCCGACGCACCCGATGCCGACACCGAAACCACCACTAGGAACCAATGAGTCAGTCCAGCACCGACACCCGACCCGAGCGCTCTGAGCAGCGCGCTGCGACCAACGAGATCACTGAACTCGCACCCGGCGTTCTTCGCAGCCAGCTACCGGTCCAGCTACCGGGCCTTGGCCATGTCAACTGCTACATGCTTCAAGACGGCGATGGAGTCACACTCGTCGACCCCGGTCTTCCCGGTGAGCAGGCATGGCAAGCGCTCGTCGACAGGCTCAAACGGGCCGATTACAGCGTGGGCGACGTCCACACCGTCATCGTAACCCACTCTCACTACGACCATTACGGCGGCGCTGAGCGGTTGCGTGAAGAAGCCGGCGCCCGCATCGTGGCCCACCGTGACCTGATGAACCGTATGGCACCACCAGACATCGACGACGACGCCGAGTTCATCGACGTCGATGGCGAAGTCAAACGAGGCCGCGGCGAGACTGGTTTTGGCCGCGTCACGCCGTGGGGCACCTGGTCCGAGCCGCCAGTAGAGGTCGTTGACCATTGGCAGCAGCTAGGCATAGGTGTCGGCATAGACTTCCCGCAGGCACCTCGACCTGACATAGCGCTTGGCGACGCCCAGCAGATTACGTTGGCAGGTCGTCCATGGGTGGCTGTCCACACACCTGGCCACACGGCCGATCACCTGTGTCTCTACGATGCCGAGCACGGTCTGATGCTGACCGGCGACCATGTGTTGCCCACGATCACACCGCATATCAGCGGCTTCGCCGATGGCGAAGCGCCGTTAAAGAAGTTCATGGACTCGTTGCAGCGCATGCACGACTTCAGCGATGTCACACTGGCTATGCCAGCCCATGGCGATCCGTTCACCGACCTCACCGGGCGTGCCGACCACATCTGTGGCCATCACCTCGAGCGGCTCGACGATTTCCGCAAAGCTGCAACCGAGCTCGAAACCGCCAGCGTGAACGCCTATATGAAGCGTGCATTCAAGGAACGTTCCTGGGGCGGCATGGCCGAATCTGAGACGTACGCCCATCTGGATCACCTTCGTGATCACGGCGAACTCGACACCACCTGGGTCGATGGGATCTTGCACTTCACCACACCAGGCTTGTAATTCTTCCGTCATAAGGATGCAACGGTGCCAGCTGGCACCGTTGCATCTTTCGCGTCCACGCTTCGTTGCAATCATGCCGATCGCCGGGTTTGTACGCGCTATTTCGCGTGTCACGTATCCATGTGGCAGAACGATGACAAACGGATTATCTGCGTTTAATCATTTGACAGACCGCCTGAAACACGGTTCTCTAGTACTCGTCCCCGACCAAGGAGCCATCACATGATGCAGCAACTTTGTGCCTTCACCGAGCGTGCCAACGCCTCGGCTGCGCGCGTCGTTGACACTGCGTCGGCTCTGTTCGGGAATCTCTCCAAGCGATTCCTGACTATTGGCGCCACCACCTTTGCGTGGAACGTCATGCCGCCGGTACACGCCCACGCCATGTGCGCCCGCGGCAAGCGCTATGAACGGCGGCCTCAGGAGATGCTCACGTAACTACGTGAAGCAATCGAAACTCTTGTAGCCGCCGGACTCAGTCCGGCGGCTTTCTTCATTTTATCCATAACCCCTGCTGACACTCACACTGAACCAGAACCAAGAGACACGTCATGTTTACGACGATTCCAGAAAACCAAATCACTGGCCAAGAGGCTTGGCGAACCGATGCTCGTTGCGCAAGCCTCGATGGCATGTTGGCGGCAACGTTCTTCAGCGAAGAGCTGCAAGACATTGCGGTTGCGAAACGCATATGTGCTGCGTGCCCTGTGATGGAAAGTTGCCTCGAGGGCGCCCTCGATCGCTACGAGCCATACGGCGTCTGGGGTGGACAGCTCTTCCTGAACGGCAAGGTTCTCACGAACAAGCGCCGTCGAGGGCGGCCACCCAAGGTTGCCCGCCCCGAGGATGACTTCCCAATAATCCCCGTGCCTGAGCGGCTGATGCCCATGCTGCGCACTGCGTAGCCGCCCAATTCTTGCTGCCCCAGGGGAAGTAAGAATTCACCGAAGCAATACTCCTGGCGTCAGTGGACTCAGGGTCGAAGTGCCGCTTAGTCGAGCTTCGACCGCAACGATGAGTTCCGCAGGAAGCACCTTGTGTGTCGGCACCACCGACCGCTCGATGCCGCAGGAAAAACATAACGAGCTCCGGCCAGATGATCTGGCCGGAGCTCGGTGGGTTTTGGGCCGAGTAGCGAGGTGCGTGTTAAGCCTCTACGAGCTGATCGGCGGGAGCATCAGACGATTCGCCTTCGTTGGCCCGGAAGAACCGGAAGTAGATCGCAATGCCAACGATGCCAAGAATGAACAGTTCGCCCAGCACAGCCCAGCGCAGTGGGTCACTGAACCAATTGCCGACCCGGGCAGGGAAACCAATGACCGTGCGGATGATCGGCAGTACGAACAGGTTGGCTCGTTCGCCCTTCCAGCTCTGCACAAACTCGAGCAATATCCAGGCCAGACCAAGCCCGGCTAGTACGCCGTAGCGGGTTTCCTTGTTCATCTCGGCCCATAGACCACGGATCAACGCAGCGCCGACCAACAGCAACAGGCCAGCGCCCAAGCGGGTAGCGCCCGTCTGGTCGATCCAGATGTTGACTTCCGTCTGTATGTTCTCGAAGAACCTCACCAACGAGTTCTGCTGGATATTGCCACGCAGGACTTGGATTTCCCACCAGCCGTAGACAATCAGGTAAGTACCCGACAGCGAGAGCAATACACCGCTGATGCGGTTTACCCATGGCAAGACTTTGCGCATGTTGGTAGCGATCGACGTCTTGGCCATCGCCAGCGCAACGGTGAGCGTCATGATGACCGCACCCATGCCGAGTCCGTAGGCCACAAAGACAGATACACCGTCGATAAACCCGCCGGAGGCGAACACGTTGGAGACACCAGCGATGAACAACCCGACCGTGCAGCCAAGCGACACGATGGCGTAGCTCACGCCGAAGAAGAACATCGACACGACTTCGCCCGAGTCGCCGCCCTTCTGGAGCCGAGGCGTCGACAGCTTGAGCTCAAAGCCCCTGAGCATGGCGATACCGAACGGGATCAGCACAAAGCCGAGCCCGAAGGTGACGTAAGGCGTGTAGTCCAGGATCGATCCCTGGCTCAACAGGCTTGATGTCAGAATGCCAAAGGCACCGAACACGGCAACGAAACCAGCCGTCAGCGCCAGGCCGACCTTGAGTGCCCGCATAATGTTGCGGGCTGTCGATGAGTCGCCGTCCTTCCCCAGGAAGAAGGAAACGTAGACCGGCAGCATGGCAAAGCCACACGGGTTAAAAGCAGCGACAAGCCCCAGGGTGAAGGGGAACGCTAGGTCAGCACTAAACATCGGTTACTCCGAAAGAATGTGTTCGTTGATGAGACGAGTGAGCTCGTCTCCGGTGAGAACTCCGGACCAGGTGAAAGCTACCTGGCCTTGGGGGTTCAGTAACACCGTGGTGGGCATGACAAAGCCGCCGAATTCTCGGAACACCATCGAATCGGTGTCATCGGCAAGCCGATAGGTGACGCCGGTCTGAGCCGCCAGAGCGACAGCTGCGTCGCGACTGACGTCAGCGGTGTTCATGCCGACAAAGTCGACACGATCGGCGAGGGCAAGATGCACTTCTTCGAATTCGGGCATCTCGGCCACACAAGCGGCACAGTTGCTGGCCCAGAAGTTCACGACGGTAGGGCGGCCGGCGAACTCCGCAGTCGAGGCCAGCGTGCCGTCGAAGTATGTGAACGGCACGATCGGTGTCAGCGATGCGCCTTCGACCAGCGGAGGAAGATCGGCTAGCGGTTCGGCTGGACCACCCTCGAGCACGTCTGGTGGCTTGACCAACACACCACCTCCATTTGTTTCGAGGGGATCGACCGCAGCAGCAGCAGTTGCGAGATCGTCATCAGTGCCCCCGCAAGCAGCAGCGAACAAGCTCAGAACGACGGCTCCGACAAGCAGACGAAGGGAAAGCCGCTTGGCCAAGGGAGAAGTCCGTGAGCTTGCATTGTGAGGGGACATTTGCATCTCTTCTCATTCCAGCATTGGAAACCACAGTCTCGCACGCAGTTAGGTGATGACATGGTCGAAACCCTGTAACAACCCGACCCAATTCCCCAGAAATGTGACGATCTACGAAATTGACGAGAACATCGCCATTTCACAGCGCCATGGCTGTTCCGTCGTCACGGTGACTGTTCAGCATCGCTGACGCTCTCCGCATGGGCATTTTCAAGATCAGCCCGCAGCCAATCCAGACAACTCCTGTTACGAGCGGCATCTGTTTTCAGCACCCCGGGTAACACATCGAAGAACGGCATCAGGGAAGCCCGGCTGTGCTCACCGTCTAGATTCCTACAGCGAACCGGTGCCTGGCGCCGGTTCGCTGTTGACCCAGGCGGTGGCGGCTTCAGTGAGGCCATCGATCAGTGCCTGGACCTGCGGCGCGCGGCCGTGGGATCCCAGATCGCTCCAATGGCGTCCTTTGCGGTTCCATCGGACCGTGGCAGGCAGTTCGATCTGCACACCTTGTGAACGGGGCAGATTGACGGGATTGGACGGGTGCATACCCGCCAGCTCTCGAGGTAGATCGCCAGGGTTGTCGACGATGTCGTAGTCAGGCAGTCTGCGGCGCAGATGCTGGCCAACATGCTCGGCAAGTTCGCGATTACGGCCGCCCAGCAGCAGCGCATGCCACAAGCGTTTGCGGCCATACCCGTGAATCGTGACAACCACATCGACGTGGGACAGGAATGCGGCCAGCTTCAGTGACTCTGCTGGCGCGACTGTCGCCGACGGGAGATGGACCACTGAGTCTTCGTCGGTCTGCAGCACGCCGTAATACGAACAATTCGATGCTTGCGCTGCCGAACTGGCGATCACATCAGTGACCTTTTCGAGTTGGCCACCGTGGTAAGCCATAAAGCCCAAGCGCGCGGAACGAAGCTCAAGGACTTCGGTGACGTTTGGCTGCGCCAGGAGTTCACCGAAGCCAGGCTTGGAGCTCACGCGTTTAGTTCTGCCGGGTCTTCGAGGTATTGAACGATGGATTGCGCAAACTCCGCAGCAGGTGCCCCATCGAATGCCCGGTGGTCCCAGGTCAAACTCAAGGTCATGATGGTCATAGGAGATGTTACGCCGTCTTCCCACCGCGTTTCGGTGCGCAACCGGCCAACACCGAGAATTGCGGAGTTTGGCGGATTGATCACCGGCGTGAACATGTCGACGCCATACATGCCCAGCGCTGTGACCGAAAAGGTCCCGCCTTCGAGCTCGTTCAGCGTGAGTTTGCCCTCGCGCGCACGACCAGCCAGATCTGCGACCGACGTGTGCAAATCATAGGCACTGCAGGTATCTGCTTGTTCTATGACCGGCACGATCAGACCGCCGTCGAGTGACACTGCCACGCCCAGATTGATCTGGGGAAGGTACGCCACGCCCTCGGCTGTGACCTGACTATTTGCATAGGGGTGATCCACGAGTGCTCGAGACGCAGCTGCGATTACCCATGCTGTGTACCCCGGCACTGGTTCGCCGGCCTGCTTGAGTCGGGCCCGCTCGGTGTTCACCGCTGTCATGTCTGCATCGACACTCAGTGTGAGCTGTGCCATCTCGGTCAACGACGAGTGCATGCGTTCGGCGATCAGGCCGCGCATGCCTCGTAACGGCACCATGGTCGAAGGCTCTTGCAGAAGCGGAACCTCTGGCCGCCCTTCAGGCGATTCCACAGCCGGTGCAGCCGCGACGGGAGCCTGGTTGACCGCCAGTAGCGCACGAACGTACGCCGCAACATCTTCTCGGGTTACCCGAACGCCAGCCGAGGCCGGTACGAGGCGCAAGTCGATGCCGAGCAACTCGGCCAGCATGCGACCGCCACCGGTCGCAGCCACGCCGGCATTAGCAGGCAAGGCTTCCGGAGCTATCGCCGAAATTGCCGACGCTGCTGTTACCAGAGCAGGGACCCGGGAGTCAGCGAACCAGGCGACGTCCTCGGCCACGATGCGACCGCCAGGACCTGTACCAGCGATGTGCGCCAGCTCGAGACCTGCGTTACGAGCCGCGGCCCGGGCCATAGGCGACGCCAAGATGCGGTCGCGCTCGCCTCGGGTGGCAACATCCTCGGCAACCATCGAAGCGGCAGCTGCAACTGGTACAACTTCGGAGGCAGGCGCTGCGGCAGCCTGTGTGGCCGCAGCAGGAGCGGGTGCCTGCTCGACAAGCGGGGCTGCTGCGCGAGGCGCGGCCTCGCCGTCACCGAGGAGCTGACCGATCACGGCGCCACACTCGTAGTTCTCGCCGACGACGCCGCTGATCGACAACACGCCCGCTTCGCGGGCTTCGACCTCGGTCTCGACCTTGTCAGTCTCGATCACAAGCAAGGCGTCGCCCGTATTTACCTTCGTTCCGTCGGCGACGAGCCACTCGCGGATAGTGCCGTCGGTCATCGTCAGACCGAGCTTGGGCATGGTGAACTCATGGGCCATATCAGGACTCCTGGGAGACGCCGGTATAGAAATGGCCACCCCGCACAGCCAGGGAAAACGTGCGCCGAATATCGATGACCCGAGGGCCGTTGCGACGAATCGTCATCGATGCCCATTCGTCTTCGCTCACGAAGCCCGCCCGCTCGCCATCGACCGCAAATGCTGCAGGGCCTCGGACAGCAACACTCTGTTCGGCGCCCACAACCGAGACCGATTGCAGACCTGCGGTCACATAGTGACCTGGCGCGATCGGCGCTCGGACCTGCTGTGATGCTGCTGGGTCAAGATCGAGCAGCACACCGCGATCGTCGGTGCGACTGGTTGGTGCGACCAGTCCGGCAAACGCCGAGAGACCAATCGACCACGGTTCAGCGACGGCGGCAAAGATCTGGTGGACACCATCGAGTGACCACAGACTTGGGCTACCACCGGTGTTTCCGCGGATGACAGCCACATCGATAAGGGCGATGTCGGCAGGCATCCCTTCGACGTCGATATCGATCACCAGCGACTGATAGGCAATGACATCTTGTAGCGGCGCTGCCCCGCCGGCCACCAAACCTGCCGCTGCACCAGCAACCGTAGGTTCGATCAATTGCGGAAACGTATTGTTGGTGCCGCCGCCAATGGCAACGATCGGAGCATCACGCCAACCGCGGGCGACCTGACGATGAGTGCCGTCGCCGCCGTAGACCGCAAGCACCTGTGCGCCACGGTCCTTCATTGCCGCAGCCGCACGAGCGGTGTCGTCGCCGGAACCAGTGGGATCGACATCGATAAGCTCGATGGGCAGATCTAGGCCGGTAAGTGCTCGTTCGGTGAGCCCGTGACTATCGAGGGCCAGCAAGATTTGCTCGGCGCCCCCTTCGGCGACACCTACGAGCAAACGCCGAAGATCAGCGACACGACTGATATCGCTGGGCGCCGGCGCATGGGCCACAAGTCGACGAATATCTTTCCCCGCACGTGGATTTGTGATGACACCAACCGTTGCGGCCATCAGTGCTTCGTCCGTTCATCGGGGATCGCCATGTCGGCCGCCACAGTACCAATCACAGGCTCATCGACTCGAACCAGCGCAGAACTCAACTCCCCGGTCGTCTTGGGCCGCGCTTCGCATTCGTCAGATCCGAAGAACAGCGACCGCATCGTCCTTGGACATGACCCGAAACGTCGCCGACACAGCACCCCACCAACCGCCAGGTTCGTCACTGAAACGCCCCAGGTCACATTGCCGGTATTCGTCACCACGAAGTCGTATTGAATTTGGATCACCTTCGCCGCTCGCAAACCCGCAGGAATCGTCCCTCCTTGGCCTAAAAATGGTGGTTTCGAGAACGCAACGAGCGGTGATGAATAGCCGTTGAGATGTGCGGTCTACGTTTTCAGTTCCCGCGAGCGTTGAGACACGGTTCCCATTTATAGGTAATTTTGCCATACGGCTTGCGCCCATTCGCCAGGCCCCGGCCGCTCAATCCTCTCTGCGCCACATCGGGTACCCAGTCCTGGATACGAGTGCAGTGTCGCTCGAAAAGTTGTGCCACTATGCGAGCGCTGAAGCACGGACACGAGCGACAAGCCGACACATACAGAAGATCATGAGGAGAAACGCATGACACGCTTTGACAAGGCACGACTTGACCGGATTGGCGCAGTCGGGCGCCGCTACGTAGACGACGGGAAGATCCCGTGTTCTGTTGTACAAATCGCTGATCCGAGCGGCCCGGTCTATACCGACACCTACGGTTGGGCCGACGTCGAAGACCAGATTCCAATCACCACCGAGAGCATCTTTCGGATCTATTCGATGACCAAGCCCATCACGTCGATTGTGCTGATGCAGCTTTACGAAGAAGGCCACCTGCTGCTCGAGGATCCCCTCGAGAAGTTCCTGCCCGAGTTCGCCAACCCAACCGTCATGGTTGGCGGCTCTGATATCTCACCGATCACCCGTCCAGCGGCGCGCTCAATCACGATCAAGGACATTCTCACGCACTGCTCGGGTTTCACCTATGGCTTCCTCCGCCAGGGTCCGCTCGATGCTCGTTACCGGGCCCAAGGCTTGGGCGACTTCGCCATGCCCGACTACTCGTTGCAAGAAGCTATGAAACGGCTCGCTGAGCAGCCGCTGCTTTTCGAACCCGGCACAGCCTGGAACTATTCAATGTCCACTGATGTCTGTGGCGCAGTGATCGAGGCCATCACCGGGCAAACATTGGCCCAGGCCTTTGCAGAACGGGTCTTCAATCCGCTCTCCATGCTCGACACTGGCTTCAGCGTGCCTGCGTCTGCAACCGAACGCTTGACCTCGCTGTACGCGCCCATCCCACCTGGCCCAATGACTCGTATCGACCAGGCAGAGTCAAGCAACTATCTCGAACCACCCGCGTTTCTTTCCGGCGGCGGCGGCTTGGTCTCGACCCTGGGCGACTATCAAAAGTTTGCATCGATGCTTTTGGCCAGCGGCATCGCCGGCGGTAACCGGGTCATTGGACGACGAACACTCGAGTACATGGCCAGCAACCACCTGCCCGGCGGCAAGCTGTTGAACGAGCTTGGCCAGTCCTTGTTCTCCGAAGTGGCAATGGACGGCATGGGGTTCGGGCTTGGCTTCGCGGTCGTGCAGGACCCAGCAGCAAACGGCAGCATGTGTTCACCGGGCGAATTCAACTGGGGCGGTGCCGCCAGCACGGCCTTCTGGGTCGACCCGGTCGAAGAGATCACTGCCGTGTTCATGACCCAGCTATTGCCTTCGAGTCACTATCCATTGCGACGCGAACTGCGTGCCGCCGTCTACCAGGCTCTCGTCTGAGAGCGCTTTAGCAACGTCCTGGCTCAGCCGGCAGCTTCGGCATTTCGATGCAGAATCGCATGTGTGGCCTCAATCGATGCGTAGCCAAGACCCTCGCCGTTGACATCAACAACTGCAGCCGTGCCATCGATGATCAAGTTGTAATCCTCGGCTGATGCCGGAGGCCACAGCAGCGCTACGAGCGGCTGCGACTCGATGTTATGAATGGTCTTGCGGCCCGCAGGCGCTCGCAGCGTCGAGCCGTCGAACTCGAACATGACCTGTGTGGTGTGCGGCCTGCCATCAGCTCCGGTTGTGACGAGATATCCGGCACCCCGCGGCGAGACATGTTCTGCGAGATCCCCGAGTTCGACCTTGATGCTCATTCGCTGATCCTAATGGGCCTAATCGGAGTGGGTTGGTCCAGCTACAGCGGTGGTTCGGGACGCGATCCCGGTACCGCCGAGAATACGGGAGGCTCGGGCGGCTCATCTCGAAGGCGCCAAGCCAAATAGGCATGGAAGTCTCCCAATGCTCGCTCGATCTCAAGTAGCGGACCCGGCCGCCACCGAGCTGACACGTTCGATTGGACCTGCTCGCAGATAGCCCGGTCCTCGTCAACGAACCGTGCATCCCAGCCTGGCAGGTTCACGATGGCGCCTGCATCGGATGCGGCTTCACTTGCGAAACCTGTCGTGACTTGGGTCCGACCAACACTGATGGGGCGCACTGCTTGCCACAACATGGCATCGGGGTAAACGATGGCAACGAACGACGGCGGCAACGAAATCACCACGTGATCGGCACGTTCCATGGACTCGCCACCGGTCACGGTGGCCCGAGCCGATCCTGCCAGATAGTACGACCCGTCTGTTGGGCTGACCGGCTCGATGGTCTCGGCGTGCACCCGGAAATGGCTATAACTATCGAGCGCGTTGGCAACGATCAGCTTCCAGTTTGCTTGCCATTCTTCGGACATGATCCCGGCAACGTCGTGGTGAAGGCGATCCAGACCCAGCGGTTTGACGTACCGCTCGATCGCAGCGACCCGCTTGTGTAGAGGCTCGACATCGGCATTCAGGCTGACGAAAACCAGACCGTGCCACGTCTCGACGCGAAACGATGTCAACCCGTGTTCCGAATGGGTGATCTCGTCGGGTTGGGCATACGGCACGCTGAGCAACTCGCCCTCGATGTCATAGGTCCATGCGTGATATGGGCATGAGAATCGTGATGCTCGACCAGCGCAGTCGACAAGTGGGGCACCCCGATGCGAGCAGACATTCGCCAACGCCCGAACCTGGAAGTCATCACCTCGCACCATGATGATCGACTGGCGACCAATCATGACCGGCACGAAGTCCCCCGGTTCTGCAACGGCATCGGTCGTGCACGCGAAGACCCAATCGCTATGCCAAATGTCTGCGACCTCGATCTCGAAAACGACTTCGTCACCAAACAGATCGACGGGAAGCGCGGTACCGCGCTCTATTCGATTGGGCACGCGACGCTCGTTTCTCGGGCTACCACTCGTTCCAATGGATGAGGTTCTCGGCTGGCTGGCGTTTTGCGAGCTTAAATTCGGTACCCACCGTGTAGGCAATCGGGAACAGACCGGCCTGGGTCCAGCTGTTGAAGTCAATACCCAACAACTCGGCGACTTCTTTCTCGCGTGGCAAATGCAGCGTGGTCCAAGCCGAGCCCATGCCCTTGGTGCGCAACGCCATCATCAGGCTCCACACGGCCGGCAGGATTGAGCCCCAGGCCGATGCTTGCCGGAAGCTGTCGGCGCCCTCGAGTCGACCCGCGTGCAGCGGGATCACGAGTGCAGGAACATCCTGCAGAATCTCGGCCAGGTGGTTCGCCGAGTCAGCAATACGTTCGGACTGAGCGTCACCCTCGGCCAACTTGGACTTCTGTTCGCGATAGGGGTAGTAGATGTCGCGGTAGTGATCGGCAATGACCTGCTTCTTGGCGGGGTCGTCCACGATCATCCATGACCAGCCTTGGGCGTTCGAACCAGTTGGTGCCTGCAGCGCCATCTCAATGCACTCGGTGATGGTCTCGCGTGACACGGGGCGCTCGAGGTCGAGCCGCTTACGTACGGACCGGGTCGTGGTCAGCACTTCTTCTGCGGTTAGTCCGATGCTCTCGCTCATGTTCGTGTTTTCTTTCGATTCAGCCGTTGCTCGGCGTCACGTTACCGACCTGCCGCGGCACTCTCGTGGTCGAGAAGCCAGCGTTTCGTGTCGAGGCCGCCAGCGAAGCCAGCGAGCTTGCCGTCAGCACCCACGATGCGATGGCATGGAAGCACGATCGACAGCGGGTTTCGACCGTTGGCAGACCCAACTGCACGAATTGCCCTGGGTCGCCCGATCACCGCGGCCTGCTTGCCATACGTGGACGTTTCGCCATAGGGGATCTCGGCCAACGACTGCCAGACCTCCTGCTGGAAGTCAGTGCCGCGAAGTTCTAACGGCAGGTCGAAGACACGTCGGTCTCCGGCGAAATACTCACCAAGTTGATCCGCCGTTTGGGTAAGAATTTCGTTGCTGCCGTCGGTTGGCTCAACCGCGAAACGGACTCGGCCATCGCGCTCCTCTGGCCACAAGACGGCGATCAACGTGGTGCTCGTCGCTACCAACCCCAACTCGCCTACGGGACTGTCGATGGTCGTGCGGTGTAGAGGAGTCGTCGTCATGATGCTGCTTTCAGGGAAGCCGAAGCCGCCCACAGATGATGGGTGAGGTAACTGCGCCACGGGCTCGCGGCAGCGATCATTTTCGGAGTCAGACCAAGCGACAGAGCAGAACGGTCCGCCACCAGGTCACCCGCAAGAAAGATGTCAGGGTGCCCTAACGCTCGCATGGCGATGTAGTTCGCCGTCCATGGTCCAATCCCTTTGACCGCGACGAGTTCCTTGTGCACCTCGTCTCGGTCGGCGCCGGGGGTCAGCCTGTCGGTACGCCCGTCAAATAGCTCAGCGACTGCATGGATTGTCTGGGCAGTTCGGTTCGTAAGCCCCATGTCAGCCAAGTCGGTTTCAGCGACCTGGGCTGGGGTCGGAAAGGGTTGCAGGCGCTCGCTGGATTCGGATGCTCGTTCGACGATGCGGCTGGCAAGGGTGCGAGCCGCTGCCACACTGCGCTGTTGTCCAAGCACGGCGAATACAAGTGTCGCGAATCCATCACTGGACCCTGGCGAACGCAAACCTGGCAAGGCCTCGACGTAGCCAGCTAACGGTTTCACCGAAGCAAGAGCGGCATCGATATGGGCCGGATCGGCATCTAAATCCATCATGCGGCGGCACTGAGCAACAGCACCTGCCAGATCCGCTACATCATCGAGTTCAAGATTGCACTGCACCCACTGGTCCGCTATTTCGAGCACAGCGATGCCGTTGCCGTTCTCAAGCCGTAGCCCCGTGGACAACGTTGCGTCTTCGACGCTGGCCACCCCGGCCACGGCGCGCTTGGCGGACCATGCCAGGAAATAGTCACCAGCGAACGGAGCACGAAACGGCAAGCGAATACTGAGTGAGCCGGGATCGCTGGGTGTCAGATTGCGTTTTGCCCGCAGCTCGGTCGGGGTTCCGTCGAACACGTCACGAATGGTGTCGTTGAATTGCCGCAAACTTGAGAAACCAGCTGCGAACGCAACGTCGGTGAAACGCATCGCTGTTGTCTCGATGAGCGTGCGAGCTGTCTGCGCCCGTTGCGCCCGAGCAATGGCGAGCGGCGGGGCACCGACGGCTTCGATCATGATGCGGCGCAAATGGCGTTCTGTAACCGCCAGGTCCCGTGCCAACTCATTGACCGTGTGGGTATCGAGATACCCCTGGTTGATCAACTGCATTGTTCGCCCAACAAGATCCTGCCGAACGTTCCACTCTGGCGAACCGGGTGTTGCATCAGGCCGACACCGCTTACATGCCCGCAGCCCAGCTCGCTGCGCCGCAGCCGTCGTCAAGAAAAAGTCAACGTTCTTGCGCAGCGGATGAACGGGCGTGGGGCAACTTGGGCGGCAATAGATGCCTGTCGTACGAACGCCCACGATGAACACACCGTCGAAGCGAGCGTCGCGACTCTTGAGGGCTCGATAGCGCTGATCATCGTCCAAGTCGGCAAGCGTCATGCACCCATCTTGCCTGACTCCGAGTCCAACTGCTAGCGGGTTTCGGACATGCGCGTCAGAAGGGTGAACCAACACTCGTTACACGCGAAAAGGTGCCGTCCAATCGCTCTGAGCGACTGGACAGCACCCCCGTATGGTGTTTTCAGTTTGTTCGTCGATCCAGACAATGGTCCAGACAGAGGTGAGACCTTCCGGAGCTACCAGCCGAAGTCCTCATCATCGAAATAGTCCTCGTCGTCGAAACCCCAATCGAAATCCTCATCATCGAAATAGTCCCCGTCGTCGAAACCCCAATCGAAATCCTCATCATCGAAATAGTCCCCGTCGTCGAAACCCCAATCGAAGTCCTCATCATCGAAATAGTCCCCGTCGTCGAAACCCCAATCGAAATCCTCATCATCGAAATAGTCCCCGTCGTCGAAACCCCAATCGAAATCCTCATCATCGAAATAGTCCCCGTCGTCGAAACCCCAATCGAAGTCCTCATCATCGAAATAGTCCTCGTCGTCGAAACCCCAATCGAAGTCCTCATCATCGAAATAGTCCCCGTCGTCGAAACCCCAATCGAAGTCCTCATCATCGAAATAGTCCCCGTCGTCGAAACCCCAATCGAAGTCCTCATCATCGAAATAGTCCCCGTCGTCATTGGTGTTGTCGATGCCGCTGGTGTTGTCGACGCCGCTGGCCGATTTACCATCGCGGTTCTCGTTGACCCAGTCGGTCAGGCCAGGCACATCGGCGTAGACACCAGGTGCCGCTCCACCACACTCTTCGCCCCAGCTGACCACTCCTGCGAGCACAGGACCATCGGCCGAGTTGACGACCAGTGGTCCACCACTGTCGCCGTAACACGAGTCGGTGCCGGTTCCGCCAGCACAGACCTCGGTTGCAGGGTCCGAACCGAGCGCTGCAGAACATACAGCGTCGTTCACCAACGGAACATCGGCCTCGAGCAGAGAACTGCTGCCTTCACCCTCTTCAGAAATTGCTCCCCAACCACTGACGGTGCCAGTTACGGCGGCATTCACCTGGGCTGCGGTAGCAAGCGGAATTGCCTGCACATTGCCACCGAGAGTCAGCGGCTCGGCAAGCTTGATGATGGCGATATCGGCCAGTTCATTCTGCGAATACGAGGGGTGCGCAATGATCGATGCCACGGCAACGTCTTGGCCCGCGCTGCTCGTTACATCCGTGACACCAGCCCGGATAGTTGTGCCCGAGGCGGTCTCACCTTCCACACAGTGCGCTGCAGTGATGATCGTGGTGGCGTCGATAATGCTGCCACCGCAATAGTGCTCGCCGCCTGCTTGCAACGACACCTGGTACGGCCGGTCGCCGGTGGCAGACTCACTACCGTTCACGATTGCGTTGGCTCCGCCAGCGGCGCCCACTACGAGACCCGCACCCACCACCAGTGCGAGCAAGGACTTCTTCAACTTGTTTCTCATTGTTCCTCCTAGAACATTGCGGTAGGAACAACATGAACGGGCGGCCTTGCAGCAACCTGAACGATCCTGAACGTTGCGTTCAGAAACCAAAAATGGACCGATGAGCTCAATCGACCACCACGAAACAGTGCTCGCAGCAAACCAGAACTTCTACGACGCCCTCGAGGCGCGCGATATCGACGTTATGCGTGCGCTTTGGGAGCACTCCAAGGATGTCATCTGCGTCCACCCCGGGTGCACGATCTTGCGCGGCTGGGTCAACGTAGCTGACTCATGGGATCGGATACTGAACGGGCCGGGCTAGGACGGATTCGGTAGCCGAAGGACTAAACGAGCGCCGCCCAGCGGGCTGTCATCGGCGTGCAGCGTCCCGCCATGTCGTGATGCCGTCTCACGCGCCAGCCCAAGCCCAAGACCGCTGCCGCCAGCATCTCGCGAACGCGCCTCGTCCAGCCGGACGAACCGCCCAAATATTCGTTCGCGGTCAGCAACGGCAATACCAGCGCCATCATCATCGACTACAAGCCACACCCCGTTACTGTCGGTACCAACGCTGATCGCCACGTGTTGACGGGCATGACGACCTGCGTTTGCAAGCAGGTTGTCGACGACACTTGCCAGCGCCGTCTCGTCACCTCGGACGGTTCCAGCACCGATTCCGCTCTGATCCAGTTGTACGTGAGCGGGCAGCGGCGCCCGGATCGCGGCCGAACCAGCGGCGACATCAAGGTCAACGAGCGACTGATATATCGACGCTTGCGGCGCCTGGTTCCGAGCCGACGTCAACAAGCCATCGATCAGTGACTGCAAGCGTGTGACCTCGAGACGGACGTTCGACGCGGTGGCGTCCCGGTCAGCCGACGCCGGATGGGCACGATCAACATCAATCTGGGCAGCAATCGACGCGAGCGGGGTTCGCAGCTCATGGGCGGCGTCGCTCACGAACTGCTCTTGGGTCCGCTGCGACTGCTCGAGTCGCGCAAGCATGCGGTTCATCGTCCGAGCGAGCTGACCAATCTCGTCGGTTGCTGCGGGCTCCGATACTCGCCTGGCCAGGTCCGTCGAGCTGATCTCATCGACTTCGACACGCATCCGTTCGACCGGGTCGAGAGACCGACCGGTGAGCCACCATGCCAGCGCAGCAACGAAGGCAACGAGAAGAGGAAGCCCGATCATCAGCGCGTTACGTAAACCTGCAACGGTGCGATCTGCAGGTGCGCTGCTGCGGGCAAAAACCGCGAAGAACTCCTCGCCGATCTGCTGGTCTTCTAGAAACATCTCGAGGTACGCCGCTCGCAACGAACCCGGTTTGGTTGTTTCGGTAGGGCTGTTCAAACTGATGTCTGCGAATTCCACCTGGTTGGAGACGTAGGACGCCAACGGAAGCGCCTCCGCAACCTCGACGCCACTGACCCCGCCATCGTTGGTGAGCGGTGCGAACCCATCGGAGTCCAACACGATCAGGAGCGTTTCTGGGTCGTTCGGAACCGGCACGGTCTCAAAGTCCGCGTATGTCGTGATCTCGTTCTCGAAGTTGAACAACTGACGTTCGAGGGATTCGTTGATTTCGCGGTCAAGTGAGGAGCTCAGCTGGCTCAACAAGAAGAAACCTGCGACCGAAACAGCAACCGCTGTCGTGACTGCAGCAATGACGGTAACCCTGGTTCTGACCGAGCTCATGTTCAGCCTCCGTCGGCAGCGAGCCGGTAGCCAACGCCGCGGATCGTCTCGATCGCCGCCCGATCGAAAGCGGTATCGATACCGGTGCGGATACGAGAGACGTACACCTCGACAATATTCGGATCACCTTCGAATGCGTGATCCCACACGTTCGCCAGAATCGACTGCTTCGACACCACAAGCCCAGCCTGGGTCATCAAGAACTCGAGTACGGCGAAGGCTCGAGGTGACAGTTCGACCTCGACGTCGCCACGATGCACCGTCCGGGCTGCAGGGTGCAGCACCAAGTCACCAGAACGAAGCACGCCAGCGTCCGGCGAGACACCCGCTCGACGGATCAGCGCTCGCAGCCGGGTCAACAGCACCTGGTAACTGAAGGGCTTGGTCATGTAGTCGTCGGCCCCGGTCTCCAAGCCTTCGATCTCGTCGTACTCGCCGTCTTTGGCGGTGAGCATCATGATCGGTGTCGTCGAGCCGCCGGCACGAAGCGATGCGCAAATCTGCCAGCCGTTCGTGCCGGGCAACATCAGGTCAAGGATGATCACGGAGTACGGGTGCGTCTGGGCGAGCCACAATCCCTCGGTGCCATCGTCGGCGTGATCAACGGCGAAGCCGTCTGCGGTGAGCCCGCGGACAAGCGCTTGAGCGATCCCAGGATCATCTTCAACCACAAGCACGCGCACCGGCACAGGCTAGAACGACCGAGTGGGTACGCGCATTCATCCCACAGTCGGGCGCACCGCTAGCGTCCACATGGTGAGCACGATCAGAGAGCCTTCTGCTGTTTCGCTAGACGAGTGCAATCGCTTCATCGCGGAACTCGACTTTGTAGATCCGGTGCCCATCATCGAGGAGGTGGCACGGGATTGGGTCGTGGCGCGTGTTCCGACTGATGGGCTGCGCCTTCGGCCCGGCGGTTACGTACCCGGGCCCGTCATGATGACGGCGGTAGATCTTGTTGCTTGGTTCCTAGTGTTCACGCGTAACGGCATCACGCCGATGGCATTGACATGGGAACTCAAGATTAACTTCTTGCGCCCGGCACACGGCGCCGACCTGATGGTCAGCGCCCGACAGACGAAATATGGCAAGTTGTGCCACGCAACACTCGATCTGTACATGGATGGTGACCCTGACCGTCTCGTCGCCCACGCAACAACCACCTACGTTTTGCCAGCCGACGCCTGACCAAGGACAGCGCCCCGGCGAGCGGGTTACAAGATGTTGGCGACGGCCGTGCTGACTTCGGCGTTGATATGCGCCACTTGGGTAGTCGGCTCAAACCGCGGCGGGTTGTCGACGCTGACGAATGCGGGGAGCGGAGCAATGACCGCATCGGCATCAAAGGCATTGAACAGAATGAGGCTGAGCCTCTCCCATTCGGTGTCGTTCACCCGATGCCGCGTGGCTCGCAACTGGCCATTCGTGAGCCGTTCGAGCATGTCTCCGACGATCACGATGAACCGATCTTCGAAGACGGGCGGTTCGATCCACTCGTTGTTGCGAGTGAGTAGTTCCAGACCCGGTGCAGTCTGCGACATGAGCGTAAATGCCTCGTAGTCGGTGTGGGCGCTAATGCCAACGATGTTCTCGGCGGTCTTGCCTTCGTTCGGCGGATACCGCAGCAGCCGCATCATCGATGAGCTGCGTTCACTTTCGTACTTGGCGAAGGTGTCAGCTGGCAGGTCGTACATCTCAGCGAAGGCAACGAATAGCTGTCGAGCCGCTGCTCGAGCCGCGAGGTACCAGCCATAGACGGTGTCGCTGAATCCGGGTAGCCCAGTCGGCCACAGGTTTGCACCTAGGCCACCGAACTCGGTGCTGGATTCGCCAGGCAACTCCATGGCCAAGTCAAAGGACTCGCAGCGAGCAATCGTGCCCGCCTCGTATGCAGGCTCGGTCCCCAGGGGAATCCATCCGCGCTGTGAACCTGCGCTGAGCTGCAAGGCGGTTCGTTTGCGGTCATCGTCAAGTGCATGAAAACGACGAGCCTCGGCGAAGACTGCATCGACCGATGTTTGCGACGGACCGAAGTTGGCGGCGTAGAAGTAGCCGACATCTTCAAACGCAGCTCGAATCTCGACCAATGTGGCAGCGCGTTCCTGCGGTGTTCCGTGCAGGCCTGCGAGGTCGATATCGGGATGCTGCGAAGATTGCGGAGCGCCCGCCCCACCACTCATTGCCCCACCGCTCACTGCATCGTCCAGCCACCGTCGACGATGACCGTTTGTCCAGTCATGTAGGTCGACGCATCGCTCGCAAGCAGAAGCAGGGCACCGTCAAGTTCCTCGAGGCGTCCTGGGCGGCGCATCGGTGTTCGCTTGGTGATGTAGCCATAGCCGCTGCTGTCTTCGTCCATCATCGAGTCGGTCAACTCGGTTGGGAAGTAGCCCGGCGCAATGCAGTTGACTCGAATATTGTGCCGAGCCCATTGCCCGCCAAGCTCACGAGTCAGCCCAATAAGGCCGGTCTTACTAGCGACATAGGCCGCTTGATTGTTCGGCGCGGACGACACGAAACTGTGGGCTGAAGCAATGTTGATGATCGAGCCTGGCCTGGCATGTTCGATCATCGCTGCCGCGGCCGTTCGCGCCAACAAGAAGCACGAGTTCAAGTTGACATCGATAACCCCGGCGAACTCGGCCGCGGTTTCTTCTTCGGCCTTGACCGGCGCATCGCTCTTTCCCGCGTTGTTGATCACCACGTCGAGGCGCCCAAACTGCTCATAGGCAGCAGCCACCAACGCATTCAGGTCATCCTCGTTGGTCACATCACAGCGCACCGGCACAACGCCAGACGTCGTAGACGCCAACGTCTCGAGCCGATCGAGGCGCCGAGCTGCCGCAATCACTCGCATGCCACCGGCAGCCAAGGTGCGCACCATGTTCTCGCCAATACCGCTCGACGCACCTGTCACGATCGCAGTACGACCGTCTACATCAAAGATCTCTGAAGCTGTTCGACTCACACGCCAAGTCTACGCAGCCTGTCGATATGCAACCGTGCCTGCTTGGTTTCAGGTGGTCGGAATCCGTGCAAGTTGCGCGCTAGCTGTTGGAAGCCCACCACTGGTCGAGGCGGTCCTGGGTTGCAGCAACGTCGAGGTCCGGCTCGGAGCGTTTGAGCTCGAGTAGGAACTTCAGTGCCTGGCCGACCATGGGTCCAGGGCCGACATCGAATCGATCCATTACTGTCTGGCCATCTATGAGGGGCCGTTCGGCCTTGCGCCGATCCTGGGCGGCCAGCTCAAGGATGCGCTCTTCAATCGCATCGACATGGTGATGGAGTTCAAGGCGTTTGCGCTGGTTGCGGGTCGTGCAGTCGCTACGCACTAGCTCGTTCAAAAGACCAAGTAGATGGCCTGCATCGCGGGCGTAACGGCGCACAGCTGAATCGCTCCAGCCCGACGCATACCCCTTGAACCGTCCAGATAGCCGGACAAGTTCGGCGACGTCGCGCACCACATCGTCGGGGTACTCAAGCTGACGCAGCCGCTTCTTTGCCATCTTGGCGCCGACGGCCTCGTGGTGTCGGAAGGTCACGCCGTCGTCATCGATCTTGCGAGTAAGCGGTTTTCCGATGTCGTGGAACAACGCCGCCAGGCGCAGAACCAGGTCGGCGCGAGTCTTCGCTGTCACCGCAATTGTGTGCGCCAGAACATCCTTGTGTTTGTGGATGGGGTCTTGCTCAAGTGCAAGCGCTGGCAGTTCCGGGATGATCTGCGCAGCGACACCTGAGTCGACCAGCGCCCAGAGCGCGTTCGAGCAATCGTCGTCGAGCAGGGCTTCGCTCAGGCGATCTCGGGCAACTACGGCTTCCATCGCCTGACAGTCTGCTGGAACTCGGCACAGTTTGCACCGAACTTTCTGTGTGGTTGGCCAGAACACCCAGGCTTCGGCCGCTGACCTGTCAAATCATGGACGTTCGAGCCGCTCTGCCCACATTGTGCAGCAGCACCACTAACCTCGGCGGGGTGAAAGCACTGCTGTTCGAGCGACGCGAGTCCCGCTACGCGGCGGCAATCCTCACGTCCAAACTCTCCCCTGGCGCTGGCGCGCTCGTCGCGCCCTTGCGTATGGCCGACATAGACGCGCCAGAATTGCCCGGGCCGGGTTGGAAGCGGATCACGCCTCTGCTCTCCGGAATCTGCGGTAGCGACCTGTCCACGTTGTCTGGTCACACGTCGCGATACTTCGAGCCACTGGTGTCGTTTCCCTTTGTTATGGGTCACGAAGTCGTTGGCATAACCGAGAACGGCAACCGTGTTGTCATCGACGCTGTGCTTGGTCATGCCGCCCGCGGCGAAGACCTGCCGTTTGATGGCGCAGCCCCCGCCGACGGATGCGACCATGGCCACCTAATCGGCGGTCATCTCGAGGCTGGCCTGCAGATCGGTTCGTGCGAAAGCACCAGCGGTGGATGGTCAACGTCGATGATTGCTCACCAGAGCCAACTCCACGTCGTGCCCGAGACCATGAGCGATGAGTCCGCCGTCATGATCGAGCCAACCGCCGGCGGCGTGCACGCAGCCCTGCGAGCAAATATCAAAGAAGGCCAGACCATCGTCGTGCTAGGTGCTGGCACGATCGGCCTGACAATCATTGCGGCACTCCGCGCCCACACACCTGCCGGGGCAATCGTCGCTACCGCGAAATATCCCGAGCAACGCAAGCTCGCTTCTGAACTCGGTGCGACCACTGTCGTAGAACCCGGCGAGGTCCGACGCGCTGTGCGACGGATGACAGGCAGCCGCATGGTTGGTTCCGTGTTGTCTGGCGGTGCCGATGTCGTGATCGATGCCGTTGGCAGCTCCGCATCACTTGAAGATGCCATGGCCGTTACCCGCCCCCGAGGCCGCATTGTCGTCTGCGGCATGCCAGGCGTCGTCGAAATTGACCTCGCACCGCTGTGGCATCGTGAGACCGAAATGGTCGGCGCGTACACCTATGGCACCGAAGAACTCGCTGACGGCACCCGGGCTCACACTTTCGCCCTGGCCACCGAACTCGTCGAATCGGCAGGCTTGGACCGCTTGGTTACTGCTACCTATCCACTGTCGCAGTACAAACAAGCCCTCCGCCACGCCTCCGAGTCCGGCCGACGCGGCGCCGTAAAGATCGCCTTCGACTTCCGCGAGTAGCAACCGGGTTCCCCCCGCCAAACCAAGAATGTGGTCCTGCAAGGATTTCTCGTGTTCAGGCACGGACGAAACAGCGTTCGGTAACTATGTCCTCGTAATGGCGGGCCTGAGCCTCGTACATCGTTGTTACGACGCTGACTGCCACTGTGGTGGGGTCACCCGCGAATAGTGACTTCGACACGAACCCCGTTGGGGTCATCCACGAAGATCTGAGATAGCGAGATTTCGGGACGTTCGCTCGTGCGGTACTTCAGACCGCTGTCGTCCAGCAGCGCACACATCGCTGCGAAGTCGCTGCCTTCGAATGCAATGTGGTTAAACGCGCTGCGCCGCGAAAAACGATCGTCTTCCTCGATGAAGTTCAGGTGCACGACGGGTGCACCTCCCAAGAACAGCCATGCTCCCGGGAACCCGAAGTCGGGCCGGTCTTGCGGCCGGTTTTCGAGCCCGAGAACATTTTCGTAAAACGCGACCGTCTCATCGGGTTTCGATGTATCGATATTGATGTGATCAAGTCCAGTGATTCCCACACAATGATCGTAGATCAGTACGCTCTGCCCACGCATTAGAGGGGACCCCCACGATGAAGCTCGGCCTGTCCGTTGACGAAGTACTACACACGACCCGAGCGGTCCGCAAGCGCATTGATTTCGACAAGCCCGTCGAGCGCGAAGTCTTGCTCGAATGCATGGATGCCGCAGTGCAGTCCCCTACTGGCTCAAATAGCCAAGCCTGGCAGTGGCTGATCGTCACCAACCCCGAGAAGCGAGCAGCGCTGGCTGATCTCTACAAGCAAGGCTGGGCGATCTACGCCAACATGGAAGGCAACGCTGCCACCGCGTTCAAGGGTGACGACGCCGAACGCGAAGCTCAGCAGGCACGAGTCACCAGCTCGGCCGAGTACCTGGCCGAGAATTTCGAGAAGGTGCCGGCGATGTTGATCCCATGCATCCCAAAGCTGCCCGAGGGCTCTCCTACCTTCGCTCATGCGTCAGTCTTCGGCTCGATCCTGCCGGGCGTCTGGAGCTTCATGCTTGCCGCCCGCGAACGTGGCCTAGGAACGGCGTGGACCACCATCCACATGATGTTCGAACAGCAAGCCGCCGAAATTTTGGGCATCCCTGACGACATGCAGCAGTGCGCACTCGTCACGATCGGCTACAGCAAGGGCACTGACTTCAAGCCAGCCAAGCGCCCACCACTGGACACCATCGTGCACTGGGACACTTGGTAGCACCGCCTTTCGCTCACCATGCGCTCAATGAATGGGCAGCACTCGTGCCGCGATCGACGTTCAGATTGATGCCGTTCACATAACTCGCTGTGCGTTGATCAGCGAGAAAGAGCATGGCGCCAACCATCTCTGCTGGCTCGGCTTGGCGGCCCGCCAGTGCCACCGCCCGGTCGATCACGTCGTCGCCAACACCTCGGCGGAAGTCTTGTGACAGCTGTGTGTTCGTGATGCCAGGGCACAGGCTGTTCATCCGGATATCGAGTTCTGGTCGCACCTGTAGCGCACGCCACATCGTGTAGTACTGCACGGCCTCCTTCGAGAAGCTGTAGCCATCATCCACGATGTCGTCATGTTCGCCAACCCAATCCATGCCAGCATCAAAGGAGTCAGCCTGCATAAGCGCCTTGTGATGTTGCACGTTGTCTGCCCATGCCCGGCCAGCTGTCGAGGCCACATGCGTAACCGAGCCTCCACCCGAGATACGAGGTAACAACGCTTCGGTTAGATGCCGAAGCCCAATCCAGTTGATCGCCATGACCTGTGTCGGCGTGAAACGACCCCCGTTGGGGACACCCGCACAGTTCATCAGCCAGTCGACTTTGGGCGGCATCAGTTCGAGCGCAAGGTCAATCGAGGCTCTGTCCCCTAGGTCGCATTGCACCGCCTGGCTGACCGGCGCTGACACTGGCGCTACGTCCAATGTGTAGACATCGGCACCCGCGGCCAGCAGGCTGTCGACCACTGCGGCTCCAATGCCCGATGCTGCGCCTGTCACCACCACGGTGTGATCCAACAAATCCATCCACGTTGCGTACTGCATGATCGTCACGTTAGGTGAGAACACACACACGGCGGCGAACATAGGACGGGCCGCCGCTCGTCGCGTACCGCTAACGTCGAGGGATGGACCCTTCGGCCTTGTCAGCACGAGACGCCCTTCGCCAGATGACGCAAGGCGAACTCACGGCTGTGGAACTCATGACTGCATGCCTGGCCCAGGTGGACCGGATTGACCCTGTCGTGAATGCGATGGTCATCCGCAACGACGAGTTGGCCCTCGAACGCGCCGCACATGCCGACCAAGACCGATTACGCGGCCTGGTGGTCGGGCCCCTGCACGGGTTACCCGTAGCCATCAAGGACCTTCACCCAACCGCCGATATGCCAACGACCTATGGCAGCCCGGACTTTGCCGACCATCAGCCACTACAAGACGCTGGCATCGTCAGACGAGTCAAAGCCGCAGGCGGCATCCCGATCGGCAAGACGAACATCCCCGAGCGCAGCATCGGGGCCAACACGGTAAACCCGTTGTTTGGGGCAACCGGGAACCCGTTTGACCCGACGCTGACGTGCGGCGGCTCCTCGGGAGGCTCCGGTGTCGCATTGGCCACCAACATGGCGCCGCTGGCCACGGGCTCTGACCATGGCGGAAGTGTCCGTATCCCCGCGTGTTACTCGGGCGTCGTCGGCCATCGGGCAACACCGGGCGTAGTCCCCCACGAGCTGCGGTCTATGACCCAGACCTTTTACAGCGTGCAAGGTCCCATGGCCCGCACGGTCGATGACGCAGCACTGCTGTTGTCAGCCATCGCGGACCGCTCAACCGGAGCCCTCCCCCATGACCCGATGATGTTCCCGCTCGACGCATCGATCTTCGCGTCACTCGAGCCGATCGACCCGACTTCGCTGCGCATCGCGTTCACCGAAGACCTGGGAGGCGTGCTCGTCTCCGAGCAGATCCGCCAGACGTTTCGAGCACGGGTCGAGAAACTTCAAGGCGTCGTGGCCGTATGCGACCCACACCCGATCGACCTTCGACGAGCACCCGACGTGGATTGGAAGGTCCGCAGCGACATCTTCGTCAGCCAGTATTACCAGGAGGCAGCAAACTGGACGACTGACTTCAACCCCAACATCCAGGCGTCCTACAACGCCGCACTCGAGATGCCCATGTACGACATCGCCGTGGCCCGCCAAGTCCAGATGGAACTCAACCAGCAGTTCCAGCAGATCTTCGACGACTACGACGTGCTGCTCTGCCCGGGCGTGAGCGTGGCGCCATTCCCGTGGACAAACCGCAACCCGACCCATGTCGATGGTGAACCGGTTGAGAACTACATGGCCTGGCTCGCTCTGACGGCATCATTGACTGTTGTTGGCCACCCTGTCACCGCACTGCCATGTGGACTCGATCCGCAAGGAACTCCTTTTGGTGTGCAGGTAGTCGGGCCGATGTACCAGGACCATCGCTCATTGAGCGCGGCTGCCGCGCTCGAGGCCATCTTCGCTACCGACCCAGACACAGCGCGACCAACCCCGGACTTCGACTGGCTCGCGCAGCAAACCCCAAACCGTCGCGATGCCAAGATGTAACCAGAGTCGCAGTCTCGGGTAGCTACAGCTGGCCCGTGGTCACAGATAGCCTGGGATAGGTATGGAACTGCTTGATCTCACCGATGTCCCCGAACGTGTGCTCGTGGTGGTCGCTCACCCCGACGACATCGACTTCGGTATAGCGGGCACCGCTGCGGTCCTAACTGCTGCGGGCAGCAAGGTGACCTACGCCCTGTGCACCAGTGGCGAAGCTGGTATCCCCGAAGAAATGGACCGGGCCGAACTCGCACAGGTCCGTGAGCGCGAGCAGCGTGCCGCCGCCGCCCAGGTCGGTGTGACCGACGTTCGGTTCCTGGGCCAACCCGATGGGCATCTCGAAGCCAACCTCGAATTGCGCAAGGTCATCAGCCGCGTGATCCGCCAGGTCAAGCCCACTGTCGTGATCACACAAAGCCCCGAGCGCCGCTACGAACGTATCTTTGCGTCACACCCGGACCATCTGGCATGCGCCGAGGCCACGATTTCGGCCGTCTACCCCGATGCCCGCAATCCGCATGCGCACGTCGAGCTGATGGCCGAAGGCCACGAGCCACACGCCGTCGACTGGGTCTGGATCACCCAAGGACGCGGGTCGAACCTTGCGGTCAACATCACCGACGTGATGGACAAGAAAGTTGCCGCGCTATCCAGCCACACCAGCCAGGTCGAATGGATCGAAGACGTCGACAAGCTGCTTCGTGACTGGGCCGCCGTGACTGCCAACAAGCTCGGGGTCGCCGAGCAGGCACCACTGGTCGAGGCCTTCACCAAAATCCAAACTCACTAGGGCTGCTCACCATCAGCGCGACCACCAAGGCAGCGAGCAAGTGAGTACCCTCGGCTGGTGAGTCTTGGTGGTATTGCAGCAATCATCGCAGCCATCGTTGCCGTAGCAGCGATCGCCTATGTCTGGTCCCAGATGATGTCGAATTCCGGCACCATGAGCGACGGCAGCGTCGGGGCAGTAATGGACGGTGGTGAAGACGTGCGCCGCATCGACTTGGGCACACATACCTACGTCGCGCAGCAGGCCGAAGAGCAACTGAAGAGCGAGGGCTATAAATGCCGCACCGTCTCACTCGAGCAGGGCGCGTTCGGCATTGGTCTCGGCGACCACCATTACCTGATCTACAACGCCGAAGATGAGGACCGAGTTCGCGCCGTAGTCAACGAGCTTCTCGAAGACTCTGGTGTCAGTTTCGATGACCTCGGCGATGCATGATCATCTTCGTTGATTACGAACACGCCGACCGGTACAAGGACGGCGGCGGGTCGAACATCCAGGCCGCCCGCACCTGGATCAGCTATCGGCTCGAGGATCTCTCCGGCATGCCTTCCTTGCTCGTACGGTGGGATCACATCAGCGCCGAGCTGTTGGCCAAGGTCGATGCCCAAGCCATCTTCATCAGCGGCAACGGCTCGGACCCATCGCTCTATGACAATGATGCCCTGACCCCGCTCTACGACATCATTCGTGACTCGGGTCTGCCGGTCTTTGGCTTCTGCGGGGGCCTGCAATGCTTCTCGCTGGCCTTGGGTGCCGAGCTGAAGCTGCTGAACATTGCCGCCGACGCCCAAGAAACTGACACGCTGAAGAAGTGGCCAAACGGCCATTTCGGTGAGGTTGGTTATCACCCGATCGAACTTCTTGGCGAGCACGAACTGCTTGCTGGTCTTGGCGACGCGCCTGTCTTCCGCCACGCACACGGGCTCCATGTTCCCGAGCCACCTGCAGGCTTTCAGGTACTGGCTCGCACCGATATCACCCCGGTGCAGATCGCTGTGAGCGACCGCATGCGCATCATCGGCACCCAGTTCCATCCCGAGTACTGGACCGACGAGCACCCCGCTGGCAAGACCCTAATCACGAACTTCATGCGCTGGTCCGGCCTCATCTGAGACCGGAAACCCGTCGGTGGTGTGTGCGTCGCCGACCAGCACCGTGTCATAACCGCGGTCCAACACCCCATGAGCGATCTCACATGCGCGGTCTCACAGGCGACCCAACCGCCTCGATCGTGTTACGCGGTCACGCGTTCATTCAGAACTCCGGCGAGAGCCCTACGAACTCAGAACAACGCCCACCGCGATCGGTAACAATTGGGTTGCGACGGTCGTTGCTTCGCTGGCGATTCGTGTGGCGCAGGTACGGCGCATGCGAAGGTTCAGCTCCTAGCAAGCTGCTCTGGAATCCGGGTCGCTACGATCCACGCGTATGACACCAGGGGATCGGTTTGGCCCGATTGTGAACGACCTGAGCCTGTATGGGTATTCAGTGTCTGAAGGCTTGCTGACCCCTGAGCACATCGCAGCGCTTGCCGCGGTGGCGTTGACTCATCAGAAAGAAGGCCGCCTGGTTCGGGCACGCACCGGCAAGGCCAGGACCGAACGTGAGTCGGTACGCGGCGGTTCGATCGCATGGTTGGATGAGCACTCAGTTGAGACCCCGGTCCTCGACTGCAACGCGACCTTTGACGCGTTGAGACGAACGCTCAACGAACAGCTATTCATGAACCTCCATGATGTCGAGAGTCACTTCGCTATCTACCCACCAGGAGCGGTCTACCAGAAGCACCTAGACCAATTCGCGACCGGCCACCAGAGTCGGCAGTTGAGTCTGGTGCTCTATCTCAATGAGGATTGGCTCAGCACCAACGGTGGTGAGCTGCGTCTCTACCTCGATGGCTCCGAGGGCGGCCAGATCGACATCTCGCCCACCGCTGCTCGCCTGGTGTTGTTCGAATCGTCACGATTCTGGCACGAGGCCCTGCCGTCGAATCGAGAGCGTCTAAGCCTCACGGGTTGGTTCCGAACCCGCTGATGACGGGCTCCGTTACCGAAGCTGTAACGAGATGTCACGTATCTGGAAGGGGAACCTCAGTCCTTCCGGTCACCGTTCCCAGCCTCCAAACTTCCCGCACTTTGTGATGCTCTCGGTCACCAAAGACCGACAACTGAGGCGTTCCGTGGCGAGGTTTTAGACGAAGTACTCACGTTCCTCCGACGCTTAGAATCTCGCCACTCTGAACCAAGGCAGAGGCCATTGGGTGACGTCATCTGCCCCTGATGGCCGCCTCGTGACCCTCAGCGAGAGCCTCGGCAGACTCGATGACCCATTCTGCACCGGAGCGGAGGCGATAGACACGGCCTTCTCCGATGTGGCGAAGCGTTCGATAGCCAAGGCTGCGTAACGAGAAGCGGTCGTCGTCTGCCACAGCATCGACAAGCTCGAGTGCGATCAGAAGGCACGCAGCACAAATCCACTCTGACGGCTGTCGGGGTTGCACACTAAAACTGGCGTCTTCCTCGACCACGGTTTGCCTGGTTCACGCCTCCTCTGAGGTCCTTCCGGTCCTGCTCGCCATGGTGGCCATCGCGTTCCATTCGCTCCGCGGCTCCGTGGGGCACGCGGCAATTCATGTCGAGATATCGCACAATTTCCGGTACCTGAAGTCACTAGCGAGCGAGGAACCATTCGCCAACGATCGTGGGACCCACTATCAGCAGCTCAATCTCGGAGCGACACGGCGCTGCAACCTGCAATCAGATCGGCGCCGATGACAGTAATTCTGTGCTGCGCATTGTGCGCCGACGTATTGCCAGCCGGTACATGGTGTCGGGGCCGTCGTGTTCGATGTAGCAGCCCTGCAGGTGCCGACGGCCCTGGCTCGAGTCGAACGCGGTGCGGCCGTGCAATGCCCTGTGGTTGTCCATGAACATGATGTCGCCCGGCTCAAGCCGGAAGGTCACCCGGTGGGCAGGGTCGTTCGCCCACTCGGCCAACCAACGCCGCCCCGCGTAGAACGCGCTCAGGTCTACGCCTGGCTCCACGATCGGTTCGTCGAGCTTGTTGTTGGTGCGGATCTGCGTGTACCGGCCGTGGCGGTCGTACTCGAGGATGTGACCGCGGTTGACAACCGTGTCAGAGCCCATGTCGTAGCGCCACTCGACTTTGGTGTCGACCAGGGCTGCGTGCCAGTCAGGATGCTCGGCGAGTAGAGCATTCGCCGCTGCCAGACCGTCAACGAGCGTAGAGTCACCGCCCGGCGCCTCATTACAGATGCAGTGCAACATCTGAATGCCGGGCACTGGTCGTCGATAGGGCTCATCGCTATGGGCGAGCAGCTCGAATGTTGTGTAAGCCAGGTCGGTCGGTGAGGGTTTTGCCTCCACGTCGAACACCCACCCGAAATTCTGACCGACGATGTAGCCGAGCCGGTTCGCCACTCTCGACACCGTGCCGACTTCTGCTGGAGTGTTGCGCAGTACCACGTATCCGTGGCGGAAGAACGCGGACAGGAACGCGATCACCGCACCGAGATCCTCCGTCACCGGGTCGAACGTGATGCCGGACCAGTCGACGTACGGGAACTCGGCCAACGGGGCAGCCCAGGGTTCGGCCGCCGGGGGCTCTTCAGGATCAGGGCGCCAGCCCAAGGCCCGCTCGATCGCAAACAGATCGAGGCGCGCCCGATGCCCGTCGGAAAAGACGGTGTCAAGCACGTCGCCAGCAAGCACACACGACACGACGGTGAGCGTGGCATCAATGTCGACCGGCGTGAACAAGCGCTGCCGGTTCGTCTCCTCGATCTCGCCGGTCTCAGTCGACCGATGCCGCAACCACAGCGGATGCAACAAGACAGTTGCGGCGCAGCGGCGCAGCCGTACCCCCGCAGGCCCGACACTGACATCGAGCTCGAGTGTCTCCAACGTGACCTGCTGGCCAACGGGTCGCTTTGCAGTAAGCACCTGGCCATCATGCAAGTAGTCGCTCTGTTTGAACAGTGGCGAATTCGGCAAGCTTGGCATAACCTCATGTCATGGTGGAGACAGTCGATGAGAGACATCCGATGAGGGAGATTCGATGAGGGAGATTGTTCGTCGAGTAGATCGTCTCCAACGTCTTGCCGTTTTCGAGGCGGCAGCCCGGTTGGGCAGCTTCACCGCAGCGGCCACCGAACTTGCCATTTCGCAGCCGGCCATCACCCGCCAGATCCACTCGCTCGAACGCAGCCTCGGAGCCGAGCTATTCGCCCGCTCTGCGAACCGCAGCACCCTCACTGAGGCTGGGCAACGTTTGTACAGCCACATCGCTTCTGGATTCGACGTGATCGAAAACGGTCTCGCAGAGCTCGCCGACCACGCAGGCAACTTCGTGCTCGCTGCCAACCCCGGCGTCGCCCAGATGCTGATTGTCCCGCAACTTGACCTGCTCAAGACAGCGCTCGGCGACCTTGACCTCCTGCTCTGGCTGTTCGACGGCGACGCCGAACTCAACGAGGGCGCATTCGATGCTGCGATCCGTATCGGCCGCGGCAACTTTCCAGATGTCGACCAACAGCTCCTATTCCCCGAGGTCGTCGTGCCCATCGCTGCGCCAGCGCTCGCCGAGCAATACGGGCTCAGCGCAACCAGCACCGCCGCTGACGTCTGCGCCGCGCCGTTCGTGCACATGGACGATGCCATCCGACCCTGGATGAACTGGGCCGGCTGGCTTGCGAACTTCGACGTCACGCTGCGCCGCTCACCCGGCCGCGTGCTGTTCAACAACTACCCAATGGTTCTGCAGCGGGCGATCCTGGGCTACGGCGTCGCTCTTGGGTGGCGGCCGCTCATCGACGAGTACGTCGAGCGAGGCGCGCTGGTGATCGTCGGTCCCGAAGTCCAATCGACGAGTGGCTACTACATCACATGGCCCAGCGGGAACCCGAGCCCGGCCGTCACCGCACTCATCGACTGGCTACCCGCCAACGATCAGTTAGCGGATTAGTGGACGCCACGCACCGGTGAAGCGTGATCCCGCGAGGGATAGACCCACCGTGACGGTCACGGCCACAGAGGTCATCTCTGTACCACGCGAGGCTGTTGCGTTAGCTGACCGGTGCGTGCTCAACAAGCCCAAGGCTGACCCAAGTCGGTAGCGGCTCAGTCGATCTCGATGATCCAGCCGCCCCTGTCGCCACGCCACTCGCTCAATTGGCTGGCGTTATCCAATAAGGGCGCTTCCGCCTTCCCATGGAGAGAGCTGCCCCTCGTAGACCGATGGTCCGTTGCGGAAGTGTGATGCCTCTTTGAGTGACTCGACAAACGGCATGTCGATCGGATACAGCTGCTTGTCTCGTGGCCGAGGGCCCGCCTTGGAGACGTGTCCCCAGAGCGCATGGCCCACGATTTCTTCGGCGATCCAGGCTGCCTCGATCAGCTTGTCCAGGTCGTAGCCGGTCTCAATGCCCATCTCGTGACACAGATCAACAAAGTCCTCGGTCGGTACGTGGCCAGCCGAGCGGCCGTTGCCGCAATAGGGGCAGCCGCCCATGCCACCGAGCGACGTGTCGAACTCGGTGACGCCCAGCTGAAGCGCCTGGTAGTAACTGGCAATCGTCGAACCCCGCGAGTTGTGCAAATGCATATGAAATGTCTCGATCTCGGGCCAAGTGTCACGAATGGCCAGGATCGTCTCGCGGACCGTGTGGGGACCGTTCCAACCCATAGCATCGGAGAACGAGATGCGGGTCACGGTGATGCCGGCCTCATGCCATTTGTTAACCATCAGATCGATCATCTCAAGCCGGCGGGCCAGGTCGAAAGGACCCTCGAAGTTAGAACCGAACGGGCTACCAAGGGTGATCGAGCCAGTCTCGGCACCGGCCGCAACGGCGGCTTCGACCGTGGAATCCATCGAAACGATCTGCTGGGCTTGAGTCCGGTTGTAGTTGCGACGAGCGAACGAATCACAGATCTCGACATGAAGCCCGAACTGGCGCGTCCGCACGTCAAGTTTGGGATAGAACCGATCGGCGCGTTCAAAGCCCTTCTGGTTAAAGATCGCAGCGGTGTAACGGATCCCCGGCTTTGGTTCGAACCGCTCGGCGAGCTCATCGATGTTGGCCATCGACGGCGTCCACTTAGGATGGGCGAACGATCCGATCGAGATCACCTTCGCGCCGGTCTCACCGATCGCATCGAGTAGACGCAGCTTGTCGTCGATCGAGATGTCGGCACCCTCGATCTGCAAACCTTCTCGCATCGTGTCATCGAAGATATTCACACTCTTCGGAATCAGGCTGTCACTCATGGTCGCTGCACCTCCAGAAACGGATACACAGACACTAGATCGCTCTGTGTCAATCCTTGGAAGCCCGCAGATAGGCCGCCCGAGTCTCACGAGTCCAGGGGCGAGCTGAAGATCGACGCTTCCACAACTCTGCGCCTGCCGGGGCGAGTCATCTGCGCTTCGTTCTCCAGCGGTACTCCACCGGTTTCAATGCGATTCGTTGGTCAGTCGGATCCTGGCACGGTCGGAATGGCTTGGGTGTGTTGGCTTCGCGGATAGAAGCCATTGATCACGATCGCCGGAGCGGCTGCGAACAGGGCGAATACGAAGAAGAAGCGATCGAATCGCTCAAACGCGATGTTGTCCGCATCACCAAGAATTGCCACAGCAGCGGCCACTCCCAAGCCCGACGCAAGATTGCGGACCGTGTTGAAGCCTGCATTCACTTCGCCAAACATTGCCTCGGGTTGTCCATCCAATGCGGCAGCGTTGAGCGACGAGAACGTAAGACCAAAACCGGTGCCGAAGAGCAAGATGGCCGGAAGGAACCCGGTCAGGTAGTTGGGTTCTGCACCCCATCGCAAGGCCATAGTCAACATCGCAGCAATCGGAAATAGCGTGCCGAAGGCGATCAACGGACGCCGACCGAATCGGTCGGCGAGATAGCCCGACAGCAACCCAAAGCCCGACGCACAAATCGGGGCGGGTGTGATGGCGAGACCAGCCTGCACAAGCGAGTAGTCCCACACCTCGGTCAGAAACAGCGGCCACACGACCCAGGTCGATGCGCCAAGCATCGAGAAGATAAGGCCTGCCAATGTCACTGTCCACACCGGACGGGAAGAGAAGACGCGCAGGTCGAGCAAGGGGGCAGGATGACGCAACGAACGCACGACAAACACGGGTAATAGGCAGATCACCCCGATCATCGGCATGATAATTGCGGCGTGACTCCACCCAAGACGGGGGCTCTGCACGATCACGAAGGCGAGGAGCCCAATCGCGATCGTCCCCAAAGGAAAGCCGATCAGATCGAGCTTCTTGCCATCGAGAATGGGCTCAGATTCAGAGAGCAACCGGCGTCCGCCAACGAGCACCACAATCGCTACCGGCACAGCCATGAGGTAGACGTAGCGCCAGCCCAAGTTCTCGACGATGACAGCCGAGAGGCTTGGGGCGATCGCCGCACCAATCGTGCCGCTTGCGGTCCATGCAGCGACCGCAGACGTCCGTCGACTCGTCGGAAAGGCCGGAAGTACGAGCGCCAACGAGGTCGGCACGGTCAACGAACCACCGATGCCTTGCAGGATCCTGCCGGCCACGAAGACGTTTGCTGTCGGCGCTAAGAAGCAGACGACTGAAGCGAACAGGAAGAGCCATACGCCAGCGAAGAACATGCGCCGGCGGCCGCTTCGGTCCGACAACCGGCCAGCTGGCACCATAAACGTGGCGAGTGCGATCGAATAGCCAGATAGCGCCCATGACAAGGTCGACCGACTTGTGCCAGAGAACTCGTCGGTGATGGCAGGAAACGCAATATTTGTACCGGTGAGCGTGATGCTGATGACGGTGTAGGTGAGCGCTGCGAGTGCCAGCGCCAGCCAACTACGCCGTGGAACCGCTTCGAGCTTCTGGCCCTTCAACTGCGGCTGGTCGCGCCGCGGCCCAGGTGAGAAGTCATCCGCGAACTTTACCTACAGCGGCCTCAACACATGTAGCCAACCACGCCTATGTGTTGCCCATTGAACCTGTGCGATCTGGGGACCCGCTGCGGAGTCGTCGGCTTCGATGCGAAAACAGAAGCGACCACAGTCATGGAGCAGTACAAGTGAGGAGTCCCCATGATCCGGTCCAGGAAACGGGGAGCACCTCCGGTGTCGACTTCTTCGCGCAAAATCGACCGGTTGGCCGTGACCTTTGATCATGACGGGATTGTCGCCAGGACTGTTTCTGGTTCTTCGGATATGAGCTGGGTTGAGGGCCCACCGGGCGCGAGGCAGGGGCTTCCATGATTTGGATGTCTTACGTACAGACCCGGGAGAACCTCTGTGGAATCAGGTCCTACGCGTGGTGCCGAGATCCTGGTGGGTTTTGGTGTCGAAGTGAAGGTCATTGGTGATGATTCGGCCTGCCCCTTGCCAAGCATGCGGAAGCACTTGGCGGGTCAGCTGCGCAACGCCCGTGAAGTTCACATCCATCGTGCGCGCCAGATCATCGTCGCTGATCTGTTCGAGTGTGCCGACATAGGTGGCTCCGGCATTGTTGACCAACACATCAATCGCTCCATGTTCGGCCACGACATCGGCAACTACCTGCTTGATCGCTGAAGGATCAGTGACATCGAGCGCAGCCACCTGGACCGTCACGCCCGCCTCAACCGCAGCCGTCCACCTATCGAAACCTAGAGTGCACTCGCCAGGGAGTGCGCTGTGTCTGCTAGTGCACCTTCTCAGCGGGAGCGGCGGCCAGATTCAACGTCGTTTAAGTCGAGATGGTTACGCATGTATTGGCCGCTGGCATCGGTGGTTGGCTGGAAGTCCCAGGCCGAGTAACGACCCTTGCGCAGCGCGTGGTCGACAACTCGGCGATTGGCCTGGCTGTCGAGCACATCGGCCAGAATCTGCGTCATGTTCCAGCGATCCTTGACCTCGGTACGGAAGCTCGCTGCGTCGGCCAAGTACTCGGGTGCCTCGGCAACGTTGTCTAGCTCTCGCGGATCCGCACTCAAGTCGTAAAGCTGTTCACCATCTGGCTGGCTGTAGATGAACTTCAGTTTCCCCCGACGCAGCATGAAGATCGGAGCGACGGCACCCTCGCCCAGGTACTCGCCCGTGACGGTGCGCAAGGTGTCCTCGAGGCCACCCAGCTGAGGAAGCAGGCTGTGGCCGTCCATAGCGAGCGGCACATCAATACCAGCCAGGTCGAGCATGGTGGGTGCTATGTCGAGCAGGCTCGACAGCGTCGCGAGCCTTGCCGCAGCAAAGCGCTCGGGGGCGTGAACGATAAGCGGGACCCGTGCGCTGTGTTCGAAGAAGTTCATTTTGTACCAGAGCCCGCGTTCACCCAGCATGTCGCCATGATCAGCTGTGAAGATCACGATGGTGTCATCAGCCAGGTCGTGCTGCTCGAGGGTGTCTAGGAGCTGCCCGATCCAATGATCTACATAGGAACAGTTCGCCAGATAGGCCCGGCGAGCAGCCATGATCTGGTCGTCCGTGATCTGCGTTTCATCTGCGCCGATCACCTTACGTAGCCGTGCGCTGTGCGGATCCACGTGCTTTTCATCTATCGGACCGACCGAAGGCATCGGGATCTCGACATCGTCGTACAGATCCCAGAACTCTTGACGAGCCACATACGGGTCATACGGATGGGTGAACGAGGCCGTCATCATGAATGGCCGTTCGTCGGCTGTCCGTGCCAGGTCACGCAGCTTGCGTACGGCGCGAAACCCAACATCATCGTCGTAGTCGAGCTGATTCGTCGCGTCCGCAACACCGGCATGGGTGACGCTGTCCAGGTTGTGGTACCACCAGTCAAACCGGCCATCTGGATCGAGCCAGTTGGGCGTCCACCCGAAGTCGGCCGGGTAAATGTCGGTCGTCAACCGCTCTTCGAAGCCATGCAGTTGATCGGGGCCAACGAAGTGCATCTTGCCAACGAGTGATGTCTGATAACCCGCCGAGCGCATGTAGTGCGCAAAGGTCGGAACCGTCGATGCAAACTCCGACGCATTGTCGTAGGCGCCGATCTTGCTGTTCTGCTGCCCGGCCATCATGGCGAACCGGGCCGGCGCACACAGCGGCGAGTTGCTGTAGGTCGACTCGAACACGACGCCCTCGGCCGCCAACCTGTCAATTGCTGGAGCGATCGCCGGGCCACCCCATGGGCCCATGAACGGCGCCGCCATCTGATCAGCCATGATCAGCAAGATGTTCGGTTGTGCACGCACACTTCACCAGCACTCATTCGGCGGACAAGACCAGCGCGATGCTACAACGCCTCACTCTGCACCACCGGCGACTTCAATCAGCGAGTGGGGCGACCTTTTGTAGAACCAGGGCTGCCTGCCGGAGTTGGCGCAGTTCGGTTCGGCGAGGCTGTCGCACTTGATGACGTTGTTCTACGAAGCCCATACCGGCCAGTTGCGTCGCAATGGTGTCCGGATCGGCCTGGTAGGCAGTCGTAACCTGGTGATCGAACGGGGCGCCGTGTTCGTGCGGCGTACTAGTTCCTGGGAAATCAGTGACCTGTGAACTTGCCGGGGCAGCGCTCGATGAACGAGGCGATGCCTTGTTGAAAGTCAGTACGCAGCCGAGGCAGGGCTCAGTTATGCGCTGCCGGATGACCTCAAGACTGGCTCGCTCCTCCTGCGGTCGTGGCCGAATCGTTGCAGTTGCAACGATCTGAGACTGTCACACCCCGATGTCATGATTGAACCATGGCATTGCTGTTCAATCTTGACGCCGAGCGCGAGACCCGCGCCGACGACGAGATCGATGCCGCATTCGCTCTCATCCACATCCATGTTTCCGGGCTCGATCCGACAGCAGCGCTACCCCGCATCCGTCGCTACCAAGGACAGCTCTCCGCGCTCGAGACCAGCATCGTCGCTGAACTGAATACAAAAACCGGCAACGACCGGGCCTCGAAAAGGGCACTCAATGACGGCAAGACATCCCGTAGCAAGATTGCCAAAACCGCAAAACGAGGCGAAGCCGCCGCCAAGAACAACGACCTGATCGACAAGGTCGCCAACGGCGACCTCAGCGAAGAACAACTAGACATCATCGCCGACACCTCCGCCAAAACCGGAGGCGCCGCCGCAACCGACAACAGCTTCATCAATAAGGTCGCAGGCGTCGACCCCGACCAGGCCCAAGGCTTCGCCAAAGAGTTCATCGCCGACCACGCCGACCCCGAAAGCACCCGAACCGAACACGACCGCCAACGCAAAGACCGCAAAGGCTTCCGCTACTACGCAAAGAAGAGGGGTCTCGACACCGTACAACTCGAAGGCGACTCGGTCGCCGTCAAAAACATGTGGGCGGCCATCAAAGCCCGCGCCGACGAGTTCTACCTCTCCGACGGCGGCCGCGACATCGATACCGGCAAGCATCCCCGCACCCCCGATCAACGGCTCTTCGACGCCGCTCACGAACTGCTGTGTGGGGTGACCACCACACCAACGGGCGTCAAACAACAACCGCGCCACGGCAAATCTGGCGGCTCCGGACGCCCACAGATCATTGTCGGCCTCACGCTTGAGAAGTACCTCGGACTCGACCCTGGCGCACTCGCCGAACAGATCGGTTTGGGTTTGATCCCAGACTCGGTGTTGGCCGACTACCTCGAGCACGCGGACATCATCGGCGTGCTGTACGACCGCAATGGCGAACCCCTCTGGATCGGCCGAGCCCGACGCCACGCATCACTCATGCAGCGCTATGCACTCATCGCACGAGACAAAGCCTGCGTGTTATGCGGCGCAGACCACCAACACTGCCAGATCCACCACCGCCTCCCATGGAACGCCCCCGGCAAGGGCCAGACCAACCTCGACGAACTCGTCCTGCTCTGCGGACCCTGCCACCGTCAACTCCACACTGACCTCTGCACTATCTACCAAGACACCAGCGGAACCTGGCGCACCCGCCCCGCCACCCCTCACGAAATCCCATCGCCACGACCGGCCTATCCCCAACGAGAATGACGCTCTTGGCCCTTCGCTCTAGCTAACGATGGCTCTCATCAAGAACCACTAGCAGGGTGCGGCAGAGATCGCTCTTGGGTCGTTAATGGCGGTTGTCTTCGACGCTGCATGTATGACGCCGCAATCGGCCATCGTGCCTGACCGGTCTTTCTGTCGGGAGTGTTACGCGCTGCGGCCGTCGCGGCGACAGAAGGTGCGATTATGAGGCGCGTTCGGCACCCGTGATGTCAAACACTTCGCCGGATACCGAGTGCTCTGCTTGTGGTTGCTGTCCGCGGATATCGCTCGGGTCTGTGGGGCCGCTCTGCGGATCGAGACTCTCGAGTCACGCTCGGAGCGGAGCATTTCCGAGCGGCCGAGTAACCGCAGTACGCGGGAAGCGCTCTGACCACGACGTCAGGTGGTTGATGGTGATCGGGCCGGGTGCGACCGACGCGTGGGGCGAGTCTGGGGACCAAACAGCGCGAGAAGCATTCCGAGAGTCGATTGGCCGTCAGATGTAGCCGTACGGTTGGCTGGGTTCGGTCAGCTCGGCGTGGATTTCCGCGCCGAGTTCGATGGTGAGAGGTGAGGGGTCGCCGGGTGCGAGGCGGGCGATGTAGCTGACGTTGCTAGGTGTCGGGATCTGCGGGGTCCGGTCCCATTCGATGCTTCCGGCGGGGGCGCTGCGGCGGTTGATCAGCGCGACGCCGACGCCGGCCCGTATGGCCGAGGCCACGCTTTCGAGGCTGGCGCCTGAGAATACGGTGGTGTACGGGAGGCCTGCCGATCTCAGGGTTGCTTCGGCGAGTTGTCGTGTGAGGCTGCCTTCGGTGAAGGTCACCAGGGGTAGGTGGTCGGCTTCGATATAGGTGCCTTCGCCGATGATCCAGATGAGCTCGTCGGTCCACAGGACGTGATCGGTAGCGCGGACTTCGGACTCGGGCACGAGTGTGAGGGCGATGTCGAGGTCGCCGGTTTCGAGCATGTGTTCGAGCACGCGGCCGCGGTCGCCGATGTGGAAAACCACGGTCGAGCGTGGATGGGCGTGGCGGAACCGGCCCAGAATTGGGGCGACTTGCTCAGCGAAGCGTTCCTCGCCGGCGCCGAGGCGCACGGTACCGCGTAGCGCTGAGCTGGTGAGGCGAGCTACCGCGTCGTCGTGGGTGGTGACCAGTGTTCGGGCGTAGGGCAGCAGCTCTGCTCCGGTGGGGGTGGGGCTCAGTGAGTGGCCGGCGCGAACCAGCAGATCGGTTCCGATACGTTCTTCGAGGCGACGAAGCCGAAGGCTGACCGCGGACTGGCTCACGGCGAGATCAACCGCGGCTCGGGTCATGGTGCCGTTGTCGAGCACCGCCAGAAAGGTTCGAAGGGACTCGATGTCGAGGCGCATGCGACAACTATTACAAAACCTGCACAATGATCACAACATGTGTCGCTTCCTTATGGGCTGAGAGACAGTCAGAATTCACTGCATGCGGTTATTCACCCCTCCTAGGGAAGTACCGCAGCCACTTGAGGCGAGCGATGCCGGTAACGCCATCGCTTGCCTCAGTGGCCTCGAAGGTCTCGCCCGATCGATCCCCACCGCGGTGGTGCCACTCATCGCGCTCGATGCGCTCGGTTCCAAAGAGACCGTGTCCTATGTCTACTTCTGGGGTTCCGCCGTCGCTCTTGTCGCGACCCTGAACGTCGGGCGACTCGAAAACCTGATGGCCAGGCGATGGGTCGTGACCGCGAGCATGGCACTGCTGGCCGCCAGCTCCATCGTGTTCACCCTCGCCGATGGGCCCCTGTTCGCGCTCGGCGTCGCCATGCTGGCCACCCATGCGGCAATATTCTCGGTCAGCCTTTCGCTTTACATCCTCGACAACATCGAACGCCGCCACCTCACCTTCAACGAATCGCGACGCATGGTCCGCAACGGCTGGGCCTGGGCCATCGGACCGATCCTCGGCGTGTGGCTCTGGACCAAGTATGGACGAGCCGTCCCGCTCGGCCTCTCCGCCGGATTCTGCGGGCTCACGGTCTGGTACTTCTGGGTGATGCGGCTCGGCCCTACCCCGACCTTCACACCCCGCTCGACCGCACCGTCACCACTGCAGAACATCCCGCGGTACTTCCGACAGCACTACCTGCGAATCGCCTACGTAGTCACGTTCAGCCGCGGCCTGTTCTGGGCATCGCTGTTCATCTACGCACCCCTATACGTCGTCGAAGCCGGCCTGCCGACCTGGATGGCCGGAGCACTCCTATCAGCGGTCGCCACGCTGCTGGTGGTGCTGAGTCCTATCGTCCATCGAGCAGCAGCGCACTTCGGAGCCCGCTCCGTCATCATCTCCGGGTTCTGCTCACTCGGCACATCACTGATCGTCCTCGCAGCCATCGGCGATCCCCGTCCCGTCGGCATCGCCGTGTGGATCTGGGCCGCCGCGGGAGCCAGCGTCATCGACGTCGTCAACAACGTCCCCTTCATGCGCACCGTACGGCCCCGCCAACGCGTTGAGATGACGACGGTGTTCTCCACATGGCGCGAGACATCCTCGCTCCTCGCACCTGCCATCGCCGCTGCCACACTCGTCGTCGCCCCCTTCTGGACCTTCTACCTACTGCTCGCCGGACTCGCATTCGCAGCTGCGGCCACCGCCACGCACCTTCCCCGACGAATCTGAAACCGCCCAACGCATCCAATTCGCAGCACAGGCGGTATCGATTGCCGCCGGGACTGTTAGATCCCCCGTGGACACGCATCGGCGAGGACTATGCCGCTCCGGTCGCCTTCGAGATCGGCCGTGGGGACCGAGGCAATCTCGGCGAACTTTCGAACCGTGGCCATGCCCAGCCCGCGGGCGGACCCCGTGACGATGATTCGCGTTACGTTGAGATCTGCAGAGATCATCAGCATCCCACTTTGGTGTGATTGTTGACAAGGTCTTCGTTGAGGTCGAGACCGAGGCCGTTTGATCGCCCGGTAGCGAGAGGCGCTCCGCCCGATAATTGCGCACAATAACTCGACAGTGTGAACCGATCGTGCCGCTCGGTATCGGCCCCGTTGCAGCGCTCGGTAATCGCCACACCGCTGAAAACCACACGATCACCTCGAACGTCTTCTCCACCCATGATCGGTCCGCCAATGCGCCACCGATGACTCTGCGTCCGTAACCGGCACCTGCTAATCGTCGCTCTTCGACAGGATGCATCGGCTGAGTCTTTAAGCACGACCGTCTTTAAGCACGACCGCTCCATCCACCTCGCCGTGCAAAAAGGAACACCTCCTTTCCGCCTTTGGCTACTGCGCGTCTGGGCAGCGCTCCCGGGCGAGGAACCAGCGTCCTAGATATCGGCGTAGACATCGATGACGTTGTTCTCGGGATCTGCAAGCAAGAGAACTCGGTGACCAAATTCTTCGAGGTCGGTGACCGGTTCGATCAGATCGATACCAAGCGCTTCGAGCTGATCGGTGCAAACGTCGACCTCGCGTGGTCGCACCTGGAATACCAGATGCGTCGAAGCACCTTCAATTGCTAAGCCGTCTTAGGGCAGCTGCGCAACCGCATGGCGAGTAGCGACCCGCCCACTTAAAATTCTGCCCACCGGCCGGCGACTTCGTTGCGCAGTTCGAAGCCAAGTCCCGAAGCTGCTTGCATCAGGTGGCGAAACGGCCAGCGTTAGGGGCACGGTAGACGTCAACGTCATCGGCGGGAAGCTGATCCTTGCCCAAGATCATGTCGGCGCAGCGCTCGGCGATCATCATGACTGGCGCATAGATATTGCCGTTGGTCACGTTTGGCATGACCGACGCATCACAGACTCGCAGGCCCTCGACGCCGTGCACTCGCAACGTCGACGGGTCGACGACGGCCATTGCATCGGTTCCCATACGAGCCGAGCACGAAGGATGAAGCGCTGTCTCGGCATCGGTGGCGACCCATTTGAGAATCTCTTCGTCGGTCTCGACCAAAGGGCCCGGAGACACTTCGCCGCCGTTGTACTTTTCGAACGCTGGCTGGTTCAGCACCCGGCGGGCCGTGCGAACCGCCTCGATCCATTCTTTACGATCGTTCCCGGTCGACAGGTAGTTGAACTGCACTGCGGGGTGCTTGCGGGGATTGGTGCTGTGGATCTTGACTGTGCCACGCACGTCGCTGTACATCGGCCCAACGTGGACCTGGTAGCCGTGGCCTTCGGTTGCCTCGGAGCCGTCGTAACGAATGGCGATGGGCAAGAAGTGGAACATCAGATTCGGGTATTCAACGTCATCGTTACTGCGCAGAAACGCGCCAGCCTCGAAATGGTTGGTGGCGGCCGGCCCTCGGCGAAACAACCACTGAAGCCCAATAAAGGGCATGCGCCATGTGGCGTTGTAGGGCTGCATGGAAACAGGTTCCTTGCATTCGTACTGGATGTACACCTCAAGATGGTCTTGCAGGTTCTCGCCGACACCAGGCAAATCGGCCACGACATCAATACCTAGTGAACTGAGGTGCTCTGCTTCGCCGATACCTGACAATTGGAGAAGTTGCGGCGAGTTGAAGGCGCCACCACAGCTGATGATCTCGTTGCCTCGCACCGTGTGGGTTCGTCGCCCTCGGCGGTACTCGACACCAACGGCTCGACTTCCTTCGAACACGACCTTGTTCGCGTGGGCCAAGGTGAGCAGTGTCAGGTTCGGCCGGTCGAGCACCGGGTGCAGGTAGGCCCGAGCTGCGCTCAGGCGACGACCACGCAACACGTTCTTGTCGAAGATCGCAAAACCCTCTTGCTGAAACCCGTTCACATCGTCTGTGCGATGGAAGCCAGCTTCGGGCCCCGCCTTGAGCCATGCATCAAACAATGGGTTCGTTGCCGGCCCGGTCTCAACCTTGAGTGGCCCATCGCCACCGCGCCACTCGTCGCCGCCAACCAGCCGATTCTCCATGCGCTTGAAATAGGGCAGACAGTCTTCGTAGCCCCAATGCTCCATGCCTGGCTCATCGGCCCACTTGTCGTAGTCCATCGGGTTACCCCGCTGGAAGATCATGCCGTTGATGCTGCTGCTACCGCCAAGAACCTTGCCGCGGGCGTGATAGACCCGCCGCCCGTTCATGAACGGCTCGGGCTCACTCTCGTACTTCCAGTCATAGAAGCGACTGCCGATGGGATAGGTCAGGGCAGCTGGCATGTGGATGAAAACATCCCACTTCCAGTCCTTACGTCCGGCCTCTAGTACCAGCACCTGATTCGATGGATCAGCGCTCAGTCTGTTGGCTAGCGCGCACCCAGCTGACCCGCCACCAATGATGATGTAGTCGTAGGTCGTGTCGGTGACTTTGCTGCGTCCCATGCTGCGTACCGTAGCGAAGCTCGAAGCTCGAAGCTGAACGAACGACGCAGCCCACTCGGCCGGCCCTGGACCGAGCGGTGAAAATTTGCAGAAGAAGAAATGTGGCTTTCGGTTTCCGCAGTGTGTTGGAACGGCTCGATGACTCAGACCCTCTGCTGCTCCTCATAGGGGTGTTGAAACTGGTGGCGACGGCCCCCAGATCGTTGTCGAGACCAAGGCTGGCCCGGCTGCTGACCGACGCTCACCAACCCACGCCACCAGTGGCCAAGGGGCACGAGGCTGTTCACCGTTTTCCCAATGCGTAGGTTCCCGGTTCTAAGATTGGCCTATGACGGCAACCACCAACGAACTTCAGGTGCTCACGCCCGAGCAAGTCCAGTCGTACCACGAGCGTGGTTATGTGCTCATAGAAGGTGCCGTCAGCGATGCGTGGCTCAGTCGTCTGCAAGCCGCCAGCGATGAGTTCGTCGTCGAGAGTCGCACACTCACGGCGAGCACCAAGAAACTCGACCTCGACCCGGCGCACTCCGCTGAGGACCCACGCTTGCGTCGCCTGACCAGTCCCGTCGAGCACCACGCCACCTTTGCCGAGTTCACGTTGCAAGGACCAGCGGCGCAGATCGCTCTCGATCTTCTTGGTTCACCGGCTCGCTACCACCACTCGAAGCTCAACTACAAGTGGTCCGGTGGCGGCGAAGCAGTCGAATGGCATCAAGACATCCAGTACTGGCCGCACACCGACTTCACTCCCCTGACCATCGGTGTCTATCTAAACGATGTCGACGACGAGATGGGCCCAATGGGCATTGTGCCCGGCAGCCATACCGGAGAGCTGTACAACTTGTACGCCGACGATGACACAACATGGACCGGGTCGATCCGCGATCACGACTTGCCAAAGATCGACCTTGACTCGGCTGAGTTTTTGACCGGTCCCGCCGGTTCGGTCACGGTGCACAACTGTGGCTGTGTGCATGGCTCAACACCGAACGATTCGGGCCGGGTACGGCCGCTGTTACTACAAACGTATTCAGCTCACGACAGCTATCCCCTGCTAGGAGTCGGTGCAAACGGTGCAACCGGAAGAGCATCAGGAATGCTCATCGGCGCTGGTGAGCCCACACGCTCTCTCACCGTCGGTGGCCGCACCATGCCAGCGGCTCCGGACTGGTCCCGAGGCGGCTACACCACCATCTTCGACGTGCAGCAAGACACCAAATAGCACCCGACGTTTTTGTCATACCGCTGCCGGCTGACGAGGAGTACTTTGAGAGCATCACGACCTTGGAGGCGCGGTGCGACTTTTGGCTAACGAACCTCAACCGCCACGGATCAGAGCGGGCACCGTCCAGTTCTTATACGGTCACCGGGTCGGGCGCCTCCGCCGCTCCTTCGACGGACCACGCGTCGACCGCTACCTACACGACACCTATTTCGACTTCGACGACGTCGCCTTGCTCGTCGCACCGACGTCTGGAGACACCCGATGAACGATCCTCGCACGGTTTCATGGACATCAATGCAAGACGGTGACCAAGCCGACTACGAGATGCTCACGCCGCAGTTCGAAGAACATGCCCGCAGCGCACTCGTCGTCAACCTAACGACCATGCTCGACATGCTCAAGGGCCCGACGCTTGGGTATCAGGTCGACCGCTACGACCATTCCCTGCAGTCCGCGACACGGGCGTTTCGTAATGGCGAGCGGGTTGACCTGATTGTTGGTGCCTTGTTGCACGATGTCGCCGACGCCTTCGCTCCCGAGAACCACAGCGACGCTGCAGCCGCGCTGCTCGCACCGTATGTCGATGACGAGACACACTGGATCGTGAAGCACCACGGCATCTTCCAGGGGTATTACTACTTCCATCACCTTGGCGGCGACCGAGATGCACGAGATCGCTATACCGACAGCCCGCATTACGATGCCTGCGCCAACTTCTGCGCCGAATACGACCAGAACTGCTTTGACCCCAACTACGACAATATGGCGCTTGGCGAGTTCGTCCCGATGCTCAAAGACGTATTCAGCCGACCCTCACGAGTTCCAGGGGTCGCACCTCTCTTATGAACAAGGGTGACACCTCAGGGTCCCGGTGGGTGTCCGAGTCGGCCTGGGCTGAAACCCGCCTCCCGCTCGAAAAAGCATCATCGCTTCCCGCGGCCTGTTACACCGATCAGTCATTCTTCGATCTTGAGCAGCAACAGGTCTTTGGCACGAGCTGGGTGGCCGTAGCCATCGCTGATCAGGTCAACACAGGCCGCATGCTCGTGCGTTCAATCGGCGGGAAATCGATCGTACTGACGCGCAACAGCCAAGGTGAGCTACGCGGATTCCTGAACAGTTGTCGCCATCGCGGCACCGAACTCGCCGAGAGCGACTGCGATATCGGCGCGGTCATTCGTTGCCCGTATCACCGCTGGGGCTACAACCTCGATGGCACTCTCGTCGCCACGCCTCGTTTCGACGAAGCCGGCATTGACAATTTTGACCCCGCCGACTTTCCGCTGCACCGAGTTCGCGTTGCCCAATGGGGAGTGCTGGTCTTCGCCTGTCTCGATGCTGACACCATGCCGCTCGACGAGTGGGTCGGCGATTTACCGGAACGAACGGGTGGTTATCAGCTGGAACAATGGCATTCGGTTGAGACTCAAGATGTTGCGATCGCGGCCAACTGGAAGCTCATAAGCGAAAACTTCCAGGAGTATTACCACCTGAGCTGGGTCCATCCTGAGCTTTCCAAAGTGTCACGGGTTGATGACCACTATCGATTCCAAGGTCCTGGCCTGTACTGCGGCCAGACCACCACGCCGGTGTCGGCAGGCGATCGCGACGACTGGACCGCTATGCCACCCGCAACCGGGCTGTCCGAGTCCGACGCACAAAGCGGCCGATTCCTGGCAATCTTCCCCAATGTGCTGCTATCGGTTCTGCCGAATCATGTCTTCGTAATGGTGCTGCAACCAATTGCCCCTGGCCGCACAATCGAGACGTGCACGTTCCTACTGCCACCCACCACAGCCCATGTGCCAGAGCAAGACATCGCCGCAACGCTGGCCTTTTGGCTCGATATCAATGCCGAAGACATCGACATCGTCGAGCGAGGCCAACGCGGCTTGTCCAAGGGTGGCTTTACGCCAGGAAGGCTCTCGCCTCGGTTCGAAGAACCATTGCACCGATTCCATAACATGGTGGCCGATCGCTTTACGGGCGTTCGACGAGTCCCCGATGGTGACCTCAACGACCATGAATCGCAACTTGGCACCGGTGTTAACCCCCTTCCGTACCGCGCCTGACACACAAAAACGGGTTGTTGGTGCACACGTCCTGTGCCTTTCACAACGCTGAACAAGCCTGGGGCGTTCGTAGCGGCCCCGAAGGAATGTTTAGTTCTGCAGGGTGAGGACTTCAGAGACAGACTCGACCGCTGCCGCCCAATCCGTGGGCGGTTCGGCCGGTCGAATTACGAACTTCGAGAATCCAACATCGAGGAACGCATGCATTCGCTCGGCCAAGCCCGAGGCCCCGCACCCGATAGTGTGTGCTGGGTCAAAGCCCGGTCGACGGGCTTCGATACTGGCCAGAAGCTCGTCGCTCATTGGTCCGTCAACCCAGGACAGGTTCATGCCGAAGTGTTCATCGTCGATTTCGCGGCCAGCAGCAGCTGCCTCGGCCAGCACGTCTTCGCGCATAACCGCAGCTTCTTCAGGCGAACACAGACCCGGCATCCAACCTTCGCCCATACGCCCGCATCGTCGCAACGCTGCCGGAACCTGACCACCTAGCCAGATCTCGAGTGGGTCCTGCCTCGGCCGGACTGCCAGCTCAATACCGTCGTAGGAATAGAACCGGCCTTGGTGCTCGAGCTTCTCACCTGACCACAGCGTTCGCATGATGTGCAGCGACTCTTCAAGCATGGCAGAGCGTTCTGAGGCGACCACAGATTGGGCGTCGAGTTCGTGTGCTTGTTTGAGCCCGAGCACGAACAGCAGCAGCAGCCGGCCGTCGCTCAGCTGGTCAAGTGTTGCCAGCTCTTTCGCAAGCCGTACCGGATCACGTCCGGGAACAATGAGGTGAGTGCCTACCTTGAGTCGGTCGCGCCGTCCGGCGGCAACACTAAGGGCAGAAATCGGGTCAAAGATCGAGGTCGTTATGACATCGGGAACCCAAACCGAGTCATATCCCAGGTCATCGAGCGCGTCAACCAATCGGAGAAATCCATATGCATCGTCTGATGCGCCTGCGCCTGCTGCGACACCGATCCGTATCTTCACGGATCGCAACCTAGTACATGCTGTGTGCTTGGCCGATCAGCGCCAGGGCCCGCCTATGCGCATACCTAGCCAGAGCTCCATCTGCACTGCCCACTCACGGACATGGTCTTGTGTATTGATCGCCAGCGCAGCGTCGAGAACTTCGCCCCATGCCGCATGACCTTTGGGGTCATCGGCAGCAGTCGATGACCGGTCTTGTCGAATGCGATGACATCGCCGACCTGGTACGCCTGGCCTCCGGGCAAGACCCAGACGTTGACTGGCTGTCGCGGCTGAGGCGGCACTGGTCCCAAACCGGCAACGCTTCACCAACCGGCTCTCACCGATCGTCGACACGACGAAAGGCCCAGCCCTGACCCATTACTCGTTGACAATCTTGCCCGTCGGAATTCCTGCCTCGTTGCGATGCCGCCGAGGGATCAGGTTCGCTGCGCCTGACAATGCTCGGGCTGGGATCGGGGCGTAACGACGTTGGCGTTCCTGAGGCAACGGATCCTTGGAGAGAATGCGACCCAGGATGAATATGGCCGCAGCACCGAAAATGGCACTAATCGACCAGAAGAAGAACCGAGGTCCGAAAGCCGACATAAGTGAACCGGTTAGCAGCGGGCCGGTCACCGCTCCTGTGCCGTTGATGCGGACCAATGTCCCACTTGCGCTCAGGATTTCCTTGGCTTCGAGCCAGTCGTTCGCATGGGCGATAGTCAACGAGTAGAACGGGAACAGTGACCCACCTAGCAGGACCATAGCGACCAGAACGAAGGACGAACGGGCGGGAACTGCCAGCGCCACCAATGGGGCTAACGCTGCGGCGATGGCAACGCCGAACAGCACGCCGCGGCGGGGCAGCTTGTCAGACAACCACCCAATCGGCCACTGGAAGAGCAGTGCACCGATCATGGGCGCAACCAGGAATAACGAGAGCTGGCCAGGCTGCATGTCGACTCGGGAACCGTAAACGGCTCCCATCCCGAGCAACGCGCCAGCTCCCGCCCCGCAGAAGAAAGAGGACACCACGCCGGTGGGCACCCGCTGGATCAGGATCCGCAACCCCATCGACTCGGGCGTGACGAGTGGTGGGGCGCTTGATGCCGACAGTGTGACCGGCACCAGTGATATCGAGACGAGCACCGAGATGATGATGAACAAGGTGAAGCCCGACGAGTCATTCACATTCAAGAGCAGCTGACCAGCGCCAACGCCACCCATTGTCACGATCATGTAGACCGACAGGATGCGTCCACGGGTGGTATTGGTTGCAAGATCGTTCAACCATGACTCGACCACCACATAGATACCGGCCATGCAGGCACCGAAGAAAAACCTCGTGATCATCCAGGTTGGGGCTGTCACCGAGACGGCCTGAAGCAACACCACGCTGGACGCGACTGATGCAAGTGCCGCGAACACGCGAATATGGCCGACCGACTTCAGCGCCCGCTCCGCGTACACGGTGCCAGCGAGGAACCCGGCAAAGTACGCGGCCATGATGACGCTGATGATCGCTGCATCGAAGCCTGCAGCGTCGCTTCGCACACCAACAACGGAACCGTTAAGGCCGTTGCCGACCATGACTAGGGCTAGGCCAACAAATAGCGCCCAGGTCGCGGCCGCAACCGACGTGCGCTGAATGAGTGGCTGGCCGACATCGCCGAGGTCGGTGACGTCGCTTGGGAGGTCAGCCATCAGAGACCTCGAGGTCCCGATCACCAGCCACAGCCTGCAGAGTGGTAGCCAAAACGTGGATTGTGGTCATGCGCCCGGCTCAGCTTCAACCTCGGGCATAAAGCCGTCGACGAGTGCGGCGTGAAGTGCGCGGACTGCAGAGTCGCGAGATCGTTGTGAACGACGCACCACCAACTTCACCTCGGGGAGATCGTCAGGCAGGCCGAGCTCTTCGCCTCGGACAGCCGCATGTGCAGCAACGGGGTGCTTCTCGTTAAGCACAGCCACGCCGAGACCAGCTTCTACAGCTGCAATGACGCCCGAGGTACTTTCGCATTCGACTACAACGACGTGTTCGAACCCAGCATCTCGCAGGAGCCGTTCGGTGATCGAACGGTAAAACCCACGAGGCCCAAATGTGATCAGCGGAACCGATCCGTCTTCTTCCAGCGCAAGGTTGGGCGAAGCAAACCACCCAAGCCGGTCGTGGCGCAGAACCGTGTCGGTGTCTTTCACGTCCCCGGCCATTACCTGGATGATGGCCAGGTCCAACTCGCCGGCTCGGAGCCATGCCCCTACAACGCTGCTCAACCCGATACGGGTATGGACGCCCACGCGGCTGTGCTCTGCGCGGAAGCCGCGAATGATGTCTGCAACCTGATCGATCTGCGGCTCATCGTTACAGCCCAGACGAACGGTGCCGGTCAGTTCGCGTAACTTCAGGCTGGCGACAGCGTCGTCGTGTGCCGTCAAGATTCGTTCGGCGTGGGCCAAGAGTTCATGGCCCATCTCAGTCGGTTCAACCGTTTTTCCGTCGCGAACGAGCAAGGCGTGGCCGAGCCGCTCTTCGAGCCGCTTTATCTTCCAACTGACGGCCGACTGGGTCAGATGGAGGCGCGCTGCTGCACCAGTGAAGCTCCCGGACTCGACGATTGCTCGCAGGGTTCGCAACGAATCAATGTCGAGCCGCATGCGCGGATCTTACAGATCACACAAAACAACGCAAGCACTTCTTCTTAGCCTCGTAATGCGTCAGGATTAGTGAGGTCACCACGGCGGCCCCTCAACCCGGGCGCCACAATGCGCAATGAGCTGCTGCGCCTTAAGAACAGCCAGCTTGCATCTTCCCAGCAAAGCCCATCGCTGGCCATAACGCCCCCGCCTTTGCACGACGCGCCACCGCAGACTTGCCGGGACCGTCACTCCTTGTTCAGGAATCGCGGTTTGGGGAACGCTACGAGTAGTGATACATAGTCGTTGAGACGTGCGGTATCTGTTTTTCGCACCCTGCTAGGAACTGTGTCCATATTCCGGCGTCGCCGTTACGTTCTCGTCGAGCGGATAGATCGGGCGTCGCACGTTCTCAAACGTGAACAGGCTGTTGTCTGAGCTGGTGACACCCACACCGTTACACGGAATGTCTCGTGTCGAGATGTCATGAAAGCCCGCCCGATAGTGAATGCGTGACTTCAGGATCAAATAGCGCATATCTGTCGGCTCGATGCCGACGCTACGAAAACAGCCAGGATCCCAGGGCTCGACGTTGCGTGAGATCACAACGATTCGCACCGAGCCCACCTCAAGCACTGCGGTTGGACCCATGTCCATCTGTGTGCCCCGGCCCATAGGCACCGTGACGACAAACTGTCCGTCGCTCAGCGTGCGAACCCGGCCGGTAACAGTGAGCGGTTCGCCGACTCGCCCGATCGCTGGCATGTCGGTCTTGCCGCCAAGATCGAGCGTGATGTCGGTCCCAACCCCCGCATCAGTCATTTGTTGAACGGCGGCAGGGTCACAAATTGCGAACACAGCCACGTCTTCGAGGCCCTGCTCAATGACCTCAGCTAACACCGCGACCGTGTCTTGAGTTCCGCCCGACGCTGCGTTGTCCGCATGGTCGAGCAGGATGATTGGTCCGTCTTCCATCACCTTCGCCTTGGCGATCGTTTCGGAGAGAGGCTCGCTCTCGAACACAAACTCGGCTCGCTCTGCCCAGGCTGCGTCAAGCAATACGTCACGGGCCTCTTCGGCCTCGGCCTGGTCGCGGTCAGCGACCGTCACAACGGAAAGCCCCGCATGCCAGATATCGGCAAGGGGGAAGCCGCCAAAGACCGACGATGCCAACATGCCTCGGGACTCCTGAAGCCTGGCCATCTCGAGCAATGGCCCCATGGGTTCGTCTTCGTGTCCCATCCGCAAGGTCTGAGCCAGAATCGGGCGACTACCCCACACCATCACGGGATCGACCTCGCCGGCCATCATGCGCACAAGCAGCCGGCCGGAGTGCTCGCCGGCCTCGTACATATCCAGGTGCGGATAGGTCTTGTAGCCAACCAGGACGGAGCAGTTGTCGACGATTGCGTCGGTCATGTTCGCGTGCAGGTCCAGGCTGATCGCGATTGGGATGTCAGGCGCGATCGAACGGATGCGGGCAAGCAAAGTTCCTTCACCGTCGGTTGTTGTTTCGGCGACCATGGCGCCGTGGAGATCGAGCATGACCGCGTCGCAGCCCGCCTCGACAGCGGCACAAATCTGGTCGCTCATATAGTTGTACGCCTCAGTCTGCACCTTGCCGCTCGGCGCAGCGTTACCCGCAATTGGTGTGACGATGTCCCACCCAGCGACGTCAGCCACATCGAGCAAGCCGCCAATCCCGGTACCGGTACCCTTGAACCGCTCGTAGACCGCCTGTCCTTCAGGCACTCCGAATCCACCTCGTCCAAAACGTTCTAGCGGTGTCGGAACCGGCGAAAAGGTGTTGGTCTCGTGCTCCATCATGGCCACGACGACACGAGTGCTTCGGTTAATCCCCATGCTTGATCTTGGCGCATGCAGCAGCGTTCTGCCGAACGCGTAGTGCGAAATCAGTCGCGGCCGGTGTGTTCGATGAGATGGATCGTCCACTGCGTGTCGCCAGTTTAGAACAACGAGTAGAGGCCGTTCAGGCGTTCGCCCATGAGGTCGAACACGAGTTTTCGTTCATCGGAGTTCACCATGTCATAGGTCCCAAGATCCCAGATCGACTTTGCGATCGCCCCTTCGGGCTGGCCGGCCACGAGCGCTTCATCTTCAAAATCGATGCGTAGTTGTGGCGGCACCGGATCTGTTTCCCGTACGCCAGGGGCTGCTGACTCTTTGACCTTCGTCGGACCCTGCGGTACGCCCGCCGGTCACCTCGCTAGGAGACTGCCTAACTTCGGCAAGTACAGCGAGGACAGCGTCAATCCTGTGGGCGCGGTTCTCGAGTGCGTAGTCCTGTGCCCACAACATGGCATGCATGTGCTGCTCGAACGATTCCGTGCCCTGCACGCAATCGTTCTCGTCGACGATCCGCGCCCCAAAGTCGTTTCCACCGCCAAGTGTTGCGTGGTCAGATCAGACGTTGTGCCGAGCGTTCGCTGAGCAAGTCAGGCGGGCACGACCCAGCGGCTCCATGCGGAGCTGCGGGCTGGTGTGAGCACGATGGACCCTACCGGTGCGCTCGGGCGTCGTTTGAGGTTCCACCCCAGTTCACCGAGCAACTTGTCACCCTTGCGAGAATTGTGCATTGGGCACATAAGCACGCAATTCTCCCAAGACGTCTCTCCGCCGCGGGAACGTGGGACAAGGTGGTCGACCGTCGACCCGCGGTCGCCGCACTTAGCGACTTGGCACCGGCGGTCATCACGAGCACTCAGCGCTGACTTCGAAAAGCGTGGCGACCGATGGGCTCGCATACCTGCGAACGTCACCATCGTCATGAGCCGAACAACGTGCGGTAGCGGAAACTCTGCCCCACCTGCCGATCGCACAACGCGGTCTCCCGCCTGCTCAACCATCTCAGCCCGGCCACTAATAACGAGTGTCATTGCTCGCTTCCACGAGACGACGGTCAGCGGTTCATAGGAGGCGTTCAATAACAATACAGACATAGCTGTCCTCCCTTAGGTGTGATCTTGCGTGTGATCTTCGGTCCGTGCGTGCAGCCACCATTGTGACGCACCCAACGAATCGGTGCAGCTCAATATGGGTTGGTCGGATGTTCGCTAGCCTTACGGACCGATCGGGGCGGACCCGTCAGGCTTGCGCTCGATCAGCCAGCAACGGATTCCCGTCGCCGTCTCACGGCTTGCCCTTCCAGAGTTGGGTGCTCTTGCAGCGCGCAAAACCATCGCGTTCAGACATATTTTCAGACGTCGATTACCGCCGCCGGGCTAGCGCAGCGTCAGACAACGTTTGCGACGTTCCGCCGGACCCGATCAGCGGGCAACGAGCGCCACCCGTGTCGTGATCACGGTCGTCCAGTACGGCGGCTATTCGTGGGTCCGAGCGTCGGCGATGGCCTTGATCCGGCCGGCCAGAATGGGGTGTTCTGCGAGCAGCGTCTCAAAGTCCCAATTCATGATCTTTGCGAGTTCGCAGGTCTCGAGCGCCGTGACCGTCGCATTACGTTTCTTGCCAGTCACCAGGGAGACTTCGCCGAAGCAGTCACCGGCTTCGATCTCGGCGATCTCATCGCCGCCGACATCGACCTTGAGTCGGCCACTCACTACGAGGAACAGCGAGTAACCAAAGTCAGCTTCCTTGGTGACTCGTTCACCAGCCAGACGGCGGATCGGCTCGAAGAGCGCCACATTGCGTACAAGTTCGTCGTCGCTCATGCCTTCGAAGAGTTCGAAACCTCGCAGCGTTTCAATGTCCATATGTCTCTCCTGCCGTCAGCCGCCGAAAACATAGCCTCAAACTGGCGGCCGTGCCGTGTACCCAATGTTGGACTCGAACTAACCCAATGACCCCGGGCCATGCCCGGCACCGCACGCCAGCGCTGCGCCCACTGAGCTACCGGGAGATGGGCTTCGTTGTTCCCTTCGGGATGGCTCACTAATTGCAGGGACCGTCGACGGGTCCAGTTCGACCGCTCCCAGGGGGATGACAACCGAGCACACCAGTGGTGAGATGCCAGTTCCCGGGATGTTTCTCATTGACGATTGCACCCATCTCTTCGCCGACTAGGCAAAGCATCGACCGCTCCTCTCCCACCAAGGCCGACGTATGACCCAACGGCCGCTCCAACGCTGGGAGTCGCCGCTGAGCAAGATCAGAGTCGCCTTACTAGCACCCGCGAACTCGCCGTGCGGCAGGTCAGCTGGGATCCCGAGGACTGGGGCTCGATCGAGTTGATGCCCTTGGTCGATGGCACCGTCACCGGCTCCGTCGACATCCACTGAACCAAACATGCGTACAACCTCCGGTACAACACGCAGGTTTGCCAGGTCACCGGATCATCACAACCGCCGAGCGGAGAACGAGCGGTGCCAGACCGACTGGAACTCTCGACATGCTCGGCTTCAACCAGCTGCTCTGCTGTCTGAGCTACCACACCAAGAAGAGAGCCGAGTCGTAGCCGGTAGCGTCGCAGCATGAGCCTTGATCCGTGCCCTTCCTCGCCGAACTGTGTTTGCTCGCAGGAAGATCCGTCCGATACTGAGCACTACATCGAGGCGCTGGACTACGACGGTCCCGCTGACACAGCCATCGATGCAATCGCTCAGGTCGTCGAGTCGTCGGACCGCGCCACAATCACGAACCGGTCCGAGAACCGTATTGACGCAGTGTTCGTCTCGATGATCTTTCGCTTCAAAGACGACGTGTCGTTCCTGGTCGATGCCGACGAAAAGAAGATCCACTTCCGTAGCGCATCACGCGTCGGTAAGAGCGATCTGGGTGCAAACCGTAAGCGCCTGGCCACATTGCTACCCCAGATCAAGGCCAAGCTGTAGCACCTGAGAATCCGGCTCAGGTTCCCAAGTTATAAACCCAAAATCCTAACCCATAGACGACCGGGCCAACAGAAGCTGCGTGTTGTACCGGAGGTAGTACGCAGGTGGCCAACAGAAGCTGCGTGTTGTACCGGAGGTAGTACGCAGGTGGCAGATCCTCAGATCTGCCGAGCGAAGTCGAGATGGGCGACAGGGATTCAAACCCTGACTTGTGGTTTTGGAGACCGCTGTGCTGGCCGTTGACGCCATCACCCTTTGTACTGCCTACGTTTCGCGCACCGACCGAGAATCGACCACCTTGGGGTCCTTCAACGCCGCCACGAATTTGCGGGACCGGAATTGGCTGGACTCAAGGGGTTGAAGCAACACTTGGTTGTTGGTTTGATCACATGATCATGCACCGGCCAGCGTCCGCCGACGCTGTCTCACCGGTAGAGCCACCCACGGTTCGGTCGCGAACTACGGTTTCGGCCGTGACTTCTACACCAACCAGGGCGGCGGCGTGCCGAGCATTCGGCGAACCGCTGCCTATAGAGAACCTTCACCTGGCCGCCCCCAAATCTGGGCAGGTGCAAGTCAGGGTTCTGGCCTCCGCCGTCTGCCACAGCGATATTCACTTCTTCGACGGCGCATGGGGCGTACGGCTACCAGCAGTGTGGGGACACGAAGCTGCGGGTGTGGTCGAAATAGTCGGCGACGGTGTTTCTGAGATCAGCGTTGGCGATCATGTCGTCATCACCTTGATCAAGTCTTGCGGGTCGTGTCGCAACTGTCAGGCCGGCGTGTCGGTTGCCTGCACTGGCGAGTTGACGAACCATCCCACGCCCCTTTCCGCCGCCGACGGCAACCCGGTCGCTCATGGGCTGGGCACTGCTGCGTTCGCTGACCGGGCGGTGGTTGATCAGTCGCAGATCGTCGTCATCCATCCAGAAATGGCCATGGAGCCGGCTTCCTTGCTGGCATGTGGCGTGATTACTGGCGTGGGAGCCGCCACCAATACCGCCAAGATCGAAGCCGGGGCATCGGTGGTCGTGATCGGCACCGGCGGTGTCGGCCTGAACGCGGTGCAGGGTGCCCTGAACCATTCGATCCTGGGATCGAAGATGGGGACCTCAACCATTGCCATCGACATTCCCGAACTCATCTCTAAGTACCAAAACGGCGAGCTGCTGCTCGACGAACTCATCACCCGCACGTACCCCCTCGACGACATCAATGAGGCCATCGACTCGGTCAAGAACGGCCAAGCCCTTCGCAATGTGATTGTGTTCGAACAGACGAACACGGCAGGAGCCGACTGATGCACATCGAAGAACTCGAGACATTCGTTGTTGGCAACCGCCCTGGCGAGTTCGGCGGCGAGTACTTCATCTTCGTCAAGCTGGTCACCAACACCGGTGTCGTCGGCTACGGCGAGCATTACGGCGCAACCTTTGGGCCCGATGTTGTTCCCATCATGATCCGCGATATCGCCGAACGGCACCTGATCGGCAACGACCCCTTCGAGATCGAGCGCTTCTGGCATCGGTGTCTCGGGTCGGGCTTCTCGCATCGGCCAGACATTTCGCTAATGGGTTGTGTCAGTGCGCTCGAAATGGCCTGCTGGGACATCATCGGCAAGGAAGTCGATAAGCCTGCCTACCAACTGCTTGGTGGGCGAGTTCACGACACTCTGCGTTCATACACCTACCTCTATCCCGAACCAGACGACACCGCCAACATCTACAGCGACCCTGACACTGCGGCCGAACGAGCAGCGTTCGAGGTCAGCCGCGGCTTCACTGCGGTGAAGTTTGACCCGGCCGGCCCGTACTCGGCCTTCGACGGACATCAACCAACACTCGAACGACTAGACCTGTGTGAGCGGATGGTCGCAGCGGTCCGCGAAGCCGTTGGGACGAAGGCCGACATCCTGTTTGGCACCCATGGCCAGTTCACTGCGTCGGGCGCCTTGCGGCTGGCCCGGCGTCTCGAGCAGTACGACCCATTGTGGTTCGAAGAGCCGGTACCACCGGACAATCCTGCCGAGATGGCCAAAGTGGCTTCCCAAACGACGATCCCGATCGCTACTGGCGAGCGACTCACCACCAAAGCCGAGTTTGCTCGCTTGCTCGACGTGAAAGCGGCGTCGATTCTGCAGATGAATCTGGGCCGGGTCGGCGGGTTGCTCGAAGCCAAGAAGATCGGGGCCATGGCCGAAGCCAATGGAGCGCAGCTTGCCCCGCATCTATATTGCGGGCCAATCGTGGGCGCCGCGAACGTGCAACTCGCGACCTGCTCCCCCAACTTCTTAATACTGGAGAGCATCCGCGACTGGTCGGGCATTCACGCTGACTTGTTGGTGACCCCGATGCAGTTCGAAGACGGCCATGTCATTCCGCCAACGGGGCCGGGTCTTGGTGTCGAGCTCAACGAAGAGTTCGCTCGCGCGAATCCATACACAGGCGACAAGCTGCACCTAGGAATGGATCCGAACCCGGTAACACCTCGCAGTGATCGTTTCTGAAACACATCTCCTCGTGGTACCGCTCATGTTCACGACCCTTCAGGAGTTTCGCTCAGCCGAGATCCAGCAGGGCGTCGACACGTCCGCACATCGAGCGGCGGTGCTCGGTGCCTATGGCGAACGAGCAACGAGTCCGTCGGCGCTATGTGAGAACGATTCAACACTGCAGGCATTCGTCGCCGGGCGACTCATTCTGCGCGCCCGGTAGAGATTTCTTTCGGGCGAGTTGACATAACATGGCCTTGGCGCGTGTGTCTTGTGTGAGGACGGCGGCGGCAGTGAGGGGCACCAACATGGACAGCACGGTCGTGTCCACCCAAACTGAGTTCGAGGTCTTCTACCGCCGCGAGTTTGCGTCGCTGGCAGTCGTTGCTGGCACCGTTGCCGCCAACCGATCTGCAGGCGAAGATATCGCCCAAGAAGCGCTCGCGAAAGCGAGCGGGCAATGGGCCAAGGTGTCGGTTATGGACAAGCCTGGTGCTTGGGTCCGGCGGGTTGCTATCAACCTGGCGATCGGGCGTAAACGACGCAGTGTCAGCGAAGCGAAGGCGTTTCTCAAAATCGGTCCGACGATAGTTACTGCAGCAGAAACAAGGCGCGGCGACCCGGCCGTGTGGGCCGCGGTTGACCAGCTTGCACCCAAGCAGCGAGCCGTAATCGCGCTGCACTATCTCGAAGATCGGCCCGTGGCCGAGATCGCCGAGATCATGGAGATCTCGGTCAGCGCCGCAACCTCGAACCTTCACAAAGCCCGCACCAATCTGGCCGACACGCTCGGAGAATCTCATGGCTGATCAGACGCCAGACAACGACCCGCTCGGCAACCGACTGCGTGCAATCTTCGCCGCCGAACACGCCGATATCGAACGCCGTCACCTAGCCCAGGGTGCCGCATCTACATCGGCCCGCTCGCTGAAATGGGTTCCGTTTGCCATGGCCGCAGCTGTCATTGCAATCGCCGGCTTCGTCTTCATCGGCTCCCGAAGTAGCGACCAAGCAGTCGAACTCGATGTCGCAGCACATACGTCCGACAACGAGGCCCCCGATAGCCAAGTCCCGGCTGGCGGCACACCTGTCCCCATCGATGAGTCTGGGCAGCCCATACCCACCCCGTCGATTCCGATGCCCAACGACCCCGGCGTGATGGTTCCGTATCAAACCGGCGTGAACATGTGTGCCGATAGTTATCGGCCAGACGCCTACGTGGTAAATGTCGATCCGGGAGGCAGCGTTCCGGTCCAGGCTGAACCCGAAGCATCCACCGAGATCGGCGTGACGCGCATCCTTCTCGACGGAACCGCCGTGGAACTGGCCGGCGGATGCACGTCGGCGGCAACAAGCACGGGAACGTTTCAGTGGTTCGAAATCCAGGGCGCACCTGGCGAACCCAATGAATGGATCCGCAGCGACTATCTCGCCACGCAAGACCTGCCCGACCCAAACTTCTCCGCTCCAAACGAGTGCGGGACAAACGTGCCACGAGTACCACATTTTGTGTGGGACATCCCCGTGGATGACCCGGAAGGCGGCCTGGTCACGCACACCTCCGCCGGTGTAAATCAACCGGTGGCCCGAGTGATCAAGATCGGCAGCGTGGTCCAGCCAACGCAGGGATGTGTTCTGACAGCGAACGGTTCTGCCTGGTACGAGCTGTTTGCCCCCGGAGGCGGTTTCGAGTGGGTTAATGCTCGTTACTTGCGAGTGGCTGAACAGGCCTGCATCGTCGGTGAACAATTCGGTGCCCCGGCTCAGCTGGATATTGACGAAGAACCATTCTTCGTCACGGTGGCCAATGGCGACCTTCTGAGTTCAATCGCCCAGCGCTACAACGTGACCGTCGACGTGCTCATCAGCGCCAACCCACATCTCGATCTCAGTTCCATCACCCCCGGCGAGTTACTTCGTGTCCCGGGGGCAACAACTGCGCAGGCCGGGATCATTGGCCCTGCGAACGGTTGGGCTGTTGTAGATGGTGACCGAGTCGCCTTTACCAAAGCCCTGAAACCTCCCCAGCCCGTGGATCTTGTGCTGCTCATCAACGCTCACTACAGCTGGTACCCGGCTGGTGGCGTCGCTGTTGGAGCGCCTTGTGACCTGCTCGAGGACCGAGGCTGCATGCGAGTGACTTCACCAGTAGCCAGTTCATCAAGCACCCCGCTTGGGTCTGTGCCGTGGTTCGCTGGCGACGCCAGTTCCGGCGCCGACCACATCCATGACATCCGCATCGAGTCCAACGACAAATGCACCCGCATTGTGATCACCTTTGGCGACAATGCAAACGAAGGTGCAGCCGACGGTGTCGCTGCCATCGTGCCACCCGTCGTGATCGAGCACGGGTCTGAGTCCGTTCGCATCTCTGCAAATGGTTGGCAAATGGAGTCGGCGTTCCGAGACCCTGATCGCATCGACTACCCAGGCGGCATCGGTCTACTGACCCTTTCGCCTGGCTTCGAGTTCGCGGTCGAATTGATGCATAGCGAGATGGAGCCCAACGTGCGGTTCTTTGACGATCCTGCGCGAGTCGTCGTCGACCTGTTCCCCGTTGACGCTGCAGACCAGACTTCGACGGGACCGTTCGGAGAAAGGTTCGTCCTTCGCGGGCCTATCCAGCAGGATCTCACCGGTTCTGGCATTCCTGTCGACAACAACATCGTGGTCGCTGGTTTCGGCCGCCCGTTCGAAGCAGCCGGGCTCTATCGGATCTGGGCCGTGCCCGACGACATCGACCCTGACGCGTTCTTGGCCGATCCACCAGCACCCCTCATCGAAGAGTTCTTTGCCACGAGCGGTTGGGCCGAGGGCTGGGGGAGCTTCTTCGTCGACCTGCCGGATCTCGACCCTGGTACCTACATCGCCGTGTTCGGCGAGTTACCACCGACTGACGAGATTGGCTTCTACGGAACGGGTCAATTATTCCGAGTCACTGACTCTCCCAACGAAGAACCCGGCAAATGGCCCGAAGCCGTCCTGCTGCCCAACGTGCAGCTCCCACCGGAGCCCTTCGACTAGAGACATGGATCGAGCGAGTACGTGTCTCTCGTCGTTACGTATCGAGGGTGGCGATCTCGGCGGCGGACCAGCCGAGTTCGGTCAGCACCTCGGTGGTGTGTTCGCCCACGTGAGGTGCGTGGCGGCGCAGCGTTGGTGAGTCATCCGATGCGAAGTTGATCGGGTCCTTGACGACGCGGTAGCTGCCTTCGGTCGGATGTTCAGCAGGTTCGAACAAGCCGACGGCGGCGAAATGAGGATCGTCTTCGAGCTCGCTAAGTTCGTTCACCGGCATACACGGAATCGAGTGGGTCTCGGCGAACTCCATCCAGCCAGCGGTCGTCTTGCTGCCAGCAAACTCGTGCACCAATTCATACAGTGCATTGATATTCGCAACCCGGCTATTCACCGTTGCGAATCGCTCGTCGTCCACAAGTTCGGGTCGACCACATTCAACGAAGATGTCGAAGTAGTTCTTGGTGCTGTAGGGCAGCAGGTGAACCCAACCATCTTCCGAGCGTTGCGGGCGACGGTGTTCGGTCTGCAGCCGCTGATAACTGAATGGCTCAAGCTTTGGTTCGAAGGTATGGCCGTTCAGATGCTCGACCAGATTGAACGAAGCCAAGGCCTCGGCCATGGGCACCTCGATCACGTCGCCCTTGCCTGTGGCTCCCTTTCGGACGAGCCCCGCGAGCACCGCGTACGTGATGTGTAGCGCTGCGATTTTGTCGGCGATCGTCGACGACACCAGCGTTGGAGCATCACCTGACCAGCTACGCATCGTGGCCATGCCCGACACCGATTGGATCACGTCGTCATACGCCGCTCGCCCGGCGTAGGGCCCGTCGGCGCCGAAGCCCACGGCCCCGCAGTAGACCAACTCGGGTTGCACGGCCAACAGATCATCGGGCGCAAGATTCAGCCGAGCGAGTGCGGCCGGTCGCATGTTTGACATGAACACATCGCTGGTCGCGACCAGGTCGAGCATGGCACGATGTCCAACTTCCGACTTGAGGTCAAGCATCATGCCGCGCTTGTTGCGGTGCAGGTTCATCGTGATGCCGCCCATACCCGTATTGCGCTTGGGTACGAAGTCACGCATGAAGTCTGAGTCGGCGCCCTCGACCTTGATCACGTCGGCGCCGAGGTCACCAAGAATACGGGCCGCCATCGGCGCCATAATCACGGTGCAAAGATCGATAACTCGGATGCCGGCTAATGGGCCGGTGCTCTGCGAAGACATTCAGCCAGGTTACGCGATGCACCGATGTTGTAACGTGGTCGACGATGCGCCGGAGGGAACTGGCGCACCATAGATGGGGGCATCAATGACCGAACCGTGGATTGTTTCGACGACGCCGCACGAGAAGTTCAACTTCTATACACGTGCGAATGTAGGCGAGGTTTTTCCTGATCCGGTAGCGCCGTTGTCGTTCAGCTGGTTCGAGACCGACGGCACAATCGGCGGGAGCGAGATCGGCTTCCGTGAGGCCTATTACCGCATCGGTGTGATGACCCCCGACGAACTTCCGGCTGACCGAGCCGTCTTCCTCGGCGTCAGCAACGGCTACGCCTACCTGAACGCCTCTGCTCTGCGCATGCTCGGCCACCGCGCTCCTGGCATGACCTACAAGGACATCGACGACGCCTTCTTCGGTGACGCACCCGGTGTCCCCGATTTCAACCCCGAACTGGCGGTGGACCGTCCTGATCTCACCGCCAAGATCGGTGAAACATTTGGCTGGGTGTTGACGACACCAAACCTTCCCGACGTACTCGCCGACGAAGCCCGCATGAACGAGTTGCGAGCAAACCGCCCTGACTTCGCCGCCATGGGTGACCGCGAGATCATCGATTGGGTCTGGGGTCAGTTCGAAGAACAATTTGCCCACCTATTCACCGAACACATCTTCATCAGCTTCCTGGCAACGCTGCCTATCGGCATCATCACTGCGGTGTGCACCGCCGTCGGCAAGCCCGAAGCCATCCTGAAACTGCTTGCTGGCCTCGGCGATGTCGAGTCTGCTGCGCCGTCGATGGAGATGTGGAAGCTCGGACGCATCGTTGCCCGCTCCGAATCGCTCAATGCCATGTTCGATCAGGGCAGCACCGGCTTGGCCGACAAACTTGCGGCCAGTGATCACGCTGACGCTGCCACCTTCAACGCGGCGTTCGCCACATTCCTGCTTAGCTATGGCGCTCGGGGCCCCAACGAGTGGGAAGTCCGCTCACCGACATGGGAAACCGCTCCCGATCTGGCGCTGGCCGCTATCGACCGCATGCGACTCTCAGCCGACGACGCAGCGCCACAACTGCGCAATGCCGAACGAGCCCAAGAACGTGAATCGCTGGGCGCCGAAATCGCAGCAATGGTCGAAGCTGACCCCGAGACCCATGGTCAGTTCATGGCCGCACTCAGTTCAGCCACGGTGTTCATGCCCGGCCGTGAACGCACCAAGACCAACTGCATCAAGTTGGTGCACGAGGCACGTGTTGCCCTGTCTGAATGGGGACGCCGTTGCGTGGCTGCAGGCACCTTCCCCGAAGTCCGTTCGTACGGCATGTTGACCAAACCCGAGCAGTACGCATTCCTCGACGACCCAGCCGGCTTCCACGACATCTTGGTGCGACGCGAAGAGCACATGGCCGAGGTCTCTGCGCTGCAAGAGCCATTCCTGTTTGTTAACGACCCTGGATCGATCGCCGACATGAAGCGCCGAGACGCCGTCGAGACTGTCGACATGACCGTCGGCGAAGTTCTACAGGGCGTACCGGGCTGCACAGGCACCGCTCGCGGCATCGCTCGAGTTGTTCTTGATTCCTTTGACCCAACGGCCCTTGAGCCAGGCGACATCCTGATCGCACCCATCACCGATCCGTCATGGACGCCACTCTTTGTGCCAGCCGCAGGTGTCGTCGTGGACGTAGGTGCACCGCTGAGCCACGCCATCATCGTGAGTCGTGAACTCGGCATTCCGTGCGTGGTATCTGCCACCGACGCCACCAAACGAATCCCCGACGGAGCCCTGATCGAGGTCAGCGGTGATACCGGTGCAGTGACGATTCTCAAGCTTCCATAAATACACGACACCAAGGCGGGCTTATATGGCGGCGGACCAGCTAACAGGCATCTCAAAGATTCTCGACGTGGTACTCAAACCAGCGCGGGCAGCTTTCGAACGCACCGAGCGATGGTCCGCGCTCATTGCCACGATCGCATCGCTACTGGCGGGTGCGGCGATCATGGTGACGGGATTCGCTCTGCTCCACGGTTTGCGAGACGAGTACTTCACGGTGCAGTTCGCGACCACCAAGGACCGTCTTGTCGAGCGAATCGCGGAATACGCCGCGGACCCAGGAACCACGCTGGCCTTCGACGCCGCACAGCAGGCGCAATGGCGGGGCATGGTGTTCGCCGCCATCTGGGGGCTGACTGGAGCGGCACTCTTTCATGTCTTCTGGCGTCGCTGCTGGCATGTTGGACCGGCGATCAAGCCGATCGTTCTGAAGTTCATCGCCGCCATCCCACTGGCTGGCGCAATGATCGCCATCACCGAGAAGATCATCACACTCGTAGCGCTGACCGGCAGCGGTCAGACAATCGCACTCCGAAACAGCTTTGGGCCCGTAATCGTGACGTTGGCCTGGGCCAAGTGGGTCCTTGCTGGTTTCACCGTGCTCCTTGTGGTTGCCATGATCGTCGCTGCTGCCACCGCCGCGCTGCAACGCGGCCTGCGACCCGACGACCCGTTTGTCTCGACCGTCGTTGCCCCCCGATCGAGCGGCACAGGCGTGTGCTGTTCTGGTGGCGGCATCCGAGCTGCGAGCTTCTCGCTGGGCGCCTTGTCAGCACTTGAGCAATGGCCAGCGGCTCCTGGTGACACGACCGTCCGCCCGAGCCGCCTGGCCGACAGCATGCTCGGATCAGCCAACTACTTGTCGAGTGTGAGCGGCGGTGGTTATGCCGCATCGGCATGGCGCATCGCCGCTGGAACCGACAATAAGCGGTTCGCCGACATGCCGCCTCTCATCGGCGACCCATTCGATCTAAGCACCAAGCCTGGCGAACGTGGTGAACCAACGAATCTGTTGGAACACGTTCGTCGTCACCGCAGCTTCCTGGCGACGGGGCGAGGCGGACTCCCGTTGGCAGCGATCCGTTATCTGCTCCAGACGGCCTTTCACATGGCGTTGCTTCTTGGCTTCAT
>Ga0307985_10000022_pt1 | contig 83955 bp, 67 predicted proteins | sample EllFjometageno80_FD_203155 | JGI IMG/M metagenome (GOLD analysis project Ga0307985, IMG submission 203155) | Marine microbial communities from Ellis Fjord, Antarctic Ocean - #80 | ecosystem: Environmental > Aquatic > Marine > Unclassified | place: Southern Ocean | collected 2014-10-09 | reverse complement strand
TGACAAAGGTTACCCAGCGTCCAATAATATTTGCGGGGGCCCACAGGGTCGAGAAGATATCAATATCATTGCCAAGCGCCGCGATTGACGAGACAAGCAATAACGCGACATTGTTTATCATCGTGAAGGCGAGGAAAATCGTGGGCACAACAATCAGCCCGACGATTAACTTCGAAACAACAGTCATCGTGTCTGAAACTGGCAAAGACTTCCAAAACAAAATACTGCGATCCTTGCGATCATCATAGAGGCAGTTGATGAAGTAGAAAACGATAACAAACCACAACACGACAAACATGATGACGCTCGTAGAATAGTAAACTTGGTTTAATACCTGTTCTCGCTCACTAAAAGACTGGTCTGCGAACCGATTGATTCGCTGACCAAAAATCTCCAACAAGGAAGCACCTTCGGCTTTAAATTCTTCCGTTTGATGGTTGCCATCCTGGTGCCGTTCGCTGTCAATTGAGACATTGACCACACCGCTTTGAATCGCAAAACTACCGAACAACAGGATGCCGATGAACAGCATCGACATAATGGCCGGCAAGTAAAGAAAGGTCGTTCGATGTTCCCAGTATTCACGTTTTAACAACATAGGTAATTGGTTCATTTGTTCAACTCCTCTGCATCTTAGCGACAAAAAGATCTGCCACACTGGGTACGTTTATCTCACCGAAGCCTTCTAATTGAGTTCGATCTCCGCGCTCAAAGATCATATTTTTCTTACCGAGCATGTCACGCGTGTAAATGGGCCCCAATGCCAAGGCTTGCTCAACATGTTCTGGCTTTACCAAGACCTCAACATACTGTTCAGACAAATCGTCCATAGCCGCGTCCAGCACAATCTTACCCTTATTAATAAACAGCAAATGAGTCAGGATACTTTCGATCTCTTCAACCTGATGCGTACTAATAATGATGCTCGTCTGATGATCAAAATAGTCATTCAACAAGCGATCATAAAACTCTTTGCGGTATAAAATATCCAGACCGAGGGTGGGCTCATCGAGCACGAGTAAATCAACTTCGATTGCCATCACAAGGGCTAAATGTAGCTGCGTCACCATACCTTTTGAAAGTTGTTTCACCCGGTTGTTCATTGGAATATTTGTTTTCTCCAATAGGGCCATCGCTTTTTCTCGATTAAACCGTGGGTGTATTGCGTCAATGTACGCAACCGCCTCTCGGGCTCTCAGCCAGCGAGGCAGTACACCAACATCAGAAATAAAACAGACACGTTGCATGAGGGATTTTCGGTCTTTTCTAGGATCCACGCCAAGGACATCCAAATCTCCGTCAAAGCCCGTCAATCCTAATAGAGATTTTAGTGTGGTCGTCTTTCCTGCGCCATTCGGTCCAATCAAACCAACAATCGAACCAGGGCGAATATCGAAGTTCACACCATCCAAGGCAGAAAAATCACCGAAATGCTTCGAGAGCCCTCTTGCTGTGACAACATTACCTGATTCATTCATTTTCCTAGCTCCCCTTCGGCTAACAACACTTGTTTGGATAAACCTAACCGCACGATTTTTTCAACGACCCGCGGCCACTCTTCAGTCAAAAATCGTTGTCTTTCGATTTCTCTCAGTCGCATTGCCGCGCCTTCTTTGATAAACATACCAAGTCCCCTACGCTTTTCTACTAGTCCATCATCGACCAATAACTGAAGTGATTTTGAAACAGTAATAGGGTTAATGCGGTGTTCGCTCGCCAACTGGCGAACAGAAGGTAATCCGTCGCCGTCAACAAAAACACCTTCGAGGATCGAAGCGACTATTCGATCATGAAGTTGTCGGTAAATTGGGTCTTTGTCATTCCAGCTGATGCTCATATATTGGCCGGCTACGTTTATAGTGTTGTACATGACTATAACACCAATACTGAAGCGGGCAAGGTATTTTTAAACTTTCTTCACTTACCGGGGAGTTCGGAACTACCGTCGGGTCCTCTCAAGTAGCTCCGTGATAACTGAGACCGAATCGATAATCTCAAAATCAGCAATAGCAGCAAGCTGACGAGATTGATTTTCGATTGTCTTTTCAATCACTTGGACAATATCAGTGGAGGTAAGACGGTCCTCATCAACAACTTGGCTCATGCCTTTAGATTCAAATATTCGCGCATTGATTATTTGATCACCTCGACTGGCCCGGGCTGTTAAAGGAACCAGGATATGCGGTTTGCGCATTAGCAAAAGCTCATAAATTGAATTAGCACCCGCTCTGGAAAGCACAAGGTCTGCCGCCGCGAGCACATCACCAAATTCAGCCTGCAGAAACTCTTTCTGACAGTAGTGCGGCACTGAACTGTTCTGAATTGGTCCCGTTGTTTGCCCCGCGCGCTGTTCCAAACCAATTGAGGTGTTAATGTTTCCTGCACCCACTATATGCACAACTTGATAGCGCGCCAGCAATGCCGTTAACGAGCCCCAGACCCAATCATTGATAGCCTGGGCGCCTAAGCTGCCGCCAAACACAAGCAATGTGGGTTGAGTATGACTAAAGCCTAAAAATGCTCTTCCTCTTTCAGCATCGCCCTCGACTAACGTCGTTCTAACGGGCGAGCCTGTCACGATCACTTTTGAATGAGCCTTGTTAGGATTATTACCTGGCGTCTTAGCCGAAGAGTGACCTAAATACTTTTCAGTTTCCTGGAAGTTGACACAGACATAACGTACAAAAGGAAAACACAGTTTGTTAGCTAATCCCGGCGTGATATCGGATTCATGCGCAATGACCGGTACTCGACAAAGCCAGGCACCAATAACAATGGGTACAGCGACAAAGCCACCTTTTGAAAACACAATTGACGGTCTCAATCTGATGCAGAGCCAAAGGCTCTGCATCAGCCCAAAAAGAATTTTCAAAGGATCAAGAAAATTTTGCCACGAGAAGTATCGTCGTAGCTTACCGGTCGCAATGCCGTGAAATGTAATCGGCAGGTCGGCAACGATAGACTCTTCTATGCCACCTTTAGAACCTATGTAGTGGACCTCCCAACCTTGCTGCAGCATCCTTTCAATCAAAGCAATATTCGGCGTCACATGCCCTGCGGTTCCTCCGCCTGTAAAGAAAATTCGCTTCATAGATGCAGCGTTCTTTTAACGAAGGGTATTGTGACCGTCTTGCCTTGTCTGAGTGTTTCTTTCTCGAGTTTCTCTAATAGACGTAGGATCTGCGACAGGTCTCTACTGGTTCGAGCTAAAATGAAGTGACCAACATCCTCGCTAATCCGAAAACCCCTGTGGTGAGCTTTTTGTATTAACACCTGAAGCTTCTCTTCATCTGACAGCTCACAGGTCTCTACGGCATAGGCTGATACAAGCCTCGAACGCAAATCTGCTAATTGAATCGAGAGCCTTACCGCAGGCTCGGGGCCTGACACGACTAGCCGATTTCCAGCATCTTTTATTTCATTCATAAGATGAAACAAGCCCGCTTCCCACTTTGCGTCACCTAGAATATCTTCGACATCATCAATACAAACTAGTGGCACCATGGCGAGACCTTGTAGAAGGTCGACCGAGTGCCGTTTCAAATCTGAAAGATAGATACCGCCAGCTGTTCGGTGACACAATGCCTGCAACAAATGACTTCGACCCGAACCTTTGCCACCCCAAAGGTAGGTCCATGCCTCGGGTAGTTGCAGTTGCATCCCCGCATCACCAACAAAATTTTCAAATGTCGCATCTTCTCTCAACTTGATATCTAAAGAGAGCTGACCCTGTTGGAGTTTATTCATACCTTTCGATCCGTCTCTGACATCGACGGGTCAGGCTCATCGAGCGCGTGATAGTAGTCACTATCTTTATAACGATCGTGGATGAAACGAAGAAAAACCATGATCACTGCGGCAAAAGGGAGGGCTAAAAGAATGCCAATAAACCCAAATAATTGACCTCCGGCCAGAATTGCAAAAATGACTGCGACAGGGTGCAAGCCGATACGATCGCCGACCAACAACGGCGTTAAAACCATACCCTCAAGCATCTGGCCAATACCGAAGACGATAACCACATACACTAAGGGGAGTAGATCTTGGTATTGGAACAACGCCGCGAGAGTTGCGGCAACAATACCCACAAGAAAACCAAGATAAGGGACAATACTGGCGAGCCCTGCCATCATGCCAATAATCAGCGCTAAATCGAGCCCAATCATCACCAGCCCAAGCGAGTAAATACTCCCCAAAGCAAGCATAACCAACATCTGTCCTCGCAAGAATGCGCTTAAGACTTCATCACATTCTCGAGCCAGTTCGCTAACAATAGGCTCTATATTACGGGGCAGCGTTTCTCTTAAATATCCAACCAACAAATCCCAATCACGCATGAGATAAAACCCCACCACGGGAATCAGCACCAAATTTGTCAGCGACAAAAATAAGGCATAGCCAGAGGCTGTGATTTCCAATAACAACCGCCTTACGATGCTGCCAACTTCTGTCCAGTTACCTGATATCTGTTGTTTAATCTTCCCCATATTGACGTCAAAGGGATCAATCCCGAACCACTCAACGAGCAAGGGGCTCGCGGTCTGCTGAAGCCAGAGGAAAAAATTTGGTATATTTTTGATTAACGTACCAAGTTCAGCAGCCAGCATCGGTATCAGTAACAACACGCCTAAGGTCATGATTAAAAACAGACCTGCAAAAACAATCACGACGCCACCAATTCTACCGACTGTTGGCTCGAGCCTATCAACAATCGGATCGCCGAGATAAGCAATACCCATCCCAACTAAAAAAGGCGTCAGAATCGGCTGCAACAGATAGATCAACAGCAGTAGCAGAGCAATCAAACTCGGCACTAATATCCTCTGCAGGGGAGTCAGTTGTTCCATGTTATTGCAACCAGCGGTATAGCATCATCGAATCAGACAACTGAGGCGCTCTAATAAGAAACATCCGCTGATCCAACTCAATCAACTCTATCAATTGATCAACGCTACCTTCAGTCTTCAATTTGTAGGATACACGGTCCTCATCAACAGCCAAGATCTCAACATCTAAAACTGGCGCTAGTTTCTGTAAATAGGCCAATGCACCACCATAATCGGCAAGGCTATTGATGGATTCTATGGTCACTGCAACACTGCCTCTGGAATCGTCTGTCGCATAACGTTCAACCAACAGTCCAGTAAGCTTATCCATGACATCCATAACCAACTCTGAAGGTGTATCTGCAACATTATCAAAACGCACCCAACGACTATCAAGGCGATAAGTCCAATCTCCCAGCCATTGTCCTGAAGCAGACATTTGCACTCGCGCACTCAAAATCACATCGGGTTGATACCGCAATGACGCGCCATCGATACGATCGACAAAGGCGCCCCATACTTCAGCAGCTGAAAGGCTAGCGGCATCTTCTAAGTCCAATAGCGGGAATAACAACGGTAAACCTTTCTGTTTGGCCACATCGGAAAGCGCGACACGCACATCACTTTCATCATCTTCGGACATGAGTCGCCTGCCACTGCCATCACTTAATGCAATCCAAACTAACAGCCCGGGTCTGTTACTCGACCAAACTGAAAACCCCGCTTCACGAAGCAATCTCGCTATTGCACTCGGCTCAAAGTTCAAACGTAAAACCCTAGCGGCAATAATTTCACCATCGACTAACATCGTACGGTCGGTGGATTGGTAGCTGTACTGATAATAATAAGAAGCAGGATTACGAAGCGCATTTACAACGAGCGCACTACTCTGAATTTCTTCAGACCCTGCGACACGAATCAAAACTTGTAATAAACCAGCCCGAGCACCCGCTTCAAGCTGCGCGTCACTCTCTTCAGATACAAGCACTTCGCCAATGTATAGATCGTCAACGGTGACGGCGGACGCTGTTGTTGAAAGCAGGTATAGCGTGACACAAACCATAAGTTTGCGAAGCATTGTGATGTTTAGTAACAAAGTATTAATCGAAACCATCCTCGATTTTATTCATATGAGTTTCACTCGCGCGCATATCGCTCATCGCAAACGTTTTGTAAGCACTACATGCAAGGATAACCTATCGCATTTATGTGCCATTATTTTCTTATCGAACCGACATGCCCCGTATCACCCATCAACATGACTAATATATAACCACAATATAGCTAGATATAACGACAAAGATAGTGTGAACGTACCTTTGACTCAGACTGCTCATGGTCTGAGTAACCAATTGTCGCAAAGAGACACAAATTATTGAATTATTTTTCAATTATGGGTTCCAAATTGTCATAGACTGACCCGAGATTTACAAGCATGCAAATAGGCACCCCATTGAAATCGATGTGCAAATTATCCCCGCCAAGTGGAACCCAATTTACCCGCTTGGTGTTCGCGGTCGCGACGCTATTCGTTAGCGCCATCTCATTTTCCCAAACCAGCGATTTAGACCTCGAGTCAAAACTTAACGATTCTGAGCTTTCAAGCCCAACACTGTTTCGCGCCATCTACAAAGCAGACTATAAAGGCCTACCGGTCAGCGCGATAGGCATAAGGGAGTTAACAAATACGAAACCCGGTGAATTCAAATTGACGTCCTCTGCGAAATCATTTTTTGCCACCATTGAGGAATCAACGTCCTTTCGGTGGTCTGAGGACTCACTGGAGCCTATTGAATATCATTATAGCAGGCGCGGCGTCGGTAAAAATCGACTCACCAGCCTCAGTTTTGACTGGGATGAGCAACTTTTGCGCGCTGAGGAGGCAGAACCTTGGGAGATGGCATTGGCCCATGGCACCCTCGACAAACTCCTCTATCAACTAAAGTTAAGAACCGATCTATTGTCAGCCCACCAAGCTAAGCAGCCCTGGCCAGTATTAAGTTACGACATCGCCGATGATGGAAAGTTAAAACACTATGAGTTTCAGGTTATTGGCGAGGAGGCCCTTGAAACACCTATTGGTACAATTAACACCATCAAAACGACGCGTATTAATGACAAACATGATCGCAAAACGATATTTTGGCTAGCACCTGAATTCGAGTTCCTGTTGGTGAAGTTTCGTCAACAGGACGCAGAAGGACGCGGCTTCGAGCTAAGACTTCAAGAGGCTACATTCGGGGATCGGGTACTGTAGCGAAACAATCTCTACCAAAAAATCTATGCGAAACAAAACGCCTAATCACTGATAGGCTACCTCGCTGAACTTTTCGTTATTCGCAGAGGCGTTTCAGGCCTTTGGCAACGTCACACCACGTTGACCTTGATATTTGCCGCCTCTGTCCTTGTATGAAACCTCACAGACTTCATCGGACTCAAAAAACAACATCTGGGCCACACCTTCATTTGCATAGATTTTGGCCGGTAGCGTGGTTGTGTTCGAGAATTCCAATGTCACGTGCCCTTCCCATTCAGGCTCCAAGGGCGTTACATTGACGATAATTCCACACCGAGCATAGGTTGATTTACCCAGGCAAATCGTCAGTACGCTACGGGGAATTTTAAAATACTCAATGGTACGCGCCAAGGCGAATGAGTTTGGCGGAATCACGCAAACATCGCTTTTTACATCAACAAAGCTGTTTTCATCAAACGCCTTCGGGTCGACAGTGGCGGAATGAATATTCGTGAAGACTTTGAACTCATCTGAACAGCGAACATCATAGCCATAGCTCGAGGTGCCGTACGAAATCAGCTTCTTGTCCCCTGACGTACGAACCTGACCTGGCTCATAGGGAGAAATCATGCCTTGTTGCTCAGACATACGCCTGATCCAACCATCTGATTTAATCGCCATTAGTAACTCCCCATCACGTTATGCTTTAAAAAATTCGCTGATGCACTCGAAATTGAATCCAAGCTTAGAATCCGCAACGCGCAGCATCATACACGAATGACTTTCTTCAAGAAATTTAACTTAGTCATCGACAATTTTGATTTGCGGAGCCTTCGGCTGAATGCCGTCGATCATGCTATGAACATCACGCGCAATACCTTTGAATATCTGACTAATGGCCCCGTCGGGTTCACTCAGAACAGGAGGTTTACCACCGTCCGATTGAACGCGAATGGACATCGCCAGCGGTAATCTTGCAATCACAGCCATGTTGTAATCATGGGCAATCGCGTCGCCGCCGCCCTCACCAAATATATTCTCTTCGTGACCACAATTAGAGCAAATATGCGTACTCATGTTCTCAACAATACCTAATAGCGGTACTTCAACCTTTTTGAACATTTCGATGCCCTTTCTTGCATCGAGAAGCGCAATATCCTGCGGTGTCGTAACTATTAGCGCGCCGCTCAAAGGTACATTCTGTGACATCGTCAATTGGATGTCACCGGTGCCGGGTGGCATATCGACAATGAGGTAATCGACATTCTGCCAGTAAGTTTGCGTCAATAACTGCTGTAGTGCCCCGCTCGCCATCGGTCCACGCCACACAGCAGGCGTCCGATCCGACGTGACAAAGCCCATTGACATGACCTGTAGCCCGTTGGCCTTAATCGGCAGCAGAAATTCACCCTCGACCTCAGGCTTCGTACCAGACGGTACACCCATCATTAGTCCCTGGCTTGGGCCATATATGTCTGCATCCAGTAGACCAACCGTATGGCCCTCCGCAGACAGTGCTAACGCCAAATTCGCGGAGACAGTAGACTTACCAACGCCACCTTTACCGGACGCAACGGCAATGATGTGCTTGACACCGGGAAGCTTAAATTTTTGTGGGCCGGAATTAGAAATGTCCGTTCTCCAAACTCAAAAAGGGACGCTATTATAGGGATGCAGTGAAAAAAATCACATATTCAATTGCTTACTTGCCAACTCAAGTGAATATCGGATGAAAAAGCGACCGCGCATCGGTATATTTAGCACCCTTCAAATCGACGCTCTAGGCAAATAGTAATTTAATGACAAAACGCGACATTTTAGTCACCAGTGCACTGCCAAACGCCAATGGATCGATCCATCTTGGCCACCTGCTCGAGCATATTCAAACTGACATTTGGGTGCGCTTTCAGAGGATGTCGGGACAAAATTGCATTTATGTCTGCGCCGATGACACTCATGGCACGGCAATAATGCTTAAAGCGGAAGAGAGAAACACGACACCCGAGGCGCTAATCGCAGAAATTAAGGCAGAGCATGAAGCGGATTTCGGTGATTTTCATATTAGCCATGATAACTACTACTCCACCCACTCATCTGAAAATGAAGCCTTCAGCGGGCTTATTTACAACAAACTGAAGCAAGCGGGCCAAATCAAAACAAAGTCTGTCGCTCAACTTTACGACCCGGAACGGGAAATTTTTCTCGCTGACAGATTTATCGTCGGCACCTGCCCGAAGTGTAAAGCCGACGATCAGTACGGTGACAATTGTGAAGCCTGCGGTGCGACCTACGACGCCATGGATCTAATCAATCCGCAGTCCAAACTTTCCGGCGCCGAACCGGTCGAGAAGGCATCGACACATTTTTTCTTCGCCTTATCAAACTTCACAGATTTCCTAACCGAGTGGACGCGAAGCGGGGCTCTACAAACACAAGTCGCAAACAAGCTGGCCGAATGGCTAGACGCGGGCTTAAAAGATTGGGATATTAGCCGCGATGCACCTTATTTTGGCATTGAAATTCCAGGCGAAACGGGAAAATATTTTTATGTCTGGCTCGATGCTCCTATCGGCTACATGGCGAGCTTCAAAAACTACTGCGATCAACAAGGCAATATCAATTTCGATGACTACTGGAAGTCAGATAGCCAGCATGAGGTGCATCACTTCATCGGCAAAGACATCATCAATTTTCATGCCCTGTTTTGGCCAGCCATGCTGAAAAGTGCCGACTACAGAACCCCAACGAAAGTCCATGCGCATGGATTTATTACTGTCAATGGACAGAAGATGAGTAAGTCGCGAGGAACCTTTATCAATGCGAGAGCCTATCTGGATCATCTTAATCCCGAGTACCTTCGCTACTATTACGCCAGTAAGCTAACCGCTAGCATCGATGACATAGACATCAATCTTGATGATTTCGTACAAAAGGTAAACTCGGATTTAGTCGGTAAGGTCGTCAACATCGCCAGCCGGTGTGCCGGGTTTATCAAGAAAAATTACGATGCAACGTTATCAGCAGAACCAAAATCCCCACTCATACAGGAGTTTATTTCTCAAAGTGGTGCCATCGCAAAGCTCTACGAAGAAGGTGAATACAGCAAGCTAATTCGCGAAGTGATGGCGATGGCTGACAAGGCAAATCAATATATCGCAGAGTGCGAACCTTGGGTGAAGATCAAACAGCCTGGAAACGAAATCGACGTCCACAATGTGTGTTCCGACGGTATTAACATGTACCGCATACTCATTGGCTACTTGAAACCGGTCATTCCTAGTCTTGCGGAGAAGTCTGAACAGTTCCTCAATGTACCCAGCATGCATTGGGACGACATCAAAAAACCGTTAGTCAACCATAAAATCAACAAGTTCAAGCCTATTATCACACGGGCAGAAACCGATAAGGTTGACGCTATGGTGGCCGCCTCGACAGAGACTGCACCGACTAAACCCGCGGAAAAAGTAGTGAAAGCAGACGAGCAAACAATTGAAGGCATCTCGCCTCAAATAGAATTTGACGACTTTGCCAAGGTTGACCTAAGAGTCGTGACCATCATCAATGCAGAATCTGTGGAAGGGGCTGACAAACTGCTACGTCTAACCCTCGATCTTGGCACGGAAACTCGCAATGTGTTTGCCGGTATAAAATCAAAATATTCACCGGAACAGCTAATTGGCAAGCAAACAGTCATGGTCGCCAATCTGGCGCCTCGAAAAATGCGTTTCGGCATTTCAGAAGGCATGGTACTGGCCGCCGGACCTGGCGGATCTGATATTTATTTACTTGAGCCTCATACCGGTGCAGCTGCCGGTATGAAGGTCTGCTAAGGACACAAGTCCCATGTCAGATGCTCTGGCAATACTTTTAACAGCGCTGTTTGTTAACAACTTTGTGCTGGTGCAGTTTCTCGGCCTATGTCCATTCATGGGCGCGACCCAAAAAATGGAGGCTGCCTTTGGCATGGCAGCTGCCACAACCTTTGTACTTACGTTAGCTTCAGCCTCAAGTTATCTCATCGAAACTTATCTGCTAAGCCCGTTCGGTCTTGAGTATCTTCGTATCATTGTTTTCATCGCGGTCATCGCAGGACTCGTACAATTTTCAGAGCTTGTTATCCGCGCAACACAGCCGGTGCTCCATCAAGTACTCGGACTTTTTATCCCGCTCATCACAACAAACTGTGCGGTGCTGGGCGTAGCATTGCTAAATGTCAGACAAAATCAGGGTTTCATTGACTCGGTTCTGTTTGGTTTAGGCGCGGCGCTGGGCTTTTCACTTGTTCTCATCATCTTCGCGTCGCTGCGGGAACGCATGTCTCAAACGGACATCCCTGCACCCTTTCAAGGTGCAGCAATTAATATGATCACAGCAGGCATATTATCCCTCGCCTTCCTTGGCTTCACGGGGATGAACTAACCGTGACCGATGTCTGGCTAACCAATCTTGCGGCGCACGCTGTACAAATGGCACCCAGTGTCATTTTACTGACACTGTTAGGCGCAATCATCGCTGCGGCACTATTGTTCGTCGCCAAACGTTACCCGAGTGATCAAGACGAAGTCGTTGAAAAGATAAATGCATGTCTTCCACAAACTCAGTGTGCCCAGTGCGGCCATCCAGGTTGCCGACCCTACGCCGTTGCTATCGCAGCGGGTGAAGCCATTAATCGCTGCCCTCCAGGTGGCGAAGCTGCGATTAAGCAACTGGCTCAACTCTTGGGCCAAGAAACTGTCGCGCTTGATTCAAATTTCGGAGAAGAGCAAATTCCGAAGATTGCAAAAATACGCGAGCAGGAGTGCATTGGCTGCACCTTGTGTATCCAAGCATGCCCTGTCGATGCAATTATCGGTGCGACACAACTCATGCATGTGGTGCTGCAGGATATCTGTACCGGCTGTGATCTTTGTCTAGAACCCTGCCCCGTCGATTGCATTGATATGGTCGATGGACCTTCAGCCGAGCAGCAGAGTGTTTCATCCGCAAACAAAATTGACCCTGCATTTCTAAACGCCGCGCCAATGACATCACCCCATCAAGCCTGCATTCGTTGCGGCTTCTGCGAAGAAAAGTGCCCAAAGAATCTGGCACCGCAGGAACTATTCTGGCAACGAAACAATAGTGACGCCCTCGCCTTACTTGACCTCGACAGCTGTATTGAATGTAGGATTTGCGATCGTATATGCCCCAGTGACATTCCATTAACTGACTATTTTGTCAACGCTAAACAGCGTATTGATCAGGAGGTCAACCAGCGAGAACGTGCAAAAATCACCGAGGTAAGATTTGAGGATCGAACTAAACGATTAGAAGTCGATCAGACACGCGTGAAGACTCGGCCCTCAAGAAAAGATAAGAGTCAGTTACTTGCAACCCTGAAGTCTAAACAATGATTTATTCTAATAGCACCAATCGGATCATGATGCTGGTACTCGTAGCGCTTGTGCCTGGCGCGCTTGTATCAACCTACTTCTTCGGTTTAGGCATCTTAATTAACGTCGTTACCTGCGCGTTTAGCGCAGTGTTTTTTGAATCGATTGCTCTGGGGCTTCAACAAAAAGACTTAAACGCATTGAGAGATGGGACCGCTATTATTACGGGGGTTCTACTCGGCCTTGCGCTACCTCCCGACATCAATCTGCTACTTCCCTTCGTAGGGACAGGCTTTGCAGTTCTATTCGGCAAGCATGTTTACGGTGGCCTGGGTCACAATCTGTTTAACCCAACGATGGTTGGGTACGCGGTGATGATCGTCTCTTTTCCCCTCGCGATGTCTAATTGGCCGGTGCTGTTTGGCTCGACCGTCGATGGTATTACAGGCGCGACGCCACTGGACATCATCAAATTCAGAGGCGCTACAACAATCGACGAAATCTGGACGCCCGCTAACGGCTTCTCGACCTTGTCTTCAACAGCATGGCAATGGATCAACATCAGCTACATTGTTGGTGGCATCGTTTTAGTCTACTACAAATGCTGTAACTGGCAGGCGCCGCTGGCGATGCTACTGACCCTTATCGTCGTCTCGAGTATCTTTTACGATAGCGGCAGTTCCGAGAGTCTAGGGTCGCCGATGTTCCATCTGTTTTCAGGCGGCACCATGTTGGTCGCATTCTTTGTTGTCACGGATCCTGTCACTAGCCCCAACTCAAATGTAGGTCTATATATATTCGGTGCAGGCGTGGGCTTGATTACCTTCATCATTCGAAGCTATGGCGCCTATCCGGACGGCTACGCCTTTGCCATCCTACTTATGAACAGCCTTGCACCCATCATTGACCGTGTTCGGCTTCGGTGGTCCAAATGAGTGGGCCAGAAAAAGTGCAACTCTATCGCGTCGCGGGCAGGCTGGCATTGCTCTCTCTGATTTGCGGTTTGGGCCTTGTGATTGTACATCTCGCGACAAGGCATACAATTGAAGTCAACCATCAGCAATACGCACAGCAGCAGTTACATGAACTGCTAGGCGCCGACCTTGATTCGAACCAAGTGTCACTTGTTAAGCGAAGCGAAGCGCTCTATTTCTACACGATAAATTTAGACCTGATAAAGAATAACCTTGAGAACGTTTCTCCGAGCAATCTTAATCACGACTTTCAAAACAACACCGAAAACAAGGCCGTCATTGAAAGCGGAAGAATCGAAAAAATTCTCACCACACAAGGCTACAATGGCGACATTACATTTTGGCTAGCGACGCGTGACACAGGCACTGTTAGGGGCGTCCGAGTCATATCCCATCGGGAGACGCCAGGGCTCGGAGACAAATTCGACCTTTCGATCTCTGACTGGGTTTTGGACTTTGACCGTCGCAGTCTGGAAAATACGCGGTGGGATGTGAAAAAGCATGGCGGAGACTTCGACGCTTTTGCCGGCGCTACCATCACTCCCAGGGCCATTATTAAAGCCATCGCTACACATCTGGAGGCAAACCTTAAGAGCAATCATGATCAAGGCGCTTCAATCGTACTGAAAGAAAGAGCGGAAGAGGTGCAAAGCCATCATGAATAACAATACTCTACAGGGGCTCTGGTCAAACAACCCCGCGCTGGTTCAATTACTCGGATTGTGTCCCTTGTTAGCCGTATCGAATACCGTCGCCAATAGCCTTGTGTTAGGTATCGTGACGTTGCTCGTTCTAACCGGCTCTAATCTGATTATCAGTTTGATCAGGCACAAACTCGATGATTCAACCCGATTGCCAGCGCAGATAATGATCATCGCCACCTTTGTCACCATCGGTGACCTGCTCGTGCAAACCTTTATGTTCGATATACATCAGCGCATCGGATTATTTATTGCTTTGATCGTCACCAATTGCACCATCCTTGGCAGAGCAGAAGGATTCGCGCGACGAAACGGCATTGGTGCCGCGGTAATGGACGGCTTTACAATGGGTTTGGGATTCCTCCTTGCGCTCCTTGCTATGGGGGTCGTTCGCGAAGCCATTGGTAGTGGCACGTTGTTTAGTCAAATGCATCTGGTGTTCGGCGGCAGCGAATCTCTTTACCTGATACGCCTACCCAATGAGCCATTCCTGCTCATTGTGTTACCACCAGGTGCATTTTTCGTTCTGGGCTGTCTAATCGCACTAAAAAACATGATTGATCAGCGGTACGCTCGTCAACAATCAACAACGACGAGCTCACCACGACAAACGCTTTCGGATGAACTATGAATAAAGATAAGCGGTACGAAATTCTGACACGTCTGCGCGCGGAGAACCCAACGCCAACGACGGAGTTAAATTTTGATTCAACCTTTGAGCTAATGATTGCTGTGATCTTGTCTGCGCAGGCAACCGATGTGTCAGTAAACAAAGCGACCGACAAGCTCTACAAAGTCGCCAACACCCCCGAAGCTATTTTCGCATTGGGCGAGAAGGGTCTGAAAGACTATATCAAGACAATTGGCCTGTATAACAGCAAGGCAGCCAACGTGATCAAAACTTGCCGCATACTGATTGATGAACACAATAGTGAAGTGCCGGATAACCGACCCGAACTTGAAGCACTGCCGGGGGTGGGACGCAAGACAGCCAATGTGGTTTTAAATACAGCCTATCGCCAGCCGACAATGGCCGTCGACACGCATATCTTTCGACTATCGAATAGGATCAAATTTGCACCGGGTAAAACGGTGCGACAAGTTGAGGATAAACTCATCAAGGTTATCGCTGATGAGTTTATTTTAGATGCGCATCATTGGTTTATTCTTCACGGCCGATATGTCTGCACAGCGAGGAATCCTCGCTGTGGTGCCTGTGTCATTTACGATCTCTGTGAATACAAAGACAAAAAACAGGATTTAGACGACTAGATCATCTTCCTGTTTTTCTTACTAGCAACTTTAAGTCGCAACGCGTTGAGTCGAATAAAGCCTTCCGCATCCTTCTGATCATAGGCACCCGCATCATCTTCAAAGGTCACAATGTTTCCATCGTAGAGCGAATCCGTTAACGACTCTCGCCCAACAACGATGACGTTACCTTTATATAGTTTGAGTCTCACTACGCCGTTGACATATCGCTGCGAATCATCGATCAGCGCCTGCAATGCTATTCTCTCCGGAGACCACCAGTATCCGTTATAGATCAAGCTGGCGTACCTCGGCATCAGATCATCTTTCAGATGGCCTAGCTCTCTATCTAAAGTAACCGATTCAATCGCCCGATGTCCCTTGAGCAGAATGGTGCCGCCTGGTGATTCATAACATCCGCGCGCTTTCATGCCCACATATCGATTCTCTACAATATCGACCCGTCCAATACCGTGCTCACCACCAACCTTGTTCAGATGGGTTAGAACCGTCGCTGGCGACATCTCGACGCCGTCGATCGCGGTAATATCGCCGCCCTTATAGGTGAGTTCAATATACGTGGGACTGTCTGGCGCAGCTTCAGGCGAATTTGACCATAACCACATGGACTCTTCGGGTTCAGCATTTGGATCCTCTAAGATTCCACCCTCGTAGGAGATATGCAGCAAATTCGCATCCATTGAATAGGGTGATTTGTCGCCTTCATGCTTACGGTCAACAGGGATCTGATGCGTTTCACAGAATTTGAGCAGTGACTCGCGTGACGTTAAATCCCACTCCCGCCAAGGTGCAACAACCTTGATGTCCGGTTTCAAGGCATAAGCGCCAAGCTCAAACCTCACTTGATCATTACCTTTACCTGTTGCGCCATGAGAAATGGCCTCAGCGCCGGTTTCATTGGCGATCTCAATCAATCGTTTTGCAATTAACGGTCGCGCAATGGACGTGCCCAGCAAATATTCGCCTTCATAGATCGTATTGCCACGGAACATTGGAAAAACAAAGTCCTTAACAAACTCTTCTCGCAGATCATCAATGAAAACTTCTGATGCACCCGAATTCAGCGCTTTTTGTCTGACAGGTCCATAGTCGTCGCCATCGCCTAAATCCGCGGTGAAGGTCACAACTTCGCAATCGTAGGTCTCCTGCAGCCATTTCAATATAGCAGTGGTATCCAGGCCACCGGAGTAAGACAGAACGATTTTATTGATAGAGGTATTCTTTGCAGTCACGATGCTAGGCCTTGAAAAAATCCGAATGTTACCAAAATCTTGGCCCAGTTACCTACCAAAAATATCAATCCGCCACAAACCGCTTAACAGTCACTGTGCAAAACCAGACGAACATCAGCACAACATCTACACAACGTCTGCACAACCTCTCTACAAACTGTAGTACAATTGCCGACCGTTACTGTCATCCATTCAATACTAAATTCCTATGCGAAACATTACCCTTACACGCCCAGATGACTGGCACATACACCTTAGAGACGGTGACTATCTAAAGGATACCGTTGCAGACGTTGCTCGATACTTTGGTAGAGCCATAGTCATGCCTAATCTTGTACCCGCCGTTGATACCGTTGCTGCCGCCGAAGCTTATCGTGATCGAATTCTCCAGCAAATTCCGGCGGGCGCAGTATTCCAGCCTCTGATGACGTTATACATCACCCCAGAGACGAACCCTGAAACGGTCAAGTTAGCTAAGGAAAGCGGCATTATCAGCGCCTTTAAATTTTACCCGGCGGGGGCGACAACCAACTCAGAGTCGGGTGTTTCAGAAATCGAGTCCATGTACCCTGTTTTCGAAGCCATGCAGGACCATGAGATACCACTGTGTTTGCATGGTGAGGTCACCCACCCTGAAACAGACATCTTTGATCGAGAAGCGATATTTATAGACAGTTCTCTACAACCACTTGTTGAAAAGTTTGCTTCTCTCAAAATTATTCTCGAACACATCACAACAAAAGAAGCGGTAGAGTTTGTACTCGGCAGTTCAGCGAATGTCGCTGCAACAATCACAGCACACCATCTGATGTACAACCGCAACGATATGTTAGCTGGAGGCATTAAACCCATTCAATATTGCCTGCCGATCTTGAAGCGCAATACGCATCAAAATGCATTACTGGAAGCCGCAACCTGCGGCAGTGAAAAATTCTTCTTGGGCACCGATTCTGCACCCCACCCTCGTTCAAGAAAAGAGAATATGTGTGGCTGCGCAGCCGGCTGCTATACCGCTCATGCAGCGTTAGAGCTGTATGCAGAAGTCTTCGATTCGATCGGTAAATTAGATAGACTCGAAGCTTTCAGTAGCTTTTTCGGCCCTGATTTTTATGGGCTACCGCGGAATCAGGATAAGATAACCCTTACCGAATCACCTTGGCAGGTACCTGAGTATCTAAAGTTTGGTGATGAGATGCTGGGTCCGATCAAAAAAGGCGATGTCATAAATTGGCGTGTTGTGTAACTTTCTCTCTTAGCAGTTTTCTGCAATAAGGATTCAATTGACCGATCCAAAAAGACCAATAGCTTTTCGTTTTCGCGGCTACCTACCCGTCGTCATCGACTTGGAAACCGGTGGATTTAATTCCGCAACCGACGCCCTACTAGAAATCGCAGCAACCATTATCGATATGAATGACGAAGGTCAGCTCGTCCGTGGTGAAACAATATTCCACAATGTAGAGCCTTTCAAAGGCGCTAACATTGAGCAAGCCTCTCTCGACTTTACCGGTATAGACCCTGACAACCCCTTGAGGATGGCAATCCCAGAAAAGGATGCGCTTATGGACGTTTTTCAAGGCGTGCGACGCGCGGTTAGAGAGACCGGTTGTCAGCGAGCAATATTGGTCGCACACAATGCGGCGTTTGATCAGGGCTTTCTAAACAGAGCATCAGATCGATGCAATATAAAACGCAACCCGTTCCACCCTTTTTCCTCATTTGATACAGCAACATTGTGCGGACTCGCCTACCGGCAAACAGTTTTGGCACGTGCTTGCGAGGTAGCCGGCATTAGTTTTGATGCTGACGAAGCCCACTCTGCACTGTACGACTGTGAAAAAACCGCAGACATATTTTGTTCGATTGTGAACAAGTGGAAAGAGCTCGGCGGGTTAATGCAACACTAACGCTATCGCACGACGAGCCATGCCTATTAAAAGGTCGGTTATTAACGAGGCTTGCGCCACATGACGATGCAGGACACCGCGATAAAAATCACGAAAAATCCGACCATGTCAAAAAAACACACCCCAACTACCAAAATAAATACCGCTATGTAGGTCAAGCGTAAATTGTTGCCAGGCTATCGCTTGCAACAACAGCATAGGCTATTGCTCGAGGAGTTTGCTCTGCTTGTGTGAGGTCGAGTTGGCGTTAGGTCTGCTTGTGTCCGGCGAGTCAACAGAGCGTTGCTCCTTTGTCAGGCCAGACACGACACTAAACGTGGAATTTGACGCTATTCAGACGTTGCGGATTTGACGATAGGCAGCAACTCGCCGCTGTTATACATCTCCATAATAATGTCACATCCACCGACAAGTTCTCCAGCGACAAACAGCTGCGGAAATGTTGGCCAATCAGAATACTGAGGTAGATTCGCCCGAATCTCAGGATTTGACAAGATATCGATATAGGCAAACTTTTCCCCGCAAGCCATTAGTGCTTGAGATACCTGAGAAGAAAAACCACATTGTGGTTGTTCAGGCGAGCCTTTCATATAAAGCAATATAGGGTTCGCGGTTACCTGTTCTTTGATTGTTTCAAGAATATCCATGTAATAAATCTCTGCTGCTTGTTCAAATACGGCGATTCTAACGCTTTTTTGACGCATTGCTTAGTCCATTCCGGACTTTATTTATTATTTTAGTGATGAAAACAATTGAGACCTCTGTGTTATCGGGTCGAATCGTCCTAAACAGGCAAAACATTAGCTTAACTCGCCGCTTCAATTTCACCGGTCAATTTGAAGCGTCAATTTACCTATTCAGTTCTCGTACACCGTTCGATAGCTGCCGCGAAATGTCAGTCAGACGAGGGCGCAATTCCGTACCCGCCACCACCCGGCGTTTCGATACTGAGCACTTGTCCCTGCTCAGCCCTAAATTGAACCTTGGCTGGCAGCAACTCTCCATCTAATAGATTTTTACCGCATTGCCCGGCAGCCCCACCCTCAAGCCCCCATGGACCTATTACACGCCTTTCAGTCAGCAGCGTGACGTCGGTATCCGCTAAAAACCTAAAGTCTCTAATCAGACCATTGCCGCCCTTGAAAGCACCTTCACCACCAGACCCCTGCCTGAGCTGATAGCGTTCTATCCGCAATGGATAATGTAGTTCCAGACTTTCAATAGGTGTGTTTAACGTATTGGTCATATGGCATTGAACACCGGATAAGCCATGCCTTTGTCGACAAGCCCCCATGCCGCCGCCGATTGTTTCGTAGTAGTCCCATGATAATTGCGCGTCCCTGGCACCCATCGCAACATTGTTCATCGTGCCCTGACTGGCGGCCGGAATTTCATTCGGAATAACCTCGGCAAGCGCACCTAACATCACGTCGACTAAACGCATGGATGTTTCAACATTTCCTGCGGCTGTCGCTGCGGGTCGTGATGCATTGACGAGGCAATTAGCAGGCGCTTTGATGCTGATGCAGCGATAGGTACCCGCACAATTAGGCGTTTGCTCTGGCAACAAGCAGCGGAAGGCATAATAGACAGCAGCGGCCGTCACAGACAAAGGACAATTGATATTGCCCGCGACTTGCGCCGAGGTACCCTCAAAATCGACATTGATGCCGGCTGATGAAATATCGAGGCTTACGCTTATGGGTATAGACACAGCCGCGAAACCATCGTTATCCATCGTGTCACTGAATTTATACAAACCTTCAGGCATTCGAGCTAGAGCCGAACTTGCAAGCTTCTCACCGTAATCATTGATCGCCACCACACCGTCTGCAAAGCGTTCAGAACCCATGGTCTCAATAAGGTCACCAAGCCTGACGACACCTTTCTTATTAGCACTCACTTGGGCGGCAAAATCACCACTTGTATCGGAACCGGGCATACCTGTCAGTTGTTCGAGAATCTCAGACACCCATTCGCCCCCCCGAACAAAGATTGTAGGTGGAATTAACAATCCTTCTTGATCCATATGATTCGACAAAGGCATAGAGCCAGGCGCGTCAGCCCCAATGTTGGCATGATGCGCTCGGTTTGCCACAAAGCTAACCAATTGACCATCGACGAATAACGGCGCAACCATGGTGACGTCAGGAAGGTGCGTACCACCTAGAAACGGATCATTAACGACCAGCATATCGCCCGGTTGCCACTCTACACCCTCGATGATACCTGCCATGGCGTAGGCCATACTGCCGAGATGGACAGGGATGTGGGCGGCTTGAGCGAACAAGGCACCCTCTGAATCAAACAGTGCACATGAGAAGTCGAGCCGATCCTTGATGTTAGGTGAAAAAGCAGCGCGCTGAAGAATCGCACCCATCTCAGCACAAATCGACTCCACTCGACTGACAAAAATTGCTAAATCTATGGCGTTCATAAGACAAAGACTACAAAGGATGACTTTCGAGTTTACTTGAACTGGTTTATTATCGCCCCCTTTCATCTGCTGACTTAAGCTGGAAACGTTAAATGACTGAAGCAATCATGAATACCTATGGACGTCCTACTATCGGATTCACTAAAGGTGAAGGCGCATGGTTAACCGATGAAGACGGTAAGCAATATCTCGATGCCCTGTCCGGCATCGGTGTCATTTCTCTGGGCCATGCCAACCCGGAAATCACCAAGGTCATCGCCAATCAAGCTAGCTCATTGCTGCACACATCAAATCTCTATCGTATTCCGGCACAGGAAGAGCTCGCAGATTTATTAACCTCTATCTCTGGCATGGACAATGCGTTTTTCGCCAACTCTGGTGCGGAGGCTAATGAATGCGCGATTAAAATCAGTCGCTTAGCGGGCAGAAAAAAAGGCATCGAGAATCCGACGATTATTGTCACCGATGCTGCGTTTCACGGTCGAACTATGGCAACGCTAACGGCAACAGGAAGTCGCAAAGTACAAGCTGGATTTGAACCCTTGTTAAATGGTTTTCTACGTGCACCGTTTAATGATATCGAAGCGATAAAGTCTATTGCTAAAAACAATCAAAACGTGGTGGCGATCATGATTGAACCTATTCAGGGAGAAGGCGGTATTCGCGTACCGAACCCTGACTATCTAAAGCAAGTTAGGGAAATCTGCGACCAGCATGATTGGTTTATGCTGCTAGACGAAGTACAAACCGGCAACGCTAGAACGGGAACATATTTCAACTACCAGCAGAGCGGCATTCTGCCCGACCTCGTTACCACCGCTAAAGGCTTAGGTAATGGCATGCCAATCGGTGTGTGTCTCGCCCGCGGCAAAGCAGCAACCACTTTTCAACCGGGAAATCATGGCTCTACTTTCGGCGGCAACCCTCTCGCCTGCGCAGTGGGTGCAGCCGTGGTGAAATACATACAAAAAAACAACATTGCTGAACGTGCCGGAGAGCTCGGCGAGAAAATGCAAAACGCTTTTCGTGAAAGGCTATCGGGATTGAACAATGTTATCGAAGTAAGAGGCAAAGGTTTGATGATTGGTATCGAGCTTGATTCGCCCTGTACTGACCTCGTGGCAAAGGCGATGGACAAAGGCTTATTGATCAATGTGACGAGCGAAAATACGATTCGCTTACTACCACCACTGGTTATTAGCGACGATGAGGCTGACAAAATTGTCGATATCGTCAGCGGCTTGATCGAAGAGATTTAAGCTTGAGTGGTTTTGGCTAGTTTTGCTTCGCTGAGTCTTGTTTAGATTGAGCGGAATTTTTTTTGGCGCGATGAATAAACAGCAGGGAATCACTCGTCCTTTAGCAACTCTGTGATCGGAATCTTTTTGCCTATGCCATATCCCTGAGCAAAATCCACACCGATTTCCCTCAATATTTCCAGCACTTCATCGTCCTCGACAAATTCTGCAATGGTTTTCTTACCCATGAAATGACCGATTTCATTAATCGATTTCACAACTGCATAGTCGCTTGGGTTGGTTTTGATATCTTTAACGAAGATGCCGTCAATTTTTAGGTAATCGACTGGCAAATTTCTTAGGTAGGAATAAGAAGACAAACCTGTGCCAAAATCATCAAGTGAAAACTGCACACCGATAACTTTAAGTTTTTCCATAAACTCGATCGCATTATCCAGACTGCCGATTGCAGAAGTCTCAGTAATCTCAAAACAAATCTTTGACGTTGGCAACCGAGTTTCGTTGAACTGCTCTAATACGAACTCCATGAAATCATCTTCTGTCAGAGAGTTACCAGAGATGTTTATGGAAAATGCACCCAACCCATCCAATTTGAGAATGTTCGCAGCAATCCAACGGAAAGAGTTCTTAATGACCCAACGATCTATCGCACCCATACGATTATAGGTCTCGGCAGCGATGATAAAGTCCTGCGGAGGCATCGGATTATCGTTCTCATCAAGCACCGTGAGCAGAATTTCATAGTGATCAAGATCTTCGCTATTATCTTCTATAGGCGCAATTTTCTGGCAGTTCAGTACAAACCTATCTTCTTTCAAAGCATGATCAATTTGAGAAACAAACTCCATAATGTCACGCCGGTGCTCCATCTCTGAGTCGTCAACTTCGTATACATGCATGCGATCTCGACCAGCATCCTTCGCCGCATAACACGCCGTATCCGCACCACGAAGTATTGACGAAACGTTCTCCACTTCTGTGGTGACAAATACGACACCGCAGCTCGTGGTTAATGCGAACTCCTCTGTCTCCCACTTAAATCGATTTGCCTTGATAGCGTCGCTCAACTGCTTAACCACCGAGATGCCACTTTCTTTCGCACAGTTTTTAATCAGTACGCCGAACTCGTCACCGCCTAGCCGTGAGACAAGGAAATCATTGCCCGCAAGTTGCTTAACCAATAACTTACCGATGTTAATCAGTAGTTGATCGCCGGCATCATGCCCAGCGGCAGTATTGATGACTTTAAATTGATCTAAGTCCATATAAGCGACGATGTGATTGGAGTTATCCTTCTTGGTAACGACCAGAAGTTCTTCCAGAATCCGCTCAAACTCTTTGCGATTAACAAGACCCGTTAACTCGTCGTGGGTCGCCTGGTGGGTTAGTTGATTGTGCATATTTTGTAGCATTTGATGAGACGCACGATCGCTTAGGGGAAGATCCGATTCCTCAAGCACTCTCGCTTCGTTGTTAATAAGTTTTAGGGTCAACTCTTCAACAACAAGATCGTAGGTTTTTATGCCTCGTCGATTAACAAAGACAAAATTACTGTTATCTTCGTTAGACCAAGCAACAATGGACACTTGGTTCTCATCAGTGACACTGTTGAACTCTAACCAGTCACCAACATGTAAATTCTTTGCGCGGTCTAACCATTTTTTCCATTCAGGGTTATTCTTCTGCTGACGCTCGAGCGTTTCACGAAGTTCATCCCTTGCCCTGACGTCGCCGAATCCCAGAGCTTCTGCAACGGAGCTTTCGGACAGATCAACAATATCCAATTGCTCCGGGCGCATATCAGCGGACATCATTTCCCGCAGACTATTTACCAACGGTGCTCGCTGCCCGGGCTCGAAAGAGATTGAATCTAAACCGCTTTCAATTTGATTAAGCAGTACTGAGGGCTCCAAATAATCTGGAGATGATGGATTAGCATTGCCTTCCAAATGTTGGAAAACTTGATCCAACGCATGAACATGCCTCTTCCAATCAGGCGAGTCTTGACCTTGTCGAAGATGGGTATTAACCATCAAATTCCGCCAACCTGGCATCAATAGCCGCAGAAGCACCTCGGGAACTTGTCGACCTGCAAGTCGAGAGTCCATTTCATCAACAACGGCACGTTGCGCATTGACAAGGGTCTGTTGCCCCTCGCTTGCCTTGACGGTGCGTTGTACATTGCCCGTGAACGCTCGCGATTGTTTTTCTACAATAGGCTGCAGTTGCTCTAGCGCTTCTTCAAATATCTGCGGATTCGAATCAAAATTCTGATTTATATCTTCAACAATCTTATCGACTGTTCGCTTTACACTACCTGACTCTGAACCGCCCAGTCGGGCTAACTCATTAATAACCTCAAGAGACGAGTGTGGACTTTCGTCATATAGAAAATCGCTCTCCTGCGTCGCGACTTTATCTAGCGTCAACTCTAATTGGCGGATCCAATCCTTGGCGCTGCTTGAAACAAGATTATCTGTCTCAACTGCACTCACTAAGTTTTCGACAACTTCAAGACTTTCCATTACGTCAGGCGCGATAGCCCGGTTGCTTGCGCGGGCCGAGCCCATCAACATCTGTCGAATATTGGGTCTCTCTGCGGCGCTCTCAACGCGTCTTTGCTTTATGGCACCTAACAAATTTTGGACTTCATCGAAACTAACGTGTTGTTCATCGGAGAAATCTGCCGACTCAGATGCAGGCGATTTCCCACTCATCAGATCTCTAACGGTGCCATAGATACTGCTGATAGCCTGACCCACGTTCGCAGGTGTATGTCTCACACCGCCGCCGTTGGACCTGCCAGCTGTTCGAGAAGGCAAGTTAGCGCGTGAACCAGAAGACGTACCTCTTCTTGACCCCGACGGTCCTAACAATTCTTCTTTGAGGTCGCGCAGTTCTGCCCTCAGATCTACTTCTTCCTCGGCCTGATCCGTTTCTTCGCTTGATGCTTCGCTAGCGGTCTTTTTCTCAGCCGCACTGTCCTTCTCTAGGCTTTGCTTGGTCGCTCGAGGCGTCACAGCAGAGGGTGTTATAAAGTCTTCGTCGTACTCTGGAAATAGTTGCGAGTCTTCTAACAATTTCGTAACCGACATGTACAGCTTAAGAAAAAGCGGTATAGCCTTAGCCTCAAAGCCACTGTAAACCTTCTGCCGTATTTCCTTTGACAGATCTACGTTTCGAATTGACACGTCAAAAGCATGACAAAATACGGACGTACCCAGAGGATTGGCCTCAACATGCGCCCACGAATCGACTAACAGACCTAATCGAGCACGAATCTCTTGCAAATAGCGGTCGTAATTACGTTCGCTTCGCGAAATAATGTTAGCAATTGCAAGCCAGTCCTCGAATTCTTCAGTATTGACTAGAGATAATTTAACCCGGCTCGCTTGCTTTTCTTTTCGTTCCGTCTCGGCAGAAAGACGATCTTCCAACAGTTTTTTTTAAGTCTCTCGGATTATCAATCTGATCCAGCACCTCATTCGAGAATCCCCGTCCAACCGTCTTTTTTGCTTTTTCTAGATTCGACATGGCTGCAAAGTATTCACTTTGCTCCGCATTGCTCTGCGAATCTCTCGCAAGCTTCAACAATTCCTCGTCCATGTACGAGAAGAATGCTGAATTCATTTCAGGTAATACTTTTACAACGACCGCTCGAATAGACGAAATTAGCTTTTTTGATTCCGACGGTTTTATCGATCCGGTTTCCCGCCCGGACTTGTTGGTACCAGCTTGTTGGCCGTCTGCATTGGTGGTGTCAGCGTGCGTACGTCTTCTGTCACCCCCGGCAGGTGAAGTGCGTGAGGTTTGCCCGCCGGGGGTTCTAGCAGCAGCTGCTGATTTGGACGGCCTAGATGAAGCTTTTTTTAGATTTCGTGATTGATTCCCAGCGTTGGATGGCTTTTCCGAACTTTTACTTTTGGTTTCTGCAGCACTTTCAGCCCGGTTCGACGCTTGAGCTTGCTGTAAAGGCGCGCTGTTGGAGTAGCTCAACAAGGCCGTCATTGCATCCTCAGCCATACCGCTCGCAAATTGAATACCAACCGCCGCGTCTAAAACACGAACAATGACGCCGTTCAAACGAAAGTGCAGGTCATTTTGATTAGAGGGTACGGAAAAGTGAATACCAACGTTTTCGCCAGCGTTAATACCCGGCATTGATCGGCGCGTTCGACTGACATCTTTTTCCACCAGAAGCATGCCACCATCACAGAAATCCTGAATTGAGCAAAGCCAAGAGCGCCCTTCATTCGGGTGTACCAACGCATTCAGGTCTAATGCGTACCTAGGGCTGCGACGCTTATCCATTCAAACTCGATTCAATATCCATTTAGCAAGACAAAAAAGCAGCTATTATCTGGCATTAACCACCAACTGACGACCTGAGCCTGAGTCAGCGACAACAACCTTGTTACGACCTGTCCTCTTAGCGTCATAAAGTGCTTTGTCGGCTCTATTCATTATCTGAGCGACTTCTTCGCTCCGACGATATTCCGTTATGCCCATCGATGCAGTAATTCTGAATTGCGGTTCGATGCTACTCACTTGCATATCTAATAACTTGGCGCATATTCGCCGCGAAACAACGAGCGCATCCCTTTGCGAAGTACCTCCTAACAATAGAACGAATTCTTCACCGCCGATCCTAGAGATGCAGTCAACTTCTCTTAATATTGATTTCGAAATATCAGAAAAACCTTTCAAAACCTGATCACCTGTACTGTGACCAAACTTATCATTAATCTGTTTAAAAAAATCAAGGTCAACATAACACAATGCAAAATGATAATCTGGATTACGATCCGCAATGGCCTTTTGCTGCGTGAGGGTTTCCAACAAATGGCGTCGATTAAATGCACCCGTCAACTCATCCTTGATCACCAGTTCTTTGATTTGATTTAATGCCGCAGTGAGCTCAGCATTTTTATCAAGCAATACACCTTCAATTAACCCCATCTCCAATCGATATAGCATCGGACCAAATACCAACACCAAGCCAAATGCGACAAGAATCACAAGTTCAGACAAAAAATCGAGTGAGTTAAATTGGGTCTTATAGCTGGCTGCGAGAAAATAAGTGACAATAGAGTAGACCGCAAAAAAAACCAGTTCTTTGCGACTAAGACGATTTGCGCACATGACGATCATTGCCAGCCCGGCAAGAACGACGACGGGCTTAAGTTCGGCCACGAAATATGACGTCATAATGACAACACTGACAGCCCAAATGATCTGGGCAAGGTTCATGTCCGGGTCTTGCAGACCGAGATTCCATTCGGTCAGAATAGCCAACCAGAAAACAGCAAACCCTGCGGCGGCAATAGAACAGATACCTAGAAATTGAATCGGTTGGATATCCATATACCCAATCGAAAGAACTGACCAACAAACCATCAGATGCACGAAAATACCCACACCTAATGTTGAGATGCGATATATTCGTGATCTTTGTTGCGAACGCGTGTCCACCTTCGTGTGACTGTAGATCTGCATTAACGGACAATTTCTATGACAGTTGAATTGTATTTTTAACAAAAACACCGGCGTATGATGTAAACCCATGTAATCAAAATGTAATAGCTTTGTAACACTCAGAGATTCAGCTCGACAGCCTTATAAATAACGCTTTCAGCCCCCTGAAAAAGAAGCGATGGCAACCTGCTGTTATTCGAAAACCACCCGAATGTGAGGAAACATGCAACTTTCTATCTACCCGCCACCCAAGTTGTTAAAAATGGCGCTGCCTAAAATTGATATATCTGATCGAATTAACATCCAATTAAAGCAGAGTCATTCCGATATTTTCAATGCTGCGCTGGCTAGGTTTACAGCTAATCTTGCCGATAAAATAGGACTTCAGACTCAAATTACTTACGGTCAACCGAAGGACGAACTCACCTTACTCAAACTGGAACTTAAAAAACCGACTCAAACAAAATCAAAAAAAGAGGCATACCAGATCGTCACCACCCATGCCGGGTTTTTACTTCAAGCGACGAGTGAAGCTGGACTATTTCGCGGACTAGCAACATTGACACAGGTCATCGGTGACGGTCCATTGCTACCCTACCTAACCATTGATGACCAACCCGATATTACTGAACGCGGCATCATGCTCGACATCAGCAGGTGTAAGGTGCCAAGTCTGTTGACGCTGAAGCGACTCATTGACCAATTCTCTGCGCTTAAATATAACCAACTGCAGCTTTATACAGAACATACCTTTGCTTTCCTCAATCATGAAACCGTCTGGTCGCAAGCATCACCCTATAACGCTGCCGATATCCTTGAAATAAAGTCCTATTGTAACGAGCGATATATTGAACTTGTGCCCAACCTGAATTGCTTTGGGCATTTCGAGCGTTGGCTTTGTCATCCACAGTACAAGTCCTACGCCGAATGTCCCGAGGGCTTTGTACATCCACTAAATGGCCAAAAAATTGACGTCGGCAGCACATTGAAACCCAACAAAAAAAGTTTAGGACTCATCAACGAACTACACCGCGAAATGCTTCCGTTGTTCGACAGTGATTACTTCAATATCGGCGGTGACGAACCCTGGGAGCTGGGCGAGGGTTGGAGCAAAGCTCGCTGCGAAACTCAAGGGACGACAGCTGTCTACGTCGATTTCATAAAAGAAATACAAAAATTAGTCGAAAAGCGCGGCAGAACCATGATGTTTTGGAGCGACATCGTCCTTAAAGAGCCCAGCTCTTTGAAGCAACTATCTAAGGATCTGATCGCGCTCAACTGGGGTTACGAAGCCAACCATCCGTTCAAGAAAGAGTCCGAGGCCGTCGCGAGTCAAAATATCCCCTTCTACGTCTGTCCGGGAACATCAAGCTGGAATTCTCTTACCGGCAGGATTGATAACACGACCCGTAACTTAACAAGTGCAGCGAAAAACGGCATTAAATACGGCGCTCAGGGCTATCTAGTGACAGACTGGGGTGATCATGGACACCATCAATACTTACCATTTAGCTACCCAGGATTTGCCCTAGGTGCCTGCGAAAGTTGGAATCATCGCGGCAGCAGTAAAATTGAACTGGGCCAGATGGTGAACCAGATGTTTATGGACGGACAAAATCCCCGTAGCGCAGAACTATTGATCAAAATTGGCCAAACGCTCGAGCTAGCACCTTCACCCATTCGAAACGCCACGATATTTAACCACCTACTCTTCTCGCCGCTGCAGACTGAGACAAGCGTGACAAGCAAAATATCCGATCACCAACTCTCCGCCTGCGAATCACAGCTGACGAACATTCAGTCAGAATTATCGTTTCTGAACGAACCCGATAGTATCGCCCAAGCCGAGATGGAAAACGCTGTATCCCTTTCTATTCATAGCATTCAACGACTCCAACTGGCTCGAGGCGGACAGCTTTCACGTCAGCGCATGCTGACAAACTTACAAACGGCAAGCCGGCGTCATCGAAAACTTTGGCTCGCCCGCAATCGCCCCGGGGGGCTGGCCGAAAGCAGCGATTATCTGAAACGCAGCCAGAAGTCTTTGTCACGTTACAAAGCCATAAATTAAACAGGTCTATTAATGCACATCATTCAGTTTCATAGGCACACAAACCTTGTAAATCTGGATTGTAAGAGTGCACAATACGCCCCCCATAAATCTAAATCAGATTGCCAAGTTCCATTCCCCAAGGAGTAATTACCTATGCGCGACGTCGTCATAGTAGATAGTGTAAGAACAGGATTGGCTAAGTCATTCCGTGGTACGTTTAACTTAACTCGACCAGATGACATGGTTGCGCACTGTATCGATGCATTGCTTGAGAGAAACCCCAAGCTAGATCCAGCAGAAGTTGAAGATGTAATTGTTGGTAGTGCAAGCCAAACTGGCGAGCAAGGCGGAAACCTTGCCCGACTAGCTGTTATCTTGTCTAACCTACCCATCACAACAGCGGGTTCAACAATTTCTCGCGCATGTTCTTCAGGTCTTAACTCTATCGCTATGGCTGCTAACCAAGTAGCTAGTGGTTGTTCAGAAGTCATGATCGCTGGTGGTGTTGAATCTATTTCTTCAGGTACTCGTCAGACGCCTGGAAAATCTGCAAAACACCCGTTCATCGAAGAAAAGTCGCCTGCTATCTTTATGGCAATGGGCAACACGGCTGAAGTTGTTGCACGTCGTTACGGTGTAACTCGCCAAGCACAGGATGAGTTTTCACTGATGTCTCAGATCCGAACAGCGGCTGCTCAAGAAGCAGGTTTGTTTGACGATGAAATCGTTCCAATGAAAACTAAGTACCAGAAAATCATCAACAAAGAGACAAAAGAAACTGAAGTTGTCGATGGCGTTTGTGACAAAGACGAATGTAATCGTCCTTCAACAACACTTGAAGGCCTTGCTTCACTACCGACTGTTTTCGAAGAAGACGGAACAGTGACTGCAGGTAACGCGTCTCAACTTTCTGACGGTGCGTCTATGACTTTGGTCATGAGTGCTGAGCGAGCTGAGCAGCTAGGTCTTGAGCCATTGGCTTACTTCCGCGGTTGGAGAGTTGCAGGTTGCGAACCTGATGAAATGGGTATCGGTCCTATCTGGGCAATCCCACAGCTTCTTAAAGCTAAGGGTTTGACAATGAATGACATCGACCTTGTAGAACTTAACGAAGCATTTGCTTCACAGTGCCTGTACAGCCGAGACAAGCTAGAAATCGATCCAGAGATCTACAATGTTAACGGTGGTTCAATCTCAATCGGTCATCCATTTGGCATGACGGGTTCACGTCTAACAGGTCACATCCTTCGTGAACTGAAGCGTCGTGAGAAGAAATTCGGCGTTGTTAGTATGTGTATCGGTGGTGGTATGGGTGCAGCGGGTCTGTTCGAAGCTTGCTAATACCTTGGCCACAACGGCAAAATAATCGCAGGCTGTAGACACTAAGCTTGTGATAATAAAAAGGGGACTTAGGTCCCCTTTTTTTGTGCTCGATTTTAACTAAAACGAGCTTTCTGTTTGTTCTTCTACCGCTCGCCACGCGGCATCAAAAGCCGCGTCCATAAGAGGACGGGCTTCGGAATCAGAATTAGCAACGGAGATTCTGCCGAACTGAGCTCGCCCAATCTCGTGAGGCGCCTGCCCTTCTTCCCACTGTGGGTCATCGAGGCCAAGATAGCTGTAAGCGTAACCATGCGGGATTCGATTAACAGTAATCGCGCGTATATCTAACTCATGATTAAAACCATACTTACCGAGCATCGCCTGAAGTTGCTCGCGGATATCTTTTTCGTACTGCTCAAAGGTTGTCGTGTAAATCTTACTGCGACCTATGCGCAGAAGATCACGAGCCGTACCTGGCTCTTCTGTCGCCGGTGTCGGTGACGACATCATGAGTAGCGCCATCGGATCTTGCGGCTTAACGGGCGGCTGGTAGCCTCCGGTTGTCATTGTCGGCGCAGCACTTACCCATTGAAACTCGTCGAAAGGACATTGTGTAATGGAGACATCCAGCTTTGAAAATGCATGGCCGTTATCCAACAATACATTTGCGTAAACGAAAGGCACTTTCACGCCATAGGTAAGGCCTTCTTTTTGCTGCTCGTTCATTTCGGGACACAGATGCGGTATCAAACCGTTATAGCAAGCCAAAACACAGTGCTTAGCGGTGACACGAAAGGGCCTGCCTTGCTGAACATAATCGATCTGTACTTTTTCCTCCTGCGTACCCGCCTCAACCTCCCTTACGCCAACAACGGTACTGTTCAATCTCATTCGGGTTGTCTGGCTCTCTTGATCCAGCGCACCATAGTCAAACCGTGCCGCAGCGATATCTTCGAAGCCCTTCATGTTAGGTGAGACGTTGGGGATTAACTTTTGAACTAAAAGACGCGCAATCGATGCATTTCCGTCCGGGAACATTCGGGTTTCTGCAAGATCCTCAAAAAACATAGCCGCTGCAGAGTCAGCGATGTTCGAAAGCCAACCCATCGCTCGAAGACCCGGTGCACCCTGGGCGAGCGACTCCAGCACAGTGTGGCTCCAGCCCGAAGGACCGCTCAAATTACGAAGATGTACGCTCAGCACTTGGACTGCCTCGTCGGACAAGCCAACACGGTCAACTAAAAAGCGATTGTAGCTAACCGATTTAACATATGCGTATTTCTCGGTCAGCGATAAGTCACCAAGATAGTCTTTATCGCCTCCGAAAAACGAAATCAATCGATCTTGTTCATCTTTGGGGAAAGGCAACTGGCGGACCGCACTGACATATTCACCTCTGCCATGCATGAACTTCAACCAATGGCCACCATAGGTAACATGACCTTCTGAACTCGGCATCGTCAGACCCACGTTGCCGTGAAATTTTCCGCCTAGGACGTAGTCATCTGGCGTGTTGTTCGCCATTGCGTCAAACGCCCCCTGGTCGAGTCCCAAGTCGTTCAGCAAACTGGCCGCCGCATCACTATAGTTCGCGGGGTTTTCTATATTCTGCGCACCGCCAAGACTAAGCACCATGCTGCCATTGTGGTGAAACTCATTGCGCTTTGCGTGTCCTCCAAAGTCGTCATGATTATCCAATAGCAAAATACGCGCATCGTGACCCATTTTTTTTCGATAGTACCAGGCTGCTGCCAGACCACTCATGCCTGTACCGACCACCACTAAGTCGTATTGCTCATCTAAAGCCTGATATTGCTCTGGCTTCTGCCCTTGCCAGGCTAGCGCGTGAGCGACCTCAAAAGATCCCTTGTGACTGCCCCGCATGCCGGTCAGGGTCGGCGGGTAATAGTTAGCAAATTCTCCAGAACCCGCCAGTCCATTCGTCAGAACTTCAGTAGATAAAGCTGCGTCAACTTGGCCACCGTAGGATGAAAGCAAAACACCTCCGACACCTATCGCGACGCCGTTAAGAAAGTCCCTGCGTGTAATTTCTGCAGCCATCTTTGCCCTCAAGCTCTTTACATGTCAACTGACAGGCTATACCATACCCTCGAACATGTCACTTGACATGTCAACATTTTTGAAGCACGGAACAATGACTGATCGTAAACACCAAATTCTGCAAATCGCTATCGAAATGATTGCCGACGAAGGATATGCGAGCTTAACCATGCGCGCCCTTGCCCGCGCCAGCGGTATGAAGCTCGGCGCACTGCAATATCACTTTAGAACTTCCGATGACATGTTGCGGGCGCTGGTGGGCTACATCGCAGAGTCGTACCGGCAGTCCTTTAAGTCGCTGCAAGACGCCGCAAACAACAAAAGTCAGCCGCTCGGATTACGCCAAGTAGTAATATTCATACTCAAGGACAAACCCGGCGAGGCTTTGCTGAGTGATCGGCTTTGGCCGCAGCTCTGGGCGATGCAGCTTGTTGAGCCACTTGTATCGGATCTAGTCGATGACATTTATGCAATCTACGTTGAAATACTCGAGAAAGCGTTATCGGTGACGGGCAAAAGTACACCTCGCGCTGAGGCGCTATTTTTGATGTCCTTGTTGGAAGGATCTACGATATTTATGGCTAGCGGCAGACGTTGGGAGAAGGATACAAAAGTCTTCTACAGCACGGTGTTGGAATTTATTGACAACAGATATGGTGAACAATCATGAACCCGACAATTTCTCTCAATAATCAGGTAAACCAATTTGGATTCTGGTCCGCTATCGTTGCAACCCTGACCCTCATCGCCTCCCTATTCATACCATTGGATGTACCAGCGGGCTACAGCGCTGAACATGCCGAACGCGTGGCATGGCTTAACGCCAATAGAGGCACCTTTATTATCGGCTGGATCAACCAAATTGCAGCGATGCTTAGCTTGTCAGGCATTTTCTTTGCAATGTGCTGGAGGATCGCCAATAAGAATCCGTTGCGCGCCATACTCGCGGCCATGGTCGTGCTTGTTTCTGTGGTGGCCTTTATCATTCCCAAGTTCATGGCAGTCTGGACCATTCCTCTGCTAGCAGACACCATTTCAACCGGCGCGGTAGGTGCTGAGTTAGCAGATCCACTGCTAAGACTACTAAACGTCTCCATACCTTTTTCTCTCTATACGTCTTTCGACTACTTAGGTTTCTGGCTCTATGCTGTGTTTGGGCTGCTGGTGGCAATTCCGCTTTATGGAGAAAACATCAGCACCCGAATTGCCGCTGTGACAATTGGCCTGTTCGGTCTGATCTATCACGTCTTGTTAATTGCCATACTACTTGGCAACATCGCCGCCGCAGATATCGAGTCGGTGCTCATAGGTGTTTCTGGACTATTGATGATTCAGATCATAGCAATGATATTTAGCTTTCGAAGCGCTGGATGCCCTGTTGAGCAGCGAATTTTGGATTAGTCTTCGACGAGATCCGCACTTGCCAGTTAAACGCGCAAGAGCTGTATTGCATCGGGCGGTTCAAGCGCTGGCAACACTAGACCCGCAGCCTCGATAGCAATTCGCCTGAAACCCTTATGATGCGCTGATTTGTGAATGGCTTGATTTACGCAATCGTCATCTGCACTCGGTTTTATATCTCTCAGCCATCGTTACGCAGACGTCGATCTCGCCTATTTTATCGGAGCTCGAAGGTTTTCTTACCCCGAACAATACCATTCACCACTATCTCGACATAATGTTCGCCGAGATACAGGGTGCGCGTGGTGATGGGCCGAAAGGAGATTTTTTTGCGGACATCGATTACGTCTCCCGCTTTTGTTTGAAGGTCCTTCACGGCAAAGACGCGAACGCTGTGGCTACCATTTGCTTTGAGATAGTAAACCCGTAAAGCGATTTTTAGATTTTGCTGCGCGTTCGATTTTATTGAGCATTGATAGACAAGATCATCACCAACTTGGACCTGAATATTTGTCTGAACATTTGTCAGTTTAAATTCCGGCTTCGTCGGATAGCCAAGCAATGACAGTGCGCCCGCGTGATCCTGCTTGATCAATGTACGAAGCGCATGCTTTGTTATCCACTCGATCTCACTTGCATCCTTATCTTGCCAACGTGCGAGCGCGGCAATGACTTTATGTGGTTCTATCTTGGATAAGTCATTCATTGTGTTGGCCACAGAGCGGGTGACGTAACGTGTGCGGTCATGTTTAAGCAGTTCCATCACCTCAAAAATTTCGTCTGGCTCGACATTCGCCCGCTCCGCCCAGGGTAAAAAGGGCCGAATACCTTCACTGGCTAATCGTCGCACATGATAATTTTTATCCTTTGCACAGCGCCGGACGAAGGTCATTGTTTCTTTCGGAAAAGTCCTTAGAAAGGGACGGATAGAGTTTTCTGCCGTAAAGCGCATGGTACTTTTCTTTAGGAATGCGAGGGACATTGCGAGATGAGGTTTCGTGCACCCAAACCGAGCAACATACTCGCCAGGCACCGACCAAATGAAGTCGCCAAAATCATCGTCTGATTTATTTGGATCTAAGGGTGGTGGTAAAAGGTCTTCAAGAATGGGCAAGGCAAGTTCAAACTTGCCAGGTAAGTGCTGCGCAAGGACTGTCACCATCCAGTCAATTCGCGCTTTTAACTCAAGTTCCGGAAACTTGTTGAGTATGTCTTGTTCGAACTTGCGTTGATTGACCTGAGGAGTTGCCTTTGAAAGGGCACTCGAAAGTTCAGCGACCGTGCGGGTATTAAAAAGCTGGTCTTTTAAGAAAAAAGTTGTCTCAGCCTTAATCGCCATTTAGAAAACCCCCAAGGTCGGCGTTGGCCGATGTTAGACGCAAGGCAGTCAGTATTAGGCGTGCTCGCAACTAGCGTCTTACCACTTCGCCAATATATCTTTTACGGCCTCAACAAACGCCATCGGTTGATCAAGAAACAGATGATGTTGTGCATCCGCTAATTCAATGAGTTGCAACGAAGGCTTCATATACTTTGTACTTCGTCGCATAAAAGGCTCGCTATTGGCACAGTAAATGAGGACGAGCGGAATATCAATCGTCTTCCACCTCAAGGCAGGAAGGTATCAAATTCGATACCTAGACCAGAAAGCAAGCACCTAATTCTAAGTCTTATCTATCTATTCTTACTTGGGTGTGAATTTTTATTTATATCTATGTCAGACTAACTGTGTTTCATCTCCAGCAATCATGTTTTTTCTTAGAGGCGACTAACTCTTCTACTTGGCAACACTATCTCATTATTTTAACAGGCGAAAAAGTTATCTAAGAGATTTATAAAAATCTCTGGAAGGCGCTTTGCCACAATGCGCGAAAGTCAGCAGACTCTGCAATGCGAGCGTTAGAGGTTTGAGACATTTAATCGATCACCGTGCATTTTGAACGAACAAACCCAAATCTTGAACTTGATATTTGACTTAGTTAGTTTAAACAATTTAAAAATGTTACCCTCAACCAACTGCATTTTGGCAACGCGAGAACCTGCAACTTTGAGCCCCCTACACTACTTGATTTTATCGTGGCTGTTTTTTGTTTCTTCTATTGTCCTGCAACGAAAAATTTCACTTCCGCTTCTACCACTCTATTTACTTCGATTCTCAATGACTGTACTACTGCTTATTAGCGGCACGTATATAGTCTCGGATTATTTTACCGCAGAGGGGATCAATGAAGGAGTTGTTTACCACTTACAGTATGGATTGGAGGGCGCCGGCTACAGTGAATATGCCGGCATCATTAGCCTCGCGGTCTTTGTAATTAGTCTATCTATATTTTTGCCTAGTATTCTACTCAGAAATCATCGTAAAGACAGAAAATCAAACTCTCCCTCGGCAATAGCACTTACATTCATAGCAGCGGTTTTTGCTTTCGCGATTAATCCTGCCAGTGCAAACTTTTACAAAATCTTCGTAACATCAAACGCCCCAAATATTAGCTTCGCGAGCAAATTTAGGGAACCTCTTGTTAGTGAGAGTGGATCACCAGAAAAAAATTTTATATTCATCTACGCAGAACAATTTGAAAGGAGCTATTTTGATGAAGCAATATTTCCCAGCATAGCTAAAAATTTGAAGGTGCTCGAGAAAGAAAGCATTCACTTTACCAATATAGCGCAAACATACGGCACGGGCTGGACCATCGCTGGAATGACAGCTAGCCAATGTGGAATCCCCCTCATTACGAGCTCTCTAGGCAATAGCATGTCAGGCATGCCAGACTTTCTCAAAGGGGCTGAGTGCATTGGCGATCTACTCAAAACGCAGCAATATCGCCTTTCATTTTACGGAGGAGCGTCATTAGCCTTCGCAGGCAAAGGCAAATTTTATAGAAGTCACGGCTTTACTGGAGTTCATGGACGTGAAGAGCTAGTGAGCACTATTGACGAAGAAAACTACCAGAATGCATGGGGCTTGTACGACGATTCGCTTCTAGATCTTGCCTTTAAAGAATTTACTAGGGCATCAGAAGCTGAAGAGAAATTTGGCCTCTATCTCTTAACTCTAGATACTCATCATCCGTCCGGACATAGTTCCAAAAGCTGTGAAAATATTAAGTACCAAGATGGCAGCAACCCAATTCTCAACTCGATAGAATGCACAGATTATCTGATTAGCAATTTTGTAAATAAAGTTCGCAGCTCCGAGTACTCAGATCAAACGGTGATAGTTATAACTTCTGACCATCTAGCGATGAAAAACACTGCGACATCTGAGCTGAATAAAACCACAAGAACGAACTTATTTTTTATCAACATGCCAGATGGGCAAGGTAAACGGATCAGCAAGCCGGGCAACACCATGGACATTGCACCAACGCTACTGTCCGCACTAGGATACGAGACAGACCTCGGACTAGGCAGAAATCTACTCGATGCAAACAACAAGTCTCTAAGTGAAGAGATTGTCGATCTCAACAAAGCTCTACGAAGCTGGACATCTCCTTTATCTCAGTTCTGGGAGCATCCTCAATTTGATGGACTTCGTATCGACTTAAAGCATCAAAAAGTCACCTTGTCAGACAAAGACTATTATTTCCCAATTTTGATAGCTGTATCTCCGTCACTTTCGACCGAGTACTACTTCGAGATCGACAGCGAACTAAAGCTTAAAGACTACCTGCATACTATTAATCCTGGAGATGCATATATATGGTTGGACCGCTGCCAGCATTTGCCCGTCCCTTGGCAAAAAAATGGACGATTTTGCATACTCGCCGGTAAAACAGGCAGTAGAATTTTTTCAAACTGGGCTCTTTCAGAAAACGACAGTGTTACCGTTAAAGACATAAAGGCAATACTAAATGCTTAATTTGACAAGTCTATCTATGAACAAAAAACAGCTCAACATATGAACGAGCGTCTGCCGGAAAACATTAAAAACATCTTCTCAACGACCCCCGCTGGTGGCACTGTATTCATTGCGGAGAACCATCTAACCGGCTTGATCCGCCGCTATGCAAGTCTGCCATTAAATGTAAACCGCAATATTGATTACACTGAAAGTTTACCAGAAACGAAGTCATTCTATTTTTTGCCGCAGGATCTCACTAAAGTTGAACAAAGCGGTAAAAACGTCGATTCTATTCGATCGAAGACAGTCAATATTCTAAACAAATACGTGAATGAAACTGTCATAATTTCTCTAAAGGATGAGGGGTCCAGAGGCTTATCTGAGTCCAGTAAAGCTCACTTTAGAGAGCTCGGCATCAATATTGATGAACTGAAAATGCGAGGCGCTTTTGCCGCGATCATTAACAACGGAAAGCTAGTCAGCTACAACATTGACAATAACGCACCCGTTTTTCTCGCAAAAGATAAACTTCAATCACTGGGTATTGATGAAGTCAGCAGTGCTGGTTTTGTAGGCGGCAACTTCTCTGAAATCGTGATCGACGGCAAGAATAGGTCCAAACAAGAGCGGGGTCTCAATTTTGTCGTTCGACAAAAGAGCGGCGAGATCATCAGTCTGAATGTCGACACCTACCTCACTGACCTAGATACTGATCATATTTATCAAGCAAAATAAAATCAATTGCCTGAGCGCGACATGCAGACTTCGCGCTGATTGAAAAAAAAGTGCTGCAAAGATGAAGGTCTCACAACACTTCTACCAGGCATTAGGCTTAAGCGTTAATCCCTGAAACGACGCGCATGCCTAGACCATCTTTGTCAGTATAATATTTGAAACTATAAAGAGCCCTCTGAGAAAACCGCGTGATGAGGCTAAGTTCGCCAAAAGTTGAATTTCTATTCGATCACCTTTGACGATCCAAACCCCGTACATGAAAGACTCGCCAGATAGCTAAAAATTCCCTCCTAATTGGAACAATCAACACTGATCGAATTCAACGGGACTATTGTGGGATAGTGATTTTAAGATGGTGTCGACACCTTAGTTTTTCCGCCATCCAATTGTATTGGATGGCGAATACCTCAAAATCTAATCTTCTGTTGCACTGCCGAACCTGTCTTGCCCACTATCAAGTTCTAAACCTAAACCTTCCTTGGCTTACATCTATGGTGTTGAGATCGCTGTGACTTCTGCCGTAACAGCTTTCCATGACTAGCTTTTGCAATCAACCGCCAAGATGAGTTTTGACCAAGTGGCAAAACCTAATACTGTGATGCCAATCTACGCAAAACGAGTGCCATGTCTAGGCACCAAAGCCTGCGCGACGAAAATTTTGATTTTGTATAGAAAACCCGTCCAGAGAAACCAGCATCTAGGGCCTAAGAGCTAAAGATAAATACTATACAATATGCTTAGCCAGCTTACACAAAGCAGCATAATGGCCATAAACACCGCTGCAGACCCCATATCTTTCGCTCGTCCCGAAAGCTCATGCTGTTCCCCGCCGAAACGATCGACAACAGCTTCAATTGCGCTATTCAACAATTCCGTAAGCATCAGCAGTACAAGGGGCATAGAAAGCAATAAAAATTCCACAGCATCACGCGCTAGTAACATGGCGAGCGGGAGTCCAATTATGGCCACAACACACTCCTGTCTAAAAGCGGCTTCGTGCAACCATGCTGCTTTAATACCAAGCCAAGAGTACTTGGTTGCTGAAATAACGCGGGTTAGACCCTGCTCACCCGGTTTCATATCTGTGACCCCTCATGCTTAAAGATTGATTCTAACATCGACGTTCCCAGTTTATCTCTGACTGAATAAAGCATTCAATTATTCCCATTTCCTGGTTGTATTAAAAGCGACAGGGCCCAAACCGCAGACTCAGATGTCGTCTCTTATGAACTGATAGCTATTCGTGTAATAAAATGTGTTCTCAGCAGGGTGCGCAGATTCTATGTGAAAGATTCAGCAATCCATCGTCCAGAAAAAAATAGTGCAACCTGCAATGCGGAAACATTCGAGCAGGTTTAGCTTCGAATAAAATGCAAAACCATATTGGATCAATGACGCTTTTTATGGCTAAAGCTTACTCATCGCTATCTCGTAGCGAGCAAACCTATACTAGGGACACTAACGGCCAGCAGCCATCAAGTCAGAGCTAGTTAGCGAAGTAAAAGTGCCTTTACCGTTACAACAACTGATTCTGGCCTGAATCGTTTAGAACAGTGTCTTACCACTTCGCCAATATATCTTTTACGGCCTCAACAAACGCCATCGGTTGATCAAGAAACAGATGATGTTGTGCATCCGCTAATTCAGTAAGTTGCAACGATGGTTTCATCTCTTTCATGTACTGCGCACTGCGAGGTTTGAACGACTCACTATTTGCGCCGTAAATTAGCGCCACAGGAATATCAATCGCCTTGAAGTCATCCTCTAACTCACTTGCCATTGTCATGCGAGAATTGAGTTCGTCGTCGAACTTCCATACCCAGCCTTCTTCGCCACCATCGTACTCCGCTGAATGGCGAGCAATGTAGTTAACCAAATATTGGTTTTCACATTGTTGTGCAGGCTGAAGGCGAAAGCGGGAAAGTGCCACTTCTTGGCTGGGATAAATCTTGGGTTTCGTCCACCGTTCGATCGGCGTGTCTCTTTCCTCAATATCTTCCGGATGACGAACACCTGAATCAACAAGGATTAAGCCCTTAAATCTTTCGGGGTTCTTTGCGATGGTACGCTGAGCCATCATGCCGCCAAAGCTGTGCGCAATCAGCACCGTTTGCGCAGGCATAGCGAGCGCATCAGCAACGGCGATCATTTCAGCCGCATAGGTGTCATTTGAGTAAGCGTCGCGGTGACCGCTATCGCCCATACCTGACATATCCATCGCAACGGTTTGGTAGTCGTCTTTAAAGAAAGGGGCAATAAAGTCCCACCAATGCGCATTGGCATTGTGACCGTGAATAAACAGCAGACCTTGATCTGATGCCTCGCTCCACTTGAGGTAGTTGATATCGCAATCATCAACCTCAACTTCGCCACTTTCAGGCTGGGTATCTACTGCTTCCCAAAACCAATCTGGTGTATCAGACATACCAACCTCTCTTTAATTGAACCGCTTAGCTGCGTTTTCGCCATCTTTCTAAGCGATTTGTCCATATTTCTTCAGATGGAAATCGCCATTTCCAAACAGCGTATCAATCGTCGTCAATCGCTTGAAATAGTGACCCACGTTGAGTTCATCTGTCATACCCATACCGCCATGTAACTGCACAGCGTTTTGACCAACGAAGGTGCCGCCTTTGGCCACCTGCACTTTAAGACCAGATACTGCCTTACGTGCCTGAACGCCATATTCCTCATCTAAGCGCATGGCCGCCATATACAACAATGATTTCGTTTGCTCATGCTCGACAAACATGTCGACCATACGATGCTGCAACACTTGGAATTTGCCGATCGGCTGTCCAAATTGCTCACGGGTTTTGCAGTACTCTACCGTCGTCTTGTACAAAACTTCCATTGCGCCGACAGCTTCTGCGCTCACGGCCACAATGCCCATATCAATGACGCGCTCCATTAATTCATAGCCATTGTTCACGGTACCAACCACCGCCGCATCTGAAACTGACACATTGTCTATCGTCAGCTCACTAGCCCTTAGTCCATCGACCGTTGCGTAGTCGCGTTGACTTAATCCGGCTGTGTTGCTATCAACCAAGAACAGCGTAATACCGTCAACATCTCGCTGTGCCCCGGCCGTACGCGCCGGAATGATAAAGAAGTCTGCTGATGGACCACCGAGTACGACACCCTTAAATCCGTTAAGTGTATAGCCGTCACCCTTTTGAATTGCGGTGGTCACGGTATCTGCAAGATTAAAGCGTGCTTGAGGCTCAACGAAGGCAAAAGCACCTAATTTGGTGCCTGCGATCACTTCAGCCAAGGTGTTTTCGATCTGATCCGCATTGCCACCATACTCAATACACTTGCCGGCCAATAAAACCGAACTCAGGTAAGGCTCTACGACTAGGCCTTTGCCGAATTCTTCCATAATAATCATCGTTTCGATGGCACCGCCACCGTAACCGCCAGCTTCCTCACTAAATGGCAGACCAAGCCAGCCTAGCTCAGCAAATGTTGACCAGTTACCCCGATCAAACCCATCGTCGGTCTTAATGAGCTTCTGCCGTTGGTCAAAAGCGTAGTCTTTCTCAATAAAACGCTGGACGCTTTCTTGTAGCAGTGTTTGTTCCTCTGAGAATGAGAAATCCATAGATTATCCTTGGGTCTGTATCGGGTTAAAAATAACGGTTGATGATATGTACTCGCGCGCCGTATTTCAACACTCCTATTGACCATGAAATAGCCTCTACCTATGCCCGCATCAATGAAGTAGACTCCTTTTTTTGCTCAAATCGTTGAATTTCCTCGATATTAAGTGTTTTATTTCGAGATCTGGATTCCAAATCAGGCCCCTGCGATTGCATGAGTAGCTTGATCAAACAAATTGAACGAACTATCGATCATATAAACAAGCGGAGAGAAACATGGCTGATCCTCAAATTCCTCAGAAATCGCCCTATGGCGTAGACGTCGAAGCAGGCAAGAGTTATTTCTGGTGCTCTTGTGGAAAGAGCGCGAAACAACCTTTTTGTGATGGTTCTCACGCAGACACGGAATTCACACCTGTGAAATACGAAGCACAGGAAAGTAAGAAATTGTTTTTCTGTGGCTGTAAATTTACGAAGGGACAACCACTCTGCGACGGTTCTCACAACGCGCTTTAAGTGATCCCCGAATCAAACCCGGCGCGCAATGGCTGAATGACGCATAACGGCGCATCTAGCATTCGCTCCCCTAGACAGTAGTTAGTGGCCCTATGAAAATCGCCCGATTTTTAGAATCAACACCAAAATGGCAACATAAAGATCCCAAGGTAAGAGCGAAAGCGATTGCTGGCGGATTAGAACTTGAACAGCTTCTTTTAATCGTCAGCGACGACGAAGATGATAGCGTCAAGCTTTTGGCGATCAGTAATATTGAAGACAGGATTGCCCTCGAGAAATTAATTAGCGCAACCGCGACTGACAATCCGTCTCAACAGGCGGCTGTGATCACTCGCTGGGTACAACTCGTTGAACAGTCGCCTGCCGAGACAATCAAAGGCCTTATCAACAAAGATACCGATAAGCTTTTTCTTAGCGGCGTTATCCGACAAGCAGAATCGATCGAGCTACGAGAAAGTTCTGTGTTATGTCTATCGACAGAGAACCAGTTGCTCGACATTTTGAAAGCACCAAATCATTCAAAAATACACCAAGTCGTTGCCCAAAGACTGTGTGATGATTTCTCTGAATCGACACAACTCGACGCAATACAGCAGCAATTTTTGGATAAAGACAAAAATGTCGTTCGAATCATCAAATCAACTCGCGAGGCTCTCAAGCTGAAGCAACAACAACAAGATCAGGTTAAATCAGCTTTGGAAAAATCCCTCCAAGCCATTAAAAAGCTTGCAACCAGTGAGTATTCAAACGAGCTACCAAGAAGATTTGAAGTCATTCGGCAAGGGTTCATCGAGCTAACGATCTCAAACCCGGATTTGGTTAGCGCGACAGACAAGCTTGAATTTGAACAGCACGCAGCAATCGTTAGTGCCGCAATCCAATCGAGAGAGGAAAAACAGGCCGCTGATGCAGCACAAAAGAAGCAAGTGCTATCGGACCTTGCTGCAATCAAGACTCAACTTGCTATTGAGCCGACTTTATTGCCAACCTTAGCGCAAGTATTGATCGATACGAGAAGCGCCTGGCCCGACAAAGACGACTTAGGAACTTACTACCAAACGACAAGCTCATTGGAAAAACTCAGTGGTGAATATCAGGCATGGCAACAGCTACTTAAAAACCTTCAGAATCTTCCGTCTGCGAAAGCCCTAGAGGCTCTAGAGAAAATTAACTGGTCCGATGGATTTGTTAAACCCGCTGAGGTGGAGGAAATGATTGGAAAGCTGAAAGTTCAAATTATTCAGCTTGACAAAGAGTCTGCTCGACACAAGCAAGAAATGAATTCCTTAACGGAATCGTTAACATTGTTTGAGTCAGTCCTAGAAGAAGGGAACTTACAAAGAGCTAGGAAGCTCAACGCCACTTTGGAAAAGAAAGTAGCAAAGGTCGACGCTTCAAAAGAGATTATCACTCGCTTTCATGATGCGACGGCCAAATTTCAGGCCCTAAAAGATTGGCAAGTTTTCGCCACCATACCAAAACGCGAAGAGCTTTGTGAAAGCATGCTGGCGTTATCTTTGAATCTCGACATAACACCCATCGAGAAAGCCAAATTGATTAAGGACCTGCAAGAAGAATGGAAAAAACTAGGTCCCACTGATTCAAGGAAAGCACAAAAGCTGTGGTCAACATTTAAGACCCACGGTGATACCGCTTATGCCCCCTGCGCTCAGTTCTACGAAGATCAAAAACAGCAACGTCAGGAAAATCTGACAAAGTTAAGGTTGCTATGCGATGAGCTAAAGCAATATCACGAAGACACAGATTGGATGTCTGTCGATTGGAAACAAGCTAAGCAAAAAATACTCAGCGCACGTCAGGGCTGGCGGGATCTGAACAATCTGCCACGGGCGCAGTGGAAAAAATCACAAAATCAGTTTAACGAGGCGCTCGCCCTGCTGGAGACAAAGGTTCAGGCAGAAGAACAAGCCAATAAAGAAGGCAAAATCGCCTTGATCGATTTAATCGAACAGGCACTGGCATCAGAGGAAGCGCTAAACCAGGTTATTGAGGCGACTAAAAAAGCCCAGTCTGAATGGAAAACCATCGGCATCACTGATCGTAAAGCTGATCAAAAGCTCTGGAAAAAATTCCGCAAAGCCTGCGACTCTGTCTTCTCAAAGCGCGATGAAGCGAGTGTGGTACAAAAACAAGAAGCGAACCAAGTCGTACAGGTAGGCCGCAAACTCTGCGATGACTTTAACCTACTGCTCGAAAGTGACACTGTTATAGAAAAATCTCATATCAATAACTTCAAGAAAGAATTTGAAGCACTACAGACAGCCGCACAGGGCAACACACTGCGGCAGCAGTTTCAAAAACTTCAAAAGCGCGGCTACCAGATCATCAAAGAACAGGTATCTATGTCGCACCGTCAGATGCTGAACGAAATGCGTCGTCTATCTGACCTGTGTCAGGCACTGGAGTTAGGAAAACTTTCGATCGAAGAACTCGGCACACAATGGTCAACAAATGAGTCTACAACCCTTGATGCGCCTTTAATGCTTGCAATGGAGCATAGACGCGATGGAAACGCATCAATCTCTGCGCAAGACGCAGAAACGCTCTGTATCCAGCTCGAAATACTGGCTGGATTAGATTCACCGCCAGAGAGCGCACAAGCGCGAATGGCCTATCAAGTTCTAAGACTCAAACGTGAGCTCGCTGAAGGCAACAAAGAAACCCGATCGACGCAGGAGCAATTGGACGCTTTGATGGTTGCTTGGTTTAGCGTACCTGTCAGCAATCCCGACTTATTGTCACGGTTTAGCAGAGCAGAACTCAAGGTCGGATATAGTTGAGGCACCTGCTTGCCTTCACCCTCGTTCTGTTCATCTCGTTACCGGCATACGGTCTGAGATGCGGAACCAATCTGGTGGAGGAAGGAGACTTAAAAATACATATTCGCGATATTTGTGGCGAACCATTATCAGTAGAAGTTATTGGTTACACATTGCGTACCGAGAGACACACAAATGGTTACTTGCAGGAACGCGAGCACATTTTGGAAGAGTGGATCTATAAGCGACAAAGTAAGTATTACGATGTGTTGACCTTTGAAGCAGGTCGACTGGTACGCATTGAGAAAATCAGGCGTTAGTCGCTCGGCGGGCAATCCATGAAACTATCCCTGCAACATTACCGTTACCAATGTTCCGTTGCCGTTTAGCCCCGCTGACAAAGAGACTGTACCGCCATAACGTGCGGCTATCTCAACGACAATCGCTAATCCAATACCCTGACCTGGCGCTACTGAATCCAACCTCTGACCTCGGTTTAACACTGCTTGCCTTTGATTTTCCGGAATGCCCGGCCCATCATCGTTAACTTCTATAACGAGCTGATTCGCTTTAATCTTGTACAACTTGATACTGACTCGGTACGCGCCGTACTTACAGGCATTATCCACCAAATTGCCAAGAACCTCGGTAAGGTCTCTTTCGTCCCCAAGAAAATCTTCGTCGGCTACTAGTCGATCGAACTTTATGGAATTAGCCGCATAAACTTTCTCCATGGCCGAGACGAGATTAACGACGATAGGCTTAACCCTAAAAGCGCGTTTGATTATTTGCGACGAACCCGCCACAGCCCTTTGTAGCTGGTAGTCAATAATCTCGCTCATACGGCTCACTTGATCATTAACGGTATTGTGAATCGATGCACTTGCAGAAGACTTAGCAGTAGTACCGATTACGTCATCCTCCGAATGGCGATTATGTCTGAGTTGAAGCTCAACAACGTCTTGATTTTCTAACTCGTTGATCGACCCTCTTATTATCGCCAGAGGCGTTTTTAGACTGTGTGCTAAATCAGCCATCGTTAAACGATACTTTTCTCTCTGCTCGCGCTCTCTCGACAATAAGATATTCAAGTTTCGGGTAACACCATCAATTTCTCTCGGATAAGCACCTTGCAACATCTCCTGCTTACCATCTTCGATTTGCTTCAAATCCCGTGCGAGATAGCGAAGCGGCACCAACCCCCATCGAATGACCGTTGCTTGAACCAATAAAAGTACAATACTGACACCCAACAGAAGCAGCCAAAGTGTATTTCGATAGCTTGCTACTTCCGCTTGAAAACTTTCCTTGGATTGCACTACGACAAAGGTCAATGGCATCTGAACTTCCGCGCCGCTTTGCCAGAGAATTTGATAACTTTGGAAGAAGTAAGGCACGGCATCGTTTTGAGTCACACCAAATCGTTGCTCGCCAATTGAGAGGTTCGCTTGGAATTTAATCCCCCTATCATCAACGATGCGTAAATCAATGCCGCTTGGACTTCGCCAAAGTTCTTCAGCATTCGAGCCTAGAACTAAAGCTGCCAGACCCGAACCTGGCAGGTTAAAACCAGGCTCTTGCAGTAGCTCAGGCATGATCAATTGTTGTTGTTCTACTTCAGCGACGGACAGTAGGCCATAGATTTGAATCACAAGTTTTTCGGACACACTTTGCTCGACGCTACGCCGAAAGGACTGATCCAGAACAATTCCCATGAGACCAAAAAACACAAAAAGGACAGCAGACGCTGAAATTAGCAGTCTGGCTCGAAGAGAGTTGGGTATCTGCACGGCCGAGCTCAGGAAATCGGCAGTTCAAATCGGTAACCCAAACCCCTCACCGTCTCGATCGGATTTAACGCATTATTAGGGTCCAGTTTTTTGCGTAAGCGCCCTATAAACACTTCGATAACGTTACTGTCTTTATCGTAATCCTGCTCATACAGATGGTCAGTCAATTCAGATTTTGAAATAACTTCGCCGGGACGATGCATGAGGTACTGTAGCAAGTTAAATTCGTAGGCGGTTAAATCCACACCCTGACCCGACACACAGACGCGTTTTCTTCTCGTATCGAGATGAATTGGGCCAGCTTCTAAGCTCGGCTTGAACTGACCCGTCGCTCGACGTATCAACGCTTCAAGTCTGGCCAGAAATTCCTGTATGTGAAATGGTTTAACTAAGTAATCGTCCGCACCAGCTTCTAGCCCGTGTACCTTGTCTTGCCAATCTGACCGGGCTGTTAGTATCAAAATTGGATATTCAGCACCGGAGCGTCTAACTTCCTTAATCACATCAATTCCAGAGACTTTAGGCAAACCCAAATCAATCACTGCAATATCATAATGATTTCCGCTAATCACGCTAACGGCTTGAGCACCATCAGAACAAACATCGACATCAAAATCATGACGCTCCAAAAGCTCTAACAATTGATCGCGCAATTTCGCTTCGTCTTCTACCAACAATAGCCGTTTCTTCATTCGAATACCTCGCCGCTGGTACCATCGACATAGACAAATTTGACCACGCCATTGCCTGACAGGGTTTTTATTTTGTAAACCGGTGGGCCGTTGCTACCGATCATTTTGACGGATAATATTTTGCTGCCCGGAAACTCCTGCCGAACATTTCCCGCTGCGTGCTGATTAGAGATTGTCACGCCCTGCTGACCTTGTACCAAACTGTTCCGCATCGTTGGCTTCTGACCGGACTTACGAGGCTCAGCAATCAACCCCTGCGTTGCAGAAAGCATTAGAAGGAAGATCAGCCAAATTCGAATACGCATTATCATTACCGTATTTAGGTCACAGGCGTGACGGATAAACGAAGCTTAATGGTATCACCGGGATCTCGTTTTGTGCGAGTAGTATAGGTTTCGTCGTTATATCGATATCGGACTAGGAACCCGGCTAGTCGTTCTTCCTCGTAATAATCATTGTAGGTTCGACAGACTTGCTCAGTACTTGGCCGGCTTTGCTGCGATTTGCGACGAATGGAGACAGAACGCCCGATCGTTCCGCCTAGGACAGCACCAACAATTGCACCGACCTGTTTATTCTTCTTACTATGACCCACCGCATTTCCTAAAGCGCCACCAACAACAGCACCAACCACAGTGCCGACACTATTATCTGCGCTGGGCTGCCGGTACACATTTTCAGTCCAGCATTCCTCACGGGGTTGCTCTACCCTGTGGGTCTCATAAATTGGCTTGGTGTCAACGACCGTACCGTAGTCATAACTTACTTGCCGATCACGTGCTAGCCCAGGCAGAGCCACAATACACATGACGGTCATACTTAATAACCTAGACCTAGTGAATCCAGACCTCGTAGCTCTAGATCCCGTGATGCCCAATCGTGCTGTTTTAGATCTCGCGGACTGGTTGCGATCAAGCTTCATCTCATTTATCTCTTTCATTGGTAACACCCATTAACGTGAAGGTGAGTTAACCTTAAATGAGTCGAGCTGAATTTGGCCTGAATAGGATGTCGGTCACACTTGCCTAAGACGCAGGTCTAAGAGGCCTGCCTAACAAGGTTGAGATGCTTAAAAGGATGGAAAAACACTGTTAGCCTGCCAAATAGACCACAAATGACGCTAAATCACGACTCAAGCAGAACAATCAAGCTTTCAGTGTAGCGCGGGAAAATGCATGCTGATGGTCGAGCTCAATGACAATATTTGATTGTTGAGGGCTATCTTTTAGCATTCTCACGGTGATTCGTTCGTAGTACGCAATGAATCGCTCAATAGCCGACTTCGGCATTTTCCGAGTGCCGTCAGGTAAGCCTTGTTCCTGCAGCCATCGCCATTTTAGAACGGCATCAATGTCCGGCACCTGCAAAAAAATAGATAGCTGCGTGTCGAATAACGGCTGATAGGCCTCTAGCTGATCGTTAACGTAGTTTCGCCAGATACCCGCCGGGTCTTCTTGTGCCTCGAGACTGTTAACCGGTTCGATCAGTTCATCTTTTGTCGTTGCTTTCGCGCCCCAGCACCAACCTTCGAAAACCACAAAATCGATCTCGCCACCCTGCACCTGCCTGAATCCACTTCGATCATCTTCCGCCTTATTGAATTCAGGCACTTGCACTGGCTGACCATCACGTATTTGCTCTGCGACCAAAGACATCATTTCGATATCGTGAGTACCGGGCACACCACGAGTCGCCAGCAATGGGTGTATTGACTTAGACAGGCTATATCTTTCTGCATGGGTAAGATAAAAATCATCAAGCGACAGAACCACGCCTCGCTTATCGGAAATGTATTCAACCGCCGTCAACAACAAGCGAGCGAAGGTTGATTTGCCACTGCCCTGCCCTCCCGCAACACTTAATGTTGTTAAGACTTGAGCATCACATAAACTGACCAACCACTGCGCAGTACCAAGTAAAACCTCGTAATAGTTTTTGTGTAAATCGAGTGAATTTTGAGCGCATTGATCACGAAACCAGAGTTGATCCTGGCGACGAAACCCCTCTCTCGCATCACTATAGAAAGTTTCAATCTTCACGCATTCATCGCTCAATAACCCTACGAAAGGGCGGCAAAGCATCTAAGATCAAATTGCCGTAGCGTTGCGTTACAAGCCTGCGATCAAGAATCGTCACCGTGCCTGTATCAGTCTCAGTTCTCAGTAGTCGCCCACAGGACTGTACCATTCGAAGCGCAGCATCGGGAATCATGATCTCTTGAAAAGAATTACCGCCATTGCCCTCAATCCATTCACTCAGTGTTGCGCCGACCGGATCATCCGGCACCGCAAAGGGGATTTTAATGATGACAACATGGGTGCAATAGTCTCCTGGCAAATCAATACCTTCCGAAAAACTTGCCAAACCGAAGATTACACTTGGCTCTCCTGCGTCAACCTTACGCTTGTGTTGCGCCACAATTTCGGCCTTTGACTGACTGCCTTGGCTCATTACCCGCGTCAGCAATTCATCTGGCAGGGCTTCGGTTATCCGGTACAACTGTCGCCAGGATGAAAAGAGAACAAGACTACCCAATCCGTTTTCCAGCAATTCTGGAAGCATCAACGCTACAGCATCGTTGTGATCATCCGCCGTTCTAGGGTCTACAGACATGTGTGGTACCCGCAGAACAGCATTATCTTGATAACGAAACGGGCTTTGCAGAGCACGAAAGTGATTGCCAGCATCAATGCCTGTTCGACGCTGAAATCTTGAAAAATCTTGTCCAACAGCGAGCGTTGCACTCGTCACTATTGCGCCGAAGCATCGTGACCACAGCAATTCTTGCAACGAATCATGGACAGCAATAGGACTTGCATGAAGCGCCAGCTCGTCACCTTCACGAAAATTTACCCACCTGGCTCGCGGCGGCTCGGATACGTTATCCTCCAACATCATTTCTCGCCACAGGTTCATGCAAGCCTCTGCGCGAGCATTCATACCAGCAACGACGGGCAACCATTGTTCCAGACTATCTTTTTGACTTTCATCTTCGAGTTCTTCTTCTAAACGATCTTCAAGTATTGCTAGTTGACCCTGTAATCGGCCTGTTTCCTGAAACAGCACACGAGCGAGGTCACGATGTCCAAGTTCTAACTGACCACCGGGGAACCGATATCGCATATCCGTATCGTTTCCTTCCGCAAATTCTCGCAAAGGTTCAAAGAGAATGATGACTTCCTCCAAACGCTGCATCAGGTTAACCACCGAGTCGTCGAATGACGCGATGTTCAATGAACCCATATTTCCAAACTCTTCGTTCAATTGATGCAGAATGCCGGGTATTTGCTCTAACCAACCCTGAGTACTCCTGATCTGCAGAAAACTGGCAAAGTGATTGATGGCCTTGTCAGGTAGATGATGGCCCTCATCAAATATATAAATTGTATCTTCAGGCTCTGGTAATACAGCGCCACCGCCCATCATCAGATCAGACATGACTAAATCATGATTGGTGACAATACAATCGACTCGATGTATCTGTTCTCTGGCTTTATAAAAGTAACAATTCTCATAGTGAGAGCACTGTCGACCGGTACATTGAACATGATCGGTACTCACCGGAAACCACGCGTCATTGGCTATTTCATCTGACCAATTATCCCTGTCACCATCCCAATCGCCTCGACCAAGCTTCGTGAGCATCAATTCATACAAGGCTTGATAAGATTCATCGGATTGATACATTTCATCATCGTAAAAAGCGAGGCTCTGATTTGGCGACTGAACGTCTTGAAGCAGCGAGTCGAGCCTGGATAGACACAGATATCGCCGTCGCCCTTTCGCCAACGTGTAGGAGAAATCGACACCGGAATGCTCCCGTATATCAGGCAGGTCTACAAACACAATCTGCTCTTGAAGGGCAATGGTCGCCGTCGAGATCACGACAGATTTACCCATTGCTCTGGCGATAGGTAATACCGCCATTGCATAAGCGACAGTCTTACCGGTACCTGTGCCTGCTTCTATGACACACACAGGATGGCTGGAAGTTCTTGTCCCGTCTTCATCCACTTCGATGCGACCCAGCGTATTGGCAACATCTGCAATCATTTGCTTCTGACAATGACGGGCAACATAGCCCTTTGCCTCAAGCAATTGGGAGTAAGCGACTTGAATCTCCGATTTTAGTTCATCGGTTAACATTAATTACTCGAATCAAATGATTAGTTTAACACTCTTCCTAAAACCACATAGGGCTATCCTATACTGATCAAATATAAGCCAGCTCAGACCGTAATCCGCCTTTTCTCAGAGCCGGACGTCCTTACAAACGAGTTACATAGAGCCCTTGACCTTTTTTCTGACAAGACCGATCATCATATTAACAGCCATAACACTGTCGTTAGGTAGCATCTTGCTGACGTAACTATGAGACGTACTGACTTTCGAAGATTTTTTGAGACACAGTATTGAAACAAAGCGATGGAATAAATACTGCAAAAAGTACTGTAAAACAGGAGTTAAACATGACTATTGAAACAAGCGAAATCGAAAATAAACGTGCACGTTCAGACAGAAGAGACGCTGACCGCAGACAAATTGTTCGGCGCTCTGCGAATGAACATGTCGACTTAGAACGTCGTCGTGCCGATTTTCGCCGAGGCCTTCAACGCAGAATGTTAGCCCGCCGCTCCCGCTAGCAGCGTGGCGTATACTGTCGTAAGTCACGTGCAACGACTTATGCGACGCAAGAACCGATAAAAAAGGCGACAGCAGTAACTTAGCTAGAAACTTTTCTAGCAACCGCCCTAGAAACTATTCTAAAAATTAGGCCTTAAAGAACATTCTTGTGAACCAGTTGCGGTTTAAGTTCTTCTCGCAGGTTTTTAACTGCCCTTGATACATGCTTGATCTGCTGGACACCTTATTTGCCACATCGGTAAGCCAGCCCTTTTTAACGTATGATTTTTTTGCAAAGCCCCCTTGCCCCTCGTGATAGGCAAGATACAAATTGAACGCATCTGTTTTTTGAATCCTATTTCTTCTATAACTCTGATCGTTATACCAACCAATAAAATCTATCGCATCGTCAAACTTATTGCGATCCGCACTCCATGAACCCGTTGATTTTTTGTAGGCTTTCCAAGTCTCATTGGTCGCCTGTGAATAACCATAGGCACTTGCCGGCCTAGGGCCAGGGAAAATCCACAGAATCTTTTTCCTTGGTGGCTTCGCGCGTGCTTTAAACCTCGATTCCTGATGGATAAACGCCATCATTACCGGAATCGGCGTACCCCACTTTCTTTGAGACTTTTTGGCATCTTTGTACCAACCCTTCTTCTCATAGAAAATCTCGCAGACGTTATTCTGCTGCTTAGGCGTAGAGCTTGTGCAACCGCCCAGAAGCAATACCACAACCAACAGCAACGCTACATTGTTCACAAGTTGTGCTCCGCTAGAAAATCCACGAGCGCTTGCTCATCCATCACGAGTATCCCTAATTCTTGTGCTTTCACTAGTTTCGAGCCTGCAGCGTCTCCGGCAACGACACAGTCCGTATTTTTCGACACGGACCCTGCAACTTTGGCCCCAAGAGACTGCAGTTTGGCTTTTGCGTCATTTCGATTCATTTGGTTAAGTGTACCCGTGAGTACATATATTTTACCCGCTAACACATCGGCTGCGGCAGACACTTCAATGGCAGGCCAATGCAAACCTAATCTACGCATCTTCTCTATCACGTCCTGGTTACTCTTCTGCGCGAAAAAGCGGGCAATCTTCTTTGCCACAATGGGACCCACATCGGGTACCCGCTGTAAACTCAACTCATTGGCCGCTAAAAGTGCTTCCAATTCGCCAAAATGCATCGCTAAACTTCTCGCCGTAGACTCACCCACTTCCTGAATACCAAGCGAGTAGATGAAACGCGGCAAGGTCGTGTCCTTACTTTTTTCTAGCGCGGCTAAGAGATTATTGGCGGACTTTGGCGCCATTCTTTCTAATTCAACTAATTCAGTTAAAGACAGATCATAGAGATCTGCAGCCGTTTTGATGAGACCAGCTTCGACAAGTTGAAGGACGAGTTTGTCGCCCAACCCTTCAATATCCATCGCCAACCTTGAAGCGAAGTGCCTAATATTTTCCTGACGTTGTGCCTGACAGATTAGCCCACCGCTGCATCGAGCAATCACTTCATCCTGAGACTGAACAACGTCCGACCCGCAGGAAGGACATTTTCGAGGCAATAAGATTTTCTTGCCGTTTTCTGATTTTTTTTCAACACCGACGATCTTCGGTATAACATCACCGGCTCTCTGCAGCAGAACAATATCACCGATTCGCACACCTAATCGGCCAACCTCATCCATGTTATGCAAGGTTGCATTGCTGATCGTTACACCACCTACCTTGACGGGCTTAAGCCTTGCAACTGGCGTAACCGCTCCCGTTCGTCCAACTTGGAATTCCACGTCGAGCAACTCGGTGACACCCTCTTCAGCGGGGAACTTATGTGCAATCGCCCATCTCGGCGTCCTCGTAAGAATCCCGAGACGCGTTTGTTGAGCAATGCTATTGACCTTGAATACCACACCGTCAATTTCATAATCCAGATCGTCCCGGTCCAACTGCATACGGTTGTAGTAGTCAATGCACGCTTGAGCACCTTGGACAATCGCGAGTTTAGGGTTAATCCGAAGACCCCATAATTTTAATTGCTGCAGTATCTCACCATGCTTTAAGGGCAGTTCTCCACGTTCGACCAGCCCCACGGAGTAACAAAACATCGTCAACTTACGTTTCGCCGTTAAACGCGCATCCAGTTGTCGGACACTGCCTGCTGCGGCATTGCGAGGGTTTGCAAATGGCTTTTCACCCTCTGCTTCTGCCTGTTGATTGAGGGACTTAAACGTTGAGCGAGCTATATATATTTCACCTCGCACTTCAAGCCGACCAGGATAATCCGTACCCATCAATTTTAATGGCACCGATTCTATCGTTCTGACGTTGTGCGTAATGTCCTCGCCGGTGGTGCCATCACCGCGTGTCGCACCACGCACCAATATGCCATCTTCGTACAAGAGACTAACGGCAATGCCGTCAATTTTTGGCTCACAGGCATACTCAATCTGACTCTCGTCCTGCAATCGAGCAATCACCCTGCGGTCAAAGTCCTGCAGATCGTTACTATTAAATGCATTATCGAGCGACAGCATTGGTAATTCATGACGAATCTGTTCAAAACCTTCTAATGGCTTAGCGCCAACTCTCTGGGTCGGTGAATCCGGTGTTACCGCAGAGGGGTATTCGGCTTCAAGTGACTTTAGCCGACGAAATAGCTTATCGAACTCAACGTCAGTTAACTCGGGAGAATCAAGGGAATGGTATAGATAGTTGTGATGGTTTATTTCATCTCGAAGCTTCGAGACTTCAGCTACAATCGACGCCGCGACTTCCAACATATTTATCGGTTCTTATTTTGATATTGATGTTGATATTTGACGATTTCAGATCGACTGTACTCAAACGTCTGGCTCGTCATCACGCTACGGGTTTCGTCTTTAACTGAGCCGCCTAGTTCCTCAGCCAAATAGCCAGCAACTGCAATCATCTCGTCAAACGCTGCTACGGGCTCATTCAGTTCATGCACCCGAAGAAACATACTCACCCCAGGTGTCGCCAAATTATCCATGTTCGCCAAATCGAAAATGCCCGGCTCAACCGCATTAGCAAGACTAAAGATAGAAAACCCTTGGTCATTCATACGGTGGAAGATGCTCATTTCACCATGACTCATATTTCGCTCAACCAGACACTCAAGTAATCGTTGCCCCGAGAAGGGCTCATTGACAGCAATGACATGGACGACGACAAATTTTTCGGGTCGTTCAATAGCAGGTCGAATCGCATTGTCTCGCGGTTGTGAGCTCGTCGCTGAAATCGGCGCCTCGGCAAATGGATCTTCAATGCCCGCCACATCAGCTATCTCATCCCTGCTCGCAGTTAGCGGTTTTTCTTCAGCCTGCGCATATGCAGCATTGGGCTGTATTGGCGCGCCAAAGTCCTCTCGCGGTAATTTATCGGCTGAGGACTCAACCGAGTCCATGAGCACAGGTACGTTTTCATCAAGATTAAGTGACGTTTGCTCAGGCTTATCCAGCACCCTAGCACCGCCGTTAGGTAATTCCGCACGAAGCATTGAGAAATCATCATTACCGTCCCCGCTACCGGGTTCAGATAAAAACGATTTGTCTAATGCCATTTTCAGATTGCTGCGGTTACTCCGCATTCGCCAGTAACCATGAATCAGAATACCAGCTATAAATACTGGGCCTAATATGAGCAACCAATCTCTCAATCCGAAATCCATCAGGAACTCCGTCATAGATTTTGCCTTTCCATTCTTACTGCTAGCCTAAACAGATGCCATTGCAACTGCTTCATCCACCTCTACCGACACGAGACGAGACACACCGGGCTCATGCATTGTGACACCCATCAACTGATCAGCCATCTCCATCGCAATTTTGTTATGGGTGATGTAAATAAATTGAACAGTTTTAGACATCTCTTTAACCAAATTTGAATAGCGTCCAACGTTCGCGTCATCTAGCGGCGCATCAACCTCATCCAGTAGACAGAAGGGCGCTGGGTTCAAACTAAAAATAGAGAACACTAACGCAATCGCAGTGAGTGCTTTTTCTCCACCGGATAATAAATGAATACTGGAGTTTCGCTTACCCGGAGGTCTTGCCATAAGCCCAACACCTGTATCGAGTAAGTCTTCGCCCGTCATCTCTAAGTAAGCATGACCGCCGCCGAATACTTTTGGAAACAGCTGCTGTAGTTTCGTGTTGATCGTATCAAACGTTTCTTTAAATTTGGTTCGCGTTTCAACATCAATCTTTCGAATCGCGTTCTCAAGTGTCGCAAGTGCCCGCTCTAAATCGTCATTCTGGGCATCAAGATACTGTTTTCTCTCACTCTGAACTTTGAACTCATCAATCGCCGCGAGGTTGATCGCACCCAACCTTTGCACTCGATTGCCGATACGAGTCAAATTCTCTTCCCATTCTTGCTCATTTGCTTCTTCTGGAAGGGTTGTTAGCACGTTGTCTAAATCCTGATTCGCAGCGTCCAATTGTTCTTTAATGGTCGAACGGCGCACTTCCAAAGCTTGCCAATCCATTCGAACTTGACCAAGACTATTACGTACCTGTTCAACTTCTTCTTCAAATTTCGATCGTTGCTGTTCAAATTCACGAATAGCGTGTTCAACCGCTTCAGATTTTTGTCGAACCTCAATAAGCCTACTTTCAACTTCCAGACGTTTTTCAAGCTGTTGCTCAAGCTCATGCTTTAGCTGTATTTGTGGCTCCTCACTCTCACTGATGCTCTCTTCCAAAGTCTGACGTCTCTCAGCAAGAATATTCTGTTGCTCATGGAGTCGTAACATCGCATGTTCTGTCGCGGAAGTCTGAGAAGTTAACGTTTGAATCCTCAATGCCAATTGATGTGCGTTGTCCCTGCCTTGCCTTGCCTTGGAACGCGCTTCTTCCAGCGCAGACTGTTTCTCATGACGCTCACTTTGCAATTGTTCACGGCGTAGTGTGTCATTTTCCATCTGGTCCATTGCATCTTGTAAACCGTTACGATGAATTTTCAACTGAGCCTGATCCGCATCAAGTTGACCGGTACTTTCTTCGATTTCAGTATTGGCTCGGTGCAAATCGGTTTTAATTTGTTCAGCCTGAAGCTTCTTCGCACCAAGTTGCGCGCGGGTCTCACCAAATGCTCGTTGCTGTTCAGCATGACGCGCCGCTTGTTGCTCTCGCTCCGCTTCAGCAACCTGCAGGGCTGCAACGCCACCTTCCAGTTCACCCCCTAAATGCTGCACTTCGGCTTCAAGTGATTCAATATCAATGTTGAGCTGTTCAAGTTCTGCCTGCCGCTTAATGACGCCTGCGGTAGCATCCTGATCACGGCTGACTCTTAGCCAATTGTTACCTAACCAAATGCCATCCATGGTGATGACTGATTCTCCCCGTCCAAGACTACTTCTCTTTAGCAGCGCCTCGTCCAGGTTCTGCGCGACATAGACGCCGCCAAGTAGATGCTCGAGTTCAAGTTGCGTTTCTACTTTATCCAACAATTTGTCGGAACCTGACACGGTCCCCGCTGAACGATTACCATCTTTTGCCGAGACAAAATTTAGCGAACCTTTTTCAAAATCCCCTAGAATTGTGCTGACGACATCAAGACCATCAACGCACACAGCTTGAAGATAGTCACCTAGTACAGTTTCAACCGCGATAGCCCAATCATCGTCAGCCTTAATGAGTTCGCCTAATCGCTCCTGACCTTTCAGGTTATGCCGTTCTAACCAGCTCATTTCAGCATCATCTTGCTGACCTAGAGCCGCTTGTTGAAGCGCTTCCAACGATGCTAATCGACCTTTTGAGCCCTGCAGCAATCCACGTTTTTCATCCAAACGTTCCGACACAAATTGATTTTTCTCACGCTGGCCTTCAATGCGGTCAAGTAACTCTTTAAGCTCTTCTTCAATACGTTGAATCTGTAATTCCTGCGTCTCAAGCATGCCCTCAAGCGGTCCAATCTCTTGCTCAACCGTTGATTCACGCAGGCGGCTGACGTCACTTTGAAGTGATGAGATACGCTGATTTAAACGCTCTATGGATTGCTCGAGAGACTCTATTCTTGATTGTTGTACCTGACCTTGATTTTGTGACTGAGCGGCGGCCTGGTTGAACGTCTCCCAGTTTTCCTGCCATGTCTGCATGGACTGCTCTGTCTCAGCCAGCAGGCTCACCGATGCTTCTTCAATCTCTTTAATTTCAGACTGCTGCGGTTCGGTTTGAGACAACTCGTGCTTTAGCTCGCCAAGCTTCCTCTGATCCGCATCGATGTCTGCACGAATTTTGAACCAATTAGCAGATGCCTCTTCCAAGTCTTTATTGAGCTGTTGGTTGCGCTCATTTTGAAACTGTATGCTGTCTTCAATACGGGCAATTTCAGTACCATAGTCATAATATTTTTTCTGAACTTCGTTGGTCTGATCACTCATTTCAACCAGCTCATCACGTTTTTGTTCTACCTCAGCATCGATTCGACGCTGATCAGCAACCTTTGCTTCCTGTTCAATCTGCAGACGATTAATGTTGTCTTCTTTGGCTTTTGCTTCCGCCGATATGACGCGCCATTTCAAGCCCAGTAATTGAGACTGAACTTCTCGCTCTTCTTGCTTTAGCTCTTTATATTTCTCAGCGGCTTTTGCCTGTCGCTCAAGATGATGAATCTGACGCTCCAATTCTTCCCGAAGGTCGCTCAATCGATCAAGATTATCTTTGGTGTGAGAAATACGGCGTTCGGTTTCCTTACGACGTTCTTTGTACTTTGAAATGCCCGCGGCTTCCTCAATATAGACTCGCAGCTCTTCTGGCTTGGCATCGATCAGATTGCTGATCATGCCCTGTTCAATAATTGAATAGCTACGCGGACCAAGACCGGTACCCAGGAAAATGTCAGTGATGTCCTTACGGCGACACTTCGTACCGTTCAAATAATAGTTGGACTGCCCATCACGGGTAACCTGACGTTTGATCGATATTTCAGTATATGCAGCGTACTCACCGCTCAGGCGCCCTTCTACGTTATCGAACATAAGCTCAATACTGGCCTGCCCGACTGGCTTTCGGGTGGTCGAGCCATTGAAAATGACATCAGCCATAGACTCACCGCGCAAGGTTTTGGCGGAGGACTCCCCCATGACCCAACGAACTGCATCAATAATATTGGATTTGCCACAGCCATTCGGACCGACGACGGCACAAAGATTTGTGGGAAACGGGACTGTTGTAGGATCTACAAAAGATTTGAAACCAGCGAGCTTAATTGCCTGCAAACGCATATAACTATCTTACTCCGTACAACAAGAGTGCGAGACTCGGATTTATTGTTCTATTTATTGGTTGCTCTAACATCAACACCGGATGCTTAGCCTCATTTTTGCTTAAATATTTAAGCAAGCGCAAGCTGCTTTTCCACTTAGATGTGTCTGCTTATGAACACACACCCAGGTTACACTGCCATTTCTCGAAAGATCGTCGCCGGAGCGATATTCATCCAAGTCACCATCGAATCTTCAACATCGAAGATCGAAAATACAGTTGCTGATTTTGACCAACTGAACCAGAGAAAAGACTCTCTGTTCGAGTGTTCGCAAAACGAGATATTCTAAGCTAATTTCTACTTTGAATCCTTGAATAATTGGTATTAATCGGCGATTTCGACAAAAAACACCTCAATCACAAAACTTCTAGTCAGCTTGAGCGACATCCTTTGGCGACAGTCTCTTTTGATAGAGATCGAGATAGTCAAAAACAAGGTTGCCAAGATGATTGGGTTCGGAATTTGTCAGGAACACAAAACCGGTTTGTAGTCGACGATTGAAGACCATTTCGCTGCGCATACCACGCACATAACCGCCATGCTGAATGAACCCGGGCTCGCCACGATAATCAAAAACACGCCAACCTAGCCCATAGTGCATATTACTAATGCCCTTTCGCCGCGCATAGTGAGCCTGCTTTCTGGTGGTCTTGATCACGCCGGCATGCAATGTATCGAGCATTTCTGGCGATAGCACCTCAGGTTCGTGACCCAGTTGGGCCAACAACCAAGCTGTCATGTCATCGATACTTGCGTTAACGCCGGCGGCTGGCGGGATACGGTAATAGTGATCGGTCGTACGTGTCGGTGCCCAACGGTTACCTGTCCATATATGTGGCGCTGCGTGGTTGCTATCTTCCAAAAAGGCAGTGCGACCAAATGACGCGCGCTGCATGTTTAGGGGCTCGAATAGCTTGTCCTTAACGAAGGTCGCATAATCCTTCCCTGTGTTGGCTTCAACAACATCACCCACTAAACTAAATACGACATTCTGATAGCCATAACACTTACCTGGCGCACAGACAAAATCGACCCGATTCAAACGATCGACAATACGTTTGTATGACATATTATCTTCGACCAAATTTGTATAGGCATGCGGCATCAATCCAGATGTCTGAGACATAAGGTGAGAGAGATTAATCTGATCGCCATAATCCTTGCGTTTGAAGTCAACATTTAGGCTCTGATTGAGTGGTGTTTGCCACGACAGCTGAGATTCTTCGATCAATATTGCAGCGGCAGCCGAAGCAAATGTCTTGGAGATAGAGGCTATGCGAAACAGGGTAAAGGGCGTGATTGGCGTGTCATCGCCCTGCCGCTTAACGCCCCAGGCCTTTTGCAAGACCACCTCACCATCGACGACCACAACAACCGCCGCACCAGGCGCTTGCTCGACAAGCGGCATGAGCAACGATCGCTCAAGTTCTTGAACAAACAGTTCATTTCCAAAGGCGATCAGAGGTGACACTAAAGCGATCAGTAACAAACAAAAAAACAGTGGATAGGATGATGCAGAAAAGCGACTAACGCGATTGAGATTTGATTGAGGCGACACACAAGCGTTCTCAAGGGTGGATCTTGACGCCATTGCAGTTAGTTCCCCAAATTAAGTGACGCTGATTAAACAACACAAAGCCATGACGATGCATTAAAAATCACATCGCGTTGACATTAAAATGGCGGCATTTTTCGACTTTATCAAAATGCCGCAACGACCCAGCCTTTATTAATTGTAGGTTCTGTCAGGACGTGAGTGACGCCACTCTGCGAGTAATGTCCGCAGTGCACTGACAAATGCTAGCGGTTGATCAAGGAAGAGATGATGCTGTGCCTCGGGAATGCCTGCAAATGGAACAGACTCATCCAACACCTTAAACATATAATCAGCAATTTCCTGACTAAATAAATAACTATCTTCACCATAAATAACCCCAACTCGACATCGTAAATTTGCGAGGTCCTCATGCTGCTTGTCAGAGAACTCGAATTTACTGAACATCGTGTCATCAAATTTCCAGGTCCAGCCGTTCTCTACCTCTGTCAACGAATGTGAGCCAATGTATTCTAGGATAAATTGATTATTGCAATCCTGTGGAGGCATCAGTCGAAATCGGCTATGCGCTGCCTCATAGGTATCGTAAACCCGCTTTGGCTTAATCGGTGAACGTCTGGGATCTCTTTCCCACTGAAAGTCCGGCGGTCTCACCGCAGAGTCGACAAGCACAATGCCCGACAATTGATCCTCATAGAGCAAGCCGGTCTTGAGCGTAACGAATCCACCGAAACTATGTCCGACGACAATGGTGTCATTGCCGAAGCCAGCATCATTTGCGACGGCTGCAATTTGGGCCGCAAAACTCTCCGCTGTATAGCTATCCGCGTAACCACTATCCCCTGCACCGGCAAGATCAATAGCAACAACTCGGTAATGTGTCAGGAAAAAGGGCGCAATAAAAGTCCACCAATGCGCATGCGCACCATTGCCATGGACGAACACCAAACCGGGTTTGTCAGCATCGTCTCCCCATGACAGATAGTGGATATTGACACCATCTACTTCAATGTTGTTATTCACAAAGGGCGTTTCGATCGCACGTTTAAACCAACCGGGTGTTTCTGACATATGATGTTTTCCTAGCTGCCTATCATTTTTGGGTGCATTATTCATTCGCTCGAGCTGTTGGACATTCGGCTTAGAGGCGGGCGACATCTTGCCACGACATATCGTATGAGTCGATCAAGACGCTGCCATCCGCTTTCGCTATAATGCGGCCTCATTTTGTCTCAACTTGTCACAAGAACCCTTTTTTATTTCTTTCACCCATTGTCTGGTCCCGATACATGCTATTTAAGAACGCCACGATTTACCGACTTACTAAACCTTTTCAACCCACATCTGATGAACTCGTTGATTTGTTAAACGCTCGACGTTTTGTACCCTGCGGCGGAATGAAGCCCTCCAGCTTTGGTTGGGTATCACCGATCGGTAAAGGCGAAGACGCGCCCTTGGTTCACGAGGTCAGCGGCTGTTATTTACTGTGTGCAAGAAAAGAAGAAAAGGTTATACCGTCCAGCGCACTCAATGAGGCGGTGATGGAGAAAATTGATAAGATCGAGTCGATCGAAGAGCGACGTGTTCGCGGCAAAGAACGCAAATCCATAAAAGAGAACACCTTAGCGGAGCTATTGCCAAGGGCATTAGCGAAGTCGAAGCAGGTACTTGGTTATATCTCACCGAAAGACAATCTGTTGATCATCGGCACACCAACCGCATCAGAGGCAGAACTTTTCATCAATTGCATTCGAGATTCTCTTGGCAGCTTTCCTGTTGTACCACCGCAGGTGCAACAAAAGCCTCAGGATGTTTTCTCAAACTGGTTAATGCATCGCAAACTACCCGATAATTTCACACTAGGTGATCAGTGCGATTTACTCGACATTGAAGACACCTCGACGGTCTCTTGTCGACGACAGGATTTGGACACGAAAGAAATACGGTCGCATTTAGAAGCCGGAAAGATCTGCACCAGAGTCGGCATTCAATGGCATGGGGATTTAGGCATGTCGGTTGACAAGGATATTGTTCTGCGTCAAATAAAATTCGAATCGGTGAATGACGAACACATGGATGATGAAGATCCTATCGCGAAACTCGATGCCGCTTTCGTCAATATGACATTGGAGTTTTCTCGATTCTTACCCGAGCTGTTCTCCGCGTTAGGTGGCGAGAAAACACCGGATTAAGTTCATCGCTCATCGTGCGATGGGCTAGATCTATGGCTGGCAATCGTCGTGATTGCCAGCAGCATATGGCGCGAGTCACATCTCGAAATCAGCTTATATCTGCACCCCATCGTATTTGACTGCCGATAAGCTCTGCGCCCAAACAATCCATATGAAGGACCTCAAACACATTACACGAAATAAGTTTGCGCGCTTGTTGCTGCCGCAAAATTTTCTCGCATATGTTGCCAGATTTGCATATCCGCATTTACCGCATCCAAACCATTAGCAAGAACATAAGCATAACTTCTTTGGAAAGCAGTCAGGCTTGCGCTCATCACGTTTTCATCATAATAACCGTCATAGGCATTTGGCGAACCCCAGCCAAACCATTTACGTCCCGCTAAGTGACGCCCCGCTTTCATGCCAATCAGCCCAATACCTGCCTTTCTAGCTGCCGCCAACACCGGTTGCAACTCTTGCATATTTTTCGAACCGGCTAAAATGTCTTTGTTAGCGAAGTCATACCAACCCGCTGGCGTAATTGCGATCTGTGCAAGGCTGTACCAGCCGGTATCCGCAGCGGCCAACAACACTTGCTCAGCATTTTCATGGGTACTGATTCCGAAGTGAGATGCCTTACCCGTCGTCCGAGCTTCATCAAAAGCCATTTGAATCTCTTCGCTTCGTATTAGCGAAACATTATTGGCAGCCATCAGATAATAGGCATCAACGTGATCAACCTGCAGCTCAGACAAGCTTGCATCGAGTGCCTTGAGCCAGTTGTTTGCAGCCGTTTTGGCCTCGGCAACGCTTAACTCATCCTCAGCTGAGATATCACCAGCAATCGCCTTGGAGATAAGAAATATTTCATCTTGATGCTTCTTCAAGAAAGGTGCCAGATTCATTTCCGCATCGCGATAGTAGGAACGAAAACCAACATCGAAAACATTAATGCCCGACGCCAGTGCAGGCTCCAATAAGTCATTCGCCTGACCATTTGACAGTGCCGCACCACAACCAAACACCAGCCGACTACCTTGAAAGCCCGTTTTCCCCAGCTCTCTGTATTCCATCTGCGGCCATGACTCGACTGAGCGTGTTGCTTCGTCAACCGCAGCCTGCAAATTACCGGTTCGAAGTAACGCTTGACCACCAACGGCGGCCATTGAAACGCTCTTCAGTAAAGATCTTCGCTTGATGGTCAAATCAGACATACACATCTCCCTACTTGTTATTTTGGTTGTAAGAGTCTTTAACTGTTTGAGTATACGCTTCAGCTTTCGTTGTTCAATCGACATATCTTTAAAAAAAAGGCAACCAAATACTGCATCCACCCGTAACCTTAGGGTTGCCCAACACCCCTGTAGGCAACATCAATGTATTCAATTTTACCACTTCGAGATTCCGCAGCCGCTGTGCCGGATGCCTTTGCCGTACAAATAAAAAGCCGTTGCCTGTCATCTCCACCTAACATACAGGCATAACTAGGGTATCCCGTATCGATTTTATCCGTAATATCACCACCCTCCACAAATCTCACAACGCAGTTATTAACCGGGTCTGCTATCCAGACACCACCCTCGTCATCCTGACAAATACCATCGGGGTAGTGCGGCGCTGTATCCGCCCAGACTCGTCGATTCGAAAGGGTTCCATCGGCGGCAACATCAAAGGCCGTCAGCCTGAGTCCAAATGTTTCAGCGATAATGAGTAACTTGCCGTCTGCACTGATCACAGCCCCATTAGGAAAAAGTATATTTTCTGCCGCGGATTCAACTGTCCCATCCGGATGAACCAATGCGAGGCTCGCAGGTGAAGGCTTTGCGCCAGGTTGCTCAATATCCGAACCAAAGTTGCCGACATAGGCTCTACCTTGCTGATCAACAACCATATCGTTGCAGTGGAACGTCGCAATTCCACTCAGATCAGCATGCTCGACGAGCTCACCGTCTTTTTCCTGACGCAGCAATTTCCTGTCCAACATGGAGACAATCAGCAGCCTGCCATCCGGCAGCCAACCTAACCCCGAAGGCTGAGTCGGCACTTCCGCGACGACTTCAACAACACCTTGCAAATTAACCCGTTCAACTTTAAATCGGTAGAAATCAGAATAATAAAGATGACCTTCGTGCCATCTGGGCGCTTCAGAAAAAGACAAACCTTCAACCAACGTCTTTAGCATTTCGTTACCTCCTTTAAATACACAATGGTGTTCGATCTTCGAGAAACTGTTCGACGGCTGTCGCTAATCACCCATCATCATTTTCCAACTTTCGATGTCTTTAATGCGCATGTGAACATTTGTTTTCTTCAGCTCGGCCAACGTAGCGCTAGCCACCTCTGAGTAGTTGTGACCTGGCAATAGAACTGTTTCATCGGGAAGAGACGCAAGCTTTTGAATGCTTCGATACATATCTTCGGAATTCGAACCCGGCAAGTCGACACGTCCGCAGCCACTGATGAACAGTGTGTCGCCGGACACAAGGGTGTTTTTTATACGAAAGCATTGGGAGCCCGGTGTGTGCCCCGGCGTGTGCAAAAACTCAACTTCAACGTCCCCAATTTTGAGTTTGTCGCCGGAATCGACCGTCACTATATCGCTATCAGAAATGCCCGTTACTTTCTTCACACCTTGCGCTTCCAGCTTGTGGACATAAGATTTAACGGGGTTCGTTTCAAGCAACTCCGCGATGCCTTGAACAGTTTTACTACCGAAGGAGCCGCCACAATGATCTGGATGGTAATGCGTGATGAGCGCCGAAGTCACTTTATAGCCTCGCTCATTTGCAAAATTCATCAAGCCCGCGATATCCCAAGCCGGGTCTACCACTGTCACTTCCATCGTGCTGCGGGACCCAATCAGATAGGTAAAGTTCTCCATAGGACCGATTTGAATTTGCTCTAGTATTAGTTCGTTATCCACCTTCGCTACTGACCTCATTTATTTTGTATTTGCTCGAATACTACCATCATTGAATTGTGAAGTTTTGCTATCATAGCCTCAATACATCGGCAGCTGCGGAGCAAGCACCATGACAAAATCGACCATCTCATCTCTTCTATCCGGCACAACCAGTGTCGGTACTCGGGTGACAGTGAAGGGCTGGGTGCGCAGCAAGCGTGACTCTAAAGCAGGTATTTCATTCATCGCGATTCACGACGGCTCCTGTTTTGACGCAATCCAAGCGGTCGTGCCCAATGACCTCGACAATTATGAAGACGAGGTGCTTAAGATCTCCACAGGCGCGGCGGTGGTTATTGAAGGCGAACTGGTTGAGTCTCAGGGCAAAGGTCAAAGCGTTGAAATTCATGCTCAGAGCGTCGAAGTCGTTGGTTGGGTTGATGAACCGGAAACTTACCCCATCGCGAAAAAACGTCATACTTTCGAGTACCTGCGTTCCGTTGCTCACCTGCGCCCACGCACAAACACCTTCGGCGCTATCACACGGGTTCGCACAACCCTTGCCAATTCAATTCATAATTACTTCTTTAATAATAATTTCCATTGGATCAATACACCCATCATTACCGCCAGTGACTGCGAAGGAGCAGGAGAGCTTTTTCGTGTCAGCACGCTCGATGCAACCAATCTGCCGATTGGCGCTAATGGCCAAGTTGACTACAGCGAGGATTTTTTCGGTGGCGATTCATTTTTGACCGTCAGCGGCCAATTGAATGTTGAATCCTACTGCCTCGCCATGTCTAAAGTTTATACTTTTGGGCCGACCTTCCGCGCTGAAAACTCAAATACCAGCCGACACCTTGCGGAATTCTGGATGGTCGAACCGGAAATTGCCTTTGCAGATCTAAATGACAACGCCGACCTGGCAGAAGATCTACTCACGCACGTCATGCAGTCAGTGCTAGATCAAAGAGAAGACGACATGGCTTTCTTTGAGCAGCGAATCGACAAGAATGTTATTACGCGTATGCGTACGATCATCGATAATGATTTTGAGAGAATGGACTATAGCGAGGCAATCGAGATACTGAAAAACACCAAAGAAAAGTTTGAATTCCCGGTTGAATGGGGCTTAGACCTTCAGTCGGAACACGAACGTTTTCTGGCAGAAAAGCATGTCGGGCGGCCAATCATTCTTATGAACTACCCTGCAGAGATTAAAGCCTTCTATATGCGACTTAATGACGATGGGAAAACCGTTGCCGCGATGGACGTGCTAGCCCCCGGCATTGGAGAGATTATTGGTGGTAGTCAACGGGAAGAACGACTCGATGTGTTAGATCAACGTATGGATCCGGCATTGCGCGAAGAACTCTGGTGGTATCGCGACCTGCGACGATATGGCACTGTTCCACACGCCGGATTTGGGCTCGGCTTCGAACGTCTACTGAACTATGTGACGGGGATGGAGAATATTCGCGATGTCATCCCCTTCCCAAGAACACCTGGTAGCGCGCATTTCTAAACAGCCTACGTTAGACCTAACGGTGACACAGCAAATAGTGATTCTTAACAAGCACCATGATGTAAAAAATAGCGATATTTGACTGACTCAGATATCGCTATTCAAACGTCTCGTACTAGCCAACCTGCTCATTCAAATATTTATTCCTAATAAGCGGAATGATTTTTGCCGGCGACCCCTGTCGTAACAAGCGTCCATTTGCCATTTCGATTATCAGGTCATAATGCTCAAGACTTTCCAATCGGTGTGCGATCGTAATGACGGTTTTATCACTCAATTCATTACGTAGTAATCGTTGGATGTGCTCATCCGAACGCCGATCAAGTGAACTTGTTGGCTCATCCATTAATACGAACTTCTTGTTCAACAAAACCAATCGCGCCAAACACAGTAGCTGACGTTCGCCAACACTGTAGTCTTTACCACCCTCCAACACTTGCGCATCAAGATCCATCTTCAAACCGACTGTTCTCAATACACTGTTCAACGTTTCATCAGACACATCATGAAGGTCTCCCTGAAGATTGAAGCGTATCGAGCCCATAAACAGATAGGGGTCTTGCGGCACAACACCAAATTGGCTTCTCAGAGAGGTAACATTTATATCAAAGATAGATTGGTCTCCAATCGTGATGTCACCCTGCTGGTGGTACACCATCCGGAAAAGCGCCTGCATAACGCTCGATTTGCCGGCACCCGTTCGACCTATGATGCCAACCTTCAGACCAGCGGGAATGGTGATACAAAGGTCATTTAGGATCAAAGGCGTATCGTCTCGATAGGACATACCATAATGCCTGAACACAATATCACCGCTCAGTTCACGCCGTGTAAAATCAGCAATTTCAGAAGCATGAACCTGTCTGACAGCCGACTCTTGCGTTGTTTCATGGGGTAGGTCCATCATGAAAAATGCGCGGCGCGCATGGGACGCGGTTTCCCCCAGAAAAGACATGTCCCATGCTAATCCGAAGAAAATGTTATTCAAGTTAAACACAGCCGTGATAACAACCGCCGCTAAGGTTATCGTTAACAACTCATTATGGAGACCATAGACGATAAAGCCATAAACCACGATCGCATAAAAAGCAGATATTAGACCCATCCACAACATACCCCAACTCATCAAGCGACAATAAAATAATTGTATATTCATGGACGCGCCGAAGGCCCTCTGAATACGGTCAAGAAGGTTTTGCTGCTTTCCATACAGGCTAAATATCGTTCGCCCCTCAATAAGATCAGTTTCACGATGCAGTGCCTCGCCAATCTTAACGGCGCGAATCTCCCTTGCATGACTCATCATCGGTGCAAGCTGGGATTGCAATAACACATACATGAGTACAACCGGGACAATCAGCATGCCAGCAACTGGGTGTGCCAACGTAATCAATAGCCCAACGCACAAAACTTCGGCGAGCCCATTGACGGTATCACCGACAGACATCACACCCTCCAGTCGCAACATACTGTAGTCACCCAACAATCGATTGATAAGTCGGCCAGAAGGGTTTTCGTCGAAAAATGTCGTTCTGACCTCGCTCATTGACCGCATCATGTCGGACTGAATAGACTGGGTCGACCATTGACCCGCCAACTCAAATGAGGTCCAGGCTGCAACGCGACAAAACATCGCAAAAACTGTGATCATAACCAAGGTCGACAAGGTCGCGGGTACGACCACCTCCCAACCAAAAACATCGTGCACGACCTGACAACCAGCTGAACCATAACAATCAACCATCTCGCCAACTAACCAAAGAAAGTAAGGTGGCGTGGCGGCTGCGAACAAAATGACCACTAAGGTTGGCAACATCACACGTTTCAATAACGTCAACGATGAGATGAACCGCGCTAACGTTTTGATATTCTGCTGTTCAGCGCTGACTTCCTCTGCTGTTACAAAGTTTTTATGCTCCATTACTCTATCTCCCCTGCCTGAAGTTGTTTGCTAAACTCCGAACTCGGGTTTTGCATTAATTCAAGCGGTCTACCATCTTCAATGATTTCGCCTTCTTCCATGACAAGCAGACGGTCGGTCTGTTTAAGCTCTGTTAGCCTGTGACTACACAGCAGGAAGCCTTTAGGCACTTCACAAAGCGTCACCATCAAACTTGCTTCAGTGTCGCTATCCACTGCGCTGAGCGGATCATCCAGCACCAGATAATCACGACCGGAATAAAGTGCTCGCGCCAAATTGACTCTTTGTTTCTGGCCACCGGAGAGGTTCACACCGGTTTCACCGACCTCCTCGAGTAGACCTCGCTTCCAATGCCCAATGTCCGCCTCAAGTTCTGCCATCTGTATCGCACGCATAACATCCGTTTCGGTATGCCCTGTATCAAGGGCAATATTGATCCCCAATGTCGTATTCGATAGATAGGCTTCTTGCGGCATATAGCCAATAAATGCCCTAAAGCGCGTATAAGCATTTTCATGCCACAGATTGGTTTGATAACCCGTGTCGAACTCAATCTCTATCTCACCTTTGCTCGGCTTCATTTCCGCACACAGCAGCTTCAACAGCGTAGACTTACCGGCGCCGACACTACCGATGAGACTCAGCCGTTGGCTAAGGTCTATAACCAGTGAAATATCCTTCAATACGTCCTGCTGCAGACCTTCATAACAGTAGGAGACGTTCTTCACGTGGAGCTTTACTGGCATGGCAACGCTCAAGTCCACTTGTGTGGCCGGTATCAAATCGTCACTGATATCCCCGTGCAAAAAGAGCCGATTAAGTCGGTTAACACATGCAGATGCCGATGCGTAGCTAATAAAGATATCTGGCAGCCAGCGTATGTAAAGCGTGATGTGATTTAGCATCCAGATGCTGGCAAATAGCGTCACTAAATCTTCTTGAGCGCCCATCAAGTCGTTAGCCCAAATGAGCGCCACAATGGGGAAAAGCCACCAGGTCACACTGACACCGAAATTAATCAAGTTAATGCCGTGTTGTTTTGTCGCCTCAATCACCAACCGTCGCACGTGTGCAGCAACACGCGTTTTCATCAATGACTCCCAACCCAGAAAACGCAGTAATCGAACGTTCGCGACCCATTCACCAATAATGGTCGACAGATCGTCCTCCTCTTTCTTAATTAGAGTCTCTTTGGTATGGACATACTTTCCGAGCACAAAACTTAGCGGCATCGCACCAAAAGCAACAACCATGGCGATGACACCCGGCCAACCCATGTTGTAGACAATCACGGGCCCCAGAATCACTAAGCCCAACAAGCAAGGTAAGCCATTACGGGTAACCCCATGAATAAACTCACCTACGCGATAGACGTCAGAAGAAATCAACGTCTTTAAGTTACCTGTAGAAAAGTCATTAGAAGAGAGCTGTCCCATCTTCAACAGCTTCACATTCACACGAAGCGTAATAAACGTGCGTACATTAACGAATATCTGGCTCTGATAAAGTGCGGTCCATGCATTCACAACCTTCATTACAATTTGGATTACCGCATAGAAACCAAGAAAACCCAGCGCAGTTGTTAGACTATTCTGATCATCCAGTATTGACTCGCTAGCAAGCACGGCAACTAGCAATAGTAGTGTTAGTACAGCTCGCCCGAAGGTCAGCGCTGAAAAATGAATCTTGTAGGTTCGAATAAAATCCCACCAAAAATTCCCGCCCATCAAAATTTCCGGGTTCTCTTCTTTGATATGATCGAATTCAGCCTGTAGTTCATGCCCCATCTTCTGATCACTCACATCTGTGATCTCGAGAAATTCCCGTTTTAGTCTTGCTGGATTGCCGAATATTGCGAGGTCAAACATCTAAAGCCCCTTTTACTTTTCTTCGGGGCAAAAAAAACCCCGGTGCTAATGCTAGCCTTCCGGGGTTTTTGGTTCTAATCCGAAAGGCTGTTAATTTCAACCTTCCGAATCTAAATGATTCGTTAGGTTATTCTGCGCTTGTTAGCTGCGTCTTCTGAAAAATCTCTATCTTTGTTCACGGTTTCATTTGTTGAAGAACTCGTGGCCACAATCGAATCCACGATCATTTCCACCAACTGCGGACGCAACTGTCCTGTGAGACCAGTAATTGGTCCGCTAGACAAAACGCGAATAGATTGATGATAGATGTTATTCATAAGTGTTTAACTGAACCCTGATATCGTTTTCATGGTTATTATTCTTTTTCCGCCAGCTGTACGAGCATTGACATCAAACCGACGCTTCAGGCTGATGCAATTTGTAAGGTGATATTGGCGCGCCATGTTATGCCGATTCTCAGGAATAGCAAGCACTAGAGCGCATAAACCCACCTCTATTCTTCGCGCGAATTTTGGCGCCACTTAGAATAAAAATGAGTGATGTGAGCAATCAATAGCGCCGCAGCGGATGCCAGCTGTTAGCGAAACCTAATCTCCCAGCAGCGGTGAATGTGTTTACGCTGGCGAAAGTCATCGGGAATCGTTTGATCAGTAATATCAGCGACTTCAAAATCTTCGAGTTCAGTATTGGCAAGCTTAAATCGCCTGAGATTATTCGAAAAGAAAAGCACCCCGTCCGGCGTCAACCTTTCCATCGCCAGACGTATTAGTCGGACATGATCCTCCTGCACATCAAAAACATCCTGCATTCGTTTGGAATTAGAGAAACTTGGCGGGTCAAGAAAGATGATATCGAACTTATCTTTTTCGGTTGGGTTCTCTAACCAGGCAATACAATCGGCCTGAAGAAACCGATGCGCCGGGCCGTTAATATCATTTAGCGCCATGTTACGCTTGGCCCAATCGATATAGGTATTGGACATATCTATAGTCAAACTACGACTTGCACCTCCCACAGCTGCATGCACGGTGGCAGTGCCGGTATAGGCAAACAAGTTCAAAATCGCCTTATTCTCAGACTCCTGTCCGATGCGCAACCTGAGAGGTCTATGGTCTAGGAAAAGGCCCGTGTCCAGATAGTCTTCGAAGTTCACCAGAAAATGGCATGCGCCTTCCTCTACTTGATAATAGATGCGCTCCTCCGCCAGCCTTTCGTATTGCGCATCACCACGTTGTCGGCGACGGCTTTTCAGATACAACTGTTCATTCGGCACATCAAAAACTAATTTAGCAACACTAACAGCCTCTCTAAGGCGCATCTTGGCTTTGTCGGGATCAATCGTCTTCGGCGCCTCATACTCTTGTATATTCAACCAGAGCCTCGAAGTTTCGGCATCCGTATACAAATCTATGGCTACAGCATAATCGGGTAAATCTGCATCATAGACGCGATAACAACTAATCGACTCACGCGTTGCCCAACGTTCAATTTTCTTCAGGTTCTTTTTCAATCGATTTAGAAAGCCAAGCGCACTTTCGCTTAACTCCTGCTGCGGTATTAACCTCGGCAATCGATAGCTCTGCATAACATTCGCAGACTCGATATCAAAATGTAGTAACTTACAAGGCAAAGCGCCGTTAAAAAGCGAATGGATTTTTTTGGCTCGAATACCAATCATTTTCCCTTTCGCCTTATCATCAGTGAATACTGATGCTCGCCAACCGTCAAAATGTTTTATCATTACTTGACCAATTTGATGGTAAAGCGGCGTTAGATCCTCGCCCTTACCAAGCCTGTGGCCATAAGGGGGGTTAATGACAACCAAACCGCTTTCCGGCACCTGTGCTGAAAATTCAAACAGATCTTGGTATTCAATCTTAATAATCTTTTGTAAACCAGCCTGAGCAACATGTTGACTGGTTCGCTCCAGGGTAGACCGGTGATGATCAAAACCCATTATCTTTGGCGCAAGTTTCAACCCCTGCGCCCTTCTTTCATTCGCCTCTTTCTTTAATCGTTGCCAAAGATCAGCATCATGTTGAGCCCAACCAAACATACCGTAGTAATCTCGATCGATACCCGGCGCAATGTCACAAGCCATCAACGCTGCTTCAATTGGCAGGGTGCCTGAGCCACACATAAAGTCGACAAATGCACCGCCCTGCTTGGCAATACTCGGCCAATCTGCGCGATAGAGAATCGCAGCGGCAAGGTTTTCTTTCAAAGGCGCGGCGGAGCCACGACTTCGATAACCCCGCACGTGTAAGCTTGTACCGGAGAGGTCTAAATAGACCTGCGCTTTGTTGTCGTTTATGTAGAGGTTGAGCTGGATATCGGGCTCTAATGGCTCTACTGAAGGCCGGTCACCCGTCTTCTCTCGGAAATAATCAACGACTGCGTCCTTCATTCTTTGCGCCGCAAACTGGCTATGATTCATATTCGAATGGGTCACACTGGCATCAATCGCAAGCGTCTGATCGACACGCATGTGTTTAGACCAATCCAGCGCTTTTACCTGACGATAGAGCTCGTCATCTGAAGGACAATCGAAAGAGGCCAAGGGTAGAAGGATTCTGTTCGCCAATCGCGACCAAAGGCAGGCTCGATAGGCAGCTTCCAAGTCAGCCGTAAAATGAACGCCCGCGCGGGTTTCTTTAACGTCCGAGATGCCCATTCCTCGAAGTTCCTCGAGCAGTAGCGTCTCGATGCCTTTTGCTGCCGTGGCGAAATAGGTGAGGGTTGTCATAACAGAACCTGTTGAATTATGGCTCGCACTATACAGGGTTCCGCGCTTTGAAGTCAGGGCTTTGAAGACAATGTCGGGGTGACAGTGCTTGCATAACAGCATTTGGATAACACAGCTTGAAAGGCAGCTATCGGTGGCGCGTTATTTACCGCTAGAGCGATTTGCTCAGCAAGTTCCATCGGAATTGAATCGCCAACCTGATTGATTCGACGGACTTCGAACAATAAAAGTCACCACAACCGCTTTTCACAAACGTTCTACATACGATCTAAGTACAACTTGCGAATAATCTACGGGTAACCTGCAAACTTGGAAATCCTAGCCTCAGGTCCATCGCAGCAAACGATTTAGGTGTTAAAAATTCTTGATGACCATTGCAACAAATCGACGACCAAACATGGCGCTTTATATCTCAACAACATATTTTTCGTCTGCATACCTAAACCACTTCCTATTAAGCTAGTTGGACGACGTTGATGTCAGATGGGTTTGAGTAATTCTGCAAGTATTTGGCACTAACGTCCTTGCCTAATAATCGCTGCTACTCACCCCCGCCTCTTTTCGCTATGATGATAGGCATCTCATCCTGCGGAAATGTTATGAATCAATATCTTGAAACGTTTTGCCTCCTATCTGGCCGATTTCTTCTGGGGGTTTACTTCATACTGCCAGGCATCACCAAGGTCACTGGTTTCGACACAACGCTTGCCTACATGGCAGACCACAACGTGCCACTAACAACGGTACTGCTGATTGTCACCATCATCATTCAGCTTGGTGCCGGTACAGCTTTGATCATCGGTTTTAAAGCAAAGTATATGGCTTTTATTCTGGCCGGCTTAACGCTTGTCATTAGCATCTACATGCACAACTTTTGGGACATTGTCGATGATGACGCTAGTCTTGCGCATGAAACTCAAAACTTTTTCAAGAACATGGGCATCATGGCAGGCTTGCTAATGGTAGCCGCGCTGGGCGCTGGCAACCTAAGTGTCGATTCACGATTATCAGCCAATAAGGCCTAGCCCACAAAAGGAAGTTGTTGTAATGGAATACCTATCAATCGAAGAAGCAAAAGGCATGACCGGACTGCGCCTGGTTCTAACCAAGGGTGTTCCTGGTCCTTGGAGCGAAGCAGCCAAAGCCGTCTTGAACCTTCGAGGGGTACATTTCATCGCGGTTGAGCAAAAAGGCGGCGGAAGAAACCCAGACCTGATTGAATGGACCCGCCACCGAAACGCGCCTGTCGCACTCTATAACGACGAAGCACCCAGAGTAAGATGGTTAGAGATTCTTGACCTTGCAGAACGTTTGGGATCAGGCCCATCGCTGATTCCTTCTGACACAGACGACAGAATCACAATGATCGGCCTGGCCAATGAAATCGCTGGAGAAAATGGTTTCGCTTGGAATGCTCGGCAACTGATGCTGCACGCAGGGGCTGTGGCACAACCTGAAGCAATAGCAAAGAATCCTATGTACGCCGACTACCTGTACGATGAGAAAATTATTGCATCCAAGATTGCCGCCGTTGAACAGTTCCTCAGCTATCTAACGCAGCGTATCGACGTTCAACGCAATGCAGGCTCTGCTTACCTCATTGGCAACTCGCTCACCGCCGCAGATGTCTATTGGGCATATTTCTCAAATATGTTGCAAAGCTTACCAGCAGAAAAGAACCCAATGCCGAATGGTTTACGACAATCTTGGGCTGTTTTAGCAAAAACTATCAGTGGCTATGACCCCACCCTCATCGCTCATCGCGATAACATATTTAATGAACATCTGGAGCTACCCTTAAGCTTTTAAACTAACGATGAGCAAAACTTCGGCATCAGGCTGATATGCCTGTAAACCATTGCCTAATAATATGCGTCAAAGTATCAATTGGATTATCGGTAAACGATAACCCCTATAAGATATGGAGATTTATAGAATATGGCAGGCGCTGAGATCAAATCCAAAGCAGTCCATTTCCTGAGCTTGTCTTTTCTGCTCTCAAGCCTGACAGGTTGCATCATAAAAGTAGACACGGACGACTGGGATTGGGATGTTGATCATCATCAGCATCACGACGCTGTAAACGGTGATATCGAAGTCCGAGAAGGCGAGCAGACAGGCGATATTGAATTGGTTAATGGTGGCGTGGTTCTAAACGAGGGTAGCATTGCCGGCAACGTTGAAGTCGTAAACGGTACAGTGAAACTTTATGCCGATGTGCAGGTTGAATCTATCAACGCAACGAATGGTTCCATTCGCGGTAAAGAAAACTTACAGGTAATCCATGATGTCGGCACCGTTAATGGCACGATTCGGCTGGACGAAGGTACCGAAGTCGGGACTGGTGTGAGTTCGATAAATGGCACGATTCGGCTGCAAGGTACTCAGGTCAGTCAGAATGTTACAACGGTTAACGGAGACATACGCCTGCTCGATAACACCCATGTGTTGGGCGACGTGATCTTTGAGCGATCAGACAGGTCACGATGGGGCAACCCATCCAAGCCGGTTCTTGAAATTGATAGTACATCGTCCGTCGCGGGCACAATTCATTTGCACAGGGATGTGCAACTAAGAATAGATGACAAGCCAAAAGTGAATAAAATAGTTCAGCATAATTAGACAACCATCTGTTAGCGCAGCGATTTAGCGTTGATCCTGCGGCCCTTTTGACGCGTTGCCTCATAGTCGAGATTTGAGTCTTTATTCAATACCCGTTCAATCCAGGTATTCATCAAAGCCGAGCCTCGGTCATCAAACTAGTTGCGGGCTGGTCGAACTTATCCAAACCACTAAAGAAACGTTTAGGCGAAAACGCCCCAACAAAGCCCTGATTTGGAATTTCGTAAAGAACAATAAGGAGAGAGAAAGCGATAAGGATTCGAAAGAACATTTTTCGTTAACTCATCAATAAAGCCGCAGGTGAGGTGGCGTGAGGCTGAATTCGCTTGAGACTATCTTTGATTTTCTGTCTTTGTATCGGTTTTAGCATGAACTGATCTATGCCTGACTTAATGTAGCGTCGATCATCTAAACTTAAGTTTAGCGCTGAGAGGGCAATTATTGGCGTTCTCTCGCTGCATTGAGCTGCTTCAAATTTACGCATTCTCCTTGCCGCTTCAAAACCGTCCATTTCCGGCAACTCGCAATCCATAAACACAACATCAAAGTTGCTATCGCGGCTAACGAAGGCGTTAAGTGCATCTAGTCCATTATCAATTAACGTGACACGGTGATTCATTTCATTGAGAATCTTCTCAATAACCAACTGATTGACCTGATTATCCTCAACCACCAACACATCAAGAATCTTATGGCCGTGTGCCACCTCAGCGCCGCTATCCGTTGCATGGCACTCAGAAACATTTAAGGGTACTCGTACGATGAAAGTTGCACCCTCTCCGAGGGAGCTGATCACGTCGATCGTACCCCCCATCAATTCCACCAACTCCTTACAGATGGTCAGCCCCAACCCAGTACCTCCGTACTTTCTAGTGGTTGATTCTGATGCTTGAGTGAATGCCTGAAACAGATTTTCTACCTGAATGGGATCAATGCCTATGCCAGTGTCGATAACCCGCACTTCGAAATAAAGACCATTTGGCAATTCGATCTCACAAGCCATGATCTTGATCGACCCAGCGTGAGTGAACTTCAAGGCATTTGACATCAGGTTAGTGAGCACCTGCTTTAATCGAATAGGGTCGCCCTTAACATACCGTGGTGTTCCAGGTTCCATATATATCTGAACTTCAATCGGTCGTTCATCAATCTGCACAGTGAACATATCTTTAACTTCATTGAGCAGAAGCGCCCAATCCATATCGATGTGTTCAAGCTGAATCTTCCCGGCGTCCATTTTCGAGAAATCCAATAAGTCATTGATAATTTGCAATAGAATTTGTGCGGAGGACTTGATGATATTATTGTATCGCTTTTGCTTTTCATCCAACGCTGTCGACTCAAGCAATTGCACCATTCCCAACACGCCATTCATTGGCGTTCGAATTTCATGACTCATTTTCGCGAGAAATTCAGACTTTGCCGCGGCACGTGCATTGACTTGGTAGTTCAGTTCTTCAGCTTGTTGCTTCTCTTCCTGCAACAACCGAATTCTCAAGCCTAAACCAATAGAGAATAGTACCAACGCGCTCATCGCAGCAATACCACTGTACAGCGCTATGTTCTGCACAGGTGTTATATACCCAATGTCTGAAAGGTTATAGGCAATCGCCGATAGCACGGGCAATAGGATAGCGACAAAAAATATCCGACCAGGATAGTAGCCTTGCCAAACCCGAATAATTGTCACAACAAGCATGTAAATCGGCACTGCCGTCACCAGTAGATTGAGAAAGTATCCAGCTTTAAAACCGGTGAAACTCCAAACAGCTAACCCAAGGAAAAACAGTGATAATCCATCCGTAATCCGCCGCCACAATAGGGACGCCTCCTCTAACTTTAGGTAAACGCAGGTAAACCAAACTGCACTAGCAACATAGAGCAAACGGCCGATATCAACCGCGACTAAATTCCAGCCAACCCAATCGGGTGTTAAATTCTGACCGGAGCCTTCATAGTAAAGTCGATAGAAGAGATAACTGAAAATCACCGCACTGTAGCTCAAATATGAAAGATCACGAGTTTGATGATAAAGCGCTAAGTTGAACAATAATAAAGCAAGACCAAAGCCAATGAAAAATGCATTCCGAGAAGAAATCCAACGAACACTGGCTGAATGCGATCGCAGACTATGCAAGCGAATGGGCGCGACGAGTTGCCAGTCATGTTGCAGATTCAAATACAAAGTTTTAGCTTCACCGGATCTCGCAGACAGCTGATAAAGCACGTGCTCATTCGGAATCGTTTGCCGACTTCGTGGCGCTGAAAGCCCCAAAACTTCGGCACTATACCCCTTGATATCCCCGCCTAGCTTGTCCGATTGCAGGTGTAATTTAGTTGCGACCTGCGATCCTATAGCACTAGCTTCTGCGCCACTACCCTGCCTCTGCTGTGTATAGAGAATGGCCTTCTTAACATCTCCATTGGCCACCTCTAATACATATCTATGATCTAGCTCCGTCTCGTTAGTAACTTCAATTCGATACCACACATCAGCAAAGGGGCCTGCATGTACTTCAGCATCATTTGATTCTACAGAGGAAAACAGACTCGCGTCTGGCACACCAAATTGATTGAGTTGGGGGGATTCGCCGGTGGCTACATAAATATCGGCCTTATCATGCAGTGATATCTGATCGAAATCGTCCTCAGTAATGAGGATTTTCGCTTGCGCAGAAAAATAGCTCAACAACGCTACGAATATCAGTAGCATTTTACCTAATAATTTTATGGGGATACTCGACATAGTTAATATGGTTAGCAAGTGAGCACCTTAACAAGATAGTCAGCATTAAAACATAATTAAACTGAACTACAGCCCTGCATTCGTCCATGATCAGAAATAACATTTCCTAGCCAACATTCTTAATGCCTACTCAGGCATTATATTAATCGCTACAAATTCCGGTTATTCAAGTTGGCATGACATTAAACGAGTCAGTTATACTCAGCCCTACTATTCATTAACACTTTATTCTAAATGCAACTTCAGGATTCTATATGATCGATCTAAGTAGGGAAGGTGATGTCTTTTTACTCACCATGAATGACGGTGAAAACCGCTGGAATACAACCTTTGTCAGAGAATTTAACGCGGCCCTTGATGAAGTCGAAGCATCCACCGGGCCCGCCGCCCTCGTCACAACATCTGCCACTGAAAAGTTTTTCTCAAATGGATTAGACCTAGAGTGGCGCTCATCTACAGGCGAACACCGAGGTGGAGACCGTGACGCATTTGGTGTGGAATTTATGGCGCTGATGGGAAGAATTATCACTTTCCCAATACCGACGCTTGCTGCCGTTAACGGACACGCTTTCGGAGCAGGCTTCATGTCTGCTTTGTGTCATGACATTCGTACCATGCGCTCAGATCGCGGCTTTATGTGTGCCAATGAAGTTGAGATCGGCATGGTTATCCCGAACCCCGAACTGGCACTATTTCGACATAAGCTGCCGATGAATGTCTTTTTTGAAACTGTCCAACTCTCACGTCGCTGGACCGGTCCGGACGCACTCAAGGCTGGCGTCGTGCAGATAACAGAGCCGCTTGACTCACTTCTCGACGCAACACTGGCACGGGCAAACGAACTGGCGCGGCTAGGGGAAAACCGGAAAGTTTATGGTCGCATGAAACAATCGATCTACGGAGAAAATGCAGCGATTAACAGCCCGCACGGACCAGCCTATATGTTGAGCCATCCCGAACTGTATCACTAGAACCTATATTAGAACTGATGCTCTTCCGTGAGCATCTTAAATTGCGTCTATAGCGATAAAGCATTAGCGGAGCGTAAAGAATGTCAAATAGAAAAAACGGTCAATGGATATTGAAAACCCGACCAGTCGGAATGGTAAAGGAATCGGATTTTGATTACGTCGAAACCCCCGTTGCCGAACTGCTGGCGGACAACGAAGTGTTAATACGCAATTTGTACTTTGCCTTCGAACCTGCGATGCGAGGCTGGCTCAATGACGTCAAAAGTTATTTACCTCCTGTCCAAATAGGTGATGTTATGCGTGCCGGAACGGTTGGTCAGGTGATCGAGTCTAACAACCCCGACTTTACCGTTGGCGACTATGTATCTGGCACGATGGGTTGGCAAGAGTATGTCATTATCGACGGCAAACCAGGAATGACAGGTGCCGTCAACAAAGTACCCGAGGGCGTCCCCCCCTACTTGATGTTGAGTGCCCTTGGTACAACAGGATTGACCGCTTACTTTGGCCTGCTGGACTTAGGCAAGCCTGGTGTTGGCGATGTTGTTGTCGTATCCGGAGCTGCCGGCGCAACAGGTTCCGTCGCAGGTCAGATTGCAAAAATCAAAGGTGCCGCTAAAGTCGTCGGCATCGCCGGCGGTGAGGCTAAGTGTAAGTGGCTGACAGAGGAACTCGGTTTCGACATCGCTATCGACTACAAATCTGAAAATGTGAAGGATGAGCTCAGCAAACATTGTCCTAATGGCATTGATATCTTTTTCGACAATGTGGGCGGTGAAATTCTCGACGCGGCGCTCATCAACATGGCAAACAACGGTCGAATCGTTCTCTGCGGCGGCATTTCTGCCTACAATGAAACCGAGCTGCCACCTGGGCCAAGTAACTATATGCAGCTCGTCATTCGACGTTGCACAATGGCGGGCTTCATCGTTCTTGACTATCTCGATCAAGCACCCAAAGCCTATAGTGACATCCTTGGCTGGATCGCCGACGGATCCTTGAAACACGCAGAAGATATTCAGGAAGGTATCGAAAATACGCCCAAGACTTTCCTTCGCTTGTTTGAAGGTAAGAACCGAGGCAAACAGTTACTCAAAATTGCAGAGCCGCCGATAGCATAGGGCAACAATGCTTCTCTTTTAACACCGATTCGCAGACTCAAATTACATGCCCAGCTTGGTATCTCGACTAACTTGTCGCTGCCAGTTGGGCTTGGATTTCGGCGTGACGCTCACGTGAAAGGTCATATTTCCTGTAGAAATAAATGGCAATAAAGGCAGGAATGATTGCAATCGGTCCTTCGATCAACCCTAATCTGAAGATTGTATCGGCATCCACCGAGCCGGGTTCCGCGCCGACAGGAAAAGATATGACGTCAATCGCAATACCAGCAAAAAGATGACCTAGACCTGAAGACGCTTTACCGAAAAACGATCGTGCTGCATAAAAGGTCCCTTCTTGACGTCGGCCGGTTACCAATTCCTGTTCATCCGTTATATCGGCTAATGCAGACATTGCACTAATTAGCAAAATCACACCGCAGGTTACCGTAGCCAAGTAAAATGCCATCAGTACAGGTAACAATTCATCCGAATGATTTTCCGGCATCAAACCGAATATCCTCAAAGTCACCGGAGAGGCGGAACACACTAGCAAACCGATCAAACCAAAAATGAGAACGGGCTTCTTTTCAAAACGCTCGTGCAATGGGGCGGTGACGAGAAATCCAATGATCGGCGCAACCATTCCAACCAACGTGAAATAGCGTATTTGGCTTGGCACCAATTCCCAGTAGTAGGTATTTACATGTATACCGAGGGTTTCTCTAGTACCCAGCGTTGCACTCAACAATAAATAGCCGAGCAGCAACATCAAATAGTTCCGGTTATTCAGCGCTGATTGGCAATCTGAGAAGAACTCTTTTATGGAAAACCTCGGTAAGTTTGCCGGCGCTAGTGACAATCTCGGGATAACACGCATGGTCGCAACGGTCGACAGCAGCATAATAGCCCCGCCCAGTAGAGCCGCCGTTATCGCTAAGTCCACATAAGCGGCGCTATTCAACATGCCATTTTCGAATTCAGGCGTAGATTTGAAAAAATAGCTGTAAGCAAAATAGCCAAATCCATAAGCCCCCATCGCTTGCATTAACGTATTAAGACTCATCACGCGTGTTCTTTCGGTGAAGTCAGCACTCAACTCTGCGCCTAACGCTAAATGCGGTACATGGAAGAGCGTCATGCTTGATCTCATAAGGATCGTTAGAATGGTGAGCCACATGAACAATCCAAAATCGCCGAATGTTTCGGGCGGTGTATAAATCATGAAGAGCGTCAGCATGACGGGTAAAGGCGCGGCTAGCATAAACGGATGTCGGCGGCCCAGCTTAGCCGACCAGCGATCTGAAATTGCACCAACAAGCGGATCCGTAATTGCATCGAAAACTAACGCGATGGTAATTGCCAGTCCCGCTAAGGTACCGGGTATGCCTAGAATATTTGTATAGAAAAAGAAGTTAAAT